>Ga0233380_1000256_pt1 | contig 29754 bp, 24 predicted proteins | sample ElkDunMinimDraft_9_FD_191541 | JGI IMG/M metagenome (GOLD analysis project Ga0233380, IMG submission 191541) | Fecal eukaryotic communites from dung pellets of Tule Elk in California, USA - Elk Dung F36 | ecosystem: Host-associated > Mammals > Digestive system > Large intestine > Fecal | place... | reverse complement strand
CCGTGCGCAAACGCCCATAGTTAATTGCGGGGATATGGCGTGAAATTGGTGCATGATATCGATGGGCAGGCGGTGACCCGCTACCGGCCGGAAGACGCAGCATTGCTCTGCTCCATCGGCCGGCTTGTCTGCGCCTGGACGATGCTGGAGCAGAGCCTGGTCGCAAAGATCGCGTTGATGCGTGGAGAAACGGGCGATGTGCGCACGGTCGGCTCCCGCACGCGCCCGACCATGGCAAAGCTGGTGACCGAATTGCGCACGATGGTGGCAATGCGCGACCGCCGCAATGCAAGCGCGCTCACCGAAATTGCCGAGATCGAATGCGACATGCAGCGCATCGACCGTTTTCGCGGGCTCATCATCCAGGGGTTTCAGCGTCCTGAGCCCGGCGGCTTCATTTGCCGCGATGTCCGCAATAATCTGGTCCACGTTTCGTTCGAGCAGCTCGATCAGGAAACCGACGCCCTCGACGCGCTTGCCAGTCGCCTGCTGGAGATTTGACGGGGAACCTCTACGCGTGACTTGACCTTTTATTAGGGGGCGGCGACCAAAGAGAGAAGCCGTGTCACGCGCAATGCAGGGGATATATGTTGAATAAGCCAATTCGCAAGGCGGTGTTTCCGGTCGCGGGCCTGGGGACGCGTTTCTTGCCGGCCACCAAAGCGGTGCCCAAGGAATTGCTCCCCGTCGTCGATCGGCCGCTGATCCAATATGCGGTGGACGAAGCGCGCGAAGCGGGGATCGAGCAGATGATCTTCGTCACCGGGCGCGGCAAGGGCGCGATCGAGGATTATTTCGACATCGCGTTCGAGTGCGAAGTGACCCAGCGCGAACGTGGCAAGGATCTGTCCGCGCTCGAAGGCACACGGCTCGATCCGGGCAACGCGGTCTTCCTGCGCCAGCAGGAGCCGCTCGGTCTGGGCCATGCGATTTGGGTAGCGCGCGACATCATCGGCGATGAACCCTTCGCGATCCTGCTGCCCGACGAGTTCATGAAAGGCGCGCCGGGTCGGGGCTGCATGAAGCAGATGGTCGACGCTTATGAAAAGGTCGGCGGCAATCTCGTCTGCGCGCTCGAAATCCCGATCGAACAGACGCCGAGCTATGGCGTCATCGATCCGGGTGCGCGTGACGGCGTGCTGACGGAAGTGAAGGGGCTGGTTGAAAAGCCCAAGCTTGGCACCGCGCCGTCCAACCTCATCCTGCCGGGGCGCTACATCCTCCAGCCTGATGTCATGAAAATCCTGGCGACGCAGGAAAAGGGCGCGGGCGGGGAAATCCAGCTGACCGACGCCATGGCGTCCCTGATCGGCAAACAGCCTTTCCACGGCGTTACCTTTGACGGCCGGCGTTTCGATTGCGGATCCAAGGCGGGTTACATCGAGGCCAATCTTGCCCTGGCGCTGGAGCGTGAGGACCTGTCCGATCATATCCGCGCCTTTGCCAAGGCGGAACTGGGCGTCTGACGCTTCAGATAAGGCTCTGCCGGAAGGCGGCGAGGCGGGCGATGGCTTCGTCCAGCACCTCGTCGGCCTTCGTGAAGCAGAGCCGCACCAGCCCGGTGATGGGATTGGCGGGATAGAAAGCAGAGACGGGGATGGCCGCTATTCCGGCCTCGCGCGCGCCGCGCTCGCAAAAGCTGACATCGTCTATTTCGATACCTGATGCACGCAGATCGATGAGGACGAACCAGCTTGCCTGTGCCGGCAGCAGCGCGAAGCCCGCTTTCTGAAGGCCCGTGATCAGCCGGTTGCGCGAAGCTGAACTCGCTATACGTTGATCGTCGAACCAGTCTGAGGGCTTGGTCAGCCCCTGCGCCACGGCCCACTGCAAATTGGGTGGCGTGGTAAAGCTCAAATATTGGTGGGCTCGCATTACCAGCCGGGCAAGCGGCGGGGCGGCGCAGGCCCAGCCGACCTTCCAGCCGGTCAGCGCAAATATCTTGCCCGCAGAGCCGATCTTGATCGTGCGATCCGCCATGCCCGGCAGGGTCATGAGAGAGCGATGGCGAATATCCGGTGCCGTCACATGCTCCCACACCTCGTCGCAAATGGCGATGAGATCATGGTCGAGGCAGGTTCGGGCCAGGAGTTTGAGTGCATCGTCGCCCAGCACGACGCCGGTAGGGTTGTTCGGGCTGTTGAGGATGAGGAAACGCGTGCGCGGCCCGATGGCAGCTTCGAGCGCCTGCGCGGTGATGCGCCAGTCGGGCGGCGCGAGCGTCACCACCTTTGCCACGCCGCCTGCCCGCGCGATCAGCGGCAGATAAGCATCATAGAGCGGCGCGAAGACCAGCACTTCGTCTCCCGGTCGAATGAACGCGAACAGGCTCGCCGCGATCGCCTCGGTCGCGCCGGCAGTAACGACGATGCCTTCGGCGTCGAGGTCGAGTGCCTGATGCGCGACATAGTGCGTAGCGATGGCGGTGCGCAGCTCGGGGAGGCCGGCCATGGGGGGATATTGATTGGAGCGTGTCAGCAGTGCTTCGGCCGCCGCAGCAAGCAGATCGGCCGGCCCGGACGCGTCGGGAAAGCCCTGCCCCAGATTGATCGCGCCAGTTTCGCGCGCGAGGCCAGACATGCGTTCGAAGATGCTGGTTTCCATGTCGCGATAGACGGGATGGCCGGGCAGATCGTGGGACGGATGGGACATGGCCCTGAGAATAGACGCGCGGATCGCACGCGTATAGCGATTGCTAGCCTAGGCACCGATCACTGGGCAGCAGGCGTGCTGTCGAGGCGGTAGATGACGCGAAAACCGTCATGGTCGGACAGGCGGGGGCTGCCTCGCGATCCATCGAACATGGCCTCGACCCGGATCGGCCGCACGCTGATGGTGGCGCTGGAGGAAAAGAGCTGGAGATCCTGCGTGTCCATCCAAGGCTCGTCGCCGTCCCAGGACAGGGCGACGTCGCACTCGGGCAGGGTCACGCAATATTCGTGTACCAGCGTCAGCGGGACATAGCGTCGGAAGGTCTCGAACCGCGCCGTCGATCCGCGCATGTTGAAATCCCCTCCCAGGATCAGGGGATTGCGCGCGTCGTGATAGCGGTCGAGGAAGAGGCGAAGCTCCCTCACCTGCGCCCGATGGGCGGCGAGGTGGCGGCGCTCCCTCACCTTGGATGCGCGCTGCGCATTCATGTGGGTGGAGGCGACATCGACGGGTGAGGGAAGACCGGGCACCGCGACCCGCACCATCATCACGCCCTTGTTCGACAGGCAGTCGAACCCGGCGCAGGTCTTGCGCGAATAGGGATCCGACATGATCGTTTGAATAGGGTAGCGGCTCGCGATGACGAGGCCACTGCCGGCGAAGCGGATGCCCAATTCGCCTTTCAGCCATGGTGGCCGGCCGGGTTTCTTAACCCGCGTGCTGTCGATGCTCCGCTGCGTGCGGCTTGGCCCGCCCGCCATATAGGGATAGCCCGACGCCTTGACGCTGCGGATGGCGGCGCTGGAAAATGCTTCCTGAAACAGCACGAGGTCGGGCGCATGGCCGCTGGCGTTGAGGGTACTCAGGATTTCCCCGATCCGCTTAAGGCTCGGCGCGCGTCCCGATCGTGCCGGCCACTGGAGACCCTCGATATTATAGGTGAGGACATCGAGGGTAATGGGCATACCGGCAACCGTCGGCGCCGGCAGCGTTTCGGGCACGCTCTGTATGAAATAGCGCTCCGGGAAGCTGCGGCATCCCGAAAGCGACACCGCAAGCGCGACCGATAGAAAGCAGCAGCGAAGCCACCGAAAGACTAGGGGGTGTTGCGGCGGAACGGCATGGGCTTCCATCGGCAATCTATAGACCGGGCGGCGAACAGACCAAATAGCGGGCTGTCCGCCGCGTTAATGGCCTATCCCTATTGCCGTTATTCCCACTCGATCGTGCCGGGCGGCTTGGAGGTGAAGTCGTAAACGACGCGGTTGATGCCCTTGACCTCGTTGATGATCCGCGTGGCTACACGGCTCAAGAATGCGGCGTCGAAGGGATAGACGTCGGCGGTCATGCCGTCGGTGGAGGTGACGGCGCGCAGCGCGCAGACGCTGTCATAGGTGCGCATGTCGCCCATGACGCCGACGGTGCGGACGGGCAGCAGTACGGCGAACGCCTGCCAGATCGCGTCATAGAGGCCGGCGTTGCGGATTTCTTCGAGATAGACGGCGTCGGCCTTGCGCAAGATATCGCAGCGTTCCTTGGTCACTTCGCCGGGGATGCGGATGGCGAGGCCCGGGCCGGGGAAGGGGTGACGGCCGACGAAGATTTCCGGCAGGCCGAGTTCACGCCCGAGCAGGCGGACCTCGTCCTTGAACAGCTCGCGCAGGGGCTCGACCAGTTTCATGTTCATGCGCTCGGGCAAGCCACCCACATTGTGATGGCTCTTGATCGTGACCGACGGGCCGCCGGTGAAGGACACCGATTCGATGACATCGGGATAGAGCGTGCCCTGCGCCAGGAAATCGGCGCCGCCAATCTTTGCGGCCTCTTCCTCGAACAGCGCGATGAACTCGCCGCCGATGAATTTGCGCTTTTTTTCGGGGTCGGTGAGGCCGGCAAGACCGCCGAGGAAGCGGTCCTCGGCATTGGCGTGCACCAGCTTGATGCCATAATGTTCGCGGAAGAGGCTGACCACCTGCTCCGCCTCGCCCAGCCGCATCAGGCCATGATCGACGAAGACGCAGGTCAGCTGGTCGCCGATCGCCTCGTGGATGAGCACCGCCGCCACCGCGCTGTCGACGCCGCCCGACAGGCCGCAAATCACCCGCCCGTCGCCGACCTGCGCGCGAATGTCGGCAATCTTGGCCTCGCGGAATTCGGCCATCGTCCAGTCGCCGGCAAGGCCACAGACATGGCGCACGAAATTGGCGAGCAGCTTGGCGCCATCGGGCGTGTGGACGACTTCGGGGTGGAACTGCGTGGCGTAGAAGCGCTTCTGCTCGTTCGCGGTGATGGCGTAGGGCGCGCCTTCGCTGACCGCAACGACTTCGAAACCGGGGGCGAGGCGCGTCACCTTGTCGCCATGGCTCATCCAGACCTGATGGCGTTCACCCTCTTCCCACAGGCCGTCGAACAGGGCGCAACTGCGCTTCACTTCGATGAAGGCGCGGCCGAACTCGCCGCTCTCGCCGCCCTGCACTTCCCCGCCCAGCTGGTGCATCATCGTCTGCTGGCCGTAGCAGATGCCAAGGATCGGCACGCCGGCGTCGAAGAAATGCTGCGGCGCGCGCGGGCTGTCTTCCCACATCACCGAAGACGGGCCACCCGACAGGATGATACCCTTGGGCTGAAGCCGCTCGAACGCTGCCTGCGCGGCGTTGAAGGGTGCGATTTCGGAATAGACGCCAGCCTCGCGCACGCGGCGGGCGATGAGCTGCGTCACCTGGCTGCCGAAATCCACGATGAGGATGGAATCCTGAAGGGGCAGCGTCATGAGCGTGTCGCCTTTGCTTGGGTCTGAAACAGGGAAAAAAGGATTCGCGCTCGGTTAGTGCGCGCCGCCCGCCTTGTCCAGTTGTGTGGCGCCCGCACGCGCGCCGATGACCGCTGCGCCGCCAAGGACGAGCGCGGCGATGAGGAAGGCGGTGCCGATGAACGGGAAGGTCGGATTGGCACCGACCGACAGCGAATAGACGCCACCGAAGAAGAGGGGAGAAACGATACCGGCGATCGCACCGACGCTGTTGTTCGCGCCCTGAAGCTGGCCCTGTTCCTGTTCCGTCACGCGCTGCGTCATCAGCGACTGGAGGGTTGGCATGGCAAGACCCCAGAGGGCGCTCGGCAGCATCGCGGCGATGAACAGCCAGCCCGTGGGCGCAAGGCCCATCGCGGCGAGCCCGATCGCGCCCCAGACGAGGCCGACGACCATCGTGCGGCGGTCGCCCAGCCGTGCAACGACCCGCCCGACGATCAGCCCCTGCACCGCCATGTCGAGTATGCCGACGAGCGCGAGTATGGTGCCCACCTGCCACGCGCTCCAGCCATAGCGGTCGCCCGCGTAAAGCACAAAGACCGCGGAAAAGAGATGATGGGCGAAATAGAGCAGGAAATTGCAGATCGCGAGGCTGGACAATTCGCGATGCGAACGGAGCAGACGCAGCGCGCCGAAGGGGTTGGCGCGACCCCAGGCAAAGGTCATGCGCTTTGCCGGCTCAAGCGATTCGGGCAGCACAAACAAGCCGTAGACGAAGGCGAGGCCGGATAGGATGGCGGCCGCCCAGAAGGGCGCGCGCGGCGATATTTCGCCCAGGACGCCGCCGAGCAGCGGCCCGGCCACAAACCCCGCGCTGAACGCCGCGCCGAGCAGGCCATAGCCGCGCGCCCGACCCTCCGGCGGGGTGATGTCGGCCATATAGGCGAAGGTTGAGGTGAAGCTGGACGAAGTGATGCCGGCCAATATCCGCCCTGCCGCCAGCCACCAGAGATTGGGCGCGAGCGCCATCAGCACGAAGTCGAGCGACAGGCCGGCGATCGATATGAGGATCACGGGCCGCCGGCCATAATGGTCGGAAAGCGAGCCGATTATGGGCGAAAACAGAAACTGCATCGCCGCCCACAGCGCGACGAAAAGGCCGTTCCAGAGGCCCGCAGCGGTGGTCACGCCCGAGAGTGTCTCGATCAGCTGGGGGAGTACGGGCACAATGATGCCCATCGACATGACGTCGAGCAGTGCCGTCACCAGGATGAAGGCGACGGCCGCTTTACGTCGGGAGGCGGGCATGACGGTCATGGCGGAGGCCTATCCTGCGGCCCTGCTCCCGGCAAGGAAAGGTTGCGGGACGGTTTCTGCGCCTCAGCGCGCGATGCGCAGGCCGATCCAGAGCGTGCGCGGCGTGCCGAGATCGATCGATCCGCCTGCATTTCGTGTCACGATGCGCTCGTCGAACAGGTTTTCCCCGCGCGCCGTCAGCGTGACGCCGCCGCCCAGCGGAAGTTGCGCCGTGCCGTCGAGCGTCAGTGCGGCGGGCAGGCTGTCGGACTGGAGATCATCCTCATATTGCCGCGAAACATAGCGTAGCGTCGCGGCCACAGATGGACCCTGCGTGGGCGCCCAGGCCAGTGTCGCACTGGCGGTATGGCGGGGGCTTTGCGCGGGTGCGAAGCCGTCGAACGGGGTGCCGGGCGCGCGCACGCGGCTGCGGCTATAGGCGTAGGAAGCAAAGAGGCTGACGTCGCCCGCGCGGCCGGTGGCGGTCAGTTCGACCCCGCGCGCCGCGACACGATCGACATTGCGCCGCTCGCGCGTCGTTGCATTGAGCGTGATGTTGGCAATGGCGTCGTCGAGCCGGTTGTAGAAAATCGTCGCGCCGATGCCGAACGCGGGTGTCAGCGCCCAGTCGAAGCCGGCTTCCGCGCCTTCGAGCTTTTCGGGTTTCAGGGCGGCATTGGCGTTGGTGGTGATCGGAAAGACGGTGAAGGGGCGGTAGAGTTCGTTGAGCGTCGGCAGGCGAAAACCGCTATAGACGGCGGCGCGCAGCGCGCTGCCTTCACCCATCCGCAGCAACGCGCCTGCCCGCCCGGAGAAGCGCCAGCCTGCCCGATCGGAATAGATGTCGTCGCGTGCATTGGCGCCCACCGCGCGGAAGAAACCGCCGTCGATCGCCCAACGGTCGGCGCGGACGCCGCCGGTCAGGACGAGACGGCCCAGCGTCCAGTCATCCTCGACAAACAGGCCATAGGTCGTCTGTCGCCCACCGGCGTGGCGCCGCGCGGTCACCGGATTGGCTGCGATATTCGCATTATAGGCGTCCTCATACATGTCCCCTCGCGCAAACCGGCTGTCGATGCCGATGCGCAGCAGATGCGCATCGCCTACCGGCGGGCGAAGCTCGATCTTGCCGCCTAGGCCGGTCGAGGGCGTTGCGCGCTGGTCGAGCGTCTTGCGGAAGGTGGAGGAGGAAATGACGATGTTCGCGAAATCGCGCGCCTGGATGTAGGCGAGCGCGTCGACCTGCCAGGGGCCGCGCGAGATGAAGCGGATGCTGGCGTCCTGCCCCTCGCTAAGGCTATCGGCGCCTCGGAAGCGCAAGGTCCGGGTATCGCGGAACAGCGTTGCGCGGAACTGGACCTCGGCGGTGGCGGACAAGGGCGCGACGGCGCGCAGATTGGCCGACCAGCCGTCATAGGCAGCCGGCACGCTGGCAGCGACGCGCTGGTCGACGGGCGTCGTATGAAACCCATCGCCCCGGTCCCACCGGCCCGATAGCGACACATAGCCCCCGCCAATGTCGGGCGTGATCGCGGCGCTGAGCTCGCTGGCATTCCGGCTGCCATAAAGGGCGCTTGCGGCAAAGCCCGGCAACTGATCACGGCTCGCGCTCGCCAGCTCGATCGTGCCGGCAACCGCGCCCGCACCGAATGCGCCCGACCCGCCGCCGCGCGTCACGCGCACGACCGACAGCCGCTCGGGCACCAGCGCGGAAAAGGGAATATAGCCAAAGAACGGATCCGCGACCGGCACCCCGTCGAGCAGTACCAGCGCACGGCTCGACGCGTTGCCGCCCAGCGCGCGCAGCGTCACGCCCTGATTCGATGGGTTGGAGGACCGGCTGTCCGAGCGACGGAATTGCTGGAAGCCGGCGACATCGCGCAGCACATCCTCGATCCGTCCCGACGCGCTGTTCAGCAGGCGCTCCCGGTCGATGAGGGTCGACCCATAGGCCGGCGTGCCGGGGGGCAGGGGCAGGCCCTGGCCGGTGACGATGATGGCGGTCCGGCTTCCGTCCTCGGCGCTCGCATCGCTCGCGAAGGCCGGCATGGGGAGAGAGAGGGCGAGGAGGGCGAAAACGGGCTTCATCGCGCTGCACTAGCGTGTCCGACGCATCGTCGCCATGGGCTTTGCGGACGGGTGGATGTAAGACGCAACCGGGGAAGCAGGCACGCGTTGCAAGGTCTGCACACGCCCAAAGGACGAAAAATCATGACGCAGGCGTTCGAGATCGAACTCAAGCTCCAATTCGACGCCGACGCTCGACCCGCGCTCGATATGGCGACCTCATTCGAGGAGGCCGAGCCGCAAATAATATCGCTCGTCGCCACCTATTTCGACACGCCGGGTCGCGATCTGCGCAAAGCAGGCTATTGCCTGCGCGTCCGCCGAGAGGGGGACGCCTATGTGCAGACGGTCAAGGCCGAAGGCGCGGCTTCTGCGGGCCTGTTCGTCCGTCCCGAATGGGAGCGGCCGGTGACCGACAACGTGCCGGTTATCGATCGCAACGATCCGCTGGCGACTGTCCTGGGCATAGAGGCGCTCGATGCGTTGGCGCCTGCCTTCACCACCGAAGTGACGCGCCATTCCCGCGTGCTTCGGCAGGGGGACAGCGTTGTCGAGTGCGCGCTCGACACGGGCATGGTGCGGGCCGGCGATCGGCAGGCGGCGCTAGGCGAACTGGAACTGGAGCTCGACAGCGGCGATCCAGCGGTGCTGTTCGTCATGGCGCGCCGCTTGAACGAGGCAGCGCCTCTCCGTCTCGGGATATTGTCGAAGTCCGAGCGCGGCTATCGGCTGCTGACGGGTGACGACCGTTCCGCTGTGAAAACGGCCGAGGTCGCGCTTCGCCCAGGGATGAGCGTTGGCGACGCTTTCGGCGCGATTACCCATGGCTGTGTCCGCCAATTCCGATTGAACGAGGACAGCTTGCTGCAAAGCGGCGCCGCAGCCCCCTTGCACCAGGCGCGCGTGGGCCTTCGTCGGCTGCGATCGGCCATGTCGCTGTTCAAGCCGCTGATCGCCGCCGATCCCAAGGCCCAACCGATCGCCCAAGGACTGCGCGAACTCGCCGCGGCGCTTGGCGAAGTGCGTGATCTCGATGTCCTCATCCCCCGTCTCTCCGAAGAGTATCGGGCCAGCGTCGAGGAAGCGCGGCGCGAGGCGCTGGAGCGCGCGTTGGCGGCATTGAATGCGCCGCACGCGCGCGCCCTTATGATCGATCTCGCCGAATGGCTCGCCATAGGTGAGTGGCGCATGCGCCCCGCCGATCCTGAGCTTCTGCAGGGAGACGTCGTGGCCTTTGCATCCGCTCTGCTCAAAAAACGGCGCAAGGCGATCAAACGTGCAGGCAAGGATCTGGCCAAGCTGGACGATGAAGCCCGCCACGCGGTGCGGATCCGGGCCAAGAAGCTGCGCTATGCCACCGAGTTTTTCACGGGCCTTTTCCCCAAGGACAAGCAGCAGAAGCGTCACGTGAAATTCACAGGCGCGATCGAGGACCTGCAGGATGCGCTCGGGCGCCTCAACGATCTTGCCGTCGCACCAGCCACACTGGAAAGGCTCGGGGTCGCACGCGATACGCCGCCACCCAAGAAGCGCGATCGGCTGCTTGCCAAGGCGCAGGATGCGTTGGACCGGCTGATCGACGCCAAGCCATATTGGCGTTAGGGCCTGTCGTCGGGCCTGTCGTGCGGGCGAGGCGTCTCAATGCCGCCACGGCGATTGGGCATTTGCAGATCTTCGGGTGCGACGTCTGCTTTGCCCCCATGTTTGCCCATCCGCTTCTCCACCCATCGCATCGACGTCAGCAGCAGCATGGCAAGAGCGGTGCCGGTCAGAACCAATGTAAATTGCCCGGCACCCGCGGTGATGCCGACCGCCGCGGCCATCCACAGGCTCGCTGCCGTCGTCATATTGCGCACGTCGCCGCCGCGCACGAAGATGAGGCCGCCGGCGATGAAGCCGATCGCCTGCGCCAACCCCTGCACCACGCGCACCGGGTCGCCCTCGCCATGGGCCTCGACCAACTCGATCGCCGAGAGCGTCAGCATCGCGGAACTGAGCGAAACGAGGCCATGGGTGCGCAGGCCCGCATCGTGGCCGGTCCGCTCACGCTCAAAGCCAAGCGTAAGGCCGAGCATCGTCGCCAGGCCCAGGCGGATGAGCGTGGTGATGAAGTCATCGTCGAGCATGCGTTTCCCCGGAGGAGCGAATGCGCACTATGGCATGTTCGCCGCCTGGCGAAAGAGGTCGCGCGCGCTGGGCTCGGCCAACGGAACAGCGCGGCGCCGGCATGGGTTCAGGAGACAGCTGGATAAGGAGAGCGCGATGACCCGACACTTTTGCCGTCTGCCCGGCCTGAGGGGGGCGGCCTGATGCTGGAGCATGTGCCGCGCTGGCTTGGCCACTGGTTGCGCGGCGTGCGCGCGGGGCATGCCGGGCTGATCGCCGTTCAGCCGGGTATCGTGACGACCGCTCAGCAATTGGCGCTGTCGAGCCCCGCCTTCGCCGATGGCGCGCGTCTGCCTGAGCGATTTACCGCCGACGGCGATGGCGTGTCGCCCCCGTTGTTATGGGATGCGCCGCCTGACGGCACGGCCGCTTTCGCGCTGGTGGTGGAAGATGCCGATGCGCCCGCGCCGCATCCGCTTGTCCATGCCATCCTTTGGCGCATAGACCCCGGCGAGAGGCGGTTGCCCGAGGGTGCCCTGTCGGACGCGACGGAGGCGGCGGGTGGTATCGTCGGCCGGAACTCCTTTCTCGCCCGAGGCTGGTTGCCGCCCGATCCCCCGACGGGCCATGGATCGCACGATTATGTCTTCCAGCTATTCGCGCTCGATGAACTGAAGGATATCGGCGACGCGCCCGGGCGATCCGACGTGCTGGGCGCCCTGCAGGGGCATGTGATTGCGACCGGCATCCTCACCGGCACCTATTCGCGCGGCGAGACCATGCCGCTGTCGCCTGGCGCCCAAGCCGTACCGACATGAGGCGTCCATAACCCAGTTAAGGCCGGACGTTGTCTAACGGCGGGAGGGCGTCCCCGACAGGATACCGGGGTGTGTCTGTGCGTTGGACCTGGATGATCGGCTGAAAAGCACAGGCATTCGGAGTTTATCGATGAAATTGGACTGGCGCTACGAGGATGGCGGGGGCGCGGGCACGGTAACGTGTGACTTTCTGGTCGCAGGCGAGACGGACCGGCTGACCGACATATTGTTGTGCGCGCCTTCGCATCTGGCGCCGGTGCCCTGCTGCTCGGCGACGCGGGCGAGCCTCCGGGAAGGCTTTACGGTTTCGAACGGCGAGGCAATGGCGCAGCATCGGGCGCTGCGCGACGCGCTGGAAGCGCGCGGGGTGCGCTGCCATTTCCTGCCCGCGCGACCGGATATGCCCGATCTTTGCTTCACGCGAGACGCGGGTGTGATGACCCCTTGGGGCTTTGTCGCCCTCAACCCCGCCATGGCGCATCGCGCGCGCGAGGTCGAACATCTGAGTCAGACCCTCGGGCGCATGGGCATTCCGGTCGCGCGGCGTATCACGCGAGGGACGATCGAGGGTGGTGACATTTGCGTCGCACGGCCAGGTCTGCTGATCCTGGGCCTATCGGGCGAGCGTACGAGCGAGGAAGGGGCGCGTTCCTTTGCAGAACCCTTCTTCGCCCAAGGCTGGGATGTCGTCCACTGCGCCTTCGACCCGCATTTCCTGCATCTCGACACACAATTTTGCATGCTCGACGCGACCCATGCGCTTGCCTGCGTGGATGTCCTCGACGACGCTTTCCTCACCGCCATGGCCTCGCGTGGCATCGACCTTATCCCGGTATCCTATAAGGATGCCCGGACGCTCGGCTGCAATGTCGTCTCGCTGGATGGCAGAACGATCGTGATGCGCGCGGGGCAGGACGAAGTCGCAGCGCGCGTGCGGGCGGCCGGGTTCGAGACTGTGGAGCTCGACGTCGCGCAGTTTGCCGCCTGCGGCGGCGGCGTCCACTGCCTCACTATGCCGTTGCGGCGAGTGCGGGCCTGACACGCGCCGCACTCGCCTCGCTCGTTCAGGCCGGGCGGTTGGCGACCAGATTTTCGACGACCGATGGGTCGGCGAGCGTTGAAATATCGCCCAGTGCCTGCGCCGAAACTTCACCCTCGGCGATCTTGCGCAGGATGCGGCGCATGATCTTGCCGCTGCGCGTCTTGGGCAGGCCCGGCGCGAACTGGATGATGTCTGGCGTCGCGATCGGCCCGATTTCGCTGCGCACCCATTTGACGAGCGCGGCGCGCAACTCTTCGCCCGGTTCTTCGCCGCTGTTGAGCGTCACATAGGCGTAGATGCCCTGTCCCTTGACGTCATGGGGGAAGCCGACGACGGCGGCCTCGGCCACGCTCTCATGCAGAACCAGCGCGCTTTCGACCTCGGCCGTGCCCATGCGGTGGCCGGAGACGTTGATGACGTCATCGACGCGGCCCGTGATCCAATAATAGCCGTCCGCATCGCGCCGTGCGCCGTCGCCGGTCGTATATTTGCCGGGGAAGGTCGCGAAATAGGTCTGGAAGAAGCGCGCATGGTCGCCCCAGACCGTGCGCATCAGCCCAGGCCAACTGCGGGCGATGACGAGGTTGCCCTCGGTCGGCCCCTCAAGCACCTTGCCCTCGCCATCGACGATCTGCGGCAGGATGCCGGGCATCGGCAGCGTCGCCGAACCGGGCTTGAGGTCCGTTGCGCCCGGCATCGGCGCGATCATCGCCGCGCCGGTTTCGGTCTGCCACCAGGTATCGACGATCGGGCAGCGATCCTCGCCCACGATATGATGATACCAGCGCCATGCCTCGGGATTGATCGGCTCGCCAACGGTGCCGAGCAGGCGCAGCGAGGCGCGGCTGGTGCGCTTCACATAATCGTCACCCTCCTTCATCAGCGCGCGCAGCGCCGTGGGCGCGGTGAAGAGGGTGTGGACCTGATGGCGGTCGACTACCTCCCAGATGCGGCTGGGGGTCGGATGGTTTGGCACGCCCTCGTACATCAGGCTGGTCGCGCCATTGGCGAGCGGGCCATAGACGATATAGCTGTGGCCCGTGACCCAGCCGATATCCGCCGCGCACCAGTAAATGTCACCGGGCCGATAATCGAAGCACAGCTCATGCGTCAGGCTCGCCCACAGCAGATAGCCGCCCGTCGTGTGCAGCACGCCCTTTGGCTTTCCGGTGGAGCCGGATGTGTAGAGGATGAACAGCGGGTCTTCCGCGCTCATCGGTTCGGGCGGGCAGTCGGCAGAGACGTCGGCGGCGGCCTCATGCAGCCACAGGTCGCGGCCTTCCTTCATGACCACCTCGCCGCCGGTCGCCTTGACCACCAGAACCTTTTTGACGCTGCTGCAATGTTCGAGCGCGGCGTCGACATTGACCTTGAGCGGCACTTTGCGTCCGGCGCGGCGGCCCTCGTCGGCGGTGATGACCAGCGTGGAATCGCAATCCTGGATGCGCCCAGCCAGCGCTTCGGGCGAAAAGCCGCCAAAGACGACGCTATGGATCGCGCCGATCCGCGCGCAGGCGAGGAGGGCGAAGGCCGCCTCCGGGATCATCGGCATATAGACGGTGATGCGATCGCCCTTCTTGGCGCCAGCGCTCTTCAGTACATTTGCGAAGCGGCAGACTTCCTCATGCAACTGGCGATAGGTGTAGCGGCGCGGTTCTTCCTCGGGCGTGTCGGGTTCCCAGATGATGGCGTCCTGGTCGCCGCGCGTCTCCAGATGACGGTCAAGGCAGTTGACGGCTACGTTGAGCACGCCGTCAGCGAACCATTTGATGCCGAAATCGGCCTCGGCAAAGCTGCTCTCGTCAGCGCGGGTGGGCGGGACGATCCAGTCGAGCCGCTGGGCGCGCTCCAGCCAATAGGCGACGCTATCGTCGATCGAGCGGGCATAGTCGGCGGCCCGCCCTTCCCGGTCCAGCAATGCCTCTTGGGCCCATTGCGCGGGGACGGGGAAGAAATCTTCTGACATTCAAGCATCCTTTCCTTTGGCGATCATACGCGCCCGCCTGCCTTCTAGGACAGGATCGTAGGGACCGGAAGTGGGCGCAGGGCGGTTCGTTACGCGCGAAGCGGGTTTGATAAAACGCAACATTTGTCGCTTCCCCCGACTGCCGGGGACGCCTAACAGGGTCTGCTTATGTGGCAATTATATCAGTTCCCGCTCTGTCCCTTTTCCCGCAAGGTGCGCCTGCTGCTCGGCGAGAAGGGCGTCGGCTATGATCTGGTCCGCGAATCGCCCTGGGCGATGCGCGACGAATTTCTCGACCTCAATCCTGCTGGCACGACGCCGGTCATGGTCGATGTCGAAAAGGGCATCACCCTGATCGACAGCATGGCGATCTGCGAATATTTCGAGGAAACCGAAGAGAAATTCCCGCTCATTTCCGGCACGGCAGCCGGGCGGGCGGAAGTGCGGCGGCTGACCGCCTTTTTCGACCAGAATTTCTACGGCGACGTCGTTGGCCCACTGCTGCACGAGCGTATGAAGAAGCGGCTCGTCGACCGCGCTCCGCCAGACGGACGTATCCTGCGTGAGGCGATGAAGCGCGCCAATATCCATATGGATTATATGGACTATCTGCTCGATCATCGCAGCTGGATGGCGGGCGGAACCCTTAGCCTGGCAGATGTGACGGCTGCGGCGCAGCTTTCGGTCGCGGATTATCTCGGCGGGATCGACTGGGCTGGGCATGAGCCGGTCAAGCGCTGGTATGCCGGGTTCAAGTCACGCCCGTCCTTCCGTCCGCTCCTGTCGGAACGGATGGAGGTGATCGCGCCGCCCCCTCATTATGAAAAGCCCGACTTCTAAGGAAAAGCCTCAGTCCGCTTCCGCCGCGAGATAGACGCGGTCGCGGCCATGTTCCTTGGCGAGATAGAGCGCGCGGTCGGCCGCTTTGAGCGCGGCGCGGGGGTCGTCATAAGCCATGACGTTGGCGACGCCGGCCGAAAAGGTAACGCGCTCCATCCGCTCGCCATTGACGCGGTTGACGAGGCTGCGCGTCGACAGGTCCTCGCGCACCTTGTCGACCGCTGCGCAGGCCTGCGCCGCTGTCTTGCCCCTGAACAACATGACAAATTCTTCGCCGCCATGGCGCGCGACGTGGCAGTGTTCGTCTGACACCGCGCTTAGCAGCCCGGCGATGAATTTCAGCACGCGATCGCCCGTGTCGTGGCCGTGCAGATCGTTGATCTGCTTGAAATGATCGATGTCGCAGTAGGCGATGGAGAGTTGATCGGATTCCGAGACTGCCCGTGCGCGCTCGCGCCGCAATACCGCCTCGAACGTCCGCCGGTTGGGCAGGCCTGTCAGATGGTCATGCTCTGCTGCCCGGCGTGCGCTCTCAAGGCTGGACTTGAGCGCACTCGTCTGTTTCTGATTCTCGCGCATCTGACTTTCGACCTGACGGGTCTTTTCCACCATCGAGCGGGTCAGGCCTACGAGCCGGGCGAGCACCGGAGCACCTGAAGGGGAATCCTCCAGGCCCTTCGCTTCCTCCTGCAAGGCGGCGCCGTAGACTTTGGCGCTGTTGCGCGACTCGTGCATCAGCCCGGTAAACTGCGCGAGGTTCGCCTCAACCTTATCGAGCATGGAAGCCAGCGATTCAGCCGTCACCTCGTCTCCGCGCTGCTCGGCGGCAAGGCCTTCCAGCCAGCCGTTGGTGATCTTGCCCCGTTCCATCAGCACGGCCTTCACCGCCTTTTCCACGCCGATGTCGGCGCCCGTCAGATAGTCGAGGGCAACGCCGAAATTGAGCGGTGTGAGGTCCAGATCATGGACGAACAGAAACTCGCCGATCTCCTCATAAAGTCGCCGCCGCCGCATGATCTCTCGGCTGGCGGCGCTTTCCGCGCGCGCTCTGGCAGGCTCCTCCTGCTCTGTTTCCTCGCCCCGCCCCGCGAAACCCCTTGCCCAACGCGACAGGCGGTCGGTCAGTCCAGGATGGGAAGCGGCGGAAGAGGATAGATGCCCGGTCATGCCCAGAATAACGGTAAACGCGGTCTAAGCTTTAGTTGCGCGATCCCTTGCCGGTTCAAATATCGGCGTTGACGAGCCAGTCGCGGAAAATGCGCACCGCACGCGTCTGAAGCGCGCGGGGGCGGCAGACGAAGAAATAGCGATAGGGGCTTTCCACGTGGATCGGTAGCAGCCGTTCCAGCCGCATGTCGCCCGCTTCCTCGAAATGGCGGGCGTGCATGACCGCAACGCCCAGACCCTGCGCCGCCGCCTCCAGCATCAGCTGGCCCGAATCATAGGTATCGATGGCGAGCGGCTGAAGCGCAGGCAGGCCTACCGCCTCGCGCCATGCGTCGAAGGCGAGCGGCATGTCGCGGTGGATCAGCACGGTATGCTCGGCGAGATCCTGCGGGCTGGTGATATTATTGGGGCTGCCCGACGTCGCACGCGGGCCGATCAGATAGACTTCATCCTTGTCCATCTCATGCGCGTAGAGCGCCGGATCGATATCCTTGGCCAGCACGATCGCCGCATCGAGCCCTTCGCCCAGCCGCGCGACGGCATGGGGCGTGGTTTCGATATCGATGTGGAGCTGCGGATGCTGGCGGCGCAGGGCGCCAAGATGCGGGAACAGCCGCTGCGACGCGAACAGCGGCATGACCGCCAGCCGCAGGCGCAACTGGTTGCCGCCGCTTTGTATGGTTTCAAGCGCCTGGCTGAGCGCATCGAGCGTCGGGGCGATATCTTCGAGCAGTTTCTGCCCGTCGGCGTTGATTTCGAGCGCCTGGTGCCGCCGATCGAACAGCGGGCGCCCGATGAAGCGTTCGAGTGCCTGGACTCGGCGGCTGAGCGCCGGCGTCGACAGGGCAAGCTCCTCCGCGGCCGCCTTGACCGAGCCCAGGCGCGCAACCTGAACGAAGGCCTCCAGGGCCGTAAGGGGCGGCAATCTTCTCATGACCGATCAAATTCTGTTTGCCGATACGCTGCGCCGCGTCATCTTTGTGGATCGCGACCATATACCGGCAGTGGGGTTGTCCTTGCGTAATGATCCGGAAAGATTGGCACAATGGCAAGATGCAATATTTGCAACTTGCTAACATATTTCGCACTTGCGAACGAATCTGCTGCGGTGCACATAGAAGGGGCCTTTCAGGCATCCTCTCCTAAACTTTTCGGGCTGGCCTTCATGGCCGGCCCTTTTTTTATCCTGCGTCCGTCGCGATCAGGGGGCTTTTGCTCGGTTGCGTGGTTTCCTATCTGCTGGGAGAACGTAACGGATGGGAAAGAACATGGCCGATCAGGAGAGCCCGGGACGCAAGATACAGGTTGCCAATGCCCGGCCCGAAGATGCCGGGCGCGGGTTGGCCCGCCTTCCGCTTGCCGTGATGGCCGAGCTTCATCTGGCCGAGGGCGATACAATCGAAATCGTCGGCAAGCGGGTGACGCCTGCGCGCGTCGTGCGGCCCTACAAGGAGGATGAAGGGCTTGACGTGCTACGGCTCGACGGGCTCCAGCGCGCCAATGCCGGCGTCGGCTCGGGCGACTTCGTGCATATTCGCCGCGCCGAAACGCGCGCGGCGCAGCGCGTCGTGTTCGCACCCGCACAAAATAATCTGCGCCTGCAAGGAAATCCGGAAGCGCTGAAGCGCGTTTTCTATCAGCGACCGCTCGCGGCTGGCGACGTGGTTGCGACTGCCGGGCAGCAGCAGGTGCCGCCGGGCGAAATGCCCTCCGCGCTGCGCCAGATGCTCTCGGCGCCTGCTTATGCCTTGCAGGAAATCCGACTTGTCGTCGTGTCGACCATCCCCAAGGGGATCGTCCATATCGACACAGATACCGAGGTCGAACTGCGCGCCGAATATGAAGAACCGCGCGAATCGCGTCGCGCCGACGTAACCTACGACGATGTCGGCGGCATGCACGAGACCATCGACCAGCTCCGCGAGATGGTAGAGTTGCCGCTGCGCTATCCCGAATTGTTCCAGCGCCTTGGCGTCGATCCGCCGCGCGGCGTCCTGCTGCATGGCCCGCCGGGAACGGGCAAGACCCGCCTTGCGCGCGCGGTCGCCAATGAAGCGGATGCGGAATTTTTCCTCATCAACGGGCCGGAGATCATGGGGTCGGCCTATGGCGAATCCGAAAAGCAGCTGCGCGAAATCTTCGACGCGGCCGCCAAGGCTGCGCCGTCGATCCTGTTCATCGACGAGATCGACTCTATCGCGCCCAAGCGCGGCCAAGTAACCGGCGAGACAGAAAAGCGTCTCGTTGCGCAACTGCTGACGCTGATGGACGGGCTGGAGCCGCGCACCAATCTCGTCGTCATCGCCGCGACCAACCGGCCCGAGGCGATCGACGAGGCGCTGCGCCGACCTGGCCGTTTCGACCGCGAGATCATCGTCGGCGTGCCCGACGAGCGCGGCCGTCGTGAAATCCTTGGTATCCACACACGCGGCATGCCGAAGGGCGACAAGGTCGACCTCGCCGAACTGGCCCGCATGACCTATGGCTTTGTCGGTGCGGACCTGGCGGCTTTGACGCGGGAGGCAGCGATCGATGCTGTCCGTCGTTTCATGCCGCGCCTCAACCTTGAGGAAGGGACGATCCCGCCCGACGTGCTCGAAGAACTGTCGGTCACGCGCGAGGATTTCATGGCCGCGCTCAAGCGGGTCCAGCCATCCGCGATGCGCGAGGTCATGGTGCAGGCGCCCAATATCGGCTGGGACGATATTGGCGGGCTCGATGACGCACAGATGCGTCTGAAGGAAGGGGTGGAACTGCCGCTCAAGGACCCGGACGCTTTCCGCCGCCTCGGCATCCGTCCGGCCAAGGGCTTTCTGCTCTACGGCCCGCCCGGCACCGGCAAGACATTGCTGGCGAAGGCCGTCGCGCGTGAGGCGCAGGCGAACTTCATTGCCACCAAGTCGAGCGATCTTCTGTCCAAATGGTATGGCGAAAGCGAACAGCAGATCGCCCGCCTGTTCGCCCGCGCGCGGCAGGTGGCGCCGACCGTCCTCTTCATCGACGAGCTCGACAGCCTGGTGCCCGCACGTGGCGGGGGCCTCGGCGAACCGCAGGTGACGGAGCGGGTGGTCAACACCATCCTCGCCGAAATGGACGGGCTTGAGGAACTGCAATCGGTGGTCGTCATCGGCGCCACCAATCGCCCGAACCTGATCGATCCGGCTCTGCTGCGGCCCGGCCGGTTCGACGAGCTCATCTATGTCTCGGTTCCCGACGAAGCCGGGCGGCGTCGCATATTGGGCATCCATACGAGCAAGATGCCCCTCGCGGACGATGTCGACCTCGACGATCTGGCTGAGCGTACCGAGCGGTTTACAGGCGCCGACCTTGAGGATCTGGTACGGCGCGCCGGTCTGGTCGCCCTGCGCCAGTCGCTGTCGGTCGAAAAAGTGAACCAGGCCCATTTCGACGAGGCGCTCAAGGACACGCGGGCATCGGTGACGCCCGAGGTCGAGCGGGAATATGAGCAGATACAGGCGCAGCTCAAACAGAATGCGCTTCAGCTCTCGCCGATCGGCTTCGTTGCGCCAGGCATGCTGCGCGCGCGGGAACGCGACGACTGAAGAATAGCGAAGCCGGCGGGGCAAGGAAACAACCCCGCCGGTTGCGCGTTCGCTGTCATCATGTTGCGTCCCAAACCCGCTTGCCAGATGGCCGGCGATTTGCGAGCGCATATCTTTTGACGACAGGCGGGATAATAATGGCATCCACTCCCTTGAAGGCGCGCGGTGCATCTCCGGCGACAACGGCGCGCTCCGGCTTCATGGCCCAGTGGAGCATGTTCTTTCGGCAGTTCTTGAAGCATCCCGGCATGGTGGGATCGATCATCCCGTCCTCACGCGCGCTGGTCGATGCGATGCTCGACCCCGTCGATTGGGATCGCACGCGTTTGTTCGTGGAATATGGGCCGGGCGTCGGCACTTTCACCCGGTCGATCCTGGAGCGGATGCATCCCGACGCGACGCTTCTCGCGATCGACCTCAATGCCGATTTCGTCGATTATCTTGGCACGGCCATCCCCGATCCGCGCCTGAATGTGGTGCATGGGTCGGCGGCCGATGTTGGGCGCTTCGTGGCGGAGACGGGTCACCGCGCGGCGGATTATATATTGTCAGGGCTACCCTTCTCCACCCTGCCTCCCGGCGTCGGTGAAAGCATCTGCCGGGAAACGCGTGCGGCTCTTCGGCCTGACGGCGCTTTCCTCGTCTACCAATTCTCCTCTCATGTCGCGACGCTGCTCAACTCTAATTTCGATCAAGTCAAAGCGCGTACTGTGTGGCGCAACATTCCGCCCTGCCGGCTGTTTGAGGCAAGCAAGCTAGAAAAAGTCGCCCGCGCGGCCTGAAACGACATTGCTATGTCGTTGCCGATCCTTTCGACAATATTGACTCCGGCCAATATTCGGCCGACTGATTTTCCCGGGGACATGGGGGATCAGGCATGGGGTCGCGGGGGCCAGGCTGCTCGACTGCGGATGCTTTTCTAAGCGCCGCACTGGAGCCGCATCTGTGGGATGAGGCGTTGCGCGGCATGGCGTCCGCCACAGGATCGGCGCATGGGCAGTTGATAGGGTTTGGCTCAGGCACAGGATCCTTCAATTGGATCACCGACATCGATCAAATTGTCGTCGCCCAAAGCGGCGCGATCGATATGGCAACGCCCGACCTTAATTTCCGCGTTGCGGCCGACGGTATGCCGGATCGTCCGGACATCGTGCATGAAGGCCATTATGACATCGTCCGCCAGACGTTGCGTGCCGACGATTATCTCGACCTCTGCGCCGAGTATGACATTTTCGACGGTTGCCAGACCCGGCTCTTTGAGGATCGCTCAAAGATGATCGGCCTCGCCCTGCTGCGCGACAGCGGGGACGGGCGCACGACCGAGGCGCAGCGGCATGTTTTCGCCGAGCTCGCGACGCATGCTCGGGTCGCGGTCAGGCTTCAGCAGGCGATGGAAAAGCAGGGCTTTGCGCTGCTTTCCGGCACGTTCGAGGCGATGGACCGCATATGCTGGCTGCTCGATGGCAGCGGCCGTGTCGGCGGCATGACCCCGCGGGCGGAAGATCTGCTCTCGGCCGGGCGAATCCTTGTGAAAGATGGCTGGCTGACGGCGCGCGGCGCCGACGATAGCCGGCGCATCGGCCGCGCCGTCCGCGCCGTCGTGGGGGAGCCGACGTGCGCTGCGGATCCCATAGCATTGGCGGACGAGGATGGCGGTGTGGCGATCATGCTTGAATTCTATCCCTTGCCGGCACGCCCCTGGTCATTGGCCTTTGCGCCGCGCGCGGTGGTGGTGGCGCGGCTGGCTGCGCCCACCAGCGGCACGATCGCCCGTCTGGTCCGCGCCTGCCGCCTCACCCCGGCCGAAGCGGATATCGCCGTCCGGCTGGCAGGCGGTATGTCCCGCAATGACATCGCCCGGGCGCGCAGCGTGAGTGTCGAGACGCTCAAGGTACAGATCCGCAGCATCTACGAAAAAACCGGCTGCAACCGCGAGTCGCAACTGGTGCGGATGCTGGGACTGCTCGGCGATTAGAGAATTTTCAGCGGCTTACCCCAATAGGGGTATGTGGGGCGCGATCGTAACCATTATCTAGAGGCCCGAGCAGCAAGCTGTTCGCTGGCGGCCGGGGCATACGCGACCCATGGCCCGGTCGCCGGACCCACTATCCCCGCATTTGTACCGTTCCGCTTTCATGCTAAGTCCCCTGGCCGCGCCAAGGCCAAGGACACAAGCGATGAACGATCTGACCCAAACCCCCGAAATGCTGATCGCCACGATGGGCGCGCGCGCGCGCAAGGCTGCTGCCGTGCTCGTCGGTGTAGATGATGCGCGCAAGGCGCAGGCGCTGCTGCAGGCGGCGCAGGCGTTGCGCGATCATGCGCCGGCGATCCTTGCGGCCAACAAGCGGGACATGGAGAATGCGGCGGCGGCCGGCCTGTCGGCGGCGATGCTCGATCGCCTGAAGCTGGACGCTGGGCGGATCGAGGCGACGGCTGCCGGGGTCGATCAGGTCGCGCGACTCGACAATCCGCTGGGCCGCGTCATCGACCGGCAGGTGCGCCCAAACGGGCTGGAGCTGAGCCGCGTGCGCGTGCCGCTTGGCGTCATCGGGATCATTTATGAAAGCCGCCCCAATGTGACGGCGGATGCAGCCGCGCTGTGCCTGCGCGCCGGCAATGGGGTCATCCTGCGCGGCGGCAGCGAGGCGAAGGAAAGCAACCGCGCCATCCACGCGGCTATCGTCGAGGGGCTGGTCGCCGCCGGCTTGCCCGCCGACGCCGTGCAGCTGGTGCCGACGACAGACCGCGCGGCCGTGGGTGCGCTCCTGCGCGCGGCGGAATTTATCGACCTTATCGTGCCGCGCGGCGGCAAGAGCCTCGTGGCCCGCGTGCAGGAAGAGGCGCGCGTGCCCGTGCTCGCGCATCTCGACGGGATCAACCATAGCTATGTCGACGGTGCGGCCGATCCTGACATGGCGGTCAGCCTCGTCGTCAATGCCAAGCTGCGGCGGACCGGCGTATGCGGGGCGACCGAGACAGTGCTGATCGACCGCGCTTATGGTCAGGCGCCGGCGCTGGTCACTGCCTTGCTCGATGCGGGGTGCGAAGTGCGCGGGGATGAAGGGGTCCAGGCTATGGACGCACGCGTAGTCGCCGCGGCGGAAGAGGATTGGGACACCGAATATCTCGACGCCATCGTCTCGGTCGGACTGGTCGACGGGGTGGAGGAGGCGCTCGCCCATATCGGAGCGCATGCCAGCCACCATACCGACGCGATCATTACCCAGGACGGCACGACAGCTGAGCGTTTCCTCAACGCCGTCGACAGTGCGATCGTGATGTGGAACGCTTCCACCCAGTTTGCCGATGGCGGCGAGTTCGGGCTGGGCGCCGAAATCGGGATATCGACCGGACGTCTTCACGCGCGCGGGCCGGTCGCGCTGGAGGGGCTTACCACCTATAAATGGGTGGTCCGCGGTACGGGTCAGATTCGGCCATAAGCGCGTCCCCCCGATGCTCCCGCTTGCACAGCTACGCTGTGCGAGACGCGAGGCGGAGCGGGGGAGGGCGACCCATGCGGGACGAAGCTGGCCGACTTTTTGCCAGTTCAGTCACCCTCAGCAATATTTTGTAACCGACAGCAAACCCCGGAGACATTGGCCGCCGTTATTGCCCCGTTGCAGTCTTATCGAAGAGGGTGACGGACGTCGCAGTCCGGCACGCATCGTGCGCCGGATGCGCCTCTCCCGATGAGTTCGGACTGTGAAGGAGCCGCAATCATCGTTCCCGTCACGTTTCCCTCACCGGCCAGCCTCCGCCCCCGCGAATGAAGGCGCCGTTGATCCTGGTTGCCGAAGGTCAGCACGATCTGCGGCGTGGCGCTTTGGCATCGATCGAGCAGGCCGGCTTTCGCACGGCGGTGGCCACGAGCCCGTCGGAACTGTGGCGCGCGCTCGATAGCGCGGCACCCGGCGCCGTCATCCTCGACACGGATTTGCGCGGCATCGATGGCACCGACCTTTGCCGCGACCTGCGCCGGCGCAGCGATGTGCCGATCATCCTGGTCGGCGCGCAAAGCACGGAGATCGACCGGGTGGTCGGCCTGGAAGTCGGCGCCGATGATTATATGTCGAAGCCCTATTCCCCGCGTGAACTCATGGCCCGCCTGCGCGCGGTGTTGCGGCGCGGGCGGGGGGAGCGCGCGGATCCTGAGCAACGCCCTGTGCGCGTGCGGTTCGATGACTGGACGCTCGATCTTGCCCGGCATGAGGTGCGCGATGCTGACGATCGGCTGATCGACCTGACCGCCGCTGAATTCGGCCTGCTGGTCACGCTCGTCGATCACGCGCAGCGCGTGGTGCCAAGGGCGCGCCTGATGGAGCTGGCGGGCGGTGCACCGGGTCAGGCTTCGGATCGCAGCATCGATGTGCTGGTCAGCCGGCTGCGCAGCAAGCTTAAGCGGGCGGACCGCCCGTCGCCCATCGTGACCATCCGTGGCGCCGGCTACATGTTGGGCGCGGACGTCCTGCCCGAGAATGCTTCCGCGTAAAACGGTTCAGACACACAAATTAACAATCCCGGTGCGACGCAGCAAATAGCCGACTTTACTTGGTTCGATAGGCAGATCCCTTCCCCCCTTAAGGATCTGCGACCCTGAAACCATAAAAGGAAGGTCGATATGAACGAGCTTATCGGTCGCGTCTTCAGCTTCGAAAGCCAAGTGTTTCCGAATCAGAGCGCGCTTTACAATCGTCTCGCCAGCGACGGTCAGAGCCCCAAGGCTCTGATGATCTCCTGCGCCGACTCGCGCGTGGTTCCCGAACATATCATGCAGGCCGAGCCCGGCGACCTCTTCGTCTGCCGCAACGCCGGCAACATCGTGCCTCCGCACGCAACGCAGAATGGCGGCGTCACCTCGACGGTCGAATATGCCATCATGGTACTGGGCGTCCGCGACGTCATCGTGTGCGGTCATAGCGACTGCGGCGCGATGAAGGCGCTGGCTACCGATGCCGACCTCAGCGCCATGCCGAACGTCGCTGCCTGGCTGCGCCATTCCCATGCCGCGCAGAAGGTGTGCCGCGAAAACTACCCGACCGACCTCGCGCCGTCGGACAAGCTCCGCAACATGGCACTGGAAAATGTCGTGGTGCAGCTCGCCCATCTGCGCACCCATCCCTCGGTGGCATCGGGCATCGCGCGCGGCGAAATCGCGCTGCACGGCTGGTATGTCGACATTCATGCCGGTCAGGTGCTGGGTCTCGATGGCGAGACGGGCCGCTTCACGCCGCTGCGCGAAGGCATACCCTTTCCAGTGGCCCTGCCCCATGGTCGCCGCCTCGCGGGCGACCTGATGTCGATCGCGGCGGAGTAAAGCCATGCTGAAGGCTCTTTCCGGCGGCACATTCAGCCGTGACTTTACGGCATCCATCGTCGTTTTCCTGGTCGCCATGCCCTTGTGCATGGGGATCGCCGTCGCTTCCGGTGTGCCCCCGGAAAAGGGCCTTATCACCGGCATCATCGGTGGCCTCGTCGTCGGCGCGCTCGCAGGGTCGCCGCTCCAGGTGAGCGGCCCGGCGGCGGGTCTCGCCGTCATCGTTTTTGAAATCGTCCGCGACCAGGGGCTTTCCGCCCTGGGTCCGATCCTCATCCTTGCCGGTGCCATTCAGGTGATCGCCGGTATCGTGCGCGTCGGCGGCTGGTTCCGCGCCATCTCCCCGGCCGTCGTCCACGGCATGCTGGCGGGCATCGGCGTCCTGATCGTGGTCGGACAATTCCATGTCCTCTTCGATCATCAGCCATTGCCAAGTGGCCTTGCCAATCTCATCGCCATGCCGGGCAAGCTGCTGGGCCTGGGCGATCAGGACATGGCGACCGCCTTTGCCGTCGGCATGATCACGATCGGCGCCATGCTGGGTTGGGAAAAATTCCGCCCCGCGTCTCTGAAGCTGGTGCCTGGCGCGCTCGTTGGCGTGCTCGCCGCCACCATCATCGCCTTCGTGCTTGGCCTGCCGGTGGCGCGAGTCGCGGTCCCCGAATCAATCGTCGCTGCCATCGTGCCCCCGGCGGGCGACTGGGTCGCGCAGCTTGTGGACCCGAAGGTCCTGACCACCGCGATCGCCATCGCCTTCATCGCCAGCGCCGAAACCCTGTTGTCGGCCGCAGCGGTCGACCGCATGCATGACGGCGTCCGCACCGACTATAATAAGGAATTGCGGGCGCAGGGCGTCGGCAACCTGCTTTGCGGCTTTGCCGGCGCGCTGCCGATGACCGGTGTCATCGTCCGCAGCTCCGCCAACGTTCAGGCGGGCGCCGTAACGCGCTTGTCGGCGATCTTGCATGGTGCGTGGATTTTGGGCTTCGTCGCGCTGCTGCCCTGGTTGCTTCGCGAGATCCCGATGGCCGCTCTGGCCGGTATCCTGGTCGTGACGGGCGTGCGGTTGGTCAGCCTGGCGCATGTGAAGCATCTGTTTCACCATTATGGCCCGCTGCCCGCGATCGTTTGGGCCGCGACTCTGATCATGGTGGTGGCGACCGACCTGCTGACCGGCGTGCTCGTCGGCCTTGCGCTCTCGCTGATCGAACTGGCGGCCAATGGACGCAAGATCGGTCTCAATTTCGACGAATCGACGCGCGACGAGACGCATGAACTGGCGCTCAACGGCAGTGCCACCTTCCTGATGCTGCCCAAGCTGTCGGCGAAGCTGGAAGCGGCGCCAAGGCGTCCGACCATGATCCTCAACATGGATAAGCTGCGCCACATCGATCATACGACGGCGGAAATGCTGCGCGAATGGGTCGATCGTCGGCGGGGCAGCGGCACCAAGGTCGAACTGTCCGGCGGCAACGACAAGGTGCGAAAGCTGGTCGCCGCGCACTGACCCCACCATGACTTCCGACATTTCGGCGCGAACTGATCGTGCCGAAATGTCACACTTTCCCCAAATTTATTGCAGTTGCGAATTTGGGGGCTTGAGACGGACGCACTCCTGACAGACAAGGGGGGCGTCCGTTGGCATTTGGGACCAAAGAGATCCCGAAGCCGGCCGGACGCAGGAAGGAACATTCTTTTTCAAAGGGGAATGTTCATGAAATATCCAATCGCTTGCGCCCTTCTGTCGCTCGCCTCCGTCTCTCCCGCTCTTGCCCAGGAAGAACCTGCCGGCCCCGTCACCGTTTCGGGCAGCGTTGGACTCGTCTCCGACTACCGTTTCCGCGGCGTGTCGCAGACCGACAAGGGCATGGCCGTCCAGGGCGGCATCACTCTGACCCATGAGAGCGGCCTCTACGCCGGCACCTGGGCGTCCAACCTTGCCGGTTGGGGGACCTTCGGCGGTTCCAACATGGAACTCGACCTGTTCGCCGGCTATGCCGTGCCGCTGGGCGAAAACGTCACGCTCGACGTCGGTCTGACCTGGTACATGTACCCCTCGGGCGCCGACACCACCGATTTTGCCGAACCCTATATCAAGCTTTCGAGCCAGATGGGGCCGGTCAAGGGTCTGGTTGGCGTAGCCTATGCGCCCAAGCAGGAAGCGCTTGGTAACTGGTCGGCGACGCCGCAGAGCCGGCTCGGCGACAAGGAAGACAATCTCTACATCTGGGGCGACATCAGCGGCGCCATTCCGGAAACGCCGATCACGCTCAAGGCGCATCTTGGCTGGTCGAACGGTAATCCCGGCCTTGGTCCCAACGGCACATCGATCGCGCCGACGGGCAAATATCTCGACTGGCTGGTGGGCGCAGACGTCGCCATTCCCGGCACACCGCTGGTCGCGGGCGTCGCTTATGTCGATACCAATATCTCCCGCTCGGACTCCTTTTATCTCGGCTCGGGCTTCACCGACCTGGATGATGGCTCCTCGATCGCGAGCGGCAAGGTCGTCTTTTCGCTGACGGCATCTTTCTAAAAATGGGGGGAGGCGCGGGGGTCTGGGGCGATCCCCGCGTCTTTTCATTGTGAACGAATCGTTGCTGCAGTCGCCGGAATTGTTGCGTAGGCCGCCCTTGGTTGACCGCCCGGTCCTGACAGCCTATCTCGCCAGAACATGATTTCATCGCTCCGCGCGCAGGCTGCCGCATGACGGCCCCGTCGATAATCCTGGTCGAGGACGATCCCCCGCTGCGGACGCTGACCGCCCGCGCGCTTCAGGAACATGGCTATCAGGTACGTCCTGCCTCGTCCGGTCCTGAAATGTGGGTCGCTTTCGATGCCGGGCCAGTCGATCTCGTTGTGCTCGACGTCATGCTGCCCGGCACCAATGGTATCGATCTTTGCCGTCAGATCCGGCGCAAGAGCGACGTGCCGATCATCTTCATCTCCGCCAAGGGAAGCGAAACCGACCGGATCGTCGGGCTTGAGCTCGGCGCGGACGATTATCTGCCCAAGCCCTTTGGCGCGCGGGAGCTTATCGCGCGCATCCGGGCGATCCTGCGCCGTTCGGGCATGGAACGGGGGCCGGACGAGCATCGCGACAGCGAGGCCAGTTTCGACGGATGGACCGTCAACTTCCCCCGCCGCGAATTGCGCTCGCCGACGGGCGGTATCGTCGAGCTGACCGGTGCCGAATTCGACCTTCTGGGCAGCTTCCTCAGTCACCCGCAGCGCGTCATCGCGCGCGAACGGCTGATCGAACTATCGCGCACACGCATGGGCGACAGTTCGGATCGCAGCATCGACGTGCTCGTCAGCCGCCTGCGCCGCAAGCTTTCGACCAACGACCGGCCGGCGCCCATCACCACGGTGCGCGGCGTCGGCTATATGTTCAGCGCTGAGGTCAATCGCGCTTGAAGCATCGGTTCAGAGGGCGGCTCGGCCTGGTCGGGCGCATCTTTGCTATCCTGCTGTTGACGCTGACGCTGGAATTCGCGGTCGGGACGCTGATCTACGAGCGGGCCAGCCATTTATCGCTCCAGGACGACGACGCCCGGCGCCTGGCCGAGCATCTGGTCATCTCGCGCAAATTGCTGGACGAGCGGCCTCAAGCTGAGCGTGCCGCGATGGCGATCCAGCTGACGACCGACCGTTATGACATTCACTGGGCGGCTGCGTCGCCGCCGCCGTCCCGCATGGCGCCTGAACTGGCCCGCATGCGGCGGCAGATCCTCGACTGGGAGCCCTCACTCGACGCGCATGGGCTGTGGCTACGTCTGACGACGCCCGGACGCTCTTCGGAAATCGCCGGGGGCCTGCAGCTTGCCGATCGCAGCTGGGTCTTTTTCGGCATGCGCCACGTCGCCAGCCGATGGGAGTTCGCGCTGGGCCGCGTCGGGCTGGCGTTGATCCCCGTCATTGCCTTGCTGCTGGCCGGGGGGCTGCTGATCCGCCGCACGCTCGCGCCACTGCGCGACCTTACGCGGGCGACCGAGCGAGTCGGCATCGGTCACCGAATCGAAGTGGCGGAGGCAGGCACCAGCGACGTCCGCAACCTCATCCGCGCCTTCAACGCGATGCAGGATCGCATTCACAACCTGATCGATGAGCGGACCGAGACATTGGCGGCGGTGGGTCACGATCTGCGCACGCCCCTTGCGCGACTACAGTT
>Ga0233380_1000253_pt1 | contig 29962 bp, 29 predicted proteins | sample ElkDunMinimDraft_9_FD_191541 | JGI IMG/M metagenome (GOLD analysis project Ga0233380, IMG submission 191541) | Fecal eukaryotic communites from dung pellets of Tule Elk in California, USA - Elk Dung F36 | ecosystem: Host-associated > Mammals > Digestive system > Large intestine > Fecal | place... | reverse complement strand
AACCGCTGGGTGAAAGGCCTTGAATTAGCGGCGCAACTGGTCGCGAATTTCACGCAGCAGCAGCACCTCTTCTGCTGTTGCCTCGGGTTCTACAGGTGCGGCAGGCGCTTCGCGTTTTAAGCGATTGATTTGCTTGATCATTATGAAAATGATGAAGGCCAGAATTACAAAATTCACGGCAACGGTGATGAAGTTGCCATAGGCAAAAACCGGAATTCCAGCTGTTTTTAACGCCGCCAAAGTGCGTGGAGTGCCGTCAGGCACGGAGCCCAGAACTACAAACAAGTTCGAAAAATCCAGCTTGCCAAAGACCAGGCCGACCATGGGCATGATCAGATCGTTGACAACGGAATCCACGATTTTTCCAAACGCGCCGCCAATGATCACGCCAACGGCCAAATCCATCACATTGCCTTTGACCGCAAACTCTCGGAATTCCTGCATCATGCCCATACACATGCTCCACACATTGATTGAGATACGGCATATTGCGTGATCTAACGCAAGAAGCTTGTCAGACGCGTGCTTGGATTCCTGTTTTTTGCTCCGCTACAATTTCTCGATTGTCCTTATACCTAGCGATGTTTATCGAGGATCCCCATGAGCGAAACACCTGTCGACTCCAGCAAACGGACGTGGATCATCACGTCCGCCTGTGCTGGTGCGGTAGGCGGCGTGGCAGCCGCTGTACCCTTTGTGAGTACCTTTCAGCCTTCGGAAAAGGCCAAGGCCGCTGGGGCCGCAGTAGAGGTTGATATTTCCGCGCTGCAACCTGGCGAGAAGCTCACGGTTGAATGGCGCGGCAAGCCCGTGTGGATCATTCGTCGCACCAAAGAGCAACTCGACGATTTGGCAACCTTGGATTCGCAGCTGGCTGACCCTGACTCCAAGCGCAACCCTGACGAGTTCACTCCTGTTTACGCCCGCAACACCTGGCGCTCTATCAAGGAAGAAGTGCTGGTCTGCGTGGGTATCTGCACCCACTTGGGTTGCTCGCCTGTCGATAAGTTCCACACCGGTGCTCAGCCTTCGCTGCCCGCCGACTGGAAGGGCGGCTTCCTGTGCCCTTGCCACGGTTCAACCTTTGACATGGCTGGCCGCGTGTTCAAGAACAAGCCCGCTCCAGACAATCTGGAAGTGCCACCCCACATGTACCTGTCGGAGACCAAACTCCTGATCGGTGAAGACAAGGCTTGAGGGAGTTAACACAACATGGCCCACGAATTCAAAGAACTCGACCCGAACGCCTCCACCGGCGCCAAGGTGACGAACTGGTTTGAAAATCGGTTTCCTTCGGCATTTGCTGGCTACAAGCAGCACATGTCGGAGTACTACGCTCCTAAAAACTTCAACTTCTGGTACATCTTCGGCTCGCTGGCGTTGCTGGTGCTGGTGATTCAGATCGTGACAGGTATTTTCCTGGTCATGCACTACAAGCCAGATGCTGAAAAAGCATTCGCTTCGGTCGAATACATCATGCGTGATGTGCCCTGGGGCTGGCTGATCCGCTACATGCACTCCACAGGCGCTTCTGCCTTCTTTGTGGTGGTGTATCTGCACATGTTCCGCGGCCTTCTGTACGGTTCTTACCGTAAGCCGCGTGAGCTGGTCTGGATCTTTGGCTGTGCCATCTTCTTGGCGCTGATGGCCGAAGCCTTCATGGGCTATCTGCTGCCATGGGGCCAGATGTCGTACTGGGGTGCGCAGGTGATTGTTAACCTGTTTGCAGCCATTCCCTTTGTGGGCCCAGATCTGGCGCTGCTGATTCGTGGCGACTACGTGGTGGGTGATGCAACGCTCAACCGCTTCTTTAGCTTCCACGTGATTGCCGTGCCGCTGGTGCTGCTGGGCTTGGTGGTTGCGCACTTGTTGGCGCTGCACGATGTGGGTTCGAACAACCCCGATGGTGTGGAAATCAAGGCCCCTGGCGCCCCCAAGGATGCCAAGGGTAACCCGCTGGATGGCATTCCCTTCCATCCTTACTACACGGTGCACGACATCTTTGGCGTGGGTGTGTTCCTGTTCCTGTTCTCGGCGGTGGTGTTCTTTGCGCCTGAGTTCGGTGGCTACTTCTTGGAATACAACAACTTTATTCCTGCTGATCCGCTGAAGACGCCTGCGCACATTGCACCCGTCTGGTATTTCACGCCGTTCTATTCGATGCTGCGTGCGATCACCACGGAGATGATGTACGTGCTGGTTGCCTGCGTGGGCTTGGCTGCTGTGTTTGCGGTGGTCAAAACCAAGATGGCTGGTTTGTTCAAACTCGTGATCGTGGGTGCTGCGGTTGTCGTTGTCGCCTTGATGCTGGGTATTGATGCCAAGTTCTGGGGCGTGGTGGTCATGGGTGGTGCCGTGGTGATCTTGTTTGGCCTGCCTTGGTTTGACTTGAGCCCTGTGAAGTCCATCCGCTATCGTCCTAGCTGGCACAAATACCTGTATGCCGTGTTTGTGGTGAACTTCCTGGTCTTGGGCTACCTGGGGGTTCAGCCTCCATCGCCTAGCGGTGAGCGCGTTTCGCAAGTTGGCACTTTGTTCTACTTCGGCTTCTTCTTGTTGATGCCTTGGTGGAGCCAGCTGGGTACCCCCAAGCCTGTGCCTGATCGCGTGACTTTCAAGCCCCACTGAGCTAGGAGACAAGAACAATGAAAAAACTGATCCTCACGCTGGTGACAGCGTTCGGCCTGGCTGGTGGTGCACTTGCTGCAGGTGGCGGCTTGGTGCCGCTGGACAAAGCGCCGGTAGATACCACCAACCAAGCGTCATTGCAAAACGGTGCCAAACTGTTTGTGAACTACTGCTTGGGCTGCCACTCTGCCGCATTCATGCGTTTTAACCGATTGAAAGACATCGGTCTGAGCGAGCAAGAGATCAAGAGCAACCTGTTGTTCACTACCGACAAGGTGGGAGACACGATGGTGGCAGCAATTGATCCCAAGCAAGCGGCCAACTGGTTTGGTGCCAATCCACCTGATTTGACTGTGATTGCACGTTCACGTGCAGGTGCAGGCGGCTCTGGTGCAGATTACCTCTACACTTTCCTGCGCACGTTCTACCGCGACGAGACCAAAGCCACGGGCTGGAACAATCTGGTGTTCCCATCGGTGGGTATGCCACACGTTCTGTGGCAGTTGCAGGGCGAGCGCCGTGCAATCTTGGAAAATGTCGAGGTTCATGGGCAAAACACCCAAGTGTTTAAGGGCTGGGAAACCATCTCTCAAGGCACAATGAGCGCACAAGAGTACGATCAGACAGTTGGTGATTTGGTCAACTTCCTGCAATGGATGGGGGAGCCAGCCCAAAATACCCGTATTCGCGTCGGTGTTGGCGTCTTGATTTTCCTGGGCATCTTTATTTTGATCGCCTGGCGATTGAATGCCGCCTTCTGGAAAGACGTCAAATAAATAGACAGCCTGTTGCCACTTTGCGCCTGGGTGCAAAGCGGCTTGGTCTTGGTGGAGTGGGCGCTTTTTGAGCGTCCCACTCTTTTTGATTTTTAGGAGCTTCCGCCATGATGGTGCTTTATTCGGGAACGACTTGCCCTTATTCCCACCGTTGCCGCTTTGTGCTGTTCGAAAAGGGAATGGATTTCGAAATCCGTGACGTGGACTTGTACAACAAGCCTGAAGAGATCGCGGCCATGAATCCCTATGGCCAAGTGCCTATCTTGGTCGAACGTGATTTGATCCTGTATGAGTCGAACATCATCAATGAGTACATTGATGAGCGCTTTCCTCATCCGCAGCTGATGCCTGGTGACCCAGTCGATCGCGCACGCGTGCGTCTGTTTTTGCTGAACTTCGAAAAAGAGTTGTTCGTGCACGTGAACACGCTGGAGCAGCGCAACGTCAAGGGCAATGAGAAGGAAGTTGAGAAGGCGCGTCAGCACATTCGTGATCGCCTGACGCAACTGGCACCCGTGTTCTTGAAGAACAAGTACATGCTGGGCGAGGGTTTCTCGATGCTGGATGTGGCGATTGCACCTTTGCTGTGGCGTCTGGATTACTACGGCATTGAGCTGAGCAAGAATGCTGCACCTTTGCTGAAGTATGCGGAGCGCATTTTCTCGCGTCCTGCCTACATTGAAGCGCTGACACCCTCTGAAAAGGTGATGCGCAAGTAATTGCGTGAGTGCTTGAGTCTCCTGTTTTTGCTGTCGCTGGAATTTGTACATGAACGAGCCCACCACCACTTCAACGCGGCCGTATTTGATTCGTGCCCTGCATGAATGGTGTACGGACAATGGTCTGACGCCTTATCTGGCTGTGAAGGTCGATCGTTCAGTGCAAGTTCCTCGCGAATTTGTGAAGGATGGAGAGATCGTGCTGAACGTGGGCTATGACGCCACCGGCAATCTGCAGCTGGGCAATGAATACATTGAATTCAAAGCCCGGTTTGGCGGAAAGCCGCGTGAAATCATGGTGCCTGTCGAGCGTGTGCAAGCGATCTATGCACGTGAATCGGGCCAGGGTATGTCTTTCCCCGTGATGGATGACCTGTTGTCTGAGCTTTCTGATGCTGCGGCAGATCTTGGCTTGAGTGATGCTGTGGATGAATCGTCTGAAGCGTCAGTGCAAGACGATGAGAGCGCGTCTCAGGTCATGCAGCTGGTAACGTCGACGACCAAACTTGCTGAGTCTGGTGATGATCAACCACGCCCACCAACTCCAAGTGGCGGTGGTCGACCCGCTTTTAAGCGCGTTAAATAATCAGTTTTCTTTTTTGAGCGCGAAACTTGTATTAGAATCGCGGTCTTCGCCGGTTTAGCTCAGTTGGTAGAGCACCCGCCTTGTAAGCGGTAGGTCGTCAGTTCGAATCCGACAACCGGCACCAATTTTGGTGCTTCTTTTTTTGTTGCATCTTGTCCATTTTGCAGCCTCTGGCCTGTGAAGCGGATCGCCGGTTTAGCTCAGTTGGTAGAGCACCCGCCTTGTAAGCGGTAGGTCGTCAGTTCGAATCCGACAACCGGCACCATCCCCCCCCTGAATTTTTTATAGCTTCTAATTTATTTTGAATGAATTAGAGCGGGCTTTGCCATGGCGAAGTGTTGAGCACCTTGAGTTGAATGTGCGCAACATCCCATCCCTTGGTGCGCAGATGTGCTTCAAAGCTGGGCAGCAGGTAGCGCACTTTACTGGCGGCGGCGTTGTTCTTGATGATCAAGCACCAAGTGCTGCCTTCAATGGGGCCTGGTCGCACGCTGTGACGCAGGCTTGGAGGGAGCAGGGGTTCAATGGCCTTCATGCGTGCATTGGCTTCGCGCGCTTGGCTGACCAGTAGCGATAAGGCGGGCGAAGACTGGGCTGCTTGTTCCAGCGAGATGGCTAAATGACGGCGCCGTTGCATGACTTTAGAAGGCTGAGTGAATTGTTCATTATCAGCGCACCCTGTTGCTTGTGTGCTTGCAGGGGCAGGCTGTTAGTGCCAAAGCGCAAGCGGCAGTTAGAATCAATTTTTGGCTTCCAGCGGTCTAGGCTCTTGTTTTACTGCTGGGTGAGCCCATCTGCATGGCAACTCTACATTAGGGATTTGGCCGCTTTCGGTGCTGTACGGGCATTGTGGAGCGGCTTCCGTTCGCATGGTCAACTTTCTTACCAAACTTTTCGGCAGCCGCAACGATCGGCTTCTCAAGCAGTACCGCAAGACGGTGGCTCAAATCAATGCGATGGAGCCAGAGCTGGAAAAGCTCGATGACCAGGCTTTGAGGGCAAAGACCCAAGAGTTCAAGGAACGTGTGTCCAAGGGCGAATCACTGGACGACTTGTTGCCTGAAGCCTTTGCCGTGGTACGAGAAGCTTCAAAGCGTGTTCTGAAGATGCGTCACTTTGACGTGCAGCTGATGGGTGGTATTTCGCTGCACCAAGGCAAGATTTCGGAAATGCGTACGGGTGAGGGTAAGACGCTGACCTCTACGCTGCCTGTGTACCTGAACGCCCTGACAGGCCAGGGCGTGCATGTGGTGACTGTGAATGACTACTTGGCCAGTCGTGACGCCGAAACCATGCGCCCGCTGTACAACTTCCTGGGCTTGGCGGTGGGTGTGAACCTGCCCCAGGCCCCGCGCGATGAAAAGCAGCTGGCGTATCTGGCTGACATTACATACGGCACCAATAACGAGTACGGGTTTGACTATCTGCGCGACAACATGGTGTATGACGCAGCAGACCGCGTGCAGCGTGGCCTGAACTTTGCGATTGTTGACGAAGTGGACTCGATTTTGATCGATGAGGCGCGCACGCCTTTGATCATTTCTGGTCAGGCCGACGACAACACGGCGATGTACCAAACCATCAATCAATTGGCCCCCCAGCTGGTGCGCCAAGAAGGCGAGGCTGACCCACGGACAGGCGAGGGCGTCACCAAGCCAGGCGACTTTACGGTGGACGAAAAGAGCCACCAGGTCTTCCTGACGGAAGATGGCCACGAAAAGGCTGAGCAGATTTTGTCTGCCGCCGGCTTGCTGCCTGAAGGTGCATCGCTGTACGACCCCTCCAATATTGCGCTGGTGCACCATTTGTATGCTGCACTGCGCGCCCACCACATCTATCACCGTGACCAGCATTACGTGGTGCAAAACGGTGAAGTGGTGATCGTGGATGAGTTCACGGGTCGTTTGATGTCCGGTCGCCGCTGGAGCGATGGCCTGCACCAGGCAGTAGAAGCCAAGGAAGGTGTCGCCATTCAGGCTGAGAACCAGACCATGGCTTCGATCACTTTCCAAAACTATTTCCGTCTGTACAACAAGCTGTCGGGCATGACGGGTACTGCGGATACGGAAGCGTTTGAATTCCAGAGCATTTATGGCCTGGAAACGGTGGTGATTCCGCCCAACAAGCCCAGCAAGCGTGAAGACCAGCTGGATCGCGTCTACAAGACCACGCAAGAAAAATACAACGCGGCCATTGAAGATATCCGCGAATGCTACGAGCGTGGTCAGCCAGTGCTGGTGGGGACAACGTCGATCGAGAACTCGGAAATCATCGACCAGATGCTGACCAAGGTGGGCTTGCCCCATCAGGTGCTCAACGCCAAGCAGCACGCCAAGGAAGCGGACATCATTGCGCAAGCAGGCCGCAAGGGCATGATCACTATTGCCACCAACATGGCTGGCCGTGGTACCGACATTGTGCTGGGCGGCAATATCAGCAAGCAAGAAGCAGCGATTGCTGCAGACGCCACGTTGGATGATGCGGCCAAGCAAAAGCAATTGGATGAGCTGCATGCGCAGTGGCAAAAAGATCACGATGAAGTGAAAGCCCTGGGTGGCTTGCGCATCATCGCGACCGAACGCCATGAGTCACGCCGTATTGACAACCAGTTGCGTGGCCGCTCGGGCCGCCAGGGTGACCCAGGTTCTTCGCGTTTTTATCTGAGCCTGGACGACCAGTTGATGCGCATTTTTGCGGGTGACCGTGTGCGCGCCATCATGGACCGCCTGAAGATGCCCGAAGGCGAAGCGATTGAAGCGGGCATCGTGACCCGTTCGATCGAATCGGCTCAGCGCAAGGTGGAGGCGCGTAACTTTGACATGCGCAAGCAACTGCTGGAATACGACGATGTGTCGAACGACCAGCGCAAGGTGATCTACCAGCAGCGCAATGAAATTTTGGATACCGCAGACTTGGTCGACATGATCAACATCATGCGAGAAGACTGTGTGGCCGACATGGTGCGCCAGTATGTGCCGGCTGAATCGATGGAAGAGCAGTGGAACCTGCCTGCGCTGGAGAAGGCGCTGGCCGAATGGAATGTGCATGTCGATTTGCAAGCCATGGTCAAGGATTCAGACAGCATCACCGATGAAGAAATTCTCGAAACCTGCGTGAAGGCTGCCAACGACGTCTACCAAAGCAAGCTCGATCAAGTGGGCTCTGAGCAGTTCATGAACTTCCAGCGCGCTGTGCTGCTGCAAAGCTTTGACACCAACTGGCGCGACCATCTGGCGGCCCTGGACTATTTGCGCCAAGGCATTCACCTGCGTGGCTTTGCCCAGAAGCAACCCAAGCAAGAGTACAAACGCGAAGCGTTTGAGCTGTTCCGCCAGTTGATAGATTCGGTGAAGAACGAAGTCACGCGCGTGCTGTTGACAGTGCGCATCCAGCAGCCTGAGCAGCTGGATGAAGTGGCGCAAAGCATTGAGCACCATGCCGAAAGCGCGCAGAGTGCCTTGCAATATGCCAGCGCGGATGGTGACAAGTCCGACAGCTTTGAGCTGCCAGCCGGCGCACGCGTGGGCCGCAATGACCCCTGCCCTTGCGGCAGTGGCAATAAGTTCAAGAACTGCCACGGCAAGCTGGCTTAAGGCGTATCGCGTGGTGGGTAACACCGCCATACACAAAGAACACGGGCGCAGGCCCGTGTTTTTCGTTGTGCGCTGTGGTTTGTCTCCATAATTGCCGTCTAACTGTTTCTCTGTAGGAAGCCCTGCAATGCCTGTGAATTTGCCTGTTCCCGTCGCCGCCAACCTGTTTCCAGTCGCCGGTGTGCGCATTGGTGTGACCGAAGCCGGTGTGCGCAAAGCCAACCGCAAAGACTTGAGCGTGTTCTTGCTCGACGAAGGCGCCACAGTGGCGGGCGTGTTTACGCAAAATCGTTTTTGTGCTGCACCGGTGCAGGTCAGCCGTGAGCATCTGGCCGCTTGCCAGGGCATCCGTGCCATGGTGATCAACACCGGCAATGCCAATGCCGGTACGGGTGCTGCCGGCCTGGCGAACGCCCGCGCTACTTGCGCAGCACTGGCCAAAGAGCTGGGCCTGAAGGCCGAGCAAATTCTGCCGTTTTCCACTGGCGTCATCATGGAAGAGCTGCCTGTGCATCGCATTGTTGCGGGCCTGCCTGCAGCCATTGCCAACGCCAAGGCCGACAACTGGGCTGTGGTAGCAGAGGGCATCATGACCACCGACACGCAGCCCAAGGCATACAGCCGCCAGGTACAGGTGGGCGGCAAGACCGTGACGGTGACGGGTATCAGCAAGGGTGCGGGCATGATTCGCCCCAACATGGCCACCATGCTGGGCTATGTGGCCACTGATGCCGCGATTGCGCCCGCGTTGCTGCAAAGCTTGGTCAAGGAACTGGCCGATGGGTCGTTCAACCGCGTGACCATTGATGGCGATACGTCGACCAACGACTCGTTCGTACTGGTGGCTACGCACCAGGCGGGCCATGCACAGATCACCGCGTGGGACAGCGCAGATGCCCTGGCACTGAAGGCAGCGCTGCTGGAGGTTTCACGCCTGCTGGCGCAAGCCATTGTGCGCGACGGCGAAGGTGCCACCAAGTTCATCACGGTGCAAATTGATGGCGGCAAGACCGAAGCAGAATGCCGTCTGGCTGCCTATGCGATTGCACATTCGCCTTTGGTCAAGACAGCATTTTTTGCCTCGGACCCCAATCTGGGCCGCATTCTGGCTGCCGTAGGCTACGCAGGTATTGATGACCTAGACCAAAGCAAGATTGACCTGCATTTGGATGATGTGCATGTGGTGGTGGATGGCGGGCGCAACCCTTCTTACAAGGAAGAAGACGGCCAGCGCGTGATGAAGCAGTCTGAGATCACCGTGCGCGTGGGTCTGGGCCGTGGCACAGCCAGCCAGACCGTGTGGACGTGTGACTTTAGCCATGAGTACGTGACCATCAACGCCGACTACCGCTCTTAATGGAGGGGGCGTTGCACACCGCCCTGCAGGCTTTGTTGCAATCGTTGGCCGTGGCGCTGCCACTGTCTGCACGATTGCGCCGCGCCTGCACCGCCCTGACGGGCTGGGCGCTGCGCAACGCTGGATATGCTGTGAGGAGCCAAGGAGGGCTCCTTTTTAGTTTTAGGAGCTAGTAGCGCTTGTATACATTAGTTTTAAGATACTTTTCTATTTGAAATCAATGTAAATAAAGCGCTGATAGCTATCAAAATAATGAATGGAGACTGCACTGTGCAAGATGTGACGAACCCGTTGGAGCGTTTGGTTGAGCGTGCCGAGCAGCTCATGCAGCGCATTGAATCGGTGCTGCCCCAGGCCCTGCAAGCGCCTTCAGACTGGAGCGTGGCAATTGCCTGGCGCTACCGCAAACGCGCCAATGGCTGTGGTGTGCTGGAGCCAGTGCGCCACGTGGGCGCCATGCAGCTGTCGGATCTGCAAAACATCGATGGCCAAAAAGACAAGATTGCGCGCAACACTGCGCAGTTTGTACAAGGCCGCACAGCTAATAATGTGCTGCTGACGGGCGCGCGCGGTACGGGCAAGTCTTCGTTGATTCGGGCCTGCCTGCATGCCTATGCCCCGCAGGGGCTGCGCTTGATTGAGGTGGACAAGGTTGATCTGACCGATCTGCCTGACATTGTGGATGTGGTTGCTGGCCGCGCTGAAAAATTCATCATCTATTGCGATGACTTGAGTTTTGAAGAAGGCGAGCCTGGCTACAAGGCCATGAAGTCGATTTTGGATGGCTCGGTCAGTGCGGCCACGCCCAATGTGCTGGTCTACGCCACCAGCAACCGCCGTCACCTGCTGCCCGAATACATGACGGACAACCTGAGCACGCAAAAGGGTGACAACGGCGAGATCCACCCCGGAGAGGTGGTGGAAGAGAAAATCTCTCTGTCTGAGCGTTTTGGTCTGTGGGTGAGTTTTTACCCCTTCAGTCAGGACGAATACCTGCGTGTGGTGGCGCAGTGGTTGTCCAGCATGGGTTTGTCGCCCGCGGCCATTGATGCTGCGCGCCCTGAAGCGTTGGTCTGGGCGCTGGAGCGTGGCTCACGCAGCGGCCGTGTGGCGCAGCAGTTTGCGCGTGACTACGCAGGCCGTGACAACCACCAGCCTGGCGCAGTGCAGCCGATTGCCGATGTCGATGGTCTGACAGACGGCGCTGAAATTTGAAATTGAACGAGAAAAACGAGTGACTGTGACTGCTGAAACGACTGCCGAGCGCAAACATACCGAAGTTGCCGTGGGTGTATTAATTCGCGAGAGCGATGGCGCTTTACTTATCACCAGCCGCCCTGAAGGCAAGCCGCGTGCGGGGTGGTGGGAGTTTCCGGGTGGCAAGCTGGAAGCCGGTGAAACCGTTGAGCAGGCCTTGCGCCGTGAGCTACACGAAGAGATTGGCATCACCATCGACAACTGCATCGCCTGGAAGGTGACGGAACATGCCTACAGCCACGCCCTGGTGCGCCTGCACTGGTGCAAGGTGACGCAATGGTCGGGTGAATTTGAAATGCGTGAAGGCCAGCAAATGGTGTGGCAGCAACTGCCACTGCAGGTGCAGCCTGTGCTGGAAGGTGCGCTGCCAGCGCTGCAGTGGCTCAGCGAAGAACGTGGCTTGCCGTTTGATGCCAGTACTTATGTAACGACAGAAGTACAAAAGTAGAGTTGCAAGCGCTTAAGCACAAAGGGTTTCAAATAGAAAGCTATTTGAAACCCTTTGTTTATATGCGCTAGTAGCTATGAAAGTGTTGACTTAATCTTCTGTGCGCGGATCGCCATACTGCGCATCTTGCGGTGGTGTTTGTACGGGCATGCGAAATTCTTCTGCCGCCCAGGCACCCAGATCGATGTTTTTACAGCGCTGGCTGCAAAACGGGCGCCATGCGTTGGCAGGTTCAAACACACTGGGGCCACCACAGGTGGGGCACTGAACGGTAGGGGCGTGGGAGGTGTTGTCGCTCATCGTTTGAAGTCTGACACAAGGGGGCTGTCAGGCGCACAAGGTCAATTCAAAAGCCGCGTTTTCCGTGGTCGATTGCAGACTGCCGCTTTCGTTGGGGCGCACTAGGCGCACAGACACCATCAAGCGGTTGGCACTGATTTCAGGAATCAGACCTGAATCTGCATCTATGCGCAGGCGCAGCAACTGGTAGGCCTTGCCAGCGGGCAGCGATTGTTGAAACTGTCCATTGCTGGCAGCTACTTTTTGGGGGGAGCCTGTTTCGCGCAGCAAACTGAGCAGCAGCGATAACGCATCTGCCAAGGGTTTAAGGCACAGGGTCCACTGCTGCAGGTCAGCATGGCGCTGTGTGGGCGGCTTGTTTTGCCAGCGGTGGTAAGCGGGCAAGTCAAAGCTGCTGGTGCCACCAGGAATGCCAATGCGGCTGCGAATGGCCATCAGCCAGTCAATTTCAGTCAGTGGCTGGCCAGTTTTGCCGGTTTGGGCATGCAACTGGGTATAGCACTGATCCAGCTGGGCAATGATGTTGTCCAGCATGTCTTGGGCAATGGCGGGGTTGTTGCGCAGGCCTTCAAACAGGCTTTTGTGGCGCTCCAAGTCGCGCAGCAGGTCCGACTTGAGGTCGGCACGCGCAGCCACATCCATGATTTCAAAGATGGTTGCCAGCGCGAAGTGGTGATCAACGGGTGAGTCGCGCGTGACGAGTTCGAACAAACGCCGAAACAATTGTTCCAGACGCAAATACGTGCGTAGGCGTTCGTTGAAAGGGTACTCGTAAAGAATCACGCTGGCAGTATCCCGGTAGGCGCAGGCCAAGAAATGGGTGTTTGCAGCCTCTGAACGCTAGGCTCGCCAAGTGTTACAGAAGCGCCAGATGCCATCATAGCTGTAACCATGCCGAAATTGATAGCACTTCTTGACGTAATGCAGCTAAATCTAGTCCATCGTTGTAGATGACCCAGTCCGCAGCGGCTCTGCGCTGCTGTCTGGATGCCTGCGCAGCCATAATGTGCGTGACTGCTGAGCGCTCTAAATTGCTGCGCTCCATCGTTCGCAGAATTTGGGTTTCTTCCTCGCAGTCGACCACCACCACCGCATCCACTTGCTGGCGCCAGCGCCCAGACTCCACCAGCAACGGCACATCAAATACTAAAAGCGGAGCACCGCAGGCCTCGGCTTGCAGTGCTTGGCGCTCAGTCAAACTGCTGATTAAGGGGTGAATGATGGATTCCAGGCGCAGGCGTGCCTGAGGATCGTGAAAGATCAAATTGCGCATGAAGGTGCGCTCTAGCGCGCCGTCGGCACCCACGGCGTCTGTGCCGAATTCCACTTCTATTTGCGGCATGGCCAAGCCACCGGCTGCTGTCAGGCTGCGCGAAATAGCATCGGCATCCACGATGACAGCACCACGCTCTGCCAGCATGCGCGCCACGGTGCTTTTACCGCTACCGATGCCACCTGTGAGACCCAAACGTTGAGCGCGTTGCATGCTTACAGGCCAAGTGTGCGAAACAGGGAGACCAAAATATTTTCAGCACCAAAAAACATGGCGGTAAAGCCAGCGCCAGCCAAGAATGGCCCAAAGGGGATGTAGCCACCTTCGCGCAGATTGCTGCGCAATTTCATGACAATGCCAATGATGGCACCAATGACAGAGGCCATCAAAATGATGGGGATCAGCGCTTGCCAGCCAAACCAGGCCCCTAGAGCCGCAAACAGTTTGAAGTCTCCGTAGCCCATGCCTTCTTTGCCTGTGAGCAATTTGAATAGCCAGTAAATGCTCCACAGCGACAGGTAACCAGCCACAGCACCCCACAGGGCGTTGCTCAACGTGATGCCTGTCCACCCCAAAGCAGCAGCCACCAGGCCAGCCCAAACCAGAGGCAGAGTGATGTCGTCTGGAAGGAAGGTGGTATCCCAGTCAATCAATGCCATGGTCAGCAATGCCGCGCTAAAACCACACCACGCCCAGCCTGCAGGGGTAAAGCCCCAGCGGGCAATACACCATGCAAACAAAGCTGCTGTGGTGATTTCGACCAAGGGGTAACGCACGCTAATACGATGGCTGCATTGCTTGCATTTGCCGCGCAGCAGCAGCCAGCTCACGACAGGAATGTTTTCAAACCACCTGATGGCATGACCGCAATGCGGGCAGCGAGAGCGTGGCCGGCTCAGTGTGATGGAGGGTTGTGCTGGGGTATAGGCAGCATCAGCTTTGGCTGCTTGGTGCTCAGTACATTCAGCATCCCATTGCTGCTCCATGATTTGAGGCAGACGGTGGATGACAACATTCAAAAAACTACCGATCAGCAGACCCAGCAAGCACGCTAGGGCGATATCACTCTGGAAAAAAAAGTCCATCAAACTACTTGTCCCAACTTGAAAATTGGCAGGTACATCGACACCACAATGCCGCCAATCAGGCTGCCCAGGAAAACGATGATGATGGGCTCCATCAAGCTGGACAGGCCTGCAACCATTTCGTCCACTTCCTGTTCGTAAAAGTCGGCCGCCTTGCCCAGCATGTGATCAATAGAGCCTGATTCTTCTCCAATGGCACACATCTGCAGCACCATGGAGGGGAAAACATTGGCGTTGCTCATGGCGCCGGTCAAACTGGTTCCCGTAGACACTTCGTGTTGAATGCGCTCAGTAGCTTCGCGGTAAATCGTGTTGCCTGAGGCTCCACCCACGGAGTCCAGTGCCTCCACCAGCGGCACGCCTGCAGCAAACATGGTGGAGAGTGTTCGTGTCCAGCGTGCAACACAGGATTTGTCAATCAATGGGCCAAACACAGGGATTTTGAGCAAAATGCGATCCATCACACGCTGTACCTTGGGACTGCGTTGCCATGCCTGCATAAAGAAATAAAAACCACCACCAATCACGCCAAAAATAAGCCACCAGTATTGGACAAAAAATTCACTGATTGCCATGACCAGTAAAGTCGGAGCAGGCAAGTCAGCGCCGAAGGAACTGAAGACTTCCTTGAACGCAGGGATGACAAAAATCATGATGACGGTGACGACTACAAATGCAACGATGACCACGGAAATGGGGTACATCAAGGCGGATTTGATCTTGCCTTTGATCGCCTCGGTTTTCTCCATGTAAGTGGCCAGCCGGTCCATCAACGTATCCAAGATACCTGCGGCTTCACCCGCTTCAATCAGGTTGCAGTAAAGCGTATTGAAGTACAGCGGGTGTCTGCGAAATGCCACGCTGAGTGATGTGCCGGTTTCAACATCCTGGCGGATGTCATTGAGTAACTTGGTTACGCTGATATTGGGGTTGCCTCGCCCCACGATATCGAATGATTGGAGTAACGGCACACCAGCTTTCATCATGGTGGCCATTTGGCGGGTAAACAGTGCAATATCTTTGGGTTTGATCTTCTTGCCCGAGCGCATGCTGCGTTTTTTGAGCTTGGTCATGAAGATGCCCTGGCGGCGCAGGGAAGCTTGCACTTGCGCCTCACCAGTTGCGCGCATCTGTCCGCGCAACTCTTTGCCTTGGCGGTCTTTCCCTATCCACTCGTAGATGAATTCTTTGGGATTGGTTTTGCCTGTTGCTGCGTTTGCCATGCCGCTGCTCCCTCTGCTGTCAGTATTGTTGTGATTCGATTGCACGCAGCCTATGCAGGGCTACGGTACTTATAAGTTGGTAACTGCCAGTACCTCTTCCAAGGAAGTTACGCCCAGTTTGACTTTGTCCAAACCCGATTCGCGCAAAGACTTGATGCCTTCAAGTTTGGACTGGTTCGCAATATCCAGGGCACTTCCATCGCGCAGGATGATTTGCTGGATCTCCTCTGAGATGGGCATGACTTGGTAGATGCCGACACGGCCTTTGTAGCCATTGTTGCAGGCGCTGCACCCAATGGCTTTGTAAGGCACCCAGGAGCTATCGAGGTCGCGCTCTGCGTAGCCGGCTTCTCGCAAAGTCTCTAGTGGAACATCGTGTGGCTGTTTGCATTGTGGGCATAGCCGACGCGCCAAGCGTTGCGCCGTGATCAAGATCACGCTAGAGGCGATGTTGAAAGGTGCAATCCCCATATTGCGCATGCGCGTGAGTGTGGTCGGGGCGTCGTTGGTGTGCAGGGTGGACAGCACCAGGTGGCCGGTTTGGGCTGCTTTGATCGAAATGTCAGCAGTTTCTAGATCGCGGATTTCACCGACCATGATCACGTCAGGATCCTGGCGCAAGAAAGACTTGAGCGCAGCGGCAAACGTCAGTCCAGCTTTTTCATTGACATTGACTTGGTTGACGCCGGGCATGTTGATTTCCGACGGATCTTCGGCCGTGGAAATATTGACACCGGGTTTGTTGAGTAAGTTCAGGCAGCTGTAAAGGGATACGGTTTTGCCCGAGCCCGTGGGGCCTGTGACCAAAATCATGCCGTAAGGGCGTTCAATGGCATCCAGCAGGCGTTTCTTCTCGTCAGCTTCGTAACCCAGCGCATCAATGCCCATTTTTGCGCTATTTGGATCCAAGATACGGATCACAATTTTCTCGCCAAACAGCGTTGGAAGCGTTGATACGCGAAAGTCAATGACGCGGTTCGCGCCGACTTTAAGCTTCATCCGGCCATCCTGGGGGATGCGTTTTTCCGAGATGTCCAGGCGCGAAATGACTTTGATGCGTGAGGCCAGTTTTTCTTTGATGGCGATCGGCGGGGCTGCAATTTCTCGCAATTCCCCGTCGATTCGAAAACGTACGCGATATGTGTGCTCGTAGGGCTCAAAGTGCAGGTCGGATGCGCGCATGTTGAATGCATCAAGCAGCATTTTGTGCAGAAACTTGACGACTGGCGCATCCTCTACTTCGGCCGCTCCGGTGTCTTTTTCTTCCGTTTCCGGGGCGTCTTTGATGTCGTCAAACTGGAAGTCACTGTCTGCGTTGAAGGTATCCAGTGCTTCTGAAATACTTTTAGACGATGCTTCAATGAGGCGAATGAGCTTGTCATATTCCACAATCACCCAGTCCACCCCCACCTGGGCGGAGAACTTGATTTTTTCCGATGCCTCTTTGTCCGATGGATCTGCTGTTGCCACGATCAACCGGTTGCCCCGTTTGTGCAGCGGCAGCACCTTGTGTGTAGTGCACAGCTTGGAGTCCAGCAAATCCTTGGGCAAGCGCGTGCTGTCTACCGTATTTAAATCCAGCAAAGGGGTGCTGAAAATCAGGGAGATCTGATAGGCCAGCTCTGCCGCTGGCAAGTGTCCGCTTGCAATCAGCTGCGCAACAAAGCTGCTCTTGCTGGCAATAGCTTTGCGCGAGACATCTGTCGCAATGCTCTCGGTCAATTGACCTGCACTGACTAAGGCGCGGGCCAAGCCAGCAAGTGGAAGGGGGGCAGTAGAGGCGATGTGAGGAGCAGCGGTCATGTACCCGAGCAGGGGAAGGTTGTTCTAGTCATGATCATCTCTGATCAAAACGTAACTGTATAGATGCAAAAAGCCTGCTTGAGCAGGCTTTTTGCATCTATTTTGATGCGGCAGGCATAAACAGCACGTAAGTACGTTTTAGTCAGTCATCAGGTGCGGCGCAGCAATAATTGCGAAGCCAGCTGTTCCATTGCTTGGGTATAGGCATTTGAAGGCAATGCCTTCAGTGCTTCAATGGCACGCACCGCTTCATCGTGTGCTGCTTGGCGCGTAGCATCTAGCGCGCCTGTACTTTTGACAATCTGCAAAATGCTCTGCAATTGATCGGTTGAGCCTTGTTCGATAGCCTGACGGATGATGCGCGAATCCTCCGTGCTGGCACGTTGCATGGCAATGATGAGCGGCAGCGTGCACTTGCCTTCGCGCAAGTCATCGCCAAGATTTTTTCCCATTTCGTGGGCATCGCCATCGTAATCAAGGACATCGTCAATGATCTGAAAGGCAGTGCCCAGTGCTTGGCCATAGGTGGCGCATGCAGCTTCTACACTGGGAGATGCCTGGGCCAGGATGGCTGCAATTTGTGTGCTGGCTTCGAACAGTTTGGCTGTTTTGGAGCGGATGACGTGCAGATACCCCACTTCATCCAGCGAGGCATCGTGCGTATTGATCAGTTGCTGCACTTCGCCTTCAGCAATGATGTTGGTGGCATCTGAGAGCACTTGAAGGATGCGCATATTTCCTGCTTCCACCATCATCTGAAAGGAGCGGGTGTGCAGAAAGTCTCCAACCAAGACGCTGGCTGGGTTGCCAAAGGACTCGTTGGCTGTAGGGCGGCCACGGCGCAGTGTGGACTCATCCACGACATCGTCGTGCAGCAGTGTGGCGGTGTGGATCAATTCCACCACTGTGGCCAAGGAGTGCTTGACGGGATTGCTGTCGCCCAGAGCATTGCTCACCATTAACAGCAGTGCAGGGCGCAAGCGCTTGCCGCCTGCGGCAATGATGTAGTGTGAAATCTGGCCGATCAAAGGGACGCTGGTCGTTAAGCGTTGAGCAATAACGCGGTCCATGGCCTGCATGTCGTCTGCAATCAGAGCGAGTGGGTTGGGGGTGTGATTTGCTGTAGTCAAAGTAATGCCGCCAAGAGAGTGGCCGATTATAAGAAGAGCTGTCGGATGTCCTAGGGGTAAATAAGGTTGTCGCGCAGGCAGGAAAAGGCGTTTGTGCGTACAATAGCCGGCTTCCGTAGAAATTCGTCTGCGGGACTCTCAGATTCGAAAGAGGTTTACATGTACGCGGTCATAAAAACCGGAGGCAAACAGTATCGTGTTGCCGCCGGCGAAAAAATCAAGGTAGAACAGATTGCTGCGGACGTAGGCCAGGAAATCGTGATCGACCAAGTTTTGGCAGTCGGCAATGGCGCAGAACTCAAGGTTGGCACACCCCTGGTGTCCGGCGCAACTGTGAAGGCAACAATTGTTGCTCACGGCAAGCACGACAAAGTGCGCATCTTCAAGCTGCGCCGTCGCAAGCACTACGCTAAATCCCAAGGCCATCGTCAGCAGTTCACTGAACTGCAAATCGTGGCGATTGCTGCTTAATTCCGAAGGAGCTAAGTCATGGCACAGAAAAAAGGCGGCGGCTCTACGCGCAACGGACGTGATTCCAAGCCAAAAATGCTGGGTGTGAAGGCTTTCGGTGGTGAACTGATCAGCGCAGGCTCGATCATTGTTCGCCAACGTGGCACTAAGTTCCACCCCGGCACCAACGTCGGTATTGGCAAGGATCACACCTTGTTTGCTCTGGTAGAGGGCCACGTGTCTTTTGACACGAAGGGCGCTTTGTCTAAGCACACTGTCAGCATCACGCCCGCTGCTTAAGCGTCGCGTTCACTGACTCCAGTAAAGCCCCGACTTGTCGGGGCTTTACTGTTTAAGGGGTTATGCAAACCCCGTACTGCATAGCAAGCACGTGCTTGCTTTATGCTTTGCCGGCACCAGTGGTGCTGGTCTACTAATGAATTACGGGATGCCTCATGAAGTTCGTCGATGAAGCCTATATTGAAATTGCTGCCGGTGATGGCGGCAATGGTGCTGCTACGTTCCGGCACGAAAAATACAAGGAATTCGGCGGACCTGACGGTGGTGATGGTGGCCGTGGTGGTCACGTTTATGCCGTGGCCGATGTGAATTTGAATACGTTGATTGATTACCGCTACTCGCGCCGCCATGAGGCTGAGCGCGGCGAAAACGGTATGGGCAATGACATGTTCGGTGCTGCAGGTAAAGACATTACCTTGCGTTTGCCAGTCGGCACGATTTTGTCGGACCAAGAAACCGGTGAAGTATTGTTTGAGCTGCTGACGCCTGGCGAAAAAATTGTTCTGGCCCAGGGCGGAGATGGCGGTTTTGGAAACTTGCGCTTCAAGAGCGCCGTGAACCGTGCGCCTCGCCAGAAAACACCCGGTCGTCTGGGCGAGCGTTTTGCGCTGAAGCTGGAGTTGAAGGTGCTGGCCGATGTGGGCTTGCTGGGTATGCCTAATGCGGGCAAATCCACCTTTATCTCGGCGGTGTCCAACGCGCGGCCAAAGATCGCGGATTACCCATTCACTACCTTGCACCCCAACTTGGGTGTGGTGCGTGTGGCGGCTGAGCAAAGCTTTGTGATTGCCGACATTCCAGGGTTGATTGAAGGTGCCTCGGATGGCGCAGGCTTGGGTCACCAGTTCTTGCGTCACCTGCAGCGCACACGCTTGCTGCTGCATATCATTGACATGGCCCCGTTTGACGACAGTGTCGATCCTGTGGAGCAGGCCAAGGCCATCGTGCAAGAGCTTAAGAAGTATGACGATGAGCTCTATAACAAGCCGCGTTGGCTGGTGCTCAACAAGATGGACATGGTGCCCGAGGAAGAGCGTGCAGCCAAGGTCAAGGATTTCGTCAAACGCTTCAAATGGAAGGGTCCGGTCTACGAAATCTCGGCCCTGGCACGCGAAGGCACTGACAAGCTGATCAAAGACATCTACAAGCACGTCCAAGTGGTGCAAAAGACAGAACAGCCCCAAGAAGCGGAGTACGATCCACGTTTTGCCGGCAACGCGCCGGACTAAAACGCAGTTCTTCTGCTTCTTGATTCATAGCTGCTAGCGCTTTTACAGTAAGTGCTAGAGGCAAAAAAAGCTCTTAATCATGTCTTCCCGTGTTTTGCAAGATGCGCGCCGCATCGTCGTCAAGGTCGGCTCCAGTTTGGTGACCAATGAGGGGCGTGGCCTCGATGAAGGGGCTATTGAAGAGTGGTCGCGCCAGCTGGCAGCCCTTGTGCATGGTGATGATGGCATCCGCCGTGAAGTGATCATGGTCTCCAGCGGTGCTGTCGCAGAGGGCATGAAGCGTTTGGGCTGGGCGACACGGCCCAAAGAAATCCATGAATTGCAAGCCGCAGCAGCGGTTGGCCAAATGGGTTTGGTGCAGATGTATGAAACCAAGCTGCGTACCTACAACGTTGGCAGCGCTCAGGTGCTGCTGACGCACGCTGACCTGGCGGATCGGGAGCGTTATCTCAATGCGCGCTCGACGCTGCTGACCTTGCTGCAATTGGGTGTAGTGCCGGTCATCAACGAAAACGACACCGTGGTCAACGATGAAATCAAGTTTGGTGACAACGACACTTTGGGTGCACTTGTTGCGAACTTGGTGGATGCTGATGCTTTGGTTATCTTGACCGATCAGAAAGGGCTCTACACGGCCGATCCGCGCAGTAATCCAGACGCACAGTTTGTGCACGAAGCGCAAGCGGGTGACGTGAAACTGGAAGCCATGGCGGGTGGTGCGGGCTCCAGCATCGGCAAGGGCGGGATGTTGACCAAAATTTTGGCAGCCAAGCGTGCTGCAGGCTCGGGCGCATCGACCGTGATTGCATGGGGCCGTGAGCACGCTGTGCTGTTGCGTCTGACTCGGGGTGAATCGATTGGCACATTGTTGATTGCACCCACGCACAAAAACCAGGCGCGCAAGCAATGGATGATGGATCACCTGCAACTGCATGGTGCAGTCACCATTGATGCCGGGGCTGCGCTCAAAGTGCGCGATGAGGGCAAGAGCCTCTTGCCTGTGGGCATGGTGGCGGTGGAAGGTGATTTCTCGCGTGGGGATGTGATTGCCGTACGTGATGCCCAAGGCGTGGAGATTGCGCGTGGCCTGGCTAACTACTCCAGTTCGGAAGCGCGATTGCTGTGCAGGCACGCATCGTCAGAAGTGGAACAATTGCTGGGCTATCGAGGCGAGCCGGAGATGGTGCACCGTGACAACATGGTGGTGCTGCACTAGGTCGTGCGCAAAGACTGAATAGATAAAAAAATCCCGCTGCAGCTATAACGCGAGCGGGATTTTTATTTATTCAGCGGTTGTTGGCATCACTTTGCGGATCTGGATCAAAGCTGGCACCGGGGGGCAGTTCCATGCCGGGGTTTTGAATCAGTCCGTGGCTGCGTAGCATGGGCGCTGGGCGCTGGCTAGTGGCAGGTTGTTCCGGCTGCCCATCGCGTGGTCGCATTCCACTGCGAAGATAGCGGTTGCGCTGCAGTTCCGAGCGTGGAATGTAGCGGGCCAACTCCGTCAGCGCCATTTCATAAACACCACGCTTGAACTCCACAACGACATCCAGTGGGACCCAGTAGTCGTTCCATCGCCAAGCATCAAACTCAGGATGGTCGGTGGCACGCAGGTTCAAATCCCAGTCTTGGCCGAGGAGTTGAAGCAAAAACCAGATTTGCTTCTGGCCCTTGTAATGACCTCGCGCATCGCGACGTATGTAACGATCCGGCACCTCGTAGCGCAACCAGTCCCTTGTTCTTGCAACCACGCGTACGTGGTCGGGCATGAGACCCACCTCTTCATGCAGTTCCCGGAACATGGCTTGTTCGGGTGTTTCTCCCCGATCAATGCCGCCTTGCGGGAATTGCCAGCTGTGGGTACGAATTCTTTTGCCCCAGAACACCTGGTTTTTCTGGTTGAGCAGGATGATGCCGACGTTCGGGCGAAATCCGTCCCGGTCAAGCATAATCGAACCCCAATTTTCTATATTGCGTTCATTATGCACGGCAGTCCGGGCCCAGCCAAACTGCCGCGGCTTTATCCCACGCTCTCCCGCTCATGAAAGCTTCTCAATTTCTCATCTCCACCCTCAAAGAAGCTCCTGCGGATGCTGAAGTGGTCAGCCACAAGCTCATGACACGGGCTGGCATGATCAAAAAGTTGGGTGCTGGTATTTACAACTACATGCCCATGGGCCTGCGTGTGATTCGCAAGGTCGAAGCGATCGTGCGTGAAGAAATGAACCGCGCTGGTGGCATTGAAGTGACCATGCCTGTGGTGCAACCCGCTGAGCTGTGGGAAGAAACAGGCCGTTTTGAAAAAATGGGTCCTGAGTTGCTGCGCATCAAGGATCGCCATGGCCGCGACTTCATCGTGCAGCCCACTTCTGAGGAAGTGGTGACGGATATTGCGCGCCAGGAGTTCAAGAGCTACAAGCAGCTGCCCAAGAACCTTTATCAGATTCAGACCAAGTTCCGCGACGAACGCCGCCCGCGCTTTGGCCTGATGCGTGGTCGCGAGTTCATCATGAAGGATGCTTACTCCTTCGACAAAGACCGCGACACCGCCCAGATCAGCTACCAGACCATGCGCGAAGCCTACAAGCGCATTTTTGACCGCTTTGGCCTGCAGTACCGCGCTGTGCGTGCGGACTCGGGTGCCATCGGCGGCGACCTGAGCGAAGAGTTTCAGGTGATCGCTTCGACGGGCGAAGACGCCATCGTTTACTGCCCCCACAGCGATTACGCGGCCAATATTGAAAAGGCCGAGTGCCTGGCACCCGCCGGCCCTCGTCCTGCGCCAGCCAAGGCGATGGAAAAGGTGGCAACACCGGGCAATAGCACCTGCGAAGCGGTGGCTGCGCAGCTGGGCCTGCCCTTGAGCCAGACGGTGAAGTCTTTGGTGCTGGCCACGGACGAGACCAATGAGCACGGCGAAATCGTTAAAAGCCAGGTCTGGCTGCTGCTGCTGCGCGGTGACCATGACATGAATGAAATCAAGGCAGCGAAGGTCGATGGCTTGGCCAATTTCCGCTTTGCGACGGTGGGTGAAATTGAAGCGCACTTTGGTTGCCAGCCCGGTTACCTTGGCCCCATCAACCTCAAGCAGCCCGTGAAACTGGTGGTGGACCGTGAAGTGGCCGTGATGGCTGACTGGGTGTGCGGTGCCAATGAGGTGGATTTCCACATCACCGGCGTGAACTTTGGCCGCGATCTGCCTGAGCCCGATCTGATTGCTGACTTGCGCAATGTGGTGGCGGGTGACCTGTCACCGGACGGCGCGGGCGAGCTGGCCATTGAGCGTGGCATTGAGATTGGCCACGTGTTCTATCTGGGCACCAAGTATTCGCAAGCCATGAACGCCACATTCCTGGGCGACAACGGTAAGCCGCAGCACTTTGAAATGGGCTGCTACGGCATTGGTGTTACGCGCCTGCCAGCCGCTGCTGTGGAGCAAAACCACGACGAGCGCGGCATGATCTGGCCTGATGCGATTGCGCCGTTCACGGTTGTGATCTGCCCCATTGGCATGGGCCGCAGCGAAGCGGTGAAGGAAGAAGCCTTCAAGCTGTATGAAGCCTTGCTGGCGCTGGGCGTGGATGTGATCTTGGATGACCGCGATGAGCGCCCTGGCGCCATGCTGGCCGACTGGGAGCTGATTGGCGTGCCGCACCGCGTGGTGCTGGGTGATCGCGGGCTCAAGGAAGGCGTGGTGGAATACCAGGCCCGCCGTGATACCGAGGCCACCAAGGTAGCGCCCGCTGATGTGCTGGCGCACCTCAAGGGCAAGCTCGGTTTGCAGTAAATCTTGCGCTAGGTACAAAAAGGCAGCTGCGGCTGCCTTTTTGCTTGTTGAAAGTGGACCGTGTGGGCCACACTGCAAGCTTGGCACTAGAGCGATTCGATGGATGAGAGGGATGAGAGGGATGAGAGGGATGAGAGGGATGAGGGTACTGACTGCACACATGACACGCCGTCGCTGGTTGGGCTTTGGCTTGGCCAGCGCTGCTGTGGGCGCAATCCCCGCCCATGCGGGAGCACAGCTGGAAGAGCCTTTGGCCGATGCGGTGCGCAGTGCTTTGAGTGCAGCCGTCAGTGATTTGGCTCCGCCAGAGCCGCTGTTCGCCTCGACCGATGCGCGCATGGAGTACCTGCGCTGGTTGACCAGCATGAGTGACAAGCTCCACCGGCGCATGCCCGACTGGGAGGTGCGCCGTGATTTTCTGCAAACCGTGTGGTATGAGGCCAAGCGCTCGGGGCTGGAAGTGTCTTTGGTGCTGGGGCTGATTCAGGTGGAAAGCGGGTTTCGCAAATTCGCTGTTTCAGTGGCTGGGGCACGCGGCTATATGCAGATCATGCCGTTTTGGACACGGGTGATTGGCGATGGAGATGCGGGCAAGCTGTTTCACATGCAGACCAATGTGCGTTTTGGTTGTGTGATCTTGCGCCACTATCTGGAACGCGAACGCGGGGATCTGTTTATGGCACTGGGGCGCTACAACGGCAGCAGGGGCAAAGACAAATACCCCAATCTGGTGTTGGGTGCCCAGCGCCAATGGCTGTTTGATGCCAATGCGCCACGCAAGGCCTGAAGTTCAAGATTTATAAAAAAGAGAGCTGTCAGCGCTTATTTAAAAAGGTTTCAGATGGTTTTGTATCTGAAGCCTTTGTTTTATAAGCGCTAGCAGCTATTGTTTTCTTAATCTCTTAAGGCACGCTAGGTGCTGGTGGCTCGGGCGGCGTGGAGCTGGTAGGCTCTTCATCGTCACCCATGGCTGCTGCTGCGGCAATGGCCGCAATGGCGGCAACCGGCATCGTGGGAATGGGCTGGGTGGCCACGGCGCCGTTGCTATCACCGACCACGGGTGCGTCGGGGTCCAGCTTCAGTACCAGCACCTGGTCAATGCGGTAGCTGTCCACGTCCATCACTTCAAACTTGTAGCCACCCCAGTTCACGCTGTCGGTACGCCGGGGAATGCGGCGCAGCATGACCATCAGGAAGCCCGCAAGGGTTTCGTATTCTTCGTCGTGCGGCAGCTCGTCAATGCCCAGTGCGCGCTGTACGTCATCGATCGGCGTCGCACCGTCGATGAGCCATGAATGCTCATCGCGGCGCATGATTTGCTCTTCATCGTCGGGCGAGACCAAGTCTCCCATCACGGTGCTCATCACATCGTTGAGCGTGACCACGCCGACCATCAGGCTGTATTCGTTGAGGATGGCTGCAAAGTCTTCATGCACTTGCTGAAACTGGTCCAGCACTTCGGCCAGCGTGAGCTTGTCGGGCACGATGAGAATTTTGCGGATCAGACTGTCATCTTTGAGCGAAATGGGCTGGTTATTCAGCACGCGCTGAAACAGGTCCTTGGCATCCACATAGCCAACGATGTGGTCAATATCACCATCGCAGACGGGGTAGGTGGAAAAGGGCTCTTCAGCAATCCGAGCCCGGATGACATGGTCTGGATCGTCGCGCAGAAAGTAAGCAATGCGGTCGCGTGGCGTCATGGCCGAGGACACGGTGCGTGAATCCAGCTCAAAGATGTTGGCAATGGCCTGCTGTTCGCGGCGGGCCAGTACGCCGGCACGGGCACCGGCTTCGGTCATGGCCAGGATGTCGTCCGAGGTGATCCTCTCGTCGCGCTTGTCGGGCAGGCCCAGTATCTTGAACAGTGCGTCGGTAGTGCGTGCGTAAAACCAGACGATAGGGCGAAAAACGGTCATGCACAGTTGCATGGGGCCCAGTACGCGTACGGCCCAGTATTCGGGCTTGACCATGCTCAGGCGGCGTGGCAGCAAGTCGGAAAATAAGATGAACAGCGAAGTGATGATCAGGAACGAGCACACCGATGCCAGTGACTGGGCCGTGCTTTCAGGTAGCCAAAAGATCAGCAAGCTGGTCAGGGTGCTGCTCAGGGCACCTTCACCGACGATACCGCCCAGAATGGCAATGCCGTTTTGCCCAACTTGCACCACGGTGAAGTAGTCACCGGGTTGCTCCTGCATTTTGAGTACTTTGTCTGCGCGCAGGTCGCCTTCGTCGGCTTGCTGGCGCAGGCGCAGACGGCGTGAAGCGGCCAGAGAAATTTCGGCCACAGCAAAGAAGCCGCTGGCGGCAATCAGGCAGGCAATGATGAACAGGCTTTGTGTCAACGTCATAAGTGAATGGGGTGGCCGGTGACGGCCGAATGTCACCATTTTGCATGCCTCCTTCGCATGCCGGCATTCTGAGTTGCCTCAATGTTCTTGAACGGTCTGCCAGTGCTGTGTGCCATTGATGCAAGGCACCTGCGATCAGCGCTCAGTGGTCATTCAAGAAATAGGTTCAACCCTTCAAAATTTCCAGACCGCAGCCAAGCGGGCGGAGACAAAAAAACCGCCCATAAGGGGCGGTTTTAGATAAAGCAGGGGCCATGCCAGTAGGACTGGTCATCGGGGTCGGCATGGGTCCCAGTGTGTGCATTGCAATCAGGCTTCGCCGTCAATCACTTGCTTGAGTTCACCGGACTCGTACATCTCCATCATGATGTCCGAGCCACCAATGAATTCACCCTTGATGTACAGCTGGGGAATAGTGGGCCAGTTGCTGTAGTCCTTGATGCCCTGGCGAATTTCCTGGTCTTCCAGCACATTCACGGTGGCAATCGCCTTGGGGTCAACGCCGCAGGCCTTCAGAATCTGGATGGCACGGCCCGAGAAACCGCACATGGGAAAGCTGGCGCTGCCCTTCATGAACAGCAGGATGTCGTTGTTTTTGACCAGTTGGTCGATGCGTTGTTGGGTGTCGCTCATGGGGTTCTCCTTGCAGGGGAGCCGGTGTTGTTCACACCTGGCAATGCCTGTGATTATTTCATTGTCTTGCCACAATTGGCGATTGCTGGAATTTGCCCGCCTGTGCAGCGGTCAATTCCGGCTAAATCCTGGCGGCTGTGTACCTGTACAAAGCCCGCATCGCGCAGCAGTTGCTGCACCGGCTCGGCCTGGTCCCAGCCGTGCTCCAGCAGCAGCCAGCCTCCGGCCTTCAGGTGGGCGGGGCTTTGCGCAATGATGGTGCGAATGTCATCCAGCCCATCGGCACCGCTGGTCAGCGCATGGCGCGGTTCGTGGCGCAGTGCATGCATGTGCACGTCATCTTCGCGGATGTAGGGTGGGTTGCTGGCGATGACATCAAACACCCCATCTACCGCATGCAGCCATGACGATTGCACAAACTGCACAGGCAGCTGCAGCTGTCTGGCGTTGGCAGAGGCGACATTCAGCGCGTCCTGGCTGAAATCAACTGCGGTGACTGTTGCATCTTTGCGCTGGCTTTGAACGGCCAGGGCAATGGCGCCACTGCCGGTACCTAGATCAAGGATGGAGGGTGAAAACGTTTTTTCAACCACATCCAGCACCCACTCCACCAGCGTCTCTGTGTCGTGGCGCGGGTCCAGCACGCGGGCATCGATGTGCAGTGGCAAACCGAAAAATTCTTTGCAGCCCGTCAGATACGCCACAGGCACACCATCCAGTCGCTGTGCGCACAGCGACTGAAACTGCGCTTGCTGCTCGGGCGTGAGTACATCGCTGTCGTGCGTCAGCAGCCAGGCCCGCCCGGCGTGGGGCTGGCCCAGTACATGCAGCAGCAGCATCTGCGCATCAATGCGTTGCATGCCTTGGTGGTGGGCATGGAGCAAGGCTTGCTGCAAGGTGTGCGGTGTATTCACTGGGGATGGCTGTTGGCGTTGATGGGGTAAGGGCTAGGGGCGTTTCATCTTTCAGGCGTTGACTTCCAGCTCGGCCAGTAATTCGGCTTCGCGGGCTTGTTTCAAGGCCTCAATCACATCGCCCAGATCACCTTCCATGATGCTCAGCAGTTTGTACAGCGTCAGGTTGATGCGGTGATCGGTCAAACGGCCCTGCGGGAAGTTGTAGGTACGAATGCGGTCAGAGCGGTCGCCCGAGCCAATCAGGCCCTTGCGCAGTGCGGCTTCCTTGGCTTCGCGCTCCTTGCGCTCCTTTTCCTGAATGCGCGCCTGCAGCACCTGCAGGGCCTTGGCCTTGTTGCTGTGCTGGCTGCGGCCATCCTGGCACTCGGCCACGATACCGGTGGGCAAGTGCACCACGCGCACGGCGGAGTCGGTCTTGTTGATGTGCTGGCCGCCCGCGCCACTGGCACGAAAGGTATCGATGCGCAAATCGGCAGGGTTGAGCGTGATGGCGACGGTTTCATCAGGCTCGGGCATCACGGCCACGGTGCAGGCGCTGGTGTGGATGCGGCCCTGCGTTTCGGTGGCTGGCACGCGCTGCACGCGGTGGCCACCCGATTCAAAGCGCAGCGCGCCGTAGGCGTTCTCGCCTTCAATGCGCAGCACCACTTCTTTGTAGCCGCCAATTTCACTTTCGTTGGCGCTCATCACTTCCACTTTCCAGCCCACATTGCTGGCGTAGCGGGTGTACATGCGCGCCAGGTCTGCGGCAAACAGGGCAGATTCGTCACCGCCAGTGCCTGCGCGGATTTCCAGGTAGGCGGGGCGTTCATCGTCTGGGTCTTTGGGCAGCAGCAGGCGCTGAAGCTCGTCTTCGAGCTTGATCAGCTCTTGCTCGCCCGCAGTGATTTCTTCCTGCGCCATGTCGGCCATGTCGGGGTCGTCCAGCATTTCGCGGGCGGTGGCAATGTCTGCCTCGCACTGCAGATAGCGCTGGTAGCGCCCGGCCACAGCGGTCACATCGGCATGCTCGCGCGAGATGGCGCGGTACTTTTGCATGTCGCCCATGATGTCTTCGCGCGACAGCAGGAAGTCCAGTTCTTCAAGGCGCTGGGCATAGCGCTCCAATTGGGTGCGCAGGAATGGTTTCATGGTCAGTCAGAGAAAATGGTGCGCTACACGAACGGTAGCTGGTTGCGCTGGCTCAGTCAGTGCCAGAGGCTGTTTTGGCTGAAAAAGCCAGTGACAGCAGCAGCGCTAACGCTGGCCGGGCTTGCTGCCGGGGCGCAGGAAAAGTCTGGAGACGGTATCGACGGTGTGGGCGCGCTCTTCAGGCGTGCCTTTGTGCAGGGCCGACAAGGTGCCGTGCATCATTTTCTGGGTCAGGCCGCGCGAGAGGGCTTCGAGCACGGCATCCACATCTTCACCCTTGGCGAGCAGTCTTTTGGCGCGGCTGATTTCAGCAGCGCGCCATTCGTCGGTCTGGGCATTGAGTTGCTGAATCAAGGGCACTACGCCCCCTTGGGCCCGCTGGTTGAGCCACTGCATGAAGTTCAGCACGCCTGCGTCAATGATGGTTTCGGCCTGCTCTACGGTGGCTTGGCGCTGGGCCTGGGCGGTGCGCACCACGGAGGCCAGATCGTCCACGGTGTACAGGTAGGCGTCGCGCAGGTCTTTGACTTCGGGCTCAATGTCACGCGGCACGGCCAAGTCCACCATGAACATGGGGCGGTGCTTGCGTTTTTTGAGTGCACGCTCAATCGCTCCCAGACCAATGATGGGCAGGGTAGAGGCCGTGCAACTGATGATGGCGTCGTACTCGTGCAGGTGCTCGGGAATATCGGCCAAAGGCATCACGCTGGCACCAAAGCGCGCGGCCAGCTTTTCGCCGCGCTCCATGGTGCGGTTGGCAATCGTGATGTGGGCAGGGTTCTTTGCCGCAAAGTGCGTGGTGGCCAGCTCGATCATCTCGCCAGCGCCCACAAACAAAATACGAATCTTGGACAGGTCTTCAAACAGCTGGCCGGCCAGACGCACGGCAGCGGCGGCCATGGAAATCGAATGCTCGCCAATCTCGGTGGACGAACGCACTTCCTTGGCTACGGCAAAGCTGCGTTGAAACAGCTGGTTCAGGG
>Ga0233380_1000252_pt1 | contig 29996 bp, 29 predicted proteins | sample ElkDunMinimDraft_9_FD_191541 | JGI IMG/M metagenome (GOLD analysis project Ga0233380, IMG submission 191541) | Fecal eukaryotic communites from dung pellets of Tule Elk in California, USA - Elk Dung F36 | ecosystem: Host-associated > Mammals > Digestive system > Large intestine > Fecal | place... | reverse complement strand
AAGGCCTTCTTGAACGCGGGATGGGCGATGCTCTCGGTTGCGCAGGCGAAGCGCGTGCCGAGTTGAACGCCGGCCGCGCCCATTTCCAGATAGCCCGCGATCAACTCACCGCGCCCGATGCCGCCCGCAACGAAGACTGGCAGCTGCGACGCCATCTCTGGCAATATTTCCTGCGCCAGTACGCTGGTGGAAACGGGGCCGATATGGCCGCCCGCTTCATTGCCCTCGATCACCAGCGCATCGACGCCCGATCGCGCCAGTTTCTTGGCGAGCGACAAGGCAGGGGCGAAGCAGATGAGCTTCGCGCCCTTCTGCTTGATCGCGTCGATGCTGCCCTTGGGCGGCAGGCCGCCGGCCAGCACGACATGCCCGACCTCATGCTGCGCGCACACGTCGATGAGGTCGAACAGCTGCGGATGCATGGTGATGAGGTTGACGCCGAACGGCCGGTCCGTCAGCGCCTTGGTCGCCGCGATTTCTGCGTCCAGCAGTTCGGGCGTCATCGCGCCACAGGCGATCACGCCAAAGCCGCCGGCATTGGATATGGCCGACACCAGATTGCGTTCGCTGACCCAGCTCATCGCCCCGCACAGGATCGCTGTCTCGCAGCCCAGAAATTCGGTGCCGCGTGCCATCAGGGCGGTCAGTCTGGCGTGGGTCATGCTTACTCCGTCATTCCGCCGGGTTTCAGGCGATCGGCGCGTCGAGGCCATAGGCGGTGTGCAGCACGCGGACGGCGAGTTCGGTTTCGTCCTCGTCGATCAGCACGCTGACCTTGATCTCGCTGGTCGAGATCGCCTCGATATTGATGCCGCGATCGGCGAGCGTCTTGAACATGGTGGCGGCGATGCCGGCATGGCTGCGCATGCCTACGCCAACGACGCTGATCTTGGCGACTTCGGCGTCGGTGATGATGCGGCGGAAGCCGATTTCTTCCTTGCGCGATTCGAGGATGTCGACGCTGCGGGCCAGATCGGCGCGCGGGACGGTGAAGGTGACGTCGGTCTCTTCATTGTCCTTGCTGTCGTTCTGGATGATCATGTCGACATTGATCGCGGCGTCGGCAAGCGGCGTGAAGATGCTCGCCACGGCGCCCGGCTTGTCGGGGACGCGGGTGACGATGATCTTGGCTTCGTTCTTGTCGTGCGCGATGCCGGTGATGAGCTGACGTTCCATCTTCTCTTCCTTGAGCTTGGCTTCCAGTTCCGCGTCGCTGACGATCAGCGTGCCGGGGAGGTCGATCTGGGTCGGGTCGTCGAAGGAGGAGAGGACCTGGACCATCACTCCTTCCTTAAGGGCAAGGCCGACCGAGCGTGTCTGGAGCACCTTGGCGCCGACCGATGCCAGTTCCAGCATCTCCTCATAGGTGACGAGGTCGAGCTTGCGCGCCCGCGACACGATGCGCGGGTCCGTTGTGTAGACGCCGTCGACGTCGGTATAAATGTCGCAGCGGTCCGCCTTGAGCGCCGCGGCAACCGCAACCGCCGACGTGTCGGACCCACCGCGACCCAGCGTGGAAACCCGCCCATCGCTCATCATGCCCTGGAAACCGGGGATAACGGCGACCTGACCTGAGCGCATGGCCGACAGCACATTGATCGTGTCGATATCGGAAATGCGCGCCTTGGCATGTGCCTCGGTCGTGCGAATGGGCAGTTGCCAGCCCAGCCAGCTGCGCGCATCGACGCCCATGGCCTTGAGCGTCATGGCAAGCAGTCCGCTCGTCACTTGCTCGCCGCTGGCGACGACCACATCATATTCGGCCGGGTCATAGAGCGGGGAGGCTTCTTTGCAGAAGCCAACCAGTCGGTCGGTTTCGCCGGCCATTGCGGACACGACGACCGCGACCTCGTTGCCTTGCGAGACGACATGCTTCACCCGCGCGGCGACGTTGCGGATGCGCTCCATCCCCGCCATGGATGTGCCGCCGAACTTCATCACGATGCGCGCCATGCCTGCCCGAACCCCAGTGCCTGTCTATTGCCATTATTAGAAAATCGCGCGTACGCGAAACGGCGCTCTCTTAGCATCGGCGGCGGATATGGCAAGCAAGCGGGCGATCATGGTCCGGCCGGCCGGCGCAGTGAGCGGAACCAGGGCGTGGCCCGTTCATTCCCCTTGTGAACGAGGAAAGGAGAATGGCCATGGGTGGTAGTTTATGGGGCGTGATAACCGTCGTCGGACCGCTCCTGTTTGCGGCGGTCATACTGTTCGTCATCATCAGCAACAAGCGGCGCAGCAGTCCGCGTGACATCGCCCGGACAGAGACGGCAACGCGAGAATTGCATCGGGAGATCAATGCCGAGGATGCCGCGCGGGAACAGCGCAAGGAATAGTGCGCGGCATTGGCCTTGCCTGCCGCCGCTGCTAGGACGGGTCACGCCCGGGCCTTTGCCCGCAGGAGCGGCAGGGAAGCCATGACGACGACGACTTCAACGAGCACCATCGACCCGCGCGAGGCAGCGCATTTTGGCGCCATGGCGGCCGACTGGTGGGATCCCGCCGGGTCGAGCGCGATGCTGCACAAGCTGAACCCCGTCCGGCTGCGTTACATTCGCGCGCAGATCGATGCGCGCTGGAGCGGGAAGGAGGCGAGCTTCCTGCCGCTCGCTGGCAAGCGCGCACTCGATGTGGGGTGCGGCGCCGGTCTGCTCACCGAACCGCTCGCGCGCCTTGGAGCGCAGGTCACCGCGCTCGACGCAGCCCCAGAAAATATCGCCGTCGCCCGCGCCCATGCCGCAGCGCAGGGCCTCGTCATCGACTATCGCGCAGCGCCGGTCGAGGAGCTTGCGGAAACCGGCTTCGATCTCATCACCTCGATGGAGGTGATCGAGCATGTCACGGACCCGGCCGCTTTTATCCGCGCGCTGGGAAAAGCACTGGCGCCCGAAGGCCTGCTCATTCTGTCAACGCCCAACCGCACGCCGCTCTCGCGCCTCGCGATGATCACGATCGGCGAAAGCGTCGGCGGCATCCCCAAAGGGACGCATGACTGGAATAAGTTCCTGAACCCCGATGAGCTGACCGCGCTGATCGAGGAAGCCGGGCTTGAGGTGATCGACAGCAGCGGCCTGTCCTTTTCGCCGGCGACGGGTTTCACGCTCTCGCCGAACAAGGCGATCAACTATCTGCTGACCGCGCGACTAAAGGGCTGAACCCGCGACGCCGTGGTGGGGGCGCGGTAGGCCTCAGTGCGCCGCGCCCCAGCTCGGTCCCGTTCCGATCTCCACGCCCAAGGGCACGGTCAGCTGCACCAGCGGCTCGGCCGCGCTTTCCATGACCCGGCGGATGACAGCGCTCGCCGCCTCGACATCGCTCTCGGGCAGTTCGAACACCAGTTCGTCATGCACCTGAAGGAGCATGCGCACACGGCCAAGCCCTGCATCCTCCAGCGCCGGCCCCATGCGCGCCATCGCGCGTTTGATGATGTCGGCGCTCGTCCCCTGGATCGGCGCGTTGATCGCCGCGCGCTCGGCGCCCTGCCGCTCGTGCTGGACGGAAGCTTTAATACGGGGGAACCAGGTTTTCCGCCCGAACAGCGTTTCGGTATAGCCCTGCGCGCGCGCCTTCTCGAGCGTATCGTTGATATAATGGCTGATGCCGGGGAAGCGCTCATAATAGCGACTGATCATGTCCTGCGCTTCGTCGGCCGAAATTTCCAGCCGACCCGCAAGACCCCAGCGTGAGATGCCGTAGAGGATCGCGAAGTTGATCGTCTTGGCACGCCCGCGCGTCTCGCGATTGACCTCGCCGAACAGCTGCTGCGCCGTCGCCGCATGAATATCCTCGCCATTGGCGAAAGCTTCCTTGAGCGCGGGCACGTCGGCCATATGGGCGGCAAGGCGCAGTTCGATCTGGCTATAGTCCGCCGCCAATATGACATTGCCCGGCTCCGCGACGAAGGCATGGCGAATCTGCCGCCCGATTTCGGTGCGGATCGGGATGTTCTGCAGATTGGGATCGGTCGAGGACAGGCGCCCGGTCTGCGCGCCGGTCAGGCTGTAGCTGGTGTGGACGCGGCCGGTGTCGGGATTGATCTGCTGCTGTAGCGCGTCGGTATAGGTGTTCTTGAGTTTGGCGAGCTGTCGCCAGTCGAGCACCAGCCCGCAAATCTCCGAGCCTTCGGCTTTCAGCTTTTCGAGCACGGTAACGTCGGTGGAATAAGCGCCGCTCTTGCCTTTCTTCCCGCCCTTAAGACCCATCTCCTCGAACAGCACCTGTCCCAACTGCTGCGGCGATCCGATGGTGAAGGGGCGGCCGGCGAGCCCGTGAATCTCCGCCTCCAGTCCGGCGAGCGACTGCGAAAAGCTGCCTGAGAGGCGCGAGAGCTGCTCGCGATCGACCTTGATGCCGTGACGTTCCATGCCCGCGACGACGGGGATGAGCGGACGGTCGACCAGCTGATAGATGCGCGTCGCCCCCTCCTGCGGCAGGCGGGCGGCCATCTTCTTCCACAGCCGCCAGGTCACCTCGGCGTCCTCGGCGGCATAGGCGGTCGCCTTGTCCAGCAGCACTTGGGCAAAGCTGATCGCCTTTTTGCCCGTGCCGGTCACTTCCTTGAAGCTGATGCATGTGTGCTGGAGATGCGTCGATGCCGCCTCGTCCATGCCATGACCGGACAGCGATTTGCCGGCGTCGAGGTTGAAGCTCATCACCATCGAATCGTCGATCGGTGTGACCTCCAGGCCCAGCCGGGCCAGCACGTTGAGATCATATTTTAGGTTATGTCCGACCTTGAGCACGGCGTCGTCGGCCAGCAGCGGCCGCAACCGCGCGATCGCAGTGTCGAGCGGGATTTGCGGCGGTGCTTCGCCGAACATCCCGTCGTCGGTCCGGTGGGCGAGTGGAATATAGCAGGCACGGCCCGGCCCGGTCGAAAGGCTGATGCCCACGAGCCCGGACTCCATGCTGTCGAGCTTGTCGGTTTCCGTATCGACGGCGACGACGCCCAGCGCGGTGGCCTCCGCGATCCAGGCATCGAGCTGCTCGACCGTGGTGACCGTCTCATAGACGGCGCAGTCGATCGGCGGCATCTCCTCGGCCTGCGGCGCAGGCGGCGGGGTGATCGCAGCGGCGGCCGCAGCAGCCCCGGCAACAGCGACGGCGGCGGCAGGGGCGCCGATGCGGGCCAGCAGCGACTTGAAGCCGTGATGCGACAGGAATTCCTGTAACGGTTCAGGCGGGATACCCTTGAGCGCCAGTTCCTCCAGCGGCTCGGGCAGGTCCATGACGTCGTGCAGCGCGACCAGCCGACGCGACAGCCGCGCCATGTCGGTGTGCGCGAGCAGGTTTTCCTGCATCTTCGACTTCTTCATCGTCGGCGCGGCGGCGAGCACGGCTTCCAAATCGCCATATTCGGTGATCAACTTCGCCGCGGTCTTGGGGCCGATGCCCGGCACGCCCGGTACATTGTCGACACTGTCGCCCATCAGCGCGAGGACGTCCCCCAGCCTGTCCGGGCCGACGCCGAACTTGGTCACGACATAGTCCGGCCCACGCCGCTCGTTCTTCATCGTGTCGTACATGTCGACGCCTGGCTGGATCAGCTGCATCAGATCCTTGTCCGAACTGACGATCGTCACATGCCAGCCCTGCGCCACGGCCGCCTTAGTATAGCTAGCGATGATGTCGTCCGCCTCGAATCCCGCTTCCTCGATGCAGGGGAGGGAGAAGGCGCGCGTCGCGTCGCGGATCATCGGGAATTGGGGCACCAGATCTTCGGGCGCGGGCGGGCGGTGCGCCTTATACTGGTCGTACATGTCGTTGCGGAATGTGTGGCTGCCCTTGTCGAGAACGACCGCCATGTGCGTCGGTCCTTCCGCCCGGCCCAGTTCCTCGGCGAGCTTCCACAGCATCGTCGTATAGCCATAGACGGCGCCTACCGGCTGGCCATGGCGATTGGTGAGCGGTGGCAGCTGGTGATAGGCGCGGAAGATATAGCCGCTGCCGTCGACGAGATAGAGATGATTGGGCGCTTGATTCTGGGACATGGGGGCAAGAGATAGCGGGGATTGTCCGCCGCCTCCAGTGGCGCTCCTTGTAACGGCGTTCAGCTGCCCTCGCGCAGGCGGCGCAGCGGACGATAGCCCTGGGTGCGCCACCAGGGGTCGGCCACCTGGAAAAGCCCGTGTTCGTCGGCGCGGCGACCCAAATCCTTGCGCGCCGTCAATGCGGCTAGGACCGGAGCAAGCAACAGCCCGGCTGCCACCGGCATGACCCACCAGAAGCCAGAGCCCGCCCGCGCGCCCAGCGCCAGCAGCGCCGCGCCCAGCAATATATGCCATTTGAACAACCAGATCGCGCTGCCCATCGCCATGCCGTCGCGGTCGCGTGTCTGGCCGTTCCAGCTCGCTTTGCGGCCCATCAGGATGCTGAAGAGGTTGATCGTCTGCGTCAGCATCGCGACCGGTGCCATCAGGATCGACAGGACGATGTCGGCCAGCACACCGCGCGTCATCCGCTCCGCGCCGCCAAAGCCGATGCGCCGGCCAGCGTCGGCCAGTGCCCAGAGCATCGCCAGCAGCTTCGGCCCGAACAGCATCACCGCTGTCAGCACCAGCAGCCCATGCGAGGGCAGAACCGCGCTCATCGGCCAAGCGCCTGCCGCCGCGCCGCCGAGCACGACCAGCATCAGCGCGAGCCAGAGCAGGGACGTGCAATAGGCCGATGCGCCGACCAGTAGCTGAAACCGGCTGACCGGGTGCAGCCCGGCAATCTTCATCAGCAGCGGTACATGCTGGATATTCCCCTGGCACCAGCGGCGGTCGCGCGTGAACATGTCGGGCATCGAGGGCGGAAATTCTTCGAAACTATCTTCGGCCATGACCATGTGTACGTCCCAGCCCTGGCGGCGCAGTAAGGTCGCCTCGATCATATCGTGGCTCATGATGTGCCCGCCAAAGGGCGCGCGGCCCTTGAGTTCCGGCAGGCCGCAGCATTGCGCAAAGGCACGGGTACGCAGGATCGCATTATGCCCCCAGAACATGCCCTCCGATCCCGCCCACCAGATCATGCCGGCCGCAGAGATCGGGCCGTAGAGGCGGCTGGCGAATTGCTGCCAGCGGGCGAACAGGGTGGCGGCGCCCATGACCGTCGGCACCGTCTGGATAAGGCCGAGTGTCGGGTGTCCCTCCATGTCGGTGGCGAGGCGCGCCATCGTCTGACCGCTCATGACGCTGTCGGCATCGAGAACGATCATATACTCATAGGCTGCGCCGAACCGCTGCACCCATTCGGCGATATTACCTGGCTTGCGCCCGATATTGAGCGCGCGCCGCCGGTAATGCACAGGACGCGCGAAAGCGGGACGCATCTCTTCATAGGCCCGCCGTTCGATCTCGCCATTTTCGGGGTTGGAGTCGGACAGGATAAAAAATTCGAACCGCTCGCCCCCCATCACCTGCACGAGGGAGCGTTCCATGATCGACAGCCGCCCGAGGACGCCCAGGAAGTCCTCATTGCAGACGGGGAGAAGGATGGCGGTGCGCTCGCGCAGCGGCGTCACCTGCTGCGCGCGATAGCGGCGAGTTACGCTCGGCTGGCCGGTCGTCAGCAACAGGAAGCCGATGAGGCTGGTCGCAAAGCCAAAGGCGATCCAGGCGAAGAGCGGGATGAAGAGCGCGAGATAGACGCCCTCCCACAGCGATATGCCGTCGAGGCCAATCGACCGGCGCATTTCATGGGCAGCGATTGAGGCCGGGATCAGGGCAAGCAGCACGACAAGCATCCGGCGCGCCCACACATCGATGTTGAGCGGGCGGGGGGAGAGTTGCGGTCGTGCGGCAAAATCCTGCACCGGCATCGCCAGCGGCGCCTGCGTGGGCAGATTTTCATAGGCGCGCGGGGGCGCTCCTGTGTCGGCGAGAACCTGGCTTGTCATCATATCCCCTGGGAACCCGGGAACCCTACGCCTGGTGGCGGCGGATCAACCCATCATCCCTGTCCGGCGAATGCCGTTCCTCAAATGCCCAGCGGGTAATGCACATATTCGCTGAGCGCGCCACCGCCGCGCCGCAATTGTAGCCGAATTTCAGTGGGCTGTCCGTTCCGCTTCACGTCGACCACGGCCCGAAACAGGCCGGGCTTATCCTGCACGAAATAGCCTGCTTTCTTGGTCAGCGCCCCGCCAGCGACGTCGATCCGCATGTCGGGCACATCGCCTGCCGCACCGGCAAAGTCGATCACCAGCCGTTCGCCGCCATCCTCGGTCGGCCCGTGCCATATGTCCTCGACCCGTGCGAGCTGCGTACCGTCGGGGTAACGCGCCGATGACCAGTCGAGCCGGTAACGAAGGTCGATCCGTCGACCAGCGCGCGGCGTTACGGCCGGGGTCCAATAAGACGCTACATTGTCGGTATATTCGCTGTCGGTCGGGAAGGTGAACAGTCGCACCGCGCCCTTGCCCCAGGGCGCTTGAGGGGTTGCCCACAGCGAAGGCCGGCGCTCGTAGAAGACGCCGTCATCCTGATAATGGGAAAAGTCGCGATCGCGCTGAAGCAGGCCAAAGCCCTTGGGGCTGACCTCCTCGAAAATGCTGGTTTGCGGATTGCGCGGATTGACGATGGGGCGGGCTTGCACCGTGCCATTTGCGCTCGCGATCGAGAGCATGTCGGAATCGTGAATTTCCGGCCGCCAGTCGGCACCATGGGTGCGCTGCGCCTGATCGTACCAGAACATGCTGGTCATCGGCATCAGGCCAAGCTCGTCGATCGTGCGGCGCGGGAAGAGCGCCGCGATCACATCCTGCACCACGCCCTGCGCTGTCAATCGGCAGTCGAAGCGGAAGGCGCCGGTGATCGATGCGCCGTCAAGCAGGGCATAGACGCGCAACGTGCTGCTGCCCGTTCGTTCGAGCCAGAAATGAGTGAAGCGCGGAAACTCCTCGCGACCCAGCAGGCTGGTGTTGATCGCGACGGCGCGCGCCGACAGGCCATATTGCCGCTGTGCGCCGGCGGCGCGAAAATAGCTCGCGCCAAGGAAGGACAGCCAATCGGCATCGCGCGCCGCGTTCATGACGCGGAAGCCGGAAAAACCGGCATCGGGGCCAAGCGCGCCCACGGCATTTCCGGCCGGCAGGTCGAACATGGCGGGGTCATAGCGCAACGGGCGGGCGCGGCCATTTTCCACCAGTGCGATCGTGACCGGCTGGTTGGCGTGCTTGCTCAGGGGGAAAAAGCGAATCCCGACATCGTCGCGCGGCTGATCCCAAACGGTCCGATCATCGCGGAAACGCGCCTGATGCAGCGCATCATAGTCCACCCGCGCCGCGCCGGGGTGCGCGGGCGTTTCGCGGAAAGGGCTGCGCGTCAGCCGCTGTGCCTGCGCCACCAGCCGGTCCCAGGAAAAGGCGGCATCATCCGGGGCGGCGAAAAGCGGGCGGGGTAGCAACAGGGCAGCGCCGGTGGCGGCGATCATCGCGCGCCGATCAATCAATGTCATGGGCTTCATCATGCGCGGTGCAACGCACAATGCAAGCCGTTGGTCCATCAGGTGAGGGACCGACAGGATGAAAGCCTCCGCCCGGGGGGACGGAGGCTTTCGATATTTGGCCCGTTGATCGAAGTCGTCCACCCCGGCCGTGGGGACGTTAATACCGGGGCGATTGCCGGCCGCCGGTGGACCAATACCCCGGCCGTCAATCTCTAATCCTTTGCGCTTAGTTGCGCAGCAGGCTCATCACGCCCTGCGTGCTCTGGTTTGCCTGAGCAAGCATCGCGGTCGATGCCTGGCTCAGGATCTGCGCCTTGGCGAGCTGAGTGCTTTCGGCCGAGAAGTCGGCGTCCTCGATACGGCTACGGGCGTCGGTCAGGTTGGTGACGTTGCTGGTGAGGTTGTTGACCGACGATTCCAGCCGGTTCTGCACGGCGCCCAGATCGGCGCGAATGCCGGCCACCTTCTTGAGTGCAGCGTCGAAGAGGCCGAGCGCAGCATCGGTCGCGGCAGTGACACCCTGATTACCTGTCGTATCGGGGTCGATGTCTGTGACAGCGTTGAGCTGGATTGCAGCCCAGGCCTTGCCGGCGACGGCAGTGATCGTGCTGTCGGCGGCCAGTCCGCTATGCTTGATGGTGACCGAGTCGCCGGCGTTTGCGCCAGTCTGGATCTTGATATCGTCGGCGGCCAGCGCCGCGCCGTCGGCACCCGAGCCGTAGAACAATTTCTGGCCGTTGAAGGTCGTGTTCTTCAGCGTATCGGTGATCTGGGTCGCAAGCTGATCCATCTCGGCCTGGATGCTTGCCTTGGCATCGACTTCGTTGGTGCCGCTCAGGCCCTGCACCGTCAGTTCGCGCATCCGCTGCAGCATGTTGCTGACTTCACCGAGCGCACCTTCAGCGGTCTGCGCATAGCTGATGCCGTCATTGGCGTTGCGGATGCCCTGGTTCATGCCCCGGATCTGCGCGGTCATCTTCGACGTGATGGCGAGGCCGGCCGCATCGTCCTTGGCGGAGTTGATGCGCTTGCCGGTCGACAGGCGTTCCATCGCGGTAGAGAGGGTCTTGTTGGCGGCGATCGACGCGTTGGACGAGCGCAACGCCGCGGAATTGGTTCCGATAACAGTCATGTCGAATTCCCTTATCTCATCGGTCTGCCGCGACGTTCCTGCGGCTTCAAAGGGGAAAACGGCACCGCGCACGGATCCTTTAGCGCGCCCCGCGACATTTTTTCCGGGCGCCGGTTCAAAGGCGTGCGGAGGCGCGCTCCGGGCCTGCGCGCTCGGGCGCAGGTCCGGAACTTAACGCTTTGAGATCGGACGCTTGTCTTAGCGCAGGAGGCTCATAACGCCCTGTTGGCTCTGGTTCGCCTGGGCGAGCATTGCGGTCGAGGCCTGGCTCAATATCTGCGACTTGGCGAGAGCGGTCGTCTCGGTCGAGAAGTCCGCATCCTGAATGCGGCTGCGCGCGTCGCTCAGGTTGGTGACGTTGCTCGTCAGATTGTTGATCGTGGATTCGAGGCGATTCTGTACCGCACCCAGATCAGCGCGCGTGCTCGCGATCGTCTTGAGGGCCGCGTCGAAGTCCGCAAGTACCGTGTCCGTCGCCACCGCAACGTCGCCGACGTCTGCGAAATCGCCGTCGGTGTTGGCGTCGATGCCGTTCATCTGAACCGCCGAGCGCGTGTTGGTGAAATCGACGACCTTGGCAAGATCAGCGTCGGTCGAAAGATTCTTAAGGTTGATCGCAACGGAGTCGCCCGCATTCGCGCCAGCCTGAACGGCGACGCTCGCCACCGATCCGTCGAACAGCTTCTTGCCGTTGAACTGGGTATTGTTGACCGTATCTTTGATCTGGGTCGCGAGCTGGTTCATTTCCGACTGGATGCTGGTCTTGGCGTCGGCATCATTGGTGCCGTTCAGGCCCTGCACCGTCAGCTCGCGCATACGCTGGACCATGTTGGCGAGTTCGCCAAGCGCGCCTTCCGCCGTCTGGGCGAGGCTGAGGCCATCATTGGCGTTGCGGATACCCTGGGTCATGCCCTTGATCTGCGCGGTCATCTTCGACGTGATGGCAAGGCCGGCGGCGTCGTCCTTGGCCGAATTGATGCGGCTTCCGGTAGACAGACGCTCCATCGCCGTCGACAACGTCTTGGTGGCCTGCGTCGATGCGTTGGTCGCGCGCAGGGCGGCCGAATTGCTTCCTATGACGGTCATGTTGCTTCCTTTCCGTTCTTCGTCGGGCATGATGCGACGCCGCTTCATCGGCAGGGCACGACCGGACGAACGAATGACAAATCTTCGCAAGGAGCCCCGCTGCGTCGCAGAGGGCGCGTGGAAGTCTCCACCGCTTGAACGGCGGAGACTTCACTGATCGCTGGCCGTTTGTCTGGCGTCGCCACCCGGCCGTGGGGACTATGATGCCGGGGACGACATGACCGGCCGCCGGTGGACCATTACCCCGGCCGGTCAATCAGGGAGCGTGCGGTTTAGCGCAGCAGGCTCATCACGCCCTGCTGGCTCTGGTTCGCCTGGGCGAGCATCGCGGTCGATGCCTGGCTCAGGATTTGCGCCTTGGCGAGCTGCGTGGTTTCGGTCGAGAAGTCCGCATCCTCGATACGGCTACGCGCGTCGGTCAGGTTGGTGACGTTGCTCGTCAGATTGTTGACCGTCGATTCGAGGCGGTTCTGCACGGCACCCAGGTCGGCGCGCGTGCTCGCCACGGTCTTGAGTGCCGTGTCGAACAGGGCGAGCGCGGTATCGGTCGCGGTCGTGACATTGACTGCCGAGGCAGTCGCACCGGCAACGGCGAGGATGTCCGCCGATGCGGCAAGGCCGCTCTGCTTGATCGTCACCGAATCGCCTGCGTTTGCGCCGACCTGGATTTTGATGTCGTCGGCGTTCGCCGCCGCAGCCGCGCCTGCCGTACCCGTGCCGTAGAACAGCTTCTTGCCGTTGAACTGGGTGTTCTTGAGCGTGTCGGTGATCTGGGTCGAGAGCTGATCCATCTCCGCCTTGATGCTGGTCTTGGCGTCGGCGTCGTTGGTGCCGTTGATGCCCTGGACGGTCAGTTCGCGCATGCGCTGAAGCATATTGGCGACTTCGCCGAGCGCGCCTTCGGCCGTCTGCGCATAGCTCAGGCCATCATTGGCGTTGCGGATGCCCTGGGTCATGCCCTTGATCTGCGCCGTCATCTTCGACGTGATAGCGAGGCCGGCGGCGTCGTCCTTGGCGGAGTTGATGCGCTTGCCGGTCGACAGGCGCTCCATCGACGTTGAAAGCGATTTGGCCGCTTGGCTCGACGCGTTGGTCGACCGCAGCGCGGCTGAATTGGTGCCGATAACAGTCATTGATATTCCCTTCGTTCCTGCGGGTCGCTGCCACGGCGTGTCGGCGGCCTCAGGGACATTAACGGTCGCTTGCCGGGGTACTTTAAAAGCTTTGCCGGTCAATCGGCGCAGCTTCTCGACCTTTTTACGAGGAATAGCCCGGTTTTCCGCGGTTTTTGGCCAGGCGGCAGGGGCGGAAATTTTTTGCCGGGGGGCGGCAAGGCGGGGTTAGGGTTAACCATCTGATAACCACATTTGGCTAAAAGCGGATCTATCGAAGGGTCAGCTAGTGCGGGGGCACGAACTGGCCGACACCTGGGGGACATCTCATGTCATCGCTAGACGTAAGCCGTGGGGTTTGCGCGCTCATTCCGGGCCTGCAGCACTGGCTCGAAAATGCCTTCTTCGCGGTCCGCGTCGTCGACGCTGCCAGCGCGCGGGAACGAGACGACCGGCGGATCATCCTGCCGACCGAAATCGGCCATGCGACGCACCGCGACATATTGATTCATCTCGTTGAGGGCGCGCCTTCGTTCGTGCCCGCCGCCAACGGCCTGCCTGCGCGGGTCGCCTTTGCGATCGAGGATATGGGTTTTGCCTTCGCCCTGATCGCCGAGCTGGTCCGCCCGGTCGCGGTGCCGGCGGTGGGCGATGCTGCCAGCACCCGCCTTATGACGCTGGCTGCCCGCATCGCCCGGAGCGACGCGACCGTGCTGGTGCAGGGGGATACCGGCACAGGCAAGGAAGGCATGGCGCGCTTCCTTCATGCCCGTTCAGGCCGCGCGACACAGGACTTCATCGCCGTCAATTGCGCGGCGCTTCCTGAAACGATGATGGAAGCGATGCTGTTCGGCCATCGCAAGGGCAGCTTCACCGGCGCGGCCAACGCGTCGGACGGCCTGTTCCTTGCCGCCAATGGCGGTACGCTGTTCCTCGACGAGATTGCCGAACTGCCGCTGTCGCTTCAGGCCAAGCTGCTCCGTGCGCTTCAGGAAGGCGAAGTGCTGCCGGTCGGCGCGACCCACCCGGTTCCGGTCGACGTCCGCATCATCGCGGCCTGCAACCGCAACCTGGCCGACGAAGTCGCCGCAGGGCGGTTCCGTGAGGATCTCTATTGGCGGCTCAACGTCATGCCGCTTGAACTGCGTCCCTTGTCGGAGCGGCCCGGCGACATCGCCGCGATCACCGCCGCCATGCTGCTGCGCCACCAGGATGTTGCGAAGAACCCCTTCATCTGGCCAACAGCCGCTGCGATGGACAAGCTTGCCGCCCACAACTGGCGCGGCAATGCGCGGGAGCTTGGCAATGTGCTGCAGCGCGCACTGGTGTTGCGCGAAAGCGAAAGGATCGAGGCCGATGATCTCCACGTCGCGGCCCGACCGCAGCCGTTGCGGCTGGTGACGGCGGACCCGATCATCGCGCCTGACAGCGTCAAGATCGCCAATCTCAAGGACGTGGCACGCCAGTCCAAGATCGAGGCGATCCGCGCCGCCCTGCTCGAGACTGACGGCCACCGCGCCGCAGCCGCGCGCAAGCTTGGCATTTCCGAACGGACGCTACGCTATCGGCTCGCCGAGATGCGCGAGCTTGCAGCCGCTTAAAGGGCAAGGGAGCTAGATCATGGCGATCAACGGCGTTTCCCCGACAGACAGTGTGATGGCAATCCGCAACGCCATCCTTCAGAAAAATGCGGCGCTCCGTGACGTGGGCGCAGCCGGCGGCGTGGGCGGTGCCGATGGTGCAGCTGCCGTAGGCGGCAAGCCCGGCGACTTTACCGCTGCGCTCAACTCGGCGTTGCAGCAGGTCAATGGTCTTCAGGGCCAAGCCAGTGAGGCCGCCGCTGCTTTCGAACGGGGGGAAACCACCGATATCGCGGCGGTCATGATGGCCAAGCAGCAGGCCTCCGTCGGCTTCGAAGCGACCCTTCAGGTCCGCAACAAACTCCTGTCCGCTTATAAGGACATTATGAGCATGCCGGTTTAAGCCATGAGCAACAACGCACTCACCATCGACGGCGGCGCTGGCGCCTCCACGCTTCCGGCTGCGTCCGGGTCCGGGTTCGGCAATGCCAAGGGCGTCGACGCCGTCCGCGCCAAGGTCACCGGCTTCATGAAGCAACCGGCGGTCGCAAAAAGCCTGCCGCTGCTCGGCCTCATGGGCGTGGTAGCGACGGCTGGCGCGGCCTGGCTCGCTCTGCGCGAACCGCCGCAGCGCGACCTGTTCCGCGCGCTGCCCGACACCGACAAATCGGCGGTTGCGCAGGTGCTCGACCAGAGCGGCATCCGCTACGACTTCGACAATTCAGGCGGCATGACCGTTGGCGAGGATGATTATTTCAAGGCCAAGATGATGCTCGCCGCGCAAGGGCTGCCCAAGAGCGCGCCCGACGGCAACAGCATGATCGACAGCCTGCCGATGGGGGCAAGTCGTGCGGTCGAGGGCGAAAAGCTGCGCTCGGCGCGCGAACTTGACCTTGCCCGCACGATCGAGGCGATCGACGCCGTTGAAACCGCCAAGGTGCATCTGGCCGTCGAACCGCCCAGCGTCTTCCTGCGCGACCGGGCCAAGCCGTCGGCTTCGGTGATGCTGCGGCTGGCACAGGGGCGCAGCCTGACCGACGCGCAGGTGAGCGCCATCGTCCATCTCGTCGCCTCTTCGGTGCCCGAGCTCAATCCGGAAGATATCTCGTTGGTCGATCAGAATGGCCGCCTCCTGTCCGAGAATGGCGGCAATGCTGGGGATGATCGCCAACTCGCCATCCAGACCAAGATGGAGGACCGTTATCGCCAGTCGGTGATCGCGCTGCTCACCCCGATCCTTGGCGAGGGCAAATTTTCCGCCGAGGTCCACACCGAACTGAATTTTGCGGAGCGTCAGGCGACGCGGGAAACTTATCCGCAGGAGGAAGCGCGGCTGCGCGCCGAAAATGGCAGCTGGGCGTCGGACCCACGCGGCCAGGGTGCGGGCGAAGCGTCGGGCGTTCCGGGCGCGCTCAGCAATCAGGCGCCGGTCAATCCCACCGTTACCCAGACCAATCCTAACGGCCAGGCGGTCGAACAGGGGCAGACGGTGGACGGTGCGGACGGCACGAAGCCCGCCACGCCCGGACTACCGCCAATGAAGACGGAGGAAAGCTTTAACCGCAGCTTTGAGCTTGGCCGCGAAGTGTCGGTCGTCAAGGATGCGGTCGGCACGGTCAAGCGCCTGTCCGTTGCGGTCGCGCTCGACAATGGCGCCGATGGGAAGCCCCGCTCGGCGCAGGAGATCGCCGCGCTCGAAGCGCTGGTGAAAGGCGCGGTCGGTTTCGATCAGGCACGCGGCGACGTGGTCGCCCTGTCTTCGCGCAGCTTCGTCAAGCCTGAGACCGTCGAGACGCCATGGTATGAGGCGGCCTGGATGGGACCGTTGGTGCGCAACGTTTCGGCGCTGCTGGTCGTGCTGCTGCTGGTCTTTGGCATCGGTCGCCCGCTGCTCAAGCGGCGCGCGGCGGCCCAAGCGGCGCAGACCGAAGAGACGGCGGCAAAGGGCGCGATGATCGGCCGGGAGATTACCGGCGAGATCGGTCGGCAGGCCAGTGCCGCGCCCCCCGATCCGGCTCGTCCGGTCACACTCGACATGATTTCATCCACTTATGACTATGCCCAGCGCGCCGATCTCATCCGCAATTTCGTGAAACAGGACCCGGATCGCGCCGCGCTCGTCGTCCGCGACCTCCTCAAGGAAGGCAAGAAGGACAAGGAAAATGCCTGAGGTCGTCCCCGGTCGTCCCGAAGCGCTGAAAGGCAGCGCAGCCGCCGCCGTCCTCCTGATGCTGTTCGATGAGGACGAAGCCGCGCAGATATTGTCCCGCCTCGAGCCCGACGAAGTCCGTCAGTTGGGCTATGCGATGTACGACGTCGCCGATGTCGAGATTGAAGAGGTCAATGAAGCGCTCAACCATTTCGTCACCAAGGCGAAGAAGCGCACCACCATCGGCTATGGCGCGACCCGGCATATCCGTGGCGCGATGACCAAGGCGCTGGGCGAAGAGCGCGCCGAGACGATCCTGGCGCGCATCACGCCGCCCACGCGCTCGACCCAGCTTGAAATGCTCAAATGGATGGACGCCAAGGAAGTCGCCGCGCTCATCGAGGCGGAGCATCCGCAGATCATGGCGATCGTTCTTGCCCATCTGGAAGCGCCCGTTGCCGCGGACGTGCTGCAACTGCTGCCGTCCGAATATCAGGAAGAGATTGTTTACCGCATCGCGACGCTCGGCCCTGTGTCGAACGAAGCGCTCGACGATCTGGAGCAGCTACTGCTGCGCGGGCCGGCCAAGAAGCAGGGCGCGGCGCTCCAGCGCGGCGGCACTGTCGAGGCTGCCGCGATCATGAACAACGTCCGCAAGGATAATGAACAGCGCATCATCAAGGCGATCGCCAAGCGTGACAAGATGGTCGCGCAGACGATCGAGGAGGAGATGTTCGTCTTCGATAACCTTGTGGACATGGACGACAAGAATTTGGGCACGCTGATGCGCACTGTCGATAGCGCCGTGCTGGTGGTCGCGCTCAAGGGCACGACGGATATGCTCAGGTCCAAGATTTTCGGCGCCATGTCGGCCCGTGCCGCCCAAGCCATCGCCGACGAGATCGAAGAGCGCGGCCCCATTCGCCTCGCCGAAGTAATCGACGCGCAAAAGCTCATCATCGCCACCGCGCGCCGCATGGCGGACGCGGGCACCATCATGCTCGGCGGCAAGGGGAACGACTTTGTCTAGGATATGGAGCGCAGCAAGCGCGGCTGACATTGCCATTGTCCCGACGGCAGGCGCAGGGCAGGGGGGCGGCATCTTTCGCAGCCTCTACAGCGCGCCTGTTTCCACCGCCGCAACGCTCGTCGCCGAGCCGCATTTCGAGGAAGAACAGGACCCGCTCGAGCAGGCGAGGATCGAAGCCTTCACCATGGGTTTCGAGGAGGGCGGCCGCCTCGCCGCCGAAGCGGCCGAACTTGATCTGAGTGCGCGCACGCGCCTTGCCGAAGCGCTTGAATCTCTCGCACCGGCGGCGAGCGGCATGTTATCGACCATGTTGTCGGCGACCGTCGTACGGCTGGTCGAGCAGATCGTCGGCGAAGTGGAGATCGACATCGACCGGCTGGTCGAGCGCTGCGACACCGTCGCTGCCTTCATCGAGGATGGCGAGAAGAAGGGCGCGCTCTATCTGCATCCCGAGGACCTGCCGCTGATCGAGGGCCACGCCATCGCCGTCCCGCTGGTTGCCGACCCGGCCATGCAGCGCGGCTGCGTCCGTCTGGAAACCGCCGACGGCTGGGTCGAGGATGGCCCGGACGTCCGTCTGTCGCGCCTGCGTTCGCTGCTCGACGGCATGGAAGGTCGTCCATGATCCGCGCCGCGCTGGCCCAGGCGGAAACGCTCCTGGAGCATCTCCAGGTCCAGAACCGCACGCCCCGCCATGTCGGCCGCCTCGTCAGCCATGATGCGGGCATGCTGGAGGTGACGGGTTTCCGCAAACCCATCGGCTCGGGCGCGCGCGTGCTGGCGAGCGACGGGTCGGTCTGCCGCGCGGAGGTTGTGGGTTTTCGCGGCGATCGCACGATTCTCGTGCCGCTCGACGCCGACGCGCCGTTGGAAAGCGGCATTCGGGTCGAACCTGACGCGCAGGCCAATCTGGTGCAGGTGGGCGAAGGGCTGATCGGCCGCGTCATCGATGCAATGGGCCAGCCGCTCGACCGCAAGGGGCCGATCATCGCCAGTGGCTCCTGGCCCTTGAATGGCGTCAAGGGCAATGTCCTCGATCGCGGCCGTGTGACCGAGCCCTTCGACCTTGGCGTGCGCGCGGTGAACGCGTTGCTCACCGCGGGGCGTGGCCAGCGCATCGCCATCATCGCGGGCTCTGGCGTCGGCAAGTCCGTGCTGATGGGCCAGATGATCGCGGGCGCCGAAGCCGATATCGTCGTGACCGGCCTAATCGGCGAGCGTGGACGGGAGGTCAGCGACTTCCTGGAAACCAAGCTTGCCAACGTCATGCATAAATCGATCGTGGTCGCCGTACCCGCCGACCATCCGCCGATCCTGCGCCTGCGCGCCGCCGCCCGCGCCACTGCCATCGCTGAGTATTTTCGCGCGCGGGGTAAGAAGGTGCTGCTGCTGATCGATAGCCTGACGCGCTGCGCCCATGCCCAGCGCGAGATCGGCCTGTCGCTGGGTGAGCCGCCGGCAATGAAGGGCTATCCGCCCTCGGCCCTCGCGCTCATCCCGCGCCTTGTCGAGCGTGCCGGCGTGGATGCTCGCACCGGCGGCTCGATCACCGCGCTCTACACTGTGCTGGCGGATGGCGACGACACCGACGATCCAATCGTCGATGCTGCCCGCGCCATTGTCGATGGGCATTTCGTATTGTCGCGTCAACTGTCGGAACAGGCGATCTTCCCCGCGATCGACATCGGCAAGTCGCTGTCGCGCGTCATGGCAGATGTCGTGCCGGACGCGCATCGTCAGGCCGCCGCCGTCTACCGCCGCCTCTGGGCCGCCTTTGAAGAAAATCGCGACCTCATCCTGATGGGCGCCTATCGCCCCGGCAATGACGCGATCATCGACGAGGCGGTGCAACGGCGGCAGGAGATACTCGACTTCATCCGTCAGGATCAGAAGAGCCGGATCGACCTTGAGACCAGCGCCGACGCGCTCGTTGCGGGCTTTGGCGCATGAAGGGGCTTGTCGCCCGCCGGCAGCGCGTGCTGCGCGTGCGCCACGTCCAGCATTTGAGCGCGGTCGCCGAAACCACGCGTGCGCGGGACGAAGCGCTGGGGCTGGCCCAGAATGTCGAACGCATCGCGCGCGTGCGGGGTGAGCTCTTCGCCAATCCCGGCGCCGTGTCTGGCGCTGGTTTTGCTGCCACGCATGAACTGGCGAGCCGGCTGGAAAAAGCGGGGCGTCAGCTCGATGGCGCCTTGTATGACGCAAGGCGCAAAGTGGAGGCCAAGGAGGCGATCGGCATGGCCGCCAATCGTGACCGCGAAATCGCAGCAAAGCTCAAGGATCGCGCACGCGCCGCCCATGAGGAATGGCGCGAAAACAGGCTGGCGGCCCTGCCGCGCTATCGCCGCATGGCGCGGGGTGAGGGGAGCTAAGATGATGTTGCTCGATAACCTCAAGAATATACTCGCCTCCGCCGTCGCGGGGCCCGGCAAGGTGCGGGGGAGCGCGCAAGCCGCGAGTGGCGACTTCGCCGCGCTGATGGACCAGGCAGTCGATCAGCCGGCAGATCCCGCTGCGGTGATGGACGACGCCGTATCAGTGGAGGACGAGTTCGACGACACGGAGCAGGCAGTCCATGCGGAAGCAGAGCCAGTTCTGTTGCCTATCGGGGCAGAGGCCCCTGCGCGGCCGGCCTCTATGGCAACTGCTCCTGGCCGTGCACCGCTACGTGATTTGCCAAGGCTTGATACGGGGGAAGAGGCTGCCTCTTTTAAGCGCGCGATGGACGACGATGTCGGCATTCCTCTGCCAAGCGTGTCTGCGCCATCGACACCCGTGATCGGACCCGAAGCTTCGTCACAATCGGTGGCTGTGGCGTCAAAGGCGCCACTCGCAGCCAACACGTCGTCGTCATCGGTAGCCCCGCACTTGCCGGCGCAGCGTCCGGCGGCGGATGCGTCTCAAGGCAGGACCCATCCGCATGTACAAGGCGAGCCCATATCGGCTGTGCAACCGCTCTCGCCCGCCGCACCCGTCTCCCCCGACGCCCCGATCCCTTCCAACGCGCCAGCTGCTCGCGACGCAAAGGGGGCAGCGACGCCTCCCCCCGTGCAGCAGAACGGCGTGGTCTTTGCGCCAACGCCTGCGCCCACCTCTCCTAAACCGATGGTCTCCGTCGGCGAGGCGCCGATTCGACCCGCTACGCCGCCGCCCGCTCAAACAGCGGTGACTGCACCCTTAGTCGATCCGCATGGGAGTATTAGGGTCAGCGTCTCGGCCAAGTCGCAGCCCATTCCCAGCTTCGAGGCGCTCTCACTGCTCCAGTGGGCGCGCGACGTCGCGCCTGAGCGTCCCGGCGCGAAAGCCGAACTCTCCGTTCGCGCTGCCGAGATGGGCGACAGTACCTCTTTCGCCGAGCAGGTCTCGTTGCCCACAAACCTCGTCGTACCGGCACCGCCTACGGTCTCGGCGCCCACGATGTCGATGCCGATGCCCCTGCCGATCGCGCCTACGGTCGATGTCGCTGCCACAATCGGCGCGACGATCACCGATATGAGCGTGGGCGGGCAATGGATCGATCGGCTCGCGCGCGACATTGCCGGGCTTGTGGCAAACGGACCGAAGGGCAGCTTCCAAGTGGACGCCGGTACGCTCGGGCAGGTCGAAATCGCGATCAGCCGAAGCAGCGAAGGCGCAGTCGTCTCGCTTCGCGTCGCGAGCGACGCCGCCGAGGCGGCGCTGCGTCAGGATGGCGACCGTTTACGTCAGGATGCCGCGTTGTCAGCTGTCCGCATTGCCGATCTGCGGATCGAGCGGGCGCCGCTTGCCGATGCGCCGCGTAGCGATGCCACGGCTCGGGACGGTGGGCAGCATCAGGGCCAGTCCGACCAGCAGGCCGCGATGGGGCAGGGCGCGGGCCAATCGGCCGGGCGGCAGCGCCACGACAATAATGGTTTTACGCCTAAAGCGACCGCAGACCGTGCCGTATTGGAAGAAGGACAGGCGCGCGACCGCAGCAGTGATGCGTTGCGCGCGCGCTACGCATGATGACTGATTTCCGGGGGACGACAGAATGAGCGACACCGCCAAGCCCAAGAAAAAGGGCATAGGCATGAAGATGGTTCTGCTCCTGGTCGTCGGCATCCTGCTGGGCGGCGTGGGCGCGGCCGGTGGGCTCTACGCGACCGGCTTGTTCGGGAAAGAGGCCGCAGGGCCCAAGGTCGATCCGAACAAGCCCGTTCTGGTGCTCGCCGGCGAAAATGCCGAGGAGATCGCCAAGACGCATAGCGCCGCGCATGGCGAGGCAGGCACACATGGGTCTGCTGAGCACGGCAAAGGCATCGATCTGCCCTCGCCCTCCAACCCCACCGCCTATCAGGCGACTTATTTCCAGCTTCAGCAGCCTTTCACGTCGAACATGTCGGACACCGACGCCTTCGCGCAGATTTCCCTCGCAGTCTCGACCTATTATGACTTGCGCGTCATCGATGCGGTCAAAACCCACGAAATGGCGATCCGCAGCCAGGTGCTGATGATGCTGGCGGAGCAGCCCCAGCAGATGCTCGACACACCTCAGGGCAAGCAGCAACTGCAGACGAAAATCCGCACGATCATCAACGACGTGCTGAAGCAGAAGACCGGCTATGGCGGGATCGACAATGTCTATTTTACCAGCTTCGTGATCCAATAGGCCTTCCGGCGCCCAGGCTCCCAGCGGCCGCCGGAACAGCGTTAACGCTAAATTTACCAGATTCGTTTGTAATGCCCCTGTCCGAGCCGGGAAGCACCCCGACTTGTGGGGGGCTTTCATGGAAGACGTTCAGGTCTACGCTTTCGGGCGCGGGGAGCCGCAGGCACCGGTGATGCTGTCGGGGTTGGATCGGCTGGGCGAAAAGCTCGGCCGCCGCATCCGCACGATTCTCGAGCCCATTTCCGGCGTACGGCCGCAGGTCGAAGCGCAGCTTGCGCAGGTTCTCGACTTCAGCGCCTGGGCGGCCGACGTTCCAGCCTTCACCAGCATTTCCCTCTACCGGCTTGCCCCGCTCAAGGGCCATATGATCCTGCGCCTCGACGCGCGGATGATCTCGACCTTGGTCGATTGCTTCTATGGCGGCATCGGCAATCGGTCGCTGCCCCAGCGCGGCGAATTTACGCCGACCGAAGATCGCCTGATTGCCCGGATTGCCGACGCCATCGTCGGGCGCCTTACGGAGAGCTGGAGCGAGGTGCTGCCGCTCAACGCGTCGCTGCTGCTGCGCGAGTCCGGCGTCGGTTTCGCTGCGGGCGCGCAGCCCGCCGACCAGATGGTGCTTCAGCGCTTCATTCTGACCCTGACCCGTGAACAGATCTGGCCGATCGACATCCTGTTTCCCTTGCCAGCCCTGCGCGCGGTCGAGGGCTTTGCCGGCACGCGGCTGCCCGTGGACGAGGAGCAGATCGATCCGGTCTGGCAGGCGCGCATCGTCAAGCGGATGCGCGATATCCGCCTGCCTGCGCGCACGGTGCTTGCGCGGCCACATCTCTCGCTGGCCGAACTCATAGCGCTCAAGACCGGCGACATCATTCCCGTCAATATCGGCCGTTCGCTCCCCCTGATCGTCGGCGACCGCATCGTCGCGCGCGGCACGATCGGCGAGCAGGACGGCCGCGCCGCCTTCCAGATCGAAAAACTTCTCCAGGAACCTGACCAATGACCGACATGAGCGACGCGCCCAAGCTGGACCAGCGTTTCGAGGACGCCGCGTCCCGCATGGTGAATAACCGGCAGTTCAAACTGCTTGCCGACATTCCCGTGCGCATGTCGGTGGAGGTCGGTTCGACTTCGCTGCGGCTCGCCGAGGTGATGGACCTGTCCGAAGGCCGCATCGTCGAACTCGACCGTCAGGCCGACGATCTGCTCGATATCATGGTCAACGGCGCGCTGATCGCCAAGGGCGAGGTCGTGACGGTCAACGGCCGATACGGCATCCGCATCGTCGAGATCGCCGCGACCGAAACCCGCCTCGCCGGGGTCGAACGCCGCTGATCGGCGGCCTTGCCATCCTGCTTCCTCTCCTGGTCGGAAAGTGCCGATGTTCTGGTATTTCGTTAAATTGCTGATCCTGTTGCCGATGGTCGGCGGCATGGCGTTCGGCGCGCTCTGGCTCTGGCGCAAATATCAGCCCGGCATGATGACCGCGCAGGGCGACCGTGCGGTGAAGCTGACCGAAGCGCTGCCGATGGGGACGTCAGGCAAGCTTTGTGTTGTCGAGTTTGAGGGTAAGAAAATCCTCCTTTCCGTCACCCGCGGCAGGATCGAGAAGATTGCGGAAGGCGATGGTCGTGCGCGTTTCTAATTCGGTCGCGGGCATGACGAAATGGGCCTTCTGGGCCGCCATCGGCCTGGTCGCGCTCGCCATCTTCGTCGAGCCTGCCTTCGCTCAGATGGTCCCGCCGGCGGCGCCGGTCGACAATGGCGGCGCATTGAGCCGCGCGATGGGGCAGATTTCGGGCGACGGCCGCTCGCTCTCGCTGTCGCTGCAAATCCTGATCCTCATGAGCCTGCTGACGGTCCTCCCGTCGCTGATCCTCATGATGACAAGCTTCACGCGCATCATCATCGTCCTGTCGATCCTGCGTCAGGCTCTGGGCCTTCAGCAGACGCCGCCCAATCAGGTGCTCGTCGGCCTGTCGCTCTTCCTCTCGCTCTTCGTCATGCGCCCGGCGATCGACACGATCAACGCGCAGGCCTTCGACCCCTATGGCAAGGGGCAGATCAGCATCGAGGAAGCGGTCGGCCGTTCGGGCAAGGTTCTGCACGGCTTCATGACCAAGCAAACGCGTGAAAGCGATCTCAAGCTCTTCGCCAACCTCGCCGAAGCGCCCGCTTTCCGCTCGCCCGCCGACGTGCCCTTCACGATCCTGTTGCCGGCCTTCGTCACCAGTGAACTGAAGACCGCCTTCCAGATCGGCTTCATGGTCTTCCTGCCCTTTCTCATCATCGACCTTGTCGTGTCCTCGACGCTGATGGCGCTCGGCATGATGATGCTCTCGCCCACGATCATCTCCATGCCGTTCAAGCTGCTCCTGTTCGTGCTGGTCGATGGCTGGGCGCTGACCATGGGCAGCCTCGCCGGCTCGTTTGCGACCTGAGCCGTGGAAAACGCCGATTTCTTCATGGGGCTGGCCCAGCAAGCGCTCTGGATCACTGCGCTCGCCGCCGCGCCGGTGCTGATCCCCGCGCTGATCGCGGGTCTCATCATCGGCATGGTGCAGGCCGCCACCTCGATCAACGAACAGACGCTCAGCTTCATTCCCAAGATTATCGTCGTGGGCGGCATGCTCGCCATTTTCGGCGGATCGATGATGGTGCTGATCGCCGATTTCACGCGCGAGATTTTCGAGCGGATTCCGGACCTCCTCCAGTGATCGCGCCGGGCTTCCAGAATGTGGAGGTTCAGCTCTGGATCTGGCTGATCGCCATGATCCGCCCGGGCGCCGCCTTCATGGCTGCGCCCGTCTTTGGCGCGCCATCGGTGCCGATCCAGCTTCGCTTCATCCTCAGCCTCGCACTCGGCCTCGCCGCGCTCAACAGCGTGCAGATACAGCTGCCGGCCGCCGGGATCGCCAGCTTCGAAGGGGTCATGCTGGTCGCGGGCGAAGTGCTTGCCGGCCTCGCCATGGGGTTCGCCGTCCAGATCGGCTATGCCGCCGCCTTCGTCGCGGGCGAGACGATCGCCAACGCCATGGGTCTTGGCTTTGCCTCCATGGTCGACCCGCAGTCTGGCCAGGGGACGCAGGTGATCGGCCAGTTCCTCTCGATCCTCGCCACCTTCCTGCTGCTCGGCATGGACGGGCATCTGATGCTCGCGAGCTTCGTCGTGCAGAGCTATCAGGCGATGCCGCCTGGCGGAGCGATGCTGAGCAATGACGCGGTCTGGCATATGGTCGAATTTGGCGGTGCGCTGCTAGGCGCAGGCGTCACCATCGCGTTGCCGGTCGCCTTTGCTGTCGTGCTCGTTCAGATCGTCATGGGCATGCTGGCGCGTGCCGCACCATCGCTCAACCTGTTCGCGGTCGGCATGCCGGTCGCGCTCATGTCCGGCCTTATCCTCCTCGCGATCTCGGCGCCGATCATGGGCGAAGGGATAGCCGCTTCGCTGAAAGCTGGCCTGGAACAGGCGCGCTCCGTCTCGGAGGGCCACTGACATGGCCGGCGGGTCGGAAGGTGGCAGCGAAAAGACCGAGAAGCCGACACCCAAGAAATTGCAGGACGCCGCCAAGAAGGGCGACCTGCTCCAGTCGCGCGAACTGGGTACTGCGCTCGTCGTCATGGCCGGCATCGGGGTGATCGCGGTCACTGGCCCGGCGCTGATCGAGGCACTGCGCGACATGCTGATCGAGGCACTGCGCTTTCGCCGCGAGGATATCGTCAACTTCGCCCCGGCAGCGCGCGGATTAAGTCTGGCTGGCGGCCTCCTCCTGCCGGTTGCGACCATCATGCTGGCGACGACACTCGCCGCTATCGCTGCGCCCGCCATGTTGGGATCGCTCGGTTTTCGCGCCGGCGCTTTTGCGCCCAAGCCCTCGAAGCTCAACCCTGCCTCGGGCCTCAAGCGCATGTTCGGCATGCAGGGGCTGACAGAACTGCTCAAATCCATCGTCAAGGTGGGCCTGCTCGGCGCGGTCGGCGTCTGGCTGATCTACGATCGGCTGGCCGAGATCGTCGGACTGGGCAAAGCAGGTCTGGCGCCCGCGATGAGCGACCTCGGCTCGATGTTCGTGATGGTGTGCCTGGTGATGGCAGGCGGCCTCGCCGTCATCGCCGGGATCGACGTGCCGATGCAGATTATGCAACGCGCCAAGCGCCTGTCGATGACCAAGCAGGAAATCAAGGACGAGCATAAGGAAAGCGAAGGCTCGCCCGAGCTCAAGGGTCATATCCGTCGTCGCCAGTTTGAAGTGCTGAGCGGGTCGACCCGCAAGGCGGTGCAGGAGGCGAGCGTCATCCTGACCAACCCGACCCATTTCGCGGTGGCGCTACGCTACAAGCCGGGGCAGGATGCCGCGCCTGTCGTCGTCGCGCGTGGCTGCGACGCGATCGCTGCGTCGATCCGCGAACTGGCTGACGGCAGCGGGGTCCCGGTACTGCAATATCCCGAACTCGCGCGCGCGGTCTATTTCACGTCACGCGCGGGCCAGGTGGTGGACGAACAGCTTTACATGGCGGTCGCGACCGTCCTGGCCTTCGTCTTCCGCGTCGAACATAAGATGGCGAGCGAGATGGACCGCCCCTTCATCACCGTGCCCGACGCGTTGCGGTTCGACGCCAATGGGCAGAAAATGCAATGATGGGCGCGCGCGTTCAGCTCTCCGGGGCGTTGATCGCCAATTGTGCGGCAAAAGCCCGCCGATAGGCCGGCCGTGCCTCGCCACGTGCCACATAGGCGGCGAGGCTGGGATATTTGTCGAGCAGCCCCGACATGCGCAGCCGGAGTAGGACAGATACCATCATCAGGTCGCCTGCGCTGAACGCGCCGTCCAGCCACGCCTCGCTACCGAGGCGCTCGGACAATTGGCTCAACCTCCCGCAAATTCGCTCCTCCAGCAATGGCAGGCGTGCCTGCGTCCACGGCTTGTCGCCCTCCAACAGGCGGGCAGTCATCAGTTCGAGGATCGGCGGTTCCACCGTGTTGCATGCCGCGAACATCCAGGCGATGGCGCGGGCTCGTGCGTTCGCATCGTCTGGCAACAGCCCGTCGTGCTTCTCCGCGATGTGCAGGACGATGGCGCCGGTCTCGAACAGGGTGAGATCGCCTTCCTCATAGGTCGGGATCTGACCAAAAGGATGTAGCGCCAGATGGGCCGGCTCCTTCATCCCCTTGAACGAGAGCAGGCGCGCGTCATAAGGCTGCCCGACCTCTTCCAGCGCCCAGCGAACGCGCGTATCGCGCGCCAGCCCCTTTCCGCCATCGGGTGATCGTTCAAACGCGGTGATGGTCGGCGACATATTTTACCCCCGGCGCAAAGAAGCTTCAGGTAAATTAAAGCTTAGCCTTTTCCGTCCGTATTGTCTTCACGGGGACGCATTAAGGTGGTGCGTCATGAACGACTATCCAACGCGCAGCGAGATATCGCCGGTCGATCGCGCGGCTTTGCGCGCCCCGGCGCCGCTTGGTGCGGTCCAACCCATCGACAACGGATTTGGTGACACGCGCCGGGATATGCCGCGCGTGCCTGCCGCTCCGGCCGCAGCCGCAGTCGTGGACGACGATGCCCTGAGCGCTGCAGATTATGCCCGCGTCCGGGCAGATATTGCCGACATATTGGCGGATTTGCGCGCGCAGCGCACGCCGTCCGGGCTCGCCGAAGCACAGCGCGCGATGGACGCGCTCATGCCGCAGCCATTGCTGCTTGTACCGCTACCGCCGGCCAGCAAGGAAGCCGTCGAATTCGCCGCCGGTCTCGCCCGGAAGATCGCCCAGCAGGCCTCACATGCTTTCGCGGCGCAGGCGCATCTGTCGCGCGGCGCCGTTGATGGCCTCCTTTCGCAGGGCTGAAAATCTTTCCTAAAGAAGTTTGATCTAGGGCCGTTCTCTCCTCTGAAAGGACGGGCGCATGACTTCAGTAAGTGGCAGTATCGGGACGGCGCTCGGCATCGGTTCGGGCATCGATACCAAGGCGCTCGTCTCGCAGCTTGTGAGCGCGACGCGCGACCCCAAGGAAAAGGTGATCCTCGATCGCCAGTCACTGAACAAGTCGCGGATTTCCGCGCTCGCGTCGGCGGCCAACTCGCTCGACACCTTCGCTGATGCGCTGAACAGCCTGCTGTCGAGCACCGGCTATTCGGGGGTTCCGGCCTCCAACGACCCCTCCGTCGCAGCGGTCAGCGCGCTCCCTGGCGGCACGCCCAAAGGCCTGCCGGCGCAGCTTGAGGTCATCTCGCTTGCCACCGCGCGCACCGTCGCGTCGGAGCCCGCAGCCGGGAAGGTCGCGGCTGACGTGGTGGGCAAGGGGGAACTGACGCTGACGGTCGGCGGTGTGCCCAAATCCATCGTCATCGACGACAGCAACAACAGCTATACCGGCCTTGCCGCCGCCATCAACGGAGCGGGCATGGGCGTCACCGCATCGGTCGTCACCGACACGCGCGGCACGCGGCTGGTAATGAAGGGCGCGACCGGCGCCGCCAATGACTTCTCGCTCGCCAGCGTATCGGGCGACGATCTGGCGAAATTCGCTTGGGCTGGCCAGGACAGCGCGACCATGGTGTCGACCGGCGCGCCTGCAGACGCGATCATCAAGATCGACGGCGTTGAACAACAATATGCGTCCAATACCATCGACAGTGCGATCGCCTATCTGCGCATCGACCTCAACAAGGCCGCGCCCGGTTCCAAGGTGACGCTCGGCATGACCGAGCCGACGACCAGCATGCGCGATCTCGTGGTCGAATTCGTCAGCGCCTACAACACGATGATGAAGGCGCTGAACACCGCGACCGCGACGGGCACCGATTCGTCGACGGCGGGTGTCCTCAATGGCGAAGCGTCGGTGCGCGACATGAAGCGCCAGCTTTCCTCGATCAGTTCGACCGCGCTCGCATCCAGCGGTCCGTTCAAAGCCCTGTCCGACATCGGCGTGGGCACCAATCGCGACGGCACGCTGACGCTCGACACCAAGGCGCTCGACCGGGCGATGGCGGCCAATCCTTCCGCGATCACGCAGATGCTCAACCCGCCAGCCTCTTCGGCGGGAAATCTGGGCCTTGCCGGACTGATGGACAGTGTGCGCGACAAGATCAAGCAGAAGGACGGCCCGCTCGCACAGGCGCAGGCCAAATATGACGACATCTCCAAGACGCTGAGCGCGCAATATGAAAAGCTTAGCGAGCAGATGACAGGTTACGAGGCGCAGCTCACCAAGACCTATTCTGCCATGGAAACGCGGCTGACAGCCCTCAAGGCAACACAAAGCTATCTCGAGCAGCAGATCGCCATGTGGAATAAAAGCGACAATTAAAGCATTTTCGAAGCGGATGGACTCATCTGCCGGCGCGGAAACGCAGAAGACAAATTTCTACCGGGGACGACAAGACAATGTTCTATAATCAGGGCTATGCTGGCAACACTGCGGCGCGTCGTTATGCCGCGATCCACACGGGCAGCCGGATCGAGGGCGCGACGCCGCATGCGCTGGTCAAGATCCTGTTTGACGAACTTCTGCTCGCGTTCGAAGCGTCGATCGTGGCGGAGCGGGCGGGAGACCGGGTCAAGGTGTCGGACAAGCAAGCACGCGCCATGTCGATCCTCTTCGCGCTCGAATCGAGCCTCGACCATGAAAAGGGCGGCGACATCGCTTCGGGCCTCGCGCAAATCTATCGTGAGGCGCGCCGCCTGCTGTTGCTGGGCGCGCGCGAACATAATGTCGAGCCGGTCGAGCAGGCGCGGGCCATGGTCGCGGAGATTGCCGATGCCTGGAACCAGATCGGCTAGGCCCATCGGGCTTGCATCGCCGGGGGCCGGCCGCTAGGGACGGTCTTCGCAATAGGCGGTCCGGC
>Ga0233380_1000250_pt1 | contig 30134 bp, 24 predicted proteins | sample ElkDunMinimDraft_9_FD_191541 | JGI IMG/M metagenome (GOLD analysis project Ga0233380, IMG submission 191541) | Fecal eukaryotic communites from dung pellets of Tule Elk in California, USA - Elk Dung F36 | ecosystem: Host-associated > Mammals > Digestive system > Large intestine > Fecal | place... | reverse complement strand
CGACAATGAGGATGTGCTGAAGGTCTTTCATGCCGGTGGGCAGGATCTGGAGATCATCTATAATCTGACCGGCAAGACGCCGCACCCGATGTTCGACACGCAGATCGCGGCGATGGCATTGGGGCTGGGCGAGCAGATCGGCTATGGCAATCTGGTCGAGGCGTGGCTGGGCGTTCAGCTCGACAAGGGCGCGCGCTTCACCGACTGGGGCCGCCGTCCGCTCGACAAGCGGCAGATCGACTATGCGATCGGCGACGTCACCTATCTGATCCAGATCTTCCCCAAGATGCTGGACGAGTTGCGCAAGACCGGGCGCGGCGACTGGCTCGATCAGGAGATGGAGCGGATCAGCGACCCGCAAAACTACGTCAATGATCCGGCCGAAGCGTGGAAGCGCGTGCGCATCGCCAGCCGCAAGGCTGACGTACTGGGACGCCTGAAGTCGCTCGCCGCCTGGCGTGAGGCGGAGGCGCAGGACAAGAACCTGCCGCGTGGCCGCATCGTCAAGGACGAGACGCTGGCCGACATCGCCAGCCATCCGCCCCGTGCCCAGGAAGATTTGGGCAAGGTGCGCGGCCTGTCGGCGACGTGGAAGACCAACGATATCGGCGCGCGGCTGATGGCGGCGCTGGGGTCCCACGCGCCGCTTGGCCGCGATGAAATGCCCGAGCGCGATCCCAAGCGTCCCGGCCTTGGCAAGGACGGTGCGCTGGTGGCGGATCTTTTAAAGCTGCTGCTCAAGATCCGCTCGCGCGACATCAACGTCGCCCCCCGCCTGCTGGCGCGCAGCGACGATCTCGACGCGCTGGCCGCTGGGGTACGCGAAGGGCTCTCAATCCTCGAAGGATGGCGTTATGAGCAATTCGGCCGCGACGCAGTTGACCTGGTCGAAGGACGCATGGCCTTCGCTGTGAAAGCGGGCCGGCTCAAGATGACCCGCACCGAATAAGCGAAAGGAAAGTTCATGCGCTTCCTCCTCCTCCCGCTCGTGATCCTGCCGCTCGCCGCCTGTGCGACCATGGACGCGCCCGTGACGCAGGCGGGCCGATGCGACAATGGTCCGCTCGCCGCCTTTGTCGGGCGCACGGCCGATCAGGCGACCGGGGCGGAGATGCTACGGGCGTCGGGCGCGCGGACGCTGCGCTGGGGGCCGCCGGGCGGCGCGATGACGATGGATTATCGCGAGGATCGCCTCACCGTCAGCTATGACGAAAAGCAGGTCATCACCCGGACCAGCTGCGGCTAAGGCCGCTCCTCAGTCCGATCCGAACAGATCGCGGGTAAAGACCTTGTCCGCAACGTCGGCCATCTCGTCGGTCATGCGGTTGGCGATGATGACGTCGCACTGCGCTTTGAACTCTTCCAGATCGCGGATGACGCGCGAGCCGAAAAAGGCATCCTCACGCATGGCCGGCTCGTAGATCACGACCTCTATGCCCTTGGCCTTGATCCGCTTCATGATGCCCTGGATCGAGGATTGGCGGAAATTGTCCGAGCCCGCCTTCATCACCAGGCGGAAGACACCGACCTTGGCAGGCTTCTTCGCGATGATCTGGTCGGCGAGGAAATCCTTGCGTGTGCGGTTCGCGTCGACAATCGCGCGGATGAGGTTCTGGGGCACTTCGGAATAATTGGCGAGCAGCTGCTTGGTGTCCTTGGGCAGGCAATAGCCGCCATAGCCAAAGCTCGGATTATTATAATGCGTTCCGATGCGCGGATCGAGGCCGACGCCGTCGATGATCTGGCGCGGGTCCATGCCGCCGGCGATGGCATAGCTGTCGAGTTCGTTGAAGAAGGCGACGCGCATCGCAAGATAGGTGTTGGCGAACAGCTTGATCGCCTCGGCCTCGCGCGCGTCGGTGAAGAGGATATCGACATCCTTCTTCTGCGCGCCCTCGCGTAGCAACTCGGCAAAGATCCGTGCCCGCTCCGACCGTTCGCCCACGATGATGCGCGAGGGATGGAGATTATCGTAAAGCGCGCGCCCTTCGCGCAGGAATTCGGGGCTGAAGATCACCTTGTCGGTGCTGAGCCTTGCCCGCACATCGTCGATGAAGCCCACAGGGATCGTCGATTTGACGACGATTACCGTCGCCGGATTGAGCGCGGTCACGGTGCGGATCACCGCCTCAACCGACGAGGTGTCGAACTTGTCAGTCTCTATGTCGTAATTCGTCGGCGTCGCGACGATGGCATAATCGGCACCAGCCAGCGCTTCTGCCGGATCGAGCGTGGCGACAAGGTCGAGCGGGCGGGTGGCAAGAAAATCCTGCAACTCCGCATCGACGATCGGCGACTGGCGCGCATTGAGCATCGCGACCCGATCGGCGGAGATATCGACGGCTTTCACACTGTGATGCTGCGCCAGCAGCACCGCGTTGGACAGGCCCACATAGCCCAGGCCGAACACTGCAATCTTCATGTTGGCGCCTTTCGTCGATGGCCGCATGCGCGCCTCATCCGCCGCCAAAAGAGCCGCGTCAACGGGGGCGCGTAACATATTGCTATTTCCCGGGCGCGCCCGATCGGGCTAGACAGGTATCGGCTCAGGGGCGGGCCCCGGGGGGAAGTGGCTTGCGGATCGTCAGGCTCGACGCATTGCGCGGGATCGCCGCCATGCTGGTTCTGGTGCAGCATGGCGCGCAGCAGGTCATCGGCAGCGGCGCGCTGCCCGCTGGGCTCGATGCCTTCCTGTCGCTGCTGCTGGCCGACCTGCTGAACCTGGGGCGGCTGGGCGTCGCGCTGTTTTTCCTCATCAGCGGCTTCGTCATTCCCTTCAGCCTGTCGGGGCACAGGCCGATCCGGCGCTTTGCGCTAGGTCGCTTCTTCCGACTTTATCCCGCTTACTGGCTCTCGCTCGGCTTTGCCTTGACCGTCCTCTGGATGACCGGCCGACCGATGCCCGGCAGCAGCACCGCGCTGCTCAATGTGACGATGCTCCAAAGCTTTCTGGGTGCGGCAGACATCGTCCATGTCTATTGGACACTCGCGCTCGAGCTGCTCTTCTATGCCGCCTGCGCGCTGCTGTTTCGGTTGAAGCTGCTGGCAAATGCCGCCGTCATCGGGGCGTTGGTGGTGCTGGGATCGCTGGCGGCGCTCGGCCTTGCGGCAGCCACCCATATGTCGGGGCATCGCCTGCCGGCCAATATTCCCTTCAACCTCGCCCTCATGTTCGTCGGCACGCTGCTACGCCTAGCCTGGCTGGAGCAGGATATGCGGGCGCGGCGTCTTGTGCCTGTCTCCCTTGTCGTTGTCCTCGTCGCAACGCCATTGATTCAGAGCCTCGCTTATTGGAACAGCGCGCACCCCTATGTGACCCCGCTGTCCTTCTCGGCCGCCTATCTGCTGGCGATCATCCTGTTCATCGCGACCTTGCGGCGCGACTGGCAGTCTAGCCCATCCTGGCTGTGGCTCGGCGCGGTCAGCTATGCGCTCTATCTGGTCCATGGCCCCTGGCTCCAGGCGCTCTCGACGCTGTTCGGCCCGCTGACGCCCGCCACGCTACTGCCGTTCCTGGGGAGCTTCCTCGCGCTCAGCCTTGGCAGCGCCGCCCTCGTCCATCATTGGGTGGAGCAGCCCTGCCTTCGCCTCGGCCGGCGGACGATCGCCCGGCTGACAGCTGCACCGCTTGAACCCAGGCTGGCGTCGGCATGATCCGCAATGCCGGCCTAAGCTGTGCGCTCAACATATATCGTGCGGCGATACAGCTCGGCTTGACCATCGTCCTCGCGCATTTCCTTGCGCCGGCCGACTTTGGGCTGGTCGCGTTGCTGCTGCCGATCACCCTCTTCCTCCTGTTGGTGGGCGATATGGGCCTGACCAGCGCAATCGTCAGTCGTGCGACCGATTCGCGAGAAGCCGGGGCGGCGGCGAGCTTGTGCCTAGCATTCGGGATTGCCGCCCCTCTTCTCATGCTGGCCCTGCACGTCGCGGGCGCGCTTCCCTTCCTGCCACCGCGCTCTGCCGGTCTGCTGCTCGCTTTCGGCTGCGTGGCGACGCTCGCCATGGCGGCCGTCGTACCGCGTGCCATGCTCGAAAGCCGTCTGCTTTACGGCCGGATCACCGCGATCGAAACAGTCGCTAATATGGTGGCCTTCGCCGTCGCCGTAGCCGGCGCGGCGCAGGGGGCGGGCGCATGGAGTTTCGCGCTCTATCATCTCGTGATGCAGGCAGGCCGCGCGGCGGGGTTCGGCGTGGCGGCGCGGTATGATTTTGACCTGAACCTCGACTGGCGCCGGGCGCGGCCGCTGCTCCAGCTTGGTGGATGGATCGCGGCTTTCAACATCGTCAATTTCCTGATGCGCAATTTCGACCGCTATATCATTGCAGCATGGCTCGGCACCGACGCACTTGGCCTTTATGCGCTCGCCTATCAGATCATGCTCGTGCCGATGATGGTCGTGACCTGGCCCCTGTCGGCGGTTCTGGTCGCAACGCTTGGACGGCTGAAACCCCAGCCTGAGGCGCAGCGCGAGACATTCCTCGCCGTGCTGACGCTGGCATCCTGCATCACGCTTCCCGCCATGACGTTCGTCGCTCTGTTCAGCGACCTGCTTTTTGCAGCGATACTGCCTGCACGCTGGGCGGCGGCGGCTGTCATAACCGGGCTGCTGGCAATTGCCGGAGGGCTCCAGTCGGTGACGGCCTTCCTCGGCGTTCTCTTTCTTGCGCAGGGACGGGTCAGAGCCCAATTCTGGTTCGGCGCGGCTGCAACGCTGGTGACGCTGGCCACGCTTGCGCTCTGCGCGGCCCTTACCGGTTCGCTGCCGCTGCTTGCCCTTGCTTACGCGATCCTGACGGCAGCGCTGAGTGTCTTTTACCTGCTGATGATGGCGCGCCTGCTGCAATCGAGCATGCGCGAGATTGCAACACGGCTCGCCCCGGCCATCGCGCTAAGCATCGTCGCTGGTGCATCGGCGCTGGCCGCCGACGGGCTGATCACGCACTGGTCGCCCGCCACGCGGCTGACGGGCGTTATGCTCGCCTTTGGTGTCGTCATGCTGAACATGCTCGTTCTGCGTCGCGCGACGCTCGCGCGGCTCATCGGCATTTTGCAGGACGCAGGGCGGGTCACGCGCCCCGCTGCCGTCTGAACGTAAGGAAGCGACCGCCATCGCCCTCATCCTCGTCAATATGCCCAGCCAGTATGGCGCAAAGCCATCGGGCGTGGCACGCACCACCTTCAGCCTGCTAGAGCGGCTGGTGGCGACCGGCACCCATGATTATGTGCTGCGGTCGGCATGGGAAGCGGACGACCTGCCCGATGCGCTGCGCCATGGCGTCGGGCTCATTCCCATTGCCCGCCCTCGTTTCATCATCACCGACATGATCCGTCAGGCGATCCTGATGCCCCGCCTGTGCCGGCGCATCGGCGTAGATATCATCTGGAATGTCGATCCGTTCGGCGCCGCACTTGGCGGGCGGGGGAGGGTGACGACGGTGCATGACCTTTTTTATCGGCATGACGGCATCTCTGGCCTCCGATCCCGAATGACGACGGCGCTCTGCTACAGGCTGGCGCTGCGCGGCAGCACACAAGTCGTCGCCATCTCCGCAGCGACGGCGCGCGACCTTGGCGAAGCCTTCCCGCATATCGCCGACCGCCTCTCGGTCATAACCAACGACGCGACCGTGAACGAAGCAGGCGACGGTGCCCTGCCGCGCGAGATTGCCGGACGCTATGTTCTGATCGTCGGCAATGGGACGGCGAACAAGAATTTCGGCGTCGTTGTGGCCGCCCTGTCCCGTCTGGCGACACAGGGGCAGGCGCTGACGCTCGTCCATGTCGGCGAGGACGAAAGCGGCATGCTGGCACACGCGATGGTTCGGGCAAATCCCGCTCCGCCTCTCATAAAATTGTCCCGGATCGACGATGCCCGCCTCGCCGCGCTGTATACCCATGCGCATTGTCTGGTCGTGCCGTCGCTCCGTGAAGGCTTCTGCCTGCCGATCCTGGAGGCGCAGGCCTTGGGCTGCCCGGTGATCGCATCGAACCGATCGGTCATGCCCGAGGTGGCGGGCGAAGGCGCACTCTATTTCGACCCAAAAGATCCGGCGGATCTCGCCATGCAGATCGAAAGGCTAGGCGCCGATCCAGCGCTCCGTGACACGCTGATCGCGCGGGGACGGCGTAATCGCCGCCGTTTTTCGTGGGAAAGGAGCGCGCAGGCCTATGACCGGTTGTTCAGCGCATTAGCGTCATGAGCCGCGTCCTCTTCCTCAGCCATACAGCAGAGCCCGGCGGGGCGGAATTGTTCCTGGTCGACGTGCTGCGCGGCGGGCCTGAAGGCTGGCGCGCCGCCTTCCTCAGCGATGGTCCGGCCGGTGCGATGCTGGCGGATGCCGGGCGACCGCCGATCGTCCTTCCCGCCGATCCCGCGCTGTTCGCAATTCGGCGTGGGTCGGGGCCACTGCCGATCATGCGCGGCGCGGCTGCCGCCATCGGCGCGGCTAAAGCGCTGGCGACCCAGGCCCGTGCCCATGATATCCTTTGCGCCAATTCGCAAAAATCGCTGTTTGTGGCCGCCGGTGCCGCAATCGCCGCGCGTCGCCCGCTGGTCTGGATATTGCACGATCTATTGACCGACCCGGCCTTCAGCGCGATCAACCGCAGGGCGGCGGTCGCCGTGGCGAACCGGGCAGCGGCAGCCGTGGCCGTCAATTCGGACGCGACGGGCTCGGCCTTTGTCGCGGCAGGCGGCCGGGCAGAGCTTGTCCATATCATTCCCAACGGCTTCGACGTCGCCAACTGGCCCCGTGCGAGCGAGGCGGCGGCCAAGCATGTGCGCGACAGCCTCGGGTTGGACGAGCGGCCGGTGGTCGGCCTGTTCGGACGGCTGACGCCATGGAAGGGGCAGCATGTGCTCATCGATGCGCTCACGCAGATACCAAACGTACAGGCGCTCATCGTCGGTGGGGCGCTGTTCGGCCATGAGGACTGGGCACAACACCTGCAACGCCATGCGGATGAGCGCGGCGTTGCCGACCGCACGCATTTCGTCGGCCTGCGCGACGACGTTCCTGCCTTGATGGCCGGGTGCGACATGGTCGTCCACGCCTCTACCGCGCCCGAGCCCTTCGGCCGTGTCGTCGTCGAGGCGATGCTGACCGGCCGACCCGTAATCGCTACCAGAGGCGGCGCGATACCGTCGCTCATCGATCATGAGCGGACCGGTCTGCTCGTCCCGCCTGCGGACCCCGTCGCACTCGCCACCGCGATACAGCGGCTGCTCGACGCGCCTGCCCAGGCCGCCCGCATGGGCGAAGCCGCCCGGGCCAGCGCAGCCCGGTTCGATCTGACCGAAACGCGGCAAAGCCTAGTGCAGCTATTCGACAAGGTGGGGAGAAAGCGCTGATGCGCATCCTGCATCTCGGCATGCTCTATCCCCCACATGTCATGGGCGGCGCGGAACTTTCGATGGCGACGCTTGCCGAAGCGCAGGCCCGGAGCGGCCATGAGGTCACAGTCGCCTGCACGAACGCAGGCCCCTTCACCCAGGAGCATCGGAACGGGGTGCAGATCTTCCGCATGCCCCATGAAACGCGCTTCTGGGCAGAGGACTGGCCCGACCATAGCCGCCTTGAGCGGCTGTGGCGCAAAGCGGTGACGCCGTTCAATAGCCGCCTGCGCCGCCATTTCGACCATGTTCTCGATCTCGTGCAGCCCGACATTGTCCACAGCCATTCGATGGTCGATGTCTCGACCAGCCTCTGGTCCGCCGTCCGCACGCGCGGCATCACGCTTGTCCATACGCTGCGCGACTATGATCTGACATGTATTGAGGGAGCGATGCACCATGGCGGTCGGGGGTGCGGCCCCACCTGTCGCCTCCTCTCCTTGCCCAAGCAGCGGCATCACCGCCATATCGGCGCCGTTGCGGCGGTCAGCAAGGACATATTGGATCGGCATCTGCGCGCCGAATTATTCGCCACGCTGTCACCGGAACGGCGACAGGTGATATGGAACAGCGCGCATGTCGCCGACGCTGGCTACCAGCGGCCCGATCGGGCGGGACAGCCCTTCACCTTCGGTTATCTCGGCCGCGTCACGCGGGAAAAAGGGGTGGATGTGCTAATCGACGCCATGCGCCGCATGGGCCGGCAGGATGTACGGCTGCTCGTCGCGGGTGCATCGCCGGGCGGGCTGATGCCTTTTCGCGAGGCGGCAACGGATCTGCCCGTCCAGTTCGCAGGCTCGATGAACCCCCTCGCTTTTTTCGAAGCCATCGACCTGCTGGTTGTGCCTTCGCTCTGGCCCGAACCCTTCGGCCGGGTGGTGGTCGAGGCCTATAGCGCGGGCGTACCCGTGCTCGCCTCCAACATTGGCGGGCTGCCCGATCTGATCGCAGGCGACAAGGAGGCGTGGCTTGTACCCCCGGGCGATGCCGCAACGCTGGCAGCTCGGATGGGGGCCATTGCCGATGCCGGGCGAAGCGCGCTCCCCTCGTCCCATATCTTCGCCTCGCTGCTCGAAGCGACGCGCGTAGACGCGATGGAGCAAGCTTATGCGCGCCTCTATGCGCTGGCCGGGCGGCCGTCATCCTGACCGCCCGCCAGGCTCATCGCGCCCTGCGGCCAAGCTCCGCGCGGATCGCCGCGGCTGCGCGGCGGGCATAGATCATGTGCCCGGCATCGCTCGGATGCACGCCGTCGCCACTGATAGCGATATCGGCATTGCCGTTACCGGCCGGCGCGCCGACCTTGCCCGTACCAAAGATCCAGGGGGTCGCTCCACTCGTCCCCACGACCGGCACGAACAGCGCGTTCATATCGCGCCACTGGGCAAAGCGCGCCTGCAACGCCGCTTCGATCGCCTGCGTGCGCCCATCCGGCCCGCGCGCGCCGGCATGCGGCCCCATCACCATGATCGTCGCGCGGGGCAGCAGCGCGCGGATCGCCCGCCAGTCCGCCAGGGCCTGCGTCGCAATCACCTCGGGCGTATATATGGTGCCCCCAACCGCGCCATGGTCATTATAGCCCGCCGCCACGGTCACGATGTCGACGTCATCGCGCGTCAGGTCGTTATTCACCGTCAACCAGCGCCCGATCTGGCTGGCGATCGGCGAGCGATTGAGGCTGCCGCCCCAGCTCAGATAGCCCGTGCCGCCAACCGCGACCTGTCGCACGTCGCTCCATCCCATCAACCGCCCGAGCACCTTTGGCCAACCGAATAGGCCAGGCGAACTTGCCCCCTGCCCCTCGGAATAGCTGTCGCCTGTGGCGATCGCGACGATCCGATCCGGTTCGGTGCCCGGCCGCCAGATGTTGCTGGTGGGCCGTACCGCCACGCCGCGCAGCGCATTGGTGTCGGACGCTTCGACCGTGATGGTGCGCGGCCGACGCACACCGGCGAAATCGAGGAGGACATGCGCCACATAGTTGACGCCCGCCGTTCCTGCTCTGGCAATGTAGCGGCCATCGACACGCACCCGAAACAGGCAGGTGACACAGCTGCTCAGGCGTATTTCGACCCGGTCGCTGTCCGTCTCGAATGCCGCCGACCATCCCCACGCCGCATAATCGGGCGTGCTGGCGAGCACGGCGGACAGATTGCCGTTGGTCGCGGGCGCGACGCTGGCGACGGGGAAATAGAGAAACTGGCTGTTCGCCGCGCCCCCCGCCGCCGTCGGCCGGCCCCCGCTGGTCGCGAACAGGGCAACGCTCGGACCGGCATTATAGATTGTGGTGAGCGCCGCGTCGGGCGTGGCCGACACGCTCATCGTGACGCCGCTGGCAAGATCGGCATCCTCTGGATTGGCTGCCGCCGCCCGCTGAGCGGCTCGGCGCAAGCGGTCGACCTGCGCGCCCGTCCGCGCATCCGCCAGCGCCCGCGCAGAGAGCGCGCGCGCGACCGGATCGCTCTGCGCCAATGCCACAGCCTGGCCCATGAGCAAGAGCGCCGCCAGCGCCCCGGCTGCGTGGCGGATCATCGCCGCCCCCTTCATTGCGCCACCCGGTAGCTAAGCGTACCGCTCGTCAGTTGCATATCGAGATAGTAGGTCGCGGCAGCGTCGCTTTCCTCGCCCACCGCCTCGTTAGCGTTGGCGATAAACTCCGCCCATGGACCGCCCCCGATGGTGAGCGGCAGGCGGGTCGCGCCACCGTCGGTCGATCGCAGCAGGCGGACACTGCCCATCCATTCGCCCGACAAAGTGATCCAGATCGGTCGGCGCAGCTCGGGCTGGAACGGGCCTGCCAGCGTCGATGCATTGACGCTGCCCGCCATCGCCGTCGCAGTGGAAGCGCCCATGCTGATGACGATAGGCAGCGGGTTGAACCGGTCCACCGCGACAGCGGCCTCGCCCGGTTGACCAAAGGCAAGCGCCTGCGCCGGCACGAAACGCGCGGGTGCCGCGATCGGGGGCAGGGAAATGGGACTGGGCATGAAGCGATCCTCCATCAGGTCGAAAGGATCGGCGAACTAACCTATATGGTTTTCTGTAGGACAGGAAAATCTTTGCCGGTCTCGCGCAGTCGCATGCCTGCCCGGCGCCTCGTAGCCAGAGGGGCGTTGCGCGCGCACATCATTCGAAAGACCATGTCGGTTGCCAGCATCGCTGCGATATAAAGGACCGCCCGCGCACCGAATATCTGCCAGAAGGACGCCTGATTCATCATCGACGCAAAGTTCGACAGGATGAACAATGCAAAGAAATAGCCGGGCAGCGACGCCGCGATCAGAGCGTCATATACATAATAGGCTATCAGCCCGCCCAGACAGCCGAGCAGGGCGAGGATGGCAATCATCGGCCAATGCCCCAGAACCAATGCCAGATAGGCTTCGGTCGCGCCGGTAAATTGTACCCGTCCCTTGCGCTCCAATATCGAGGCGCGGACCGCATCGGGCGCGAACCGCGTGACCAGGTGGAACATGCCGCTGCGCGTATCGAAGGCAGTGCGATCCGCCTCCCGCGCCATCATCGCCGCGCCCATCCGCGCCACTTCGGCGCGGTCGACCTGCGCCAGCGCAGGCTTGCCGTGCATGACCGCATACCAAAGCTGCCCCTGCCCGGTGAAACGCCCGGCCAGCCGCTCAGTCGTCCGTTTGAGGTCGAGCGCGCCATAATCGGAATAGACATGATAGGTCAGCGCGCTGACGATCAGTCCGCTGCCCACCGCGATGCCAAGCGCGAGCCCAAGCCGGCGGCGCGGCAGACCATTCTGCAACACCAGAAAGGGCATGAAGAAGAAGCCCGTCATCACCAGCAGCGACAGGAATTTTTCCCCGAACAGCGCCGACTCGGCGAACAGGACGCCAAAAAGCAATGACAGGGTCAGGCGCATCGCCCGTCCGTAAGAAAGGCGAAAGCGCACGAAGCCTATCAGCCCGGCCAATATCGGCTTGAAGGTCATGACGATGCCAAAAAACCAACCCTGCCCTGCCCGGTAGGCAAAGCGGTCCGCGCCTTCGAGCAGCGCGAAACCCTGGGTTGCACCCGTGTGGAAGAGAAAGAAGATGGCGACACAGGCTGCCCCGATCACCGACCACAGGAACAGGCCCTGCAGCACGGGCGTAAGCCTCACGCGCGCCGGCGGGGATGTCCTAACCAGCAGCGCAAAGACCTGTGCCGCGATGTGCAGGAAGGCACAGGCAACAAGCGCATAATAACCCGAATGAACCTGACCCTGCGCGACGATCCCCAGCTCCCGGATCGGCAGCCCATGGCCAATGAACAACAACGACAGCGCTAGCAGCAGCTTGGCCATAATGACCGGCAACAGGATCGCCATGGGCGCAAGGAAATGCCGGCCGAGCAGGAGGACGAAGAATGTAAGCAGCGCGACCGACGCATAGGGCCAGAAGGCCGATGGGAGCGTTTCTTCCGCCAGCGTCACAGCGACCAACCCGCCATAAAGCGGCAGCAGTTGCAAGACGGCGGGGGCGCGTCGCGACGCGACCGTCCTCGACGAGCGGCGGGCGGGCACCCGCTCGTCCAACAGTCGGTTCACGAACGCAGCAGCCCAGGCTCGAGCGCAGCATGCCCACTGCCCGCTGGAGAGAGCAGCGCGTGAACCAACCGCACATGCCGCTCGCCCATCCGATCCGCGGTAAACTGCGTGCGCACATGGCGCCCCGCCTCCCCCGCAAGGACGCGACCAAGCGCGGGATCGACGAGGATTCGCTTGAGTGCACGCGCCAGATCTTCCGGACCATTCGGCCGAACCAGCAGCGCGGTACGGCCGTCGATCGCCAGATCGGTTACGCCCGTCGGCAGGTCGCTCGCCACGACCGGCGCGCCAGCCATCATCGCTTCGAGCTGAGATATGCCAAAAGCCTCGGTGATCTCGGTCGATGGAAAGGCGAAGACATCGATCGCGCTCAGCATCCGGCGCTTTTCCGCCTGCGTCACATGCCCAAGAAAATGAACGCGGTCGCCGATGCCGAGCGCCTTCGCCTGCGCCTCGCACCCCGCCCGCTGCGGCCCGTCCCCGGCCACGAACGCATGAACGCCGGGCAAGCGAGCGATCGCCTGCACAAGAATATCGAGCCCCTTGTACCGCGCATGGCGCCCGACAAAGCCGACCACCGGTGCATTGCCGGCAAGGGTGCGCCGCCATTCTCGCGCACTATCCCGCTCGTCCGCGTCGATCTGCCAGTCATCAGGGTCGATCCCCAGCGGTATGGCGACACAGCGCGTAACCCCCTTCAGATCGCGCGACACGACCCTATTCTTGCGCGATGTGACGATCACCGCCGCCGCCCGCCGGGTCAGCGCGCCGTAGAGCCAAAGCGCCAGCCCGCGTAAAACCCGCCGCCCATGAATATCCATGTGGTGGAAGACGACGAGCTGGGCCTTTTCGCGGAACAGCAGGTAGCGTAGCAGGAGGAAGAAGGACGCAAACACATTAGGCGCGTGGAAATAGATGACGTCCCAACGCCCGCGAAAAATATGACCGGCAAAGGAAAGACTGAGCGGCTGCGCGCAAAGGGTCGCGGCAACGCCGCACCTGATAATGTCAATGCCACCCAGATTTTCGCGACAGCTTCCGCGTTCATGATTGAAGGTCAAGGCGCATATCTGGTGATGCGCGCCGAGCGCCTCGCTGATCAGCCGGGTGCTTGTTTCGATGCCCCCATGGGCGGGCGGATAATATTTACCGACGACCAAAATCCGCGCCACCGGCACCCCCGCAAATCTTTCCCCGGGCTGGAGGGTATCGCTCCCATCCAGACAGGTCCATGATTCGCTTACGCAAATTATGAATAATTAGTTAATGCGTTGGCGCGCACACATCCCAATCCTCGAACGGGAAAAACACGCAGCTGCCTGCAATCCCCACTTGCGCAATGATATGTTGTTACGTACCACGCGGCGACTTCAGAACATCAAAGGGTCGTCGTGAAAAATCGTCATCATCTGCTCTGCGCCGCGTCGCTCGCAGCGTTCATGCCCACGCTCGCACATGCGCAGGCTGGCGGGCATCAGCAAGGCGCGATCATCGTCACCGCCGCGCCCCTGGGCCAGACCGCCGATGAAACGGCCACCCCGGTCGTGACTCTGACCGGCGAGGAGCTTGTGCATCGCCGCGCCGCGACGCTGGGGGAGACGCTCGCCGGCCAGCCCGGCATCAATTTCGAGAATTTCGGCGGCGGCGCCAGCCGTCCGATCATTCGCGGCCAATCCTCCCCGCGCGTGCAGATCCTCACCGACAGCGCAAATGTGCGGGACGCCTCGGCTATCTCGCCCGATCATAACGCCACGGGCGAACCACTGCTGCTGCGCGGGATCGAGGTGCTGCGGGGGCCGGCCTCCCTGCTGTACGGCAGCGGGGCGATCGGCGGCGCGGTCAACCTGCTCGATGAGAAGGTGCCGACCTTCGTGCCCGAAGGCGGCATTTCCGGCGCTGCGGAAGCGCGTCTCGGCACGGGCGACGATGAACGCAGCCTGGTGGGCGGCGCGACCGTAGGCTTCGGCTCGCTCGCCCTGCGGGTGGAGGGCGTACGCCGTCGATCGGACGATTATCGCGTCCCCAGCGCATTTGGCGATGATCGCGTGCGCGGCTCCTATAATGACAGTTCAACCTTTAGCGTCGGTGGTTCGTGGATCGGCCCGGATGGCTATCTGGGCGTTGCCTATACCCGCCAACGCAACGACTATGGCGTGCCCGGCCACAATCATGATTATGAAAGCTGTCACCCGCACGGCATAAACCTGCATTGCGGCGGCCACGGCGATGACGATCATGGCCATGATCACGACCATGACCATGGGCACGACGAAGCCGACGTGCCGTTCGTCAAATTGCGCAGCAACCGCTTCGACATCCGCAGCGATTATCGCAACCCCGTGCCGGCACTGGAAAAGGTTCGCTTCCGCCTGTCCTTTACCGATTATGTGCATGACGAGATCGAAGGCGGGGCGGCCGAAAATACGTTCCGGAACAAGGCCTATGACATGCGCGTGGAATTGACCCATGCGCCGCTGGGCGGCCTGCGGGGCACATTCGGCCTGCAACAGAGCGGTAGCCGGTTCCAGGCGATCAGCGGCGGAAAGACCGCGACGCTGGACACCGACACGTCCAACACCGCCATCTTCCTCATGGAAACGCTCACCCTCGGCCAGATCCGGCTGGAAGCGGCCGCCCGTCAGGAGTGGCAGACGGTCACATCGGCAATCACCCGCTATCCTTCAATCAGGCATAAGCCCTTCTCGGCGTCGGCAGCGGCGATCTGGGATTTCGGCCGCGACTATTCGCTTGCGCTCTCGCTCGCCCATACTGAGCGCGCGCCCTCGGTGCAGGAGCTTTACGCCTACGGCCTGCATCTGGCGACCAACACCTATGAGATCGGCATCGTCAGCGGCAACAACCGCCTGGCGGGCCAAGTGTCGGAAAAGGAGGAAAGGTCCAATTCGGTCAACCTCACCCTACGCAAGACCAGCGGGCCTACGACCTTTACGATCGGCGCCTATCACCAGGATTTCGACAATTATATCTACGCCCGGACGCTCGACCAGTTCGAGGATTTTCGCCTGATCCGCTATGCCGGCGCGGAGGCGACCTTCACCGGCATAGACGGCGAAGTACGGCACGCGTTCAATGATCAGTTCGCGCTGTCGCTCTTTGGCGACTATGTCCGCGCGAAGCTAAGGAATGGCGGCGGGAACCTGCCGCGTATCCCGGCCGGACGGCTCGGCGCGCGTGCCGATGCTCATGTCGGCCCCTTCACCGCCGATGCCGAATATTATCATGTCTTCGAACAGAACCGCTCTGCCGCTTATGAGACGCGGACGCCGGGCTATGATATGGTGAATGCGACGCTCGCCTATCGCTTCGACCTGGGCGACAAGCGGAGTGCGGAACTGTTCGTGCGGGGCACCAACCTGACCAACGAACTGGCGTTCAACCACAGTTCCTTCATCAAGAGCTTTTCCCCGCTGCGCGGCCGCAATTTCGTCTTCGGCCTTCGGGGGACATTCTGAGTTAGACAGCAGCGATGCGGTCACGGCCTTCACCCGCCGTGCCGCCATGAGTGAGGATCTCCAGGGCGACCGCCGTGGGGATCCTTTGCCTATGAGTAGGAAATGACGTCGACAGGCCCTTGAGTGCCGGCGCCTCGTGGCCCTTAGCGCCGACGCCATTCTGAACGACAATGTCGAAAATCGCCCGTGGCGGGCAGGCCGTCATCGGGCCGTGAAAGAAATGGTGCTGCCGGCGAGGATTGAACTCGCGACCTCAGCCTTACCAAGGATGCGCTCTACCACTGAGCTACGGCAGCACTATTTCATCCGCGCGGCGCGTCGCGCGCCGTGGGAGCCGGGCCTATGGCGGCGATGCCCGTCCTTGTCAAGGCGACTTGCGGCAGGCCTGCCGATTGGATTAGGCGAAGCCCATGAAAGATCAGGAGGACGAGCGCGCGCGGCGGCTGGCCCAGGCGCTGCGCGACAATTTGAGACGGCGCAAGGCTCAGGCGCGCGCCGCAACGGCGGAGCCCGAGGCGGCTACGGATGAAACGGCGTCGCCGCCGGCCGAGCGCCCCTAGAGCGGCGCACACACCTCCTCCAGCCACGCCCGCGCCGCGCCTTCAAGCTGCGGCCCGATCAGCGCCCACACCTTTGCATGATAGGCATCCAACCAGGCGCGCTCGCCGGCATCGAGGAGTTCGGTCGCGATGAGATTGCGATCGATCGGCGCAAAGGTCAGCGTTTCGAAGCCCAGCATCGGCTTTTCCGCCCCCGGCACCGCACGCGATTCGACCAGCACGAGATTTTCGATGCGGATCCCATATTCGCCCGCTTTGTAATAGCCCGGCTCATTCGACAGGATCATGCCCGGCTGCAACGGCTCGTCGCCGCCGCCAAAGGTGGCGATCCGCTGCGGCCCCTCATGCACCGACAGGAAACTGCCGACGCCATGGCCGGTGCCATGGGCGTAATCGAGACCCTGCGCCCAGAGATATTGCCGCGCCAATATGTCGAGCTGGCTGCCACGCGTCCCCTGCGGAAACAGCGCGCGACCGAGCGCGACATGGCCCTTGAGCACCAGCGTGAAGCGCTCGCGCATTTCCGGCGTCGGCGTGCCGATGGCGACCGTGCGGGTGACGTCGGTCGTGCCGTCGCGATACTGCCCACCCGAATCGACGAGATAGAGGCTGTCGGGCGCGATCGGGCGATTGGTTTCCGGCGCAGCGCGATAATGGACGACCGCGCCATTGGGACCTGACCCGCTGATCGTGTCGAAGGACAGGTCCTGCAGCAGGCCGGTTTCGCGGCGGAACGATTCGAGCGTGGCGGCCGCGCTCAGTTCATCCTGCGTGCCCTTGGGCCCTTCGATCGACAGCCAGTGCAAGAAGCGACACAGCGCCGCACCGTCGCGCGCCTGCGCCGCCTTGTGCCCAGCGATTTCGACCGGATTCTTGATCGCCTTGGGCAGCACCGCTGGATCGCGCGCCGCCAGTATCTTGGCGCCGCCCTTCTCCAGCCGCTCGAAGATCGCCGCCACCGCGCGATCCGGGTCGGCCGCGACCTTCTTCCCGGCGAGCGCACTCAACGCATCGGCAAAGTCCGCGCGACCATGCACGCGCACCGCATTGCCAAGGTGCTGGACGATATCGCCGTCGATCTTCTCAGGCGCGACATAGAGGTCGGCGGTCGCATCCGCATGCACAATGGCATAGGCAAGCGCGACGGGCGTGCGATCAACGTCGCGTCCGCGAATGTTGAAGGTCCAGGCAATCGAATCGAGCGCGGAGAGGACCACCGCATCGGCCTGACGCTCGGCGAGCCAGTCGGCGATCGCCTGCCGCTTGTCGGCAGCGCTGTGGCCGGCATGGCGCTCCTCATGCACGAGCAGTTTGGCGTCACTCGGCGCCGGGCGATCAGGCCAGACAGCGTCTACGGGATTCCGCTCCACCGCGACCAGCGTGCCGCCCCTGGCCGCCAGTGCCTCGCTCGCCTGGGCCACCCAGTCGCGCGTGTGGAGCCAGGGGTCATAGCCGATGCGCGCCCCTTCGACCGCATGCGCCTTGAGCCACGCCGCGGTCGAGGTCTGGGGCACGCTTTCGAACTGCCAGTGCGCTCCGTCCACCTGCTCGCGCACCTGCAGCGTATAGCGGCCATCGGTGAAAATCGCGGCGACGTCGCGCAGCACCACCGCGCTGCCTGCCGACCCCTGAAAACCCGTCAGCCAGGCGAGGCGCTGCGCATAGGCGCCGACATATTCGCTCATATGCTCATCGGTCAGCGGCACGACAAAGCCATCCAGCCCATCGGCGCTCAATTGCGCGCGCAGGGCATTCAAACGGTCCGTATAGCTCGACATGGCATTTCCCAAAGATCATAGGCCCCCCTTGCGCGGGGACCAAAGGCGACAACATAAGGCGGCAAGCCCGCCTCTGCCAATATACAGGACCCTGAATGACGCATTTGTCGACTGCCGCTTCACCTACACCTCCGGTTGCGGCCCGCCGCGCGCACAGCGTCACCCATCATGGCGTCACCCTTGAAGACCCTTATGCCTGGCTGCGCGACCCGGGTTATCCCGACGTCAAGGATGCCGAGATCCTTGCCTATCTTGAGGCGGAGAATGCGTGGTTCGAAGCCAGCATGGCACCGCTCAAACCGCTCACCGACACGCTGTTTGCCGAGATGAAGGGGCGCATCAAGGAAGATGACAGCTCGGTGCCGCAGAAGGATGGCGACTATGTCTATTGGCGCGCCTTCGAAACCGGCGCGCAATATCGCAAATGGTATCGTCGCCCGGTCGCCGCCAACATCGACGGCAGCGCGGACCAGCTGATCCTCGACGAGCCCGCCCTTGCCGCAGGCCATGACTATTTCCGTCTCGGCGCGATGTCGGTGAGCCCGGACGGGCGGCTGCTCGCCTATGCCATCGACATCGACGGGTCGGAACGGTTCGAAGCGCGGATCAAGAATCTGGAAACTGGCGAGATTCTGCCTGAAGTCATCCCCGACACGCTTTCCTCGCTTGTCTGGACCAGCGATTCAAAGGGGCTGCTCTACGGCCTCGCCAACGAAAATTGGCGCACCGACAATGCCCGCCTCCATCGCCTCGGCACACCGGTCGAAGACGACGTCGAGCTTTTTCACGAAGCGGACGAAGGCTTTCGCGTCTCGATCGGCCTCACCTCTTCGGAAAAATGGATCGTCATCGCGACCGGCGACCATGTGACGACCGAAGCATGGCTGCTGCCCGCCGATAATCCGACCGCGACGCCGCTGCTCGTCTCGGCGCGAAAGCCGGGGCGCGAATATGATGTCGATGAGCATGACGGCACGCTCTACATCCGCACCAACGACGCCCACCCCAATTTCCGGCTGGTGAAGGCAACGCTCGATGCGCCTGACAATTGGGAGGAAGTGATCGCCCCGGACGATCATTTCTACCTTACCGACTTCACCCTCTTCAAACGCTTCTACGTGACCGAGGGCCGGCAGGACGGGCTCGACCAGATCGAGCTGCGCGATTACGCGACGCACGCCGCCAAACGGCTCTCCTTCCCGGAGGCCAGCTACTCCGCCAGCCTCGACGACAATCCCGAATATGACGTGACGAAGCTGCGGATCGGTTACGAATCGATGGTCACGCCCGACACGATCTATGACTATCATCTGGACAGCGAAGAGCGGGAACTCCTCAAGGTCCAGGAAATCCCGTCAGGCTACGACGCCAGCCGTTATATCACTGAGCGACTGATGATCACCGCCCGTGATGGCACGCCAATCCCCGTATCGATCGTCCATGCCAAGGACGTGGCCATCGACGGCAGCGCGCCGCTCCATCTTTATGGTTATGGCGCCTATGGCATCGCCATGGAGCCGGGCTTTTCCACCGCGCGCCTGTCGCTGCTCGACCGTGGCTTCATCTTTGCCCTCGCCCATATTCGCGGCGGCGACGATCTCGGCCAGCAATGGTATCTCGACGGCAAGCTCGAAAAACGCACCAACACCTTCAACGATTTCGTCGACGTGGCGAAGGGGCTGATCGAGCTTGGCTATACGGCGAAAGGGCGGATCGGCATTTCCGGCGGATCGGCCGGCGGTGAGCTGATGGGCGCCGTCATTAACTCCGACCCCGATCTCTGGGGCGCGGTGGTGGCGCATGTCCCCTTCGTCGATGTGCTGAGCACCATGCTGGACGCGAGCCTGCCCCTGACACCGGGCGAATGGCCCGAATGGGGCAATCCGATCGAGGATGAGGCCGCGTTCCGGACCATCGCGGCCTATGACCCCTATGGCAATGTCCGCGCACAGGCCTATCCGCCGCTCATGGTGACGGCCGGGCTCAACGACCCGCGCGTCACCTATTGGGAACCGGCCAAATGGGTCGCGAAACTGCGTGCCACCCGCACCAATGACGCTACCTTGCTGCTCAAGACCAATATGGGCGCGGGCCATGGCGGCAAGTCGGGGCGCTTCGAGAGCCTGCACGAAACGGCAGAAGAGTTCGCGTTTCTCCTGTGGCAGTTGGGCGTGGAAACGCCCTGATGGCCTCCACCTACGCCACCACGATCACCGCTTGCCCTGAGCATATCGACATCATGGGCCATGTGAACAATGCGGTGTGGGTGCAGTGGATGGAGCAGGTGGCGACGCAGCATTGGATGCGCGACGCGCTGCCTACTCATGTCGACGCCTATCTGTGGGTCGTGACGCGGCATGAGATCGACTATCGCGGCAATGTGCAGGTGGGGGAGTGTGTCACGGCGCGAACCTGGATCCCCCACCCCCCGCGTGGTGCACGCTTCGATCGGATGATGGAATTTTTAGGGTCGGACGGAAAAATCAAAGTCGCGGCCAAGTCGACCTGGGCCATCATCGATAAGGCGACAAGTCGTATTCTGCGTGTTCCTACAGACGTCGCCGACCGGTTTCTGAACGTAGGATAAAGGAACCTCTCTCTGTACAGGCACGTTTCTCCGCCCGTTATACTATTGGTAGGAGGAATATATGCACAAGTTCGGAACGACCGTTCGCGGCATGATCGTGGCTTCGGCGCTGATGCTGGGGGCCGGCCCGGCATTTGCCGGCGACGAAGAACGCGCGCTGGCGGCGATCGCACAGGCACAGGGCAAGATCAGCGCAGCAAGTCGCCTTGCCGCCACCCCGACCTCCCCCGAATTGCTCGCCAAGGCGCAGGCCTCGCTCCGCCTGGCGCAGGAAAGCTATAAGAGCGGCAAGGAACAGGCCGCGATCAAATCGGCCGTCGAGGCGCAGCAATATGCCGACACCATGATCGGCGAAAGCCAGCAGCAGACAAGCACGGATGCGCAGGTTCAGGCATCGACCGCCGCGACCGCGCAGCAGGACGCCGCCGCCGCCAACGCCCGCGCGACCGCCGCCGAGCAGGCCGCCGCCTCCGCGGCGGCCGATGCCCGCGCCGCGCGAGCGGCAGCCGCAACCTCGACCACGGTCACCACTGAAACGGTGAAAGCGCCCGCGACCGCGCGCAAAACCAGCACAACGCGCAAGGTCGTGCGCAAGACCTCGGCAGCCGCGCCCGCCGCGACCGTGACGGAGCGCACGACGACGACCGTCACCAACTGACGGCCATCAAGGGGTGCGAGGCAGCAGCTTCGCATCCCTTTTTATGCGTCAGAGGATGTCGTCGGCCTGTGCCATCGCCCGCGTCGCATCGATCGGCATGTCCGGTTCTTCGTCATGCCGCTCGCTCGCCTGCCGCGTCCACATCAGCGCATAGAGGCCATCTGCCCGGATGAGGTCGGGGTGTCTCCCGCGCTCGACGATCCGGCCCTTGTCGAGAACGATGATCTCTTCCGCATCCACCACCGTCGAGAGCCTGTGCGCCACCACCAAAGTCGTGCGCTGCCGGCTGATCGCGCGCAGCACCGTTTGAATCTCGGTCTCGGTCCGGCTGTCGAGCGCACTCGTCGCCTCGTCCAGCACCAGCAGCGGCGGATCTTTAAGCAGCGTCCGCGCAATGGCGACACGCTGCTTTTCGCCGCCCGAAAGCTTCAGGCCACGCTCCCCCACGCGCGTTTCGTAGCCCAAAGGCAGCGACAATATGAAATCATGGATGGAGGCATCCCTTGCCGCCGCCTCTATCTCCTCCTGCGTCGCATCCTCGCGCCCATAGGCGATGTTGTAGCCGATCGTGTCGTTGAAGAGCACCATATCCTGGGGCACGATGCCGATAGCCGCGCGCAGAGACGCCTGCGCCACCTGCGCGATGTCCACGCCATCGATGGTCACGCGGCCCGACTGGATGTCGTAGAAGCGGAAGAGGATACGTGCGATGGTGGACTTGCCCGCACCTGACGGCCCGACGATCGCCAGCGTCTTACCCGCCGGTACGGTGAAGCTCACATCATGCAGGATCTCGCGATCCGGGTCATAGCCGAATCGGACATGATCGAACCGCACTTCGCCCGCGGCGACATGCAGGGCCGGCGCGTTCGGAACGTCCTTCACCTCCGCCTCGGTATCGATCAGCTTGTACATCGCCTCCATGTCGATCAGCCCCTGGCGGATCGTGCGATAGACCCAGCCCAGCATGTCGAGCGGCCGGAAAAGCTGCGCCAGAAGCGTGTTGACCAGCACCACGTCGCCGGTGGTGAAGCGCCCGACGCTCCAGCCCCAGACGGTATAGCCCATGGCTGCCGCCATCATCAGGTTGGTGATGAGCGCCTGCCCGATATTGAGCCAGGCGAGGCTGTTTTCCGACTTGATCGCCGCGCGCGCATAGCGGCGCATGGCCGCGCCATAACGCTTCGCCTCGCGCTCCTCGGCCCCGAAATATTTGACCGTCTCGAAATTGAGGAGGCTATCGACGCCATGCGCGATCGCATTGGTGTCGGTATCCACCATCTCGCGCCGCAGCGCATCGCGCCACTGGGTCACCGTCTTGGTGAACCAGATATAGAGGACGACCATCGCCAGCGTGCCGACGACCAGGCCCGGCCCGAACTTCACGTAGAAGATGACGCAGACAGCGGCGAGCTCAAGGAAAGTCGGCGCAATGTTGAACAGCAGGAAATAGAGCATCGTGTCGATGCTCTTGGTCCCGCGCTCGACGATCTTGGTGACGGCGCCGGTGCGCCGGTCGAGATGGAAGCGCAGCGACAGCCGGTGGAGATGAACGAAGACATCGTCCGCCAGCCGCCGGCCCGCTTCTTGCCCCACCTTCTCGAACACGGCATTGCGCAGATTGTCGAACAGGACGCCGGCAAAGCGCGCGCCCGCATAGGCGACGATCAGCGCGATCGCGAGACCGGCGGCGGGCTCAAGGCCCGGCACCATCCTGTCGATCGCGCCCTTATAGGCAAAGGGCATGACCAGCGTGATCGCCTTCGCCACCGCGACGAGCACGAGCGAGAAGACCACGCGCAGGCGCAGGTCGGCCGCGTCGGCAGGCCAGAGGTAAGGAAGGAAGCGCCGCAGCGTCGCCCAGGCAGGGGGCATCGGCCCGGTTTCAGTGGAAGGAGGCATGGCCCCTTATGTAAGCGGGTCGGCCGCCGCTTGTAACCCCTCCAAAAAGAGGGGTTACAAGGCGTGCATCAATCGCGCAGCAGGTCGTTGATCGCCGTTTTCGACCGGGTCTGGGCGTCGACGCGCTTGACGATGACGGCGCAATAAAGGCTGGGGCCGGGCGTGCCGTCGGGCAGCGGCTTGCCCGGCAGATTGCCCGGCACAACGACGGAATAAGGCGGCACTTCGCCCATGAAGATTTCGCCGGTCGCGCGGTCGATGATCTTGGTCGATTGGCCGATGAAGACACCCATGGACAGCACCGAGCCCTTGCCGATGCGCACGCCTTCGACGACTTCGGAGCGGGCGCCGATGAAGCAATCATCTTCGATGATGACGGGATCGGCCTGAAGCGGCTCGAGCACGCCGCCAATGCCGACGCCGCCAGACAGATGGACATTCTTGCCGATCTGCGCGCAGCTGCCGACCGTGACCCAGGTATCGACCATCGTGCCCTCATCAACGAAGGCACCGATATTGACGAAGCTCGGCATCAGGATGACATTCTTGGCGACATGGCTGCCGGCGCGGGCAAACGCGCCCGGCACCGCGCGGAAGCCCGCGTCACGGAACGCCGCTTCGTCCCAGCCGCTGAACTTGCTCGGCACCTTGTCCCACCAATGACCGGCGCCCGGACCGCCCGTGACCATCGCATTGTCGTTGAGGCGGAAGGACAGCAGCACAGCCTTTTTCAGCCACTGATTGACCTGCCAACCCTCGCCGGTCGGCTCGGCGACGCGCGCCTCGCCCTTGTCGAGCAGCGCAAGCGCCCGGTCGACCGCCTGCCGCACATCGCCCTGCGTCGACTGGCCGATATTGGCGCGGTCTTCCCAGGCGGCTTCGATGGTGGCGATCAGGTCTTGGTTCATGGTCTTTTCCCCAGAATGTCGGTCAGAAAGGGTGTGAGATGGTCGGTTTCAAAATCGATATGGTCGGGATGATGGCCCCGGTCGCCCGCTTCGGAGCCGTTATTGACCCAGACGGTCGACATGCCGATCGCCTTGGCGGGCAGGAGGTTGCGCGCCATATCCTCGAAAAAGGCCGCGCGCGTCGGCTCCACCCCATGCCGGTCGCACAGCAGGCGATAGCCCGACGGATCGGGCTTGGGCACATATTCGCAGGCGTTGATGTCGTGGATCAGCTCAAACGCCCCGCCAAGGCCCAGCGCGTCGAGCACGCGGCCCGCATAGGCCGCGTCGCCATTGGTGAAGATGAGCTTGCGCCCCGGCAGCGCATTGATGGCGGCGTTGAGGTCGGGGTCGACCTCCAGCCGGTCCATCGAAATATCATGCACATAGTCCAGGAACGCGCGCGGTTCGATTTCATGGTTGCGCATCAGGCCCGCCAGCGTCGTGCCATGCTCCAGAAAATAGCGTTTCTGCGTCTCCCGCGCGACCTCCGGATCGCAGCCGAGCAGGCCCTGGACGAACTCGCCCATCTTGACGTCGATCAGCGCGAACAGGTCCGCCTTGGCCGGATAGAGCGTATTGTCGAGATCGAAGATCCAGCAATCGACATGGGCAAGTGCGGGCAGCATCAGCGCGCGTTAGTCCGCCCGGACGGGGCGCGCAAGAGCCGACACCGGCGCCTCTAGCAACCGGGCGTTTCTGCGTCCTTGTAGAAGGACTGAACCGTCTCCCACGCTTCCTCTGCCGTTTCGACCCAGGTGATGAGGTCAAGATCGGCGGGCGAAATCACGCCCTCATCGGCCAGCGCCTCGAAATCGACGACCCGGTTCCAGAAATCGCGGCCGAACAGCAGGATCGGGATCGGCTTCATCTTGCCGGTCTGGATCAACGTCAGAAGCTCGAACATCTCATCGAACGTGCCGAAGCCGCCGGGAAAGACGGCGAGCGCGCGGGCCCGGAGCAGGAAGTGCATCTTGCGCAGCGCGAAATAGTGAAACTGGAATGACAGTTCAGGCGTCACGAAGCGATTGGGCGCCTGCTCATGGGGCAGGACGATGTTCATGCCGATCGATTCGGCGCCAACATCGGCCGCGCCGCGATTCGCAGCCTCCATGATCGAAGGGCCGCCGCCCGAAGTCACGACGAAATGGCGGCATCCAGCCTCGTTCACCGGATATTGCGCGGCGATGCGGGCGAGTTTGCGCGCTTCGTCATAATAGCGCGCCTTGCGACCGAGATTTTCGGCGATGCGCCGCTGCTGGTCGGTCGTCGCTGCATCGATCCGCGCCTGCACCTCCTGCGGTTCGGGAATGCGCGCCGAACCATAGAAGACGAAGGTCGAATCGATCCGCGCCTCGTCCATCAGCAACTGGGGCTTGAGCAGTTCGAGCTGGAAGCGCACCGGCCGCAGATCCTCGCGCAGCAGGAAGTCTGTGTCCTGGAAGGCAAGGCGATAGGCCTCGCTGCGCGTCTGGGGCGTGCCAACGGCATTGCGGGCATCGACGGCCTCTTCGCGGGCCGGGCGGAATTTGGGCTTGTCTATTTCAGCTTTGGTCATCGCCGCGACCTAATGCGCCCAGGCGACAAAACCAAGACTTGAACCACTAACCATGCCACCCGACTGAGCAGCAAAAGCCCCCGTGTCCGGGTTCCGCTCAACGGCAAAAGCCGCCGCGGCCACCCATGTCGAAATGCAGATGATCCCGATGCGCCGCGTTGTAGTCGGGGCTCAGCACCGTACGGAAACGCTTGCAGGCACTCGCCCGCACCACGCGCAGGAACTTGGCGGCACGTGCATCGCCATCCCATCCACCCGTGATGGAGATGCGTCGCCCGTCGTCCAGCACGAAGGCGGACACATCGACCGCATTGCTATGCGCGTGTTCGGACAATTTGGCGCTGCCCGCGATCGGGCGGCAATTATAGGTGCCGAACGTCTCGATTCGCACCACTTCGGCGCCCAGCAGCATCCGTGCTGCGGGTTGCACGCCATATTTCGCCCAGGCGGCGAAATGGGCGGCAAGATCGCAGGTCATCGCCCCCAAATTGGTCGTCGGCACGCCGATATCGAGCAGTTTGACGCTGTTGACCGCACTGCACCCGCCGCCAAAGCGCTGGTCGGGCAAGGGCGTAAAGGCCACCGCCGCCGTGGCGAGCTTCGCATGGCATTGGTTAAGATCGAAGGACTGCGCGATGGCCGGACGCGCCACTGGGGGCCGCACCGATTTCGCCACGCGCCCCTTGGGCACGAGGTCGCCGCTGCATGCGGCGAGCATGACCAGGGGAGCCAATAAAGATAACCGCGCAGCGCAGCGGAAGAGGGGGGACCGCGTTACCATGACGCCCGCTTCTACCAACAGGGAGTGAGACGAAGGTTAACGCGCTCTTCAACTCGTCGCATTTTCGCACGCAGGTTGACAGGGCCGCGCAGATGCTTAGTGCGGCAGCCGGGCCACGCGGTCCCAACGCCGCGCGTGCTCTCTGCGAGGAGAAGCATACCATGACTGATTTGACTGCCACCGACGCCACCCTTGCGCCCGTGGCCAAGCCCGCCACCCTTCCGGCGCGCCCCTATTTCTCGTCCGGCCCCTGCGCCAAGCCTCCGGGCTGGAACGCCGACAGGCTCGCCACCGATTCGCTCGGACGTTCGCACCGCTCAAAGATCGGCAAGAACCGTCTCGCTTATTGCATCGACCTGATGCGCGAGCTGCTGAACCTTCCCGACACCCACCGCATCGGCATCGTGCCCGGCTCCGACACCGGCGCCTTTGAAATGGCGATGTGGACGATGCTGGGCGCACGGCCCGTCACGACGCTGGCCTGGGAAAGCTTCGGCGAAGGCTGGGTCACGGACGCCGCCAAGCAGCTGAAGCTCGATCCGAAGGTCATTCGCGCCGATTATGGCCAGCTGCCCGATCTTGGCCAAGTCGACTTTTCGACCGACGTGCTGTTCACCTGGAACGGCACCACCTCTGGCGTGCGCGTACCGAACGCCGACTGGATCCCCGCCGACCGCGAAGGCCTGACCTTTGCCGACGCGACCAGCGCCGTCTTTGCCTATCCGATCGACTGGGCGAAGATCGACGTCGCCACCTTCTCCTGGCAGAAGGTGCTGGGCGGTGAAGGCGGCCATGGCGTGCTGATCCTCGGCCCCCGCGCGGTCGAGCGCCTTGAAACCTACACCCCCGCCTGGCCGCTGCCCAAGGTGTTCCGCCTCGTTTCCAAGGGCAAGCTCGCCGAGGGCGTGTTCAAGGGCGAGACGATCAACACCCCCTCGATGCTCGCGGTCGAAGACGCGATCTTCGCGCTCGAATGGGGCAAGTCGGTCGGTGGCGCAGAAGGGCTGATCGCACGCAGCGACGCCAATGCCGCCGCGCTCGACAGGCTGGTCGAGGAACGTGATTGGCTCGGCCATCTCGCCGCCGATCCGGCGGTGCGCTCCAAGACCAGCGTGTGCCTGACGGTCGAGGGTGCGGACGAAGCCTTCATCAAGGCGATGGCCGGCCTGCTCGAAAAGGAAGGCGCGGCCTATGACATCGCAGGCTATCGCGATGCCCCCGCTGGCCTGCGCATCTGGTGCGGCGCTACGGTAGAAACCGCCGACATCGAGGCGCTCGGCCCCTGGCTCGACTGGGCCTACGCAGAGATCAAGTCAGCCTGACCCGACTATTTAGGTGACCCCGGACCTGATCCGGGGTCCCGCCTCTTCTTCCCACGCCGCCCCGCCACGCAAGGAATCTGCGCGCACCGCCGGGGTGTGACGACATTAGGAAAACCAAAATGCCCAAAGTCCTTATTTCCGACAAGATGGACCCCCGCGCCGCAGCGATTTTCCGCGATCGTGGCATCGAAGTGGACGAGATTACCGGCAAGACGCCCGAAGAGCTCAAAGCCATGATCGGCCAGTATGACGGCCTCGCGATCCGCTCCTCGACCAAGGTCACCAAGGAAATCCTCGACGCCGCGACCAATTTGAAGGTCATCGGCCGCGCCGGCATCGGCGTCGACAATGTCGACATCCCCTACGCCTCGTCCAAGGGCGTGGTCGTGATGAACACTCCGTTCGGCAACTCGATCACCACCGCCGAACATGCCATCGCGCTGATGTTCGCGCTCGCACGCCAGCTGCCCGAAGCCAATGCGCAGACGCAGGCAGGCCTGTGGCCCAAGAACGGCTTCATGGGCGTCGAAGTCACCGGCAAGACGCTCGGCCTCATCGGCGCGGGCAATATCGGCTCGATCGTCGCGAGCCGCGCGCTCGGCCTCAAGATGAAGGTCGTCGCGTTCGATCCGTTCCTGACGCCCGAGCGCGCTGTGGAAATGGGTGTGGAAAAGGCCGATCTCGACACGCTGCTTGCCAAGGCCGACTTCATCACCCTGCACACGCCGCTCACCGACCAGACGCGCAACATTCTGAGCCGCGAAAATCTTGCCAAGACCAAGAAGGGCGTGCGCATCGTCAACTGCGCGCGCGGCGGGCTGATCGACGAGGCGGCGCTCAAGGAAGCGCTCGATTCGGGTCAGGTGGCGGGCGCCGCGCTCGACGTGTTCGTGACCGAGCCGGCGAAGGAATCGCCGCTGTTCGGTACGCCGAACTTCATCTGCACCCCGCATCTGGGCGCATCGACCGACGAAGCACAGGTCAATGTCGCGCTGCAGGTGGCAGAACAGCTGTCCGACTATCTGCTCGACGGCGGCGTCACCAACGCGCTGAACGTGCCGAGCCTGTCCGCGGAGGAAGCGCCCAAGCTGCGCCCCTATATGGCGCTTGCCGAAAAGCTCGGGTCTTTGATCGGTCAGCTTGAAGGCGACGCGATCTCGGGCGTTGCGGTCGAGGTCGAGGGCCATGCCGCCGAACTCAACCAGAAGCCGATCACCGCCGCTGTGCTGGCCGGCCTGATGCGGGTCTATTCCGACACGGTGAACATGGTGAACGCCCCGTTCCTGGCCAAGGAACGCGGCCTCGACGTGCGCGAAGTGCGCCATGACCGCGAGGGCGATTATCAGACGCTGGTCCGCGTCACCGTCACCACCGAAAGCGGTGAGCGGTCGGTTGCGGGCACGCTGTTCGGCCACGCCAATCCGCGCCTCGTCGAACTGTTCGGCATCAAGGTGGAGGCCGATCTTACCGGCACGATGCTCTATATCGTCAACCAGGACGCGCCCGGCTTCATCGGGCGCCTGGGCAGCACGCTGGGCGAGGCTGGCGTCAATGTCGGCACCTTCCACCTTGGCCGTCGCAACCAGGGCGGTGAAGCCGTGCTGCTGCTGTCGGTCGACGGCACGGTGACGCAGCCGCTGCTCGACGAGCTGTGCAAGCTGGCCGGCGTCAAGCAGGTCAAGCTGCTGCGCTTCGCTTAAGAGTCGTGAGGGCTGGTCTTGAAGCGATAATCCGCTAAAGGACCAGCCCATGACGCGCATTCCCTCTGGCATCCCCACCGGCCTGCTGCCCGAAGGGCTGTCAGACCGCCTGCCACCCTCCGCCGAAGCCTCTTCACGCCTGTCGCGCCGCGTGCTCGATAGCGTGGCAACCCATGGCTATGAACGCGTCATGCCGCCGCTGGCGGAGTATGAGGACACGCTGGTTCAGCGGCTCAAATCGACGCGGCCGCAGGATATGGTGCGGCTGGTCGATCCGGTGTCGCAGCGCGCATTGGCGCTCCGCCCCGACATGACCGCGCAGGTCGGCCGTATCGCCGCCACCCGCCTCGCCGCCGCGCCGCGCCCCTTGCGCCTTTCCTATGCCGGCCCCGTCATCCGCCTGAAGGCGAGCGAATTGCGCCCCGAGCGCGAGAGGCTCCAGGTCGGCGCTGAGTTGATCGGGTCGGACAGCGTCGCCGCCGCCGTAGAGATCGTCAACGTCGCAATTGAGGCGCTGCAGGCGGCTGGCGTCACCGGCATCACCATCGATTTCACCCTACCCGACCTCATCGACACGCTCGCCGCCGGCCCTTATCCGCTCGCGCCCGAACTGGTCGAGACGGTCCGCGCCAAGCTTGATGCCAAGGATGCCGGTGCGCTGGCCGCATTGGGTCCGCCGGCCGCCACCTATTTGCCGCTGATGGAGGCGACCGGCCCGTTCCACGCTGCCATGGACCGGCTGGAGGCCCTCAACGCATCCTTGGGCGGCGCACTCGACAGCCGGATCGCGGGTCTGCGTGCGATCGCCAAGCCGATCGGCTGGGACATCACCCTCACGCTCGACCCGACCGAGCGGCACGGCTTTGAATATCAAAGCTGGTTCGGCTTCTCGATCTTCGCGCAAGGCTTCGTCGGCGAG
>Ga0233380_1000248_pt1 | contig 30276 bp, 35 predicted proteins | sample ElkDunMinimDraft_9_FD_191541 | JGI IMG/M metagenome (GOLD analysis project Ga0233380, IMG submission 191541) | Fecal eukaryotic communites from dung pellets of Tule Elk in California, USA - Elk Dung F36 | ecosystem: Host-associated > Mammals > Digestive system > Large intestine > Fecal | place... | reverse complement strand
CCCAAATCCGATATGGGGTCTCCATCAGTTCCTCGGAGAAGCCAGCACAGCATCGGTCATCACCGAGAGCGGTCTGTACGCCCTCACGATGCGCGCCGACAGCGCCAAGGCCAAGCCGTTCCAAGACTGGGTCACCCGCGAAGTCCTGCCGTCCATCCGCAAGACCGGCGGTTACCTCCTGAACGAAGAGGCCCGCTCAACGGCCCATGCGGACACCCGAGAGGCCATGCCGGGGCTTTTCGAGCGTGGTGAAAAACCTGATCAAGACCGCCTTCGACACCGCAGTGATCCCGCAGGATCGTGATGGCGTCACCATGATCGACGCCCGCCAGCTGCATGCGTGGCTGAAGGTACCTACCCGCTTCAACGATTGGATCGACCGACGCATTACCGAGTACGGGTTTGAAGCCGATGCCGACTTTTACTCACGGATGAGTAAAACCGGAGGCAGACCCCGCCGCGACGTCCTCACCACCGTGGATATGGCGAAGGAGCTGTCGATGGTGGAACGCACGGCACGCGGCCAGCAGACCCGCCGCTACTTCATTGAGATGGAGAAGGTCGCGCACCAGATGGCCGCTGAGATGACCCGAGCGGGCCTTGAGGTTCCCAATGGCTGTTTTCCGTGGGCTTCGAATTAGTCAGCACTATTGGAGGAAGAAACCCCACTCCCGGTTCAGATATATAAGGTTCCCTATAGGTGAACCCCAGTGCCCCAGAGTTCCCCTCAGGCCCGTGAAGGCTCCACCGCACACACACCTCCGACCAGTTCCTTGTCCGGGTGCGGAGGAGGATGCGCCTCAAGTGCCAGCCTGCGATCAGACCGCTTCCGCGCTCTTCGAATAAAGTCGCACTCTTGGACTACCGAACCGTTTCGTTGGTGCCCTGACGGTCCCACCGCAGCCCGCCTCTTCCAAGCCTGATCCCAGTCCCTGCCCAAGGGGTCAGCACATCACGTCATTCCATTCGGCTCCCTGCTCCTGATCAGAGCGGGTTGAGCCGTGCGCGTCGGCTCTGTGGGCATCATTGCGGAGCCGACGCACCCCTATCCAGCCATTGCCCAATGGCTCCCATGAACCCCGGTCACGCCCGACCGGACCAACCGGCTCCCAGAGCCAAACTACGAGAGAAGCACCATGAACCTAATCGATAACACCGCCGAACCAAACACCACCGAACTTGTGGCAGAGGTCACGAACTACGGCACCCGGTCCGCTCAGCCCGATTACACCATCCCCCCGGAATACAAACACCACGCTGATGCTCTTATGGCGATGGACCCGTACAACGACGTTCCGCACACCCATAGCTGGCCCGAGGGTTGGCAAGCGCCGCCCCTGCGCCACACCATGCTCCCGCCTGCGCTGCAGCGTGAAGTAAGCGACAAGCTGGACAAGGTGCCGCCTGCCCAGCGCGCCGCCAAGGAACAAGAGTTCACCGCAGACGCCATCAAAGCAATGCGCCCTGCCATCCGTCTTCAGACGGGCTTGGGGTCGAATGCATCGCCTTACCACAAGGAGCTAATGGCCGTGACCCGTGAGTTCTCGGACCTTGGCAAGGACTTCGAGCGTCTGCAAGCAGAGGTCTCCGAGGTGGCCCGTCACGCCACCGTGATCGATCCTGCCACGGGTGAAGCCAAGGCAGAGCCGGTCCTGCGGATGTCCGCTGGGAGGCGTAAAGCCGCCTTGGCCCAGATGGGTGACATCTCACGCCGAATGCGCCTGCTGATGACGGATGATGGCGAGCTGGGTATCGAAAGCATAAAGCGTAGGCGTCAGGCACTGTACGAATCCGTAATGGCCCGTGTGGAACTGGATAACGCACTCACCGAGCGTGCCGAGGCCAAGGCAATGGCTGAGACGATCAACCGCGAAGCCCGCATCCGCAAGCAAGCTGAATCGCTGGCCCGTGTGCAGCGTAATGGCGGTTGATGTCTGGCTTCTACTCTCTGCCCGAACCGCGTGTCTGGCGTGGGCGGTCTCGGACTTCCGAGACTTCCTACCCCGATCCTTATGGGCCTTCGTCGCCCGACTACCGTGAGCGGCACCGTTTAACGCGCCGTGAGGTGGCGTCAGGATTAGTCCTGGAGTCCCTTGGTGCACCCATCGGGGAACCTGTGCAATCCCACGCGAAGCCCTACGACTACGCCCCGGAAGCCAACCCGGCACCGGTCACCGACACGGCCATGCTCAGTGCCCGTTCAAGTGTCCCATCCGGTGAAGCCCTACCTGAATACAAGCCCGGCCTTGGTCGCGGCTGATCAATACCCCTCCAGCCTGTCCGCTTCTCCGGGCTGGAGGGGAACCTCCCAGAGAAGCAAACTCAGAGAAGCAAACATCCATGTCATTCCCCGAGACTTCGGTCTCAACCACGGCCCCGAAAGACCGTGAGCGCACTTGCACCCAATGCAATGCCACTTACCGCGCGCCCCGCGCCACCGCCCGCTATTGCGGCAACGCCTGCCGCATGAAGGCCAAGCGCGGCACCGTCCCGAAGGGCGCTGGCCTGTCAATCATCGGCAAGGCCCTCCTTCGTCTCGACATGGCTGGGCCTATCGGTCCTGTTACGGCCCTCGGTCTCACCGTGCCGCGCGATTACGCGCTGGTGGAGTTGCGGCTGATCTTTGACCGGAAGGGCTGGGGTCAGCTATCCGACGCCGAGTTCGACGCCTCCCTGTCAGCGGACCGCATCGCGCGGTACAACACCGACAGCCCAGAGGCTGCATCTCGGAAGCTCTTACTGGGTCGCCAGAGGGTCGCCATAGCGCGGGCCTGAGGTTCCCGTAGTGGGTCGAAACCGGGGGGTAGGGTACTGACCTACCTCAACCGCGTACACGACCCACTAGGCCCCCCTGAAACCCGCAGAAATGCGTGGGTGAAAACCGCACTTCACGCAAACCCTATCCCCCCGTTTAGGGCATTCCTCGGCATGCCTGAAAGGATCACCACATGACCACATCACAGACATGCAAGGCCTGCGGCGAGACCAAGGCAATCGAAGCCTTCGATCAATACCCTAGCGGCGTAACCAAGGTGAAATGCCGGGTATGCGTCAATGAAGCGCGCTATGTGTGGCGCGATGCGCGTAACGCTAACGTCCGCCTAGAACGTGAGAAGCGCAGCGCAGCCCTGAGCGACGACATTTGGTCCGCCATGCACCGTGGGCGCTCGACCAGAGCCTTGGAGGCCGTAAAGGATCATCGGGAGGGCATGCACCGCATCCGGCTGAAGGATCGAAGTGGCTACATCTCAATCGTTGAGCTTGCCTGTCGTCACGCCGAGCGCGAGGCCTGCACCAGAGCGGCACGGAACTGCAAGACCTTCGAGTTCTCAGCAGCCGCCGTACGCATCCTGGAGCAGCCCACGCCGACCGTGGAGCGTACGCGAGAGATTAAGTCCCTCTGGCGCATCGCGCCGACCCATGATCCCCTAGACGCCCTGAAGGTGACCTTGGGTGACCGTGAGGAAGACAAAGAGGCCGACGCCTTCGACGGTGCCTTCGGAGACTGGGCACCAGCTTGGATGCAGACAGAGCGGCTTGCCGCCTGACGGTCCATTAGATTTGGAGCAAAAATCCGAAGCGGTATAACGCTACCGACAGGCGCGGCATCCCCCCATAGGGGTGCCTGTGTCACTTGGTGAGCGTCCGCAGGGACACCCTTCGCCTTCATGATACCGAGGGCTGGAGTGTCCCTGCGCCGCACCCCGGTTGCTTTTACCGGGCCTGTCGGTTGGGTGAGGGCTTTGGCTTGGGGCATGGCCCTGCGGGGCTAGTACCCAGCAGCCGATCAATGCGGGCCTGCACGCGGGCAACTATGGTTTCTTGGGTTACGGGTTCAAAGTCTAGGTCTCGCAATCGTTCCTCCTGTTGCTGAGGAGCGGGCCACTGGCACAGCTGCTGAGAGGTTAAAATCTGGCTTGTGGAACCATCGGGCCTTTTGAGTCGGAAGGAGTCGCTTAAGCGACGAACCGAAATAGCAGGCTCACAAGGTGTAAGTTTCGAGCTAGGCGCACAAGATATGTTGACAGTCTCATTGAGCTAGGGATATGAGCCATGCCAACGGCACCCCTAACTAGTGAGCTACCGATGGCGCACCGCATCGCCTACTACCGCGTATCGACCTCCGACCAGTCCATAGAAGCCCAGAGGGCCGCTATGGGTGGCACATTTGATCAGGAGTTCACTGACGAGGGCGTGAGCGGTGGAGTGCTGGCGGCTAATCGCCCCGGCTTCGCTGCGATGGAGAAGACTGTCCGCAAGGGCGATACTGTCTATGTCTATGCCGTGGACCGTCTCGGACGCGACGCTCTGGACATACAGACCACAGTGCGCCGCCTCATTGAAGCTGGCGTGACGGTCCATGTCCACGGCCTCGGACCGATGGCACGGGGCGTCGGGGAACTGATCCTCGCCGTTCTGGCACAGGTCGCAGAAATGGAGCGCCGCAGGATCGCGGAGCGCACCGAGGCAGGCCGTCAGGCAGCCCGAGTGGCCCTGAAGGCAACCGGCAAGACCCATAGGGGCAAGGACAGCCTCGGGCGTCCCTTCGCAGCCGATGCGGGAACCGTGAGGGATTGGCGAAAGGCGAACAAGGCCAGCATCACCCAGACAGCCCAGCACTTCAGCCTCTCAACAGCGACCGTGAAGCGGTACTGCGCCGCCGGTTGATGTCACAGATCGCCCTGGAGGTGGCCTGTGGGGTGCCTGCAGAGCCGCTTTCGTTGGTTCCCGCTATGCCCTGCATTTTTCGCGGAATAAGGCCCACAGTGTTGGGTTGCGGCGAGTTATCCCCAACTGCACCCTTCCACGCTTGCTCCCGCCATCATCCGATCCCAAGTTTGACCCATGAAGCCAATCTTTTCCATTCCAGCTGAGCAGCTGCGCGCACTACTGGAGCAGGTGATCAGTTCTGCCCCCGAGTTCCCATATGAAGGCAGCGTTTCGCTTGAAGATGAGCGATGGTTGGCGCGCGCCGAGACGTTGATCGAAGCGGGAAACAGTATTTCAGACACTGTGGCGTTCAGATTGGCGCGCAGCAATCTCAAGACCTACAGCCATTCGCGTAGCGGCCTCATAGCTCCGCTTCTTAACACCTTGGAGCGCGTCGAGCTGTATTCACCGGCTGTCGGGCAAGGCCGCTTCATTCCGCCGGGTGAGACTTGGAAGGGGTACGCGGCCCTTGTGAAGATACTCCAGCCAGCATGCGGCGATCTTCTGATTGTCGATCCCTATCTTGATGCATCTGTCTTCGTCGATTTGCTGCCGCACACCAACGCCAGTGAGGGTGTCAGGTGCTTGACCACCAAGGGGCAATACCACGGCGGTCTCGTTGCGGCCTACCAGAAGTGGCAGGCGGACCCCATCGGTACTGCGCATCCCGCAGAGCTGCGATTTGCAGCCCCGAAATCCCTGCATGACAGAATGATCATCGTCGACCTGAAAGATGTGTGGTTGGTATCGCAGTCTCTTAAGGACATCGGTGTGCACTCGCCCGCCTCGCTGACACGTGCGGAACCGGAACTGTCCAGTTTGAAGTGCGCCCATTACGACGAACTTTGGCAACAGGCTGTTGTGGCCTAAAGCTCCACCCAGCTTGTCTTAGGTACGGACAACTGGTACGGAACACCCATCAACCGAGGCGAAATAACCTAAGAAAATCAACATTATTGGTCGTGACAGTGACTCTCCAGCCCTGTCCACCACCAGCCTTTATGGCTTGGCCTTATCTTCAGAAACATCCCGCACCGCTTCGGCGGTGGTGCCCTTTGGGCCGATGCTGGCGGCTTGCTTCTGCGTGCTTAAATGGCGTGATACAAGGCCCCGCCGGGGGACAATGCCGCATGCTACCTTGTCCTCTGGGCCTGCAGGCTCTAGATGGCGGCCATGCCCGGAGACATCCTAGATAACCAGGGAAAGGGCGAGGCCGGTTGGAACTGGCCTAGCGTACATCCCGAAGGTCGCAAATTCGCCTTGGTTTCAGCTGTGGCTTGCGTCGTAGCTGCGTTTCTTGCGTGGGAAACGATTGCGTGGCCGCTTGGCGTGCTGACCTTGGGGATTCTAGCCTTTTTCCGCGATCCAGTTCGGGTAACTCCGCAGGATGATCGCTTCATCATTGCGCCGGCTGATGGGCTAGTGACACTTATTCAGAAGGTGCCGCCGCCGCGCGAACTGGCTATGGATGATAGCAGCGGATCCAAGGGGCTGGGTGAAGCGCCTGTGACCCGTGTATCCATTTTCATGAGCGTGTTCGACGTTCATATTAACCGTGCGCCGGTGGGCGGCACGGTTCGCCGCTTGATCTATATTCCCGGCAAGTTTCTCAATGCAGATCTCGACAAAGCAAGCGATGAGAACGAGCGCCAGCATATCCTCATCGAGCGTATGGACGGTGTTTCGATCGGCTTTACCCAAATAGCGGGCCTCGTCGCGCGGCGGATTGTGCCTTTTGTAAAGCCGGGAGACATGCTTGCTGCCGGTCAGCGCGTGGGCCTCATCCGCTTTGGCAGTCGGGTAGACGTCTATCTGCCCGCAGGTACTGAGCCGAACGTGTTGCTGGGGCAGAAGACTGTCGCTGGCGAAACCATTCTCGCCGAAATTGGACATGTGCGCTGGATCGAGGGCGTCGGGCAATGAGCGTAGAGGGCGATCGCTCCCGCTATCGGCGCTTGCCCGGTGGGCTGACGCTGCGGGCGCTGGTCCCCAATGGCATAACCGCCGCAGCCTTGTGCGTCGGCCTTACAGGCATTCGTTTCGCGATAGCCGGTGACTTCGAGAAGGCGGTGCAGGCGATTATCATCGCTGGCATTCTTGACGGCCTCGACGGACGGATTGCTCGCCTGCTCAAGGCCCAATCCCGCTTTGGCGCCGAGCTTGATAGCCTGGCCGATTCCATTTCTTTCGGCGTTGCGCCAGCGTTGATTGTCTATTTGTGGACGCTGCAGAGCTTGCCACGGCTCGGATGGTTCGCGGCACTTGGTTTTGCAATCTGTTGTGTGCTGCGTCTGGCGCGTTTTAATGCGCGCATTGATCTGGTTGATGAGCCACACAAATCGGCTGGCTTTCTTACTGGCGTTCCCGCGCCGGTTGGGGCTGGATTGGCGATGCTGCCTCTGTATCTCTGGATTGCCAGTGGTAATGGCATTTTTGCCGAACCTGTCATTGTCGGGGGCTGGCTCGTGCTGATTGCCTTCCTGATGATCTCCAGCATCCCGACGCTCACTTGGTCACGTATGCGCCCCAGAAAGCGCATCCGGCTTGAGGTGATTGCTCTCGCGGGCCTTATGGTCGCGGCGCTTCTCACTGAGCCTTGGCTTACGCTGGCGACAGTCTCGGCATTATACCTTTTTCTGATCCCGGTGGGCCTGATCGCATACTCCCGGGTCAAGCGGCGCGGCGTGCGGAATTCGCTTGAGAGCCCAGCCGCTCCTGAGTGAACGGCTGGTTGAACTGGGGGCGGTGGATTACCGCGCTGGTGCGCCTGACTTCTACAGTGGTGATAGAAAATCGCAATTCCTGAGCCTGAGCGCCGGCTGCAAGCTGCCGCTGCCGGTTCCGCACCTCGGACCAGTACCGCTTCCAACTCGACCATATTGTTGCGATGGCAAGCGCTGCAGTGAGCAGCAGGATTCCAAGGTATGCAGGCATTGGACAATGATCCTTTCGTGCCGACGCCGCTGTGGGCAGCGGGTGGATAGCCTGTGGAAAAGCTGTGCATTCTCTGCACACCCCTAATCCGACCTCAAGTGTTCACTATTTGTTCTTGCGCGTCAACGCGAATTTTTAAAGGCGGGGCCCGTGTTGAGGTGCTGGGGTGGCTCTGGCGCGAAAAACCGTCCTTTTAAGCTGGATTTCACGGTCAAATGGGTTTAAGGGCCGGTCCGTCGAAGGTGGCATGATCCGTTTCGGATTGTCCGCGCTTAGGCAAATCCACATGGGAAGCACAACATACCGGTGCCGCAGCGGACTGATCCGCACGGTTCCAGTTTCCCAGAGGCAGTAACCGGAAAGGAAATCTATTATGGCGGCTCCTACCGTCACGATGCAGCAATTGATCGAAGCTGGCGCACACTTCGGCCACCAGACACACCGCTGGAACCCGCGGATGAAGCCGTATATTTTCGGCGCGCGCAATGGCGTTCACATCCTTGACCTGTCGCAGACCGTGCCCTTGATGGCGCGTGCGCTCGACTTCGTCTCGGCTACCGTGCAGGCGGGTGGCAAGGTGCTTTTTGTGGGCACCAAGCGCCAGGCTCAGCAGCCAATCGCCGAAGCAGCCCGCCAGTGTGGGCAGCACTTCGTTAATCACCGCTGGCTGGGCGGTATGCTCACCAACTGGAAGACGATCTCGCTTTCCATCAAGCGCCTGAAGACTCTTGAAGAGCAGCTTTCGGGTGACACTGCTGGCTTGACCAAGAAGGAAGTCCTTCAGCTCACGCGTGAGCGCGATAAGCTTGAGCTGTCGCTAGGCGGTATCCGCGACATGGGCGGTATTCCTGACGTGATGTTCGTCATCGACGCCAACAAGGAAGAGCTGGCGATCAAGGAAGCCAACGTTCTTGGTATTCCGGTTGTGGCTATCCTCGATTCGAACGTTGATCCGTCGGGCATCGCATTCCCGGTTCCGGCCAACGATGACGCCAGCCGCGCCATTCGCCTTTACTGCGAAGCCGTTGCCAGCGCAGCGACCAAGGGACGCCGCGAAGGTGTGGTCGATTCTGGTGCCGATATTGGCGCGATGGCTGAGCCCATTGCTGAAGAAGCAGTCGTTGTAGTTGCGGCTGAGGAAATCGTAACCGAAGCCTGAGGGCTGGAGCTGTAACGATTTGGTAGCGCGCCGGGTCCAGCGGATCCGGTGCGCATCACTTGATTCAAGAGGAAATACGGAAATGGCTTATACCGCCACTGACGTGAAGAACCTGCGCGAGCGCACTGGCGCTGGCATGATGGACTGCAAGAAGGCGCTCGACGAATCCGGCGGCGACCTTGAGGCAGCTGTTGATCTGTTGCGCGCGAAAGGCCTTGCCGCCGCCGCCAAGAAGTCTAGCCGCACCGCGGCTGAAGGCCTTGTTGGCGTTGCCGTTTCGGGCACCAAGGGCGTTGCGCTTGAGGTGAACTCCGAGACCGACTTTGTCGCAAAGAACGAGCAGTTCCAGGACTTCGTTCGCAAGACCACCGAAGTGGCGCTGGGCGCCTCTTCGGATGACGTTGATGCGATTAAGGACGCGGCCTATCCGGATGGCGGCACAGTTGGTGAGAAGCTGACCAACAACGTTGCCACCATTGGCGAGAATCAACAGCTGCGCCGCATGCGCACTGTGTCGGTTACGAACGGCATCGTGGTGCCCTACATGCACAACGCCGCTGCGCCTAACCTTGGCAAGATCGGCGTGCTTGTCGCGCTGGAATCAGAGGCCGGCGCCGACGTGCTCGAGCCACTGGGCAAGCAGATCGCCATGCACATCGCCGCCGCTTTCCCGCAGGCGCTGAACGCTGATAATCTGGATGCAGATCTGCTGGACCGCGAGCGCAAGATCGCAGCTGAGAAGGCGGCCGAGAGCGGCAAGCCAGCTGACGTGCAGGCCAAGATGGTCGATGGGGCCGTGGCGAAGTACGCTAAGGAGAATGCTCTCCTGTCCCAGCTCTTTGTTATGGATAACAAGACGCCGATCGCCCAGGTTGTCGAGCAGGCTGGCAAGGCTGCTGGCAAGTCGATCACGCTGGTGGATTATGTTCGCTTCCAACTCGGTGAAGGCATCGAGAAGAAGGAAACGGACTTTGCGGCTGAGGTTGCTGCAGCTGCCGGCCTGAACTGAGTTTTGTTAAAACGATCCCCGCGCAGCCTTCCGGCTGCGCGGGGATTTTCATGTCCGCAACCCACCTTGGCAGCGCCTTCCATCCGGTTATAAGGGCGCGCGCAACGCACAATCCAACACAAAGGTCTCTATGAGCCTCCCGACGTTCAAGCGCATTATGCTCAAGCTTTCCGGCGAAGTTCTGATGGGAAACCAGCAGTTTGGCATAGATCCCGAGTTTGTCGCCGAGCTGGCTAAGGAAGTGAAGGCGGCCAAGGACTCGGGATTGGAAATTTGCCTCGTCATTGGCGGGGGCAATATCTTTCGCGGAATGGCTGGCGCGGCCAAGGGTATGGACCGCGCGCAGGCCGATTACATGGGCATGTTGGCAACGGTGATGAATGCGCTTGCCATGCAGAACGCCTTGGAAAACCTTGGCGTCGATACGCGGGTGCAGTCCGCTGTGCAGATGGATACGGTATGCGAACCGGTGATCCGTCGCCGGGCAGAGCGGCACCTTGAAAAGGGTAGGGTGGTGATCTTCGCCGCCGGGGTCGGAAGCCCCTATTTTACCACAGATAGCGGCGCCGCACTGCGAGCAGCGGAAATGAAATGCGATGCGCTGCTGAAAGGCACGAGCGTCGATGGGGTCTATGACTCCGATCCCAAGATAAACTCTGACGCAAAGCGTTATGATACAGTCGATTACGACACAGTTTTGGCAGGAAACCTGAAGGTAATGGACGCTTCAGCTGTTGCACTCTGCCGTGACAATTCCATTCCAATCGTCGTCTTCTCCATCCGAGAACAAGGCAACCTGGCAAAGGTTCTCATCGGGGAAGGCACCAAAACCATAGTGCAGAAGGGAGCTTGAGCATGGCCAAGTACGACAAGGCCGATCTCGAACGGCGGATGAAAGGTGCGGTAGAGGCACTCAAGAGCGATCTTGGTGGCCTGAGGACCGGCCGTGCGAACACCGGGCTGCTCGATCCGATCACTGTAGAAGTTTATGGCGCGCACATGCCGCTCAACCAGGTGGCTACAGTGTCGGCGCCAGAGCCCCGCCTGCTTTCGGTGCAGGTGTGGGACAAGTCGAACATCGGTCCGGTTGAGAAGGCTATCCGGTCTGCCGGGCTGGGGCTCAACCCCATTAACGATGGCAACACGCTGCGCTTGCCGATCCCCGACCTCACCGAAGAGCGCCGCAAGGAGCTTGCCAAGCTGGCCGGCCAATATGCCGAAAAGGCACGTATCGCTATTCGCAACGTGCGCCGTGATGGCATGGAGAACCTGAAGGCCGACGAGGCCAAGAAGGAAATCTCGGAAGACGACCGCAAGCGGGCTGAAACCGACGTCCAGAAGCTGACCGACGATATGATCAAGGCCGCTGACGAAGCTGCGGCGCACAAGGAAAAGGAAATCCTCGGCAAGTGATTCGCAAGGCCTCCCCGAAGGCCGGTGGTGCGAAGCATGGCGCGCCCGCAGGTGCAAAGCACGTTGCGATCATCATGGATGGCAACGGGCGGTGGGCGAAGAAGCGTCATTTGCCGCGCGCGATCGGCCATCAACGTGGTGTAGAGGCCGTGCGCCGCCTTGTGAGAGCCGCGCGCTCCATGGGGTTGGAGGCTCTGACGCTCTATGCCTTTTCAACCGAGAACTGGCGCCGACCTCAGGACGAGATTGAGGCGCTGATGGGGCTGCTCAAGCGTTTTATTCTAAGCGATCTTGATGAGTTTGTTGCTAACAACGTCCGATTGAAAATTATCGGTAATTACAGCGCGTTCTCGACAGAAATTGTTGAATTAATTGAGGATGCGCTCCGGCGGACATCCGGCAATGATGGGACTACTCTGGCTGTCGCTCTCAACTATGGTTCGCAGGACGAGATCGCCCGCGCTGCGGCAAAGGCAGCCGCGAAGGGTGAGATTACCGCAGAGACCATCGCGGCTGAGTTGGACACCGCAGGCATGCCGCCGCTTGACCTGTTGATCCGCACATCGGGGGAGCTTCGGCTGTCGAACTTCCTTCTTTGGCAGGTGGCCTACGCTGAAATGTGGTTCACAGACGTGCTCTGGCCGGATTTTGAGCCGAAACATCTTGAGGAAGCCTTGGCTGATTTTGCCAGCAGGGAACGACGCTATGGTGGGCAGTAACGTGCGGACGCAGAACTCCGATCTTGGAGTACGTACGGTTTCCGCCGTCGTCATGCTCGCCCTATCGGGCGGCGCTCTGTGGGCAGGTGGCCTGCTGTGGGCTGTGTTTGTAATGCTAGTGGCCATGGGGTTGTTGTGGGAATGGCGCCGTCTGGTGAGCAGGTATGAAAACAACCCGGTCAGACGCGGGCTGTGGAACACCGGAGGCGTCATCTACATCGGTGTGGCCGCCGCAATGCTCTTGTTCTTGCGGAGTGAACTTTTCGGCGCCGGAGCCGTGCTGTGTGTTCTGGGAATGGTGATCGCTACGGATGTGGGTGCCTATTTCGCCGGCCGGGCGATTGGTGGGCCGAAGATCGCACCGGCCATCAGTCCGTCCAAAACCTGGGCTGGGCTGGGGGGGGGAGTCATTGGCGCATCGCTGGCCTACGCCGCCTACGGCCAACTGACCGGTGAACTGGCTGCGACGGGCGCAACCGATGCGATCATGGTATGCCTTGGCACGGGAGCCATCACAGCAGTTGTCGCGCAGAGCGGGGATTTTTTTGAAAGCTGGATGAAACGTAGGGCAGGGGTGAAGGATTCTGGACACCTTATCCCAGGGCATGGTGGCCTTTTTGACCGCGTGGATGGATTGTTGGCGGTGCTTTTCGTGCTTGGTTTGCTGATGGTTATACGCACGGCCATCGCATCATGAGAACGATCTCTATTCTTGGCGCGACTGGGTCAATCGGAGCCTCGACGCTGGACCTTATCCGACGGGAGCGGGATAAGTGGCGCGTCGTTGCGCTCACCGCAAATAGCAACGTCGCTGAGTTGGCAAAACTGGCGCAAGAGTTTTCGCCAGAGATTGCTGTCGTCGCGGATGAGGGGCGGCTTTCTGCTCTGCGCGATGCGCTTGCGGGTAGCGGGATAGAGGTGGCCGGGGGCGGCTCGGCGCTGGTCGAGGCGGCATCGCGGCCCGCCGAACTTACTATCGCTGCCATCGTCGGCTGTGCCGGGCTCGCGCCAACCATGGCAGCGATTGAGCAGGGCGGTACGATTGGCCTGGCAAACAAGGAAGCGCTGGTTTCGGCAGGTGACGTCATGACGGCGGCAGTCACGCGGTATGGTGCAACTTTGTTGCCTGTGGATTCCGAGCATAATGCCATCTTTCAGTGCTTGGCCGGGAATGATGCGGCGCATGTGCGCACCATCACGCTCACGGCCAGCGGCGGACCGTTCCGTGACTGGTCTACGGAACAGCTCGGGGCTGCCACGCCTGCTCAGGCTGTTAAACATCCGAACTGGGACATGGGCGCAAAGATCAGCGTCGATTCTGCCACCATGTTCAACAAGGGCCTCGAGCTGATAGAGGCATATCACCTTTTTCCTGTTGAGCTTAATGCGTTACGTATAATTGTTCATCCACAATCTATCGTTCACTCAATGGTAGAATATCGCGATGGTTCGACGCTTGCCCAGTTGGGTCCCTCTGACATGCGCGTTCCGATAGCGTCGGTGCTGGCGTGGCCGGAGCGCATGGACACGCCGTGCGCACCTTTGGATCTGGCCGCGATTGGTGAACTGACGTTCCGTGCGCCGGATGAAGTCCGATTTCCGGCGACGCGGCTCTGCCGTCACGCTGCCGAGGCAGGGGGCGGCGCACCTGCAGTGCTGAACGCGGCGAACGAGGTGGCGGTCGCTGCATTTCTTGCCGGTCAGATACCGTTCACCCGTATCGCTGCACATGTGGATCAAGTGCTTTCGTGCTATTCACCCCTGCCACCTGCTGCGCTGGCGGATGTTATCGCGATTGATGCTGAAGCCCGCGCAAGAGCGCGCGCGTTGATGGAGCCTGCCTGAATTGGTCGAATATCCTTCCCTGCTGACAACGATCTTTGCCTTTTTGCTGGTGCTGGGACCGCTGGTGCTGGTGCATGAACTTGGCCATTATGTTGTTGGCCGCTGGTTCGGTGTAAAAGCGGATGCCTTCTCGATCGGCTTCGGTAAAGAAATCGCGGGTTGGACTGACAAGCGGGGAACGCGTTGGAAACTTTCAGCGCTGCCGCTGGGCGGCTATGTACAGTTCGCTGGGGACATGAACGCGGTAAGCGCGCCGGATGCTGCAGCTTCTGCCCTTCCAGATGCTGAGCGTGCAAAGACCTTCCACGTCAAGCCGCTGTGGCAGCGCAGTCTTATCGTTTTTGCCGGGCCGTTGATCAACCTGCTCTGCGCGGTCGCCATCTTTGCCGCATTCAACATGATATACGGCAAGATCATTGCCGCTCCCATCGTGTCGACTGTCGTCGAAGGTTCGTCAGCTGCGGCTGCGGGCATGAAGCCGGGAGACCGCATCGTTGCCCTGAACGGCGATGCCATAAACAGTTTTGACGAGATTCGAGAGAATGTCCTGCCCTATCCGGGTCGTCAGATCGACGTGGACCTTGCGCGGGACGGTCAGGAACTCAGCCTGACATTCAAGATCGGCGAACGCATTGAGCGTGACCGGTTCGGCAATGAATCGCGCCTTGGTTCGCTGGGTGTCGCTGCCGCTGATGTGGAGGTGGTGAAAGTCGGTCCTGGGGAGGCGGTGCTTCTGGCTTTTGACCAGAGCTTCGGCATCGTCCGGATGATGGTTACTGGAATTGCCCAGATATTCACAGGCGAACGTTCAGTGCAGGAACTGGGCGGCCCGATCAAAATTGCGAAATATTCGGGCGAACAGTTCAGCCTCGGCTGGCCGGAATTTGTCTATTTCGCAGCCTTGATCTCGATTAACTTGGCATTCATCAATCTCCTGCCAATTCCCGGACTTGATGGCGGGCATCTGGCTTTCTACGCGGCCGAAGCGGTCCGTCGCAAGCCATTGGGGCTTCGTAGTCAGGAGTGGGCGTTCCGCACCGGTCTTGCATTCGTGCTGGCGCTGATGCTGTTCGTTACGATCAACGATCTCGTTTCACTTCCAATCTTTGGCCGTTAGGCGGTGGACAAATCAGGTAGGGTGCACAGGTCTGGCCGGATCACAGCTTGATTGGCGCATCTGCATCGGGCAGAGGGCTGCGATTGCCTTGGGATCAGGCATCGCTGGCGCCGGGAAGGGTGGACCCTGTGCCGGTTCATGAGGATTATCAGAGTCGATGATAGGACGGAATATGGTTCGCAGCGCCGGAACTCCTCGCGCTTCCAGGATGGCGCTTGCATTGCTGGGGACCTCGGTTCTTTCTGGACTTCCCGTCGTTACATTCGCGCAGGAGGCTCCTGCAGGGCAGTCCGGCGCTGCGCAGCGTCAGCAATCTCCCGTGGTTTCGCTGCCGGAACAGGCCGGGCAGAACATTCAGACCATCGTTGTTCAGGGCGCACAGCGCCTCGAACCCGATACCATCATGTCTTACATCAAATTGCGTCCGGGCCAGGCCTATACGCAGGCTGCGGCTGATCAGGCCCTCAAGGATCTCTTCGCGACAGAACTCTTCGCGGACGTGCAGGTTCGCAACGAGAACGGCATCGTGGTGATCGAGGTTAAGGAAAACCCGGTCATCAACCGTATCGTTCTTGAGGGCAACAAGCGGATTAAGGAGGACAAGATCCTTCCTGAAATCAAGCTTGCGCCCCGGCAGATATTCACCCGGTCCAAGGTGCGCGCTGACGTTGCCCGCATCATCGAGCTTTATAAGCGTCAAGGCCGGTTCGCGGCGACCGTCGAGCCTAAGATGGTGATGCTTGAGCAGAACCGCGTCGATATCGTGTTCGAAATCAACGAAGGGCCAAAGTCCAAGGTTCGTCAGATTAACATCATCGGGAATGAGAAGTTCTCGGACGGCGACCTGCGGGGCGAGATGGTAACCAAGCAGGCGCGCCCTACGCGTATCTTCAGCTCAGGCACCAGCTATGACCCCGACCGCCTGGCATTCGACCAGCAGAAGCTTCGCCAGTTCTACCTGACCCAAGGCTACGCAGACTTCCGGGTTGTGTCAGCCGTTGCGGAACTGACGCCGGACAAGCGTGACTTCATCATTACCTATGTGGTTGAGGAAGGCGAACGCTACAAGTTTGGCGATGTCACTGTCGAAAGCCAGTTGCGCGACTTCGATAGTGAATTGTTGACCACGCAACTGCCGATGAAGACTGGCGACTGGTACGATGCCAAGCTGGTCGAGGATACGATTGAGCGTCTGAACGAAACAGCGGGCGCCTATGGCTATGCCTTCGCTGAAGTTCGCCCGGATTATAACCGGAGCAAGGAAGACCTCACGATGGGGGTCACGTTCCTTATCGATGAAGCACCGCGCGTCTATGTCGAACGGATTGATGTTAACGGCAACACGCTGACGCAGGACAAGGTTGTTCGCCGCGAATTCCGTATTTCGGAAGGCGACGCGTTCAACTCCTTCCAGGTGAAGCGTTCGTCGAACCGTATTACGTCGCTGGGCTATTTCCAGGACAAGTTTGAAATTGAGCAAAAGCCAGGAAGTGCGCCTGATCGCATCATCCTTGAGGCTAATGTCGAAGAAAAGCCAACCGGCGAACTCCAGCTTTCGGCGGGCTATTCCAGCATCGAAAAGCTGATTTTCCAGGGCTCTATCCAGCAGCGCAACTTCCGGGGTCGCGGCCAGACGCTGGGCCTCAGTGGTAGCTATTCGCGCTATTCGAAGAGCGCTCAGGTCAGTTTCACGGACCCCTATGTGTTCGACAAGAACATCTCGCTGGGTGTCGATATTTATCGCCGCGATTATGACAGCTTCAATTTCGACGGTAACGACCGCAATACCACCTATGAGCAGTCGACCACCGGCTTCCAGGTTCGTGCGGGCATTCCGCTGACTGAATACATGACCGGCATCGTCCGCTATACGTTGAGCCGTGACGATGTGTCGCTCGGGCCGCAATATTTCCGTGATTTGGACGGCAATGGCACGACAGAGTGCGATCCGTTGGTCGCGGGCCGTTATCTGTGCGACGCGCTTGGCAAATGGACAAGCTCGATCATCGGATTGACCCTGGTTCACGATACGCTGGATAACCGCGGACGTCCGTCGCGCGGCCACATGGTGTCGTTGAACGCTGACTTTGCCGGGTTGGGTGGTAACGTCAAATATGGCCGCCTTCGCGCAAATGCCGCGCAGTATTTTCCGTTGGGCAGCGGGTTCATCTTCTCGCTCCAGGGTGAAGGCGGGGCAATCAAGGGCTTCGGTAACTATGGCGACGAAGCTGCGGGTATCGACGATGTCCGTCTGACGGACCGTTTCTATCTGGGCGAACCCCAGATGCGCGGCTTTGATATTCGCGGCGTTGGCCCCCGCGTATTGCGCAAACCTATTGTCACTCTGGAAGATGGCACGGTGGGGCCGTCCACTGATCGGAAGCAATGGACGGACGACGCCATCGGCGGCAAGCTCTACTATATGGGCCGGGCTGAACTGGAAATTCCGCTGGGCTCCGGCGCGCGGGAACTCGGCTTGCGCCCGTCCGTCTTCGTGGATGTGGGCGCGCTGTGGGATGTTACCGCGCCGATCGAGCAGAATTGTGCGGGAGGGTGCTTTATCCCATTCACTAACAGTGCCGGCCAGCCTCTGTATGAGCAAGTCACGGTCGCTGCGGATGGGACCGAGACACGAACGCAGACGACCAACATAACTTCGCCTACTGGTGCGGCAAACACGCCGCTCGGGTCGACGACCAGCTTCGTTGAACAGTTTGTGGGCAACACATGGAAGCCGCGCGTTGCGATTGGCGTGGGCGTAAACTGGAACTCGCCTTTCGGTCCGTTCCGCATCGACTTCGCCCATGTCCTTGTGAAACAGGATGGCGATGACACCAAGGCATTTACCTTTAACGTAGGAACCCAATTCTGATGAAGATCATCCTTAAATCAGCAATGGCGGCCAGCCTCGCTCTGGGCGCAGCCTCACTTCCCGGTATCGTCCAGCCTGCGATTGCAGCGGGTCCGATTGTGCCGGGTCTCGGCATTGCGAACCTTGATGCTATCCGCGTCAATTCGAACGCCTTCAAGACGGCGCAGCAGCAGCGCCAGACGACCTACAAGGCCCAGATAGACCAGGCCAATGCCCGCGCTCAGCAGATCCAGGCGCAGCTCAAGCCGCTGGCTGACAAGTTTGAGGCGGATCGCCGCGCGGCCAAGCCAAATCCGACTGCGCTGCAACAGCAGGTCGCCCAGATCCAGCAGCAGCAGCAGGCTGGACAGGAAGAGGTTAATCGCATCCTGGCGCCTGTCGCCATGTCCGAAGCCTATGTCGACGAACAGATTGCCGACAAGCTTGGCGCAGCCGTCGAGGCCGCGCTGAACAAGCGGAAGATTTCGTTGCTGCTGCGTCCGGATGGCCTGATCCATGCCGACAACGCGTATAACATGAACCAGCCCATTCTCGATGAGCTGAATACGATGCTGCCTTCGGTGCAGATCGTACCACCGCAGGGCTGGGAACCTCGCGAAGTTCGTGATGCGCGTGCGCGGCAGGGTGGCCAGCCGGCTCCAGTGCAGCCCGCCGGTCCTGCGCCCGAAGGCCGTTAAAGCCTGAAAGGGACATAGATGTCCGACGAAACACAGGGCGAGGCGGCTTCGGCCGCCCGCTCGCTTGATTTTCGCGCGATTCTGGCAGCGCTGCCACATCGCTATCCCATGCTGTTGGTGGATCGGATCGTCTCGCTGCAGGCGGATGAGCAGATCCATGCCGTGAAGGCTGTCAGCTTTAACGAGCAGTTCTTTCAGGGGCACTTCCCCGGGCGTCCGATTATGCCTGGGGTGCTTCAGATAGAAGCGTTGGCCCAAGCAGCGGGAATCCTGGCAGTTGAAACGCTGGGGCTCGCTGGTTCGGGTAAGCTAGTCTACTTCATGGCCATTGAAGAGGCAAAGTTCCGCAATCCGGTTGAGCCGGGCTGTCTGCTTGATCTTGAGGTTGGCTTTGTTCAGCGTCGCTCCAAGGTCTGCAAGTTTTGGGGCAAGGCGTCTGTTGACGGCAAGGTGACGTGTGAAGTGAAGTTCACAGCCATGATTGCCGACCCGCCAGAGGGCTGAACCGCCCTGAGCGAACTCTCGCCGTAGACAATCTTGCGTTGCGCCGCTATGGCGCGCGCTTCCCTTTCCAGGCCGGTCGGAACCGTCCGCAACGAAAGTCACGAGAATGAAGCCCGATATTCATCCCGATTACCACAAGATCAAGGTGCAGATGACCGATGGCACCGTCTTCGAAACCCGCTCTACGTGGGGCAAGGAAGACGACACGCTAGTCCTGGACATCGACCCAACATCGCACCCGGCTTGGACCGGCGGAAATCAGCGTCTTCTGGACGCGGGTGGCCGTGTGGCTCAGTTCAACAAGCGCTTTGGTGGCCTGTCCCTCAAGAAGGGCTGAACATCGGCTTGTTCGGATAAAGGGAAGGGCGGCTTCGGGCCGCCCTTTTCGTATGTGTTTCAGATGTGGCGCATCAGTTTATGCCACTCGCTGCGCTCCATCGGTATCGGACGCAGAAATTCCAGCCCGGCAGCCTCTTCGCGGACCCAGCGTACAATGGCGCGAAGTGGTGGATCATCGCCCAGACTGACGCTGACGAATCGGCCCACCCGTAGCCAACCCGAGGTGGAGCGAACAAAGCAGCCATGCGTAGATAAATCGCCAATGACGACCGGGATAATCTCCCCGTCCAACGAACCGAGTTGTGCAACGGCTTGGGCAGGGATGCGGAAAGATTTGCGGCGAGTTTGGCCCGTCGCTTCCGGAGCGGGGTCAAGCCGACGGATTGCATTGCCCATGCGCGCGCCTTCGTATTTTTGCCCGTCGTCGCTGTGACCCGGGGAACAATGCGTAGGTGCTATCGCCGGGCTGTTAACAATCGCGGGCCGGACAAAGTTAACTCCGCAGTGACGCTGTTTGAGTAGCTTTGACGTAATCCGAGGGAAACGTGGGTGGCGATTCGCTGAGGATGAGCGGTGGAGGTGCAGTGTGTGCGTCAGCGCGGCAGCGAAAGAAAATTGCGCCCGGTCGTTTTTGGCAAACTTTTCGCTTTCCATCCGGCGTGCCCTGTGTAACAGGCGCGCTCCCGCAGTATCGCGGCTTGCTAGTAAGCGCATGGGGCCCTAACAGCCCGCTTCTTAGCACGTACAGGATTATGGCGACCGTAGCTCAGTTGGTTAGAGCGCCGGTTTGTGGTACCGGAGGTCGTGGGTTCGAGACCCATCGGTCGCCCCATCCTGTAGAAATGCGTGCCACCATTTGGAGGGGCGCATGGACGCGTTCTGGACAGGCCCCGATTTCGACGATCACGAGCTTGTACAGCTTGTGCGCGATCCTGTTTCCGGATTGACGGCAATTATTGCGCTGCATTCGACACATCTGGGCCCCGGTGCGGGCGGTACGCGTTTTTGGCGCTATGCCGCTCCCGGTGATGCCATGCGCGATGCGCTGCGCCTGTCGCGCGGGATGAGCTACAAGAATGCAATGGCTGGTCTGCCGGTCGGTGGCGGTAAGGCAGTTATCCTTGCCGATGCTGCCCGGACAAAAAGCCCGGCACTGCTTGCGGCCTTCGGTGACGCTGTCGAGGCTCTTGGTGGGCGCTATATCACCGCTGAGGACGTCGGTGTGAACGAGGCTGATATGGTGGCCATTGCCGCGCGAACGGCGCACGTAACGGGCCTGCCAGCCAGCGATGGAGCGTCGGCTGGTGGCGATCCTGGACCATTCACGGCGATGGGCGTTTATCTGGGCATCAAGGCTGCAGTTGGCTGGGCGCTGGGGCGCGAGTCGATGAAGGGTGTGCATGTCGCCGTGCAGGGAAGCGGCAGCGTGGGCGGCGGCGTGGCGCGGCTGCTGGCGCGTGACGGCGCGAAGCTTACGCTGGCTGATATCGATGCGCATCGGGCCGATGCGCTTGCGCGGGATCTGGGGGCAGAAACGGTCTCGGCCAATGCGATCATGGATGTTGCTTGCGATGTGTTCAGCCCTAACGCACTTGGCGCTATTCTGGACGACGCTGGAATTGCCCGGCTGCAGGCGCCGATTGTCGCAGGGGCTGCGAACAACCAACTCGCGCGCGCGGGACATGGTCCGGCATTAGCGGCTCGCAGCGTTCTGTATGCGCCGGATTATGTGATAAATGCCGGCGGCATCATTAGCGTAACGCTGGAGTATCTTGCCCGCCAGTCCGGCGGGCATTGCGAGGTTGCGGAAGTCCACCGCCGGCTGGCCGAGATACCCGAACGCCTGACGCGCATCTGGGATGCGGCCCGCTGCAGCGGCCTGTCGCCGGATGCAGTGGCGGATGCGATGGCGCAGAAGTTGATCGGACGCTGATTCTTCCTGATCCAATGCAGTCTGATACTTGCCCGGTGGCGCGCTGCCTGCCAAAGCGCGTCGCTATGCATGGCTTCGCCAATCCCGCCCGTTTCCTGCGCATTGCCCGCTGGCTTATGCCATTGCTGTTGGTGTGCGGCCTTGTGGTCACTGCGGCGGCGCTGGCGTGGGGAATGTGGCGTGTGCCACCGGATCGTTTGATGGGTGATACGGTACGGATTCTCTTTATCCATGTGCCGGCTGCGTGGTTGGGCATGGGGGGCTGGACTACCATAGCGGTCGCCAGCCTGGTCGAACTTGTGTGGCGTCATCCGCTTGCTGGTATCGCAGCGCGGGCTGCGGCCATTCCGGGTGCGGCATTTACTGCTATTTGCCTCATTACCGGCTCTCTGTGGGGCCGCCCGGCCTGGGGGACCTGGTGGGTGTGGGACGGTCGGTTGACCAGCATGTTGGTCCTGCTGTTCCTTTATTTCGGTTATATCGCACTGGCGGATGCGTCCCGTCGCGACGGCGGCGGTGCGCGGGTGGCTGCTATCTTCGGTCTCGTGGGTGCCATTAATATCCCGATCATCAACCGGTCGGTAGTGTGGTGGAACAGCCTGCATCAGCCTGCCAGTATTACGGTGGGCAAGTCGGCTATCGATGCTGCCTTCCTGTGGCCTTTGCTGGCTGCGACTATGGGCTTTGGACTGATCTTCGGCGGAGTTGTGCTTGCATGGATGCGCGCAATTCTTGCTGACATGCAGGCGGAATCCCGCCTGCGGCGGAAAGCTGCTTCCTGATGCGTGAAGTTCTCGATTACTGGGCCTTTGTATATGCGGCCTATGCCGTTGGCATTGCCGGAACTCTGCTGATGATCGGCTGGAGCCTTATTGCCATGCGTCGCGCTGAGCGCCGACGCGATCGGAGCCGTGGACGATGATAGGTGCGCTTCGGCCGAAGCATCAACGGCTGGTTTTGTTACTCATAGCCTTGGGCGTTCTACTCGCCGCTGGCCTGCTGGCGGCGTGGGCACTGCGTAGCCAGGCCTCCTATTTCTATGTGCCCAGCGATATTCGTGCCGATCCACCCGAGCCTGATCGTGCGGTGCGCCTGGGGGGCATGGTTGAAAAGGGCTCGATCAAAACCGAGGCCGATGGCGTCACTGTCGCGTTTGTGGTCGGCGATGGGAAAGAACGCGTGCCCGTGCGCTTTGCCGGGATCGTTCCGTCCCTCTTCGTAGAGGGATCGGGCGTCGTAGCCGAAGGTAAGCTGCGGGCGGATGGCACTTTCATTGCTGATAATCTTCTGGCCAAGCATGACGAGAACTACGTCCCGCGTGAGCTTCAGGACATGGCCCAGCACCAGGCCAAACAGGTGGTGGCGGAAACCCAATGATCGCTGAATTTGGACTTATCGCCCTGTGGCTTGCCGCCGCACTGGCGGGCTTGCAACTTTTGGCCGGGGCGTTGAGCCTTACCTCGCGCGGGCAGGTGCTTGGCGGGATCGTCCGCCCAGTGGCCGTTATGCAGGGCGTGCTATGCGCGTTGGCCTTTGGTGCGCTGATCGTCCTGTTCCTGCAAACCGACTTGTCGGTGAAGCTGGTGGCCACGAATTCGCATTCGGCCAAACCTTTCATTTACAAGCTGTCCGGCACTTGGGGGAACCACGAAGGTTCCATGCTGCTGTGGGTGACGGTGATGGGGCTGGCGGGCAGCTTTGTTGCGCTGATCGAACGACGCTTGCCTGAGCCCACCATGCTGGCGACGCTGGCGGGACAGGCTTTTGTATCATTGGGCTTTTACGCATTCCTTCTGGCCTCTTCCAATCCCTTTGAGCGTCTGCCGGTGCCGCCGGCGGAAGGACAAGGGCTCAACCCGCTGCTGCAGGATGTGGGCCTCGCCTTCCACCCGCCAACGCTTTACCTCGGCTATGTCGGTCTTTCGGTGGCCTTCAGTTTTGCTATCGGCGCGTTGGTTACCCGCAACGTCGGGCCAGCCTTTGCCCGTGCCATGCGGCCCTGGGTGCTGGGCGCTTGGATTTTCCTGACACTGGGTATCTCTGCAGGCTCATACTGGGCCTATTACGAACTGGGCTGGGGCGGCTGGTGGTTCTGGGATCCGGTCGAAAACGCTTCGCTGATGCCTTGGCTGGCCGCGACGGCATTGCTCCATTCCGCCAGTGTCCTGGCTGCGCGTAATGCCTTGCGGGCCTGGACGGTGATGCTGGGCGTCGTTGCCTTTTCGATGTCGATGGTCGGCACGTTCCTGGTGCGCTCGGGCATTCTGACCAGTGTTCACGCCTTTGCGGTTGATCCGGAACGCGGCAGCTTCATCCTTGCGCTGCTGGTGATCTACATCGGTGGGGCGCTTACCCTGTTCGCGGTGCGGGCCAGCACCGTGACAGAGGGGGAGCGGTTTGCACTGACGAGCCGTGAAGGCGCGCTCGTGTTCAATAATGTGATGTTGTCAGCGATTCTGGGCGTCGTGCTGTTCGGCACGCTGTATCCTCTCATGACGGAGGCGTTCGGCCAGAAGGTTTCGGTCGGCCCGCCTTACTTCAATCCGATGGCTGCGCTCTTTGCCGTGCCGATGATGATCGTAATGGCGTTTGGGCCGCTGCTTCGTTGGCGACAGGACAATTTTGCCCGCATCCGGGGGCAACTAATTCTTCCCGCGCTGATTTCGGTGGGCGTCGCCGCCGGGTTGTTCGCCGCAGAGGCGATTGGTGCGTTGCCGCTCATCGGCCTTGCTGTGGCGGCCGGACTGGGCGTTGCGAGCTTACTGCCGCTTCGGGGCAGAAATCTCCGGCGTACGCCTTTGCCCGTATGGGGCATGGTACTGGCCCATTTCGGCGTAGCGGTGACATTGTTCGGCATGGCCAGCGAGAGCGCATTCTCTGTAGAGAAGCTTGTGGCCGCGCGCGTCGGGCAAACCACCGAGGTTGGCCCGTGGCAAGTCCGCTTCGTCGAAATACAGCCCGTTGCAGGTCCGAACTGGACCGCCTTGGAAGCTGATATGTTTGCCAGCTACCGCGGCGGTGCTGAAGTTGAAATACGGCCGCAAGCGCGCAGCTTCTGGTCACCGCCACAGATGACGAGTGAATCGGCTCTCGTTACACGCTGGAACGGGCAACTGTATGCCGTGCTCGGTGAAGAGACGGACGATGGCCGCTGGCAGCTTCGGCTCTGGTGGAAGCCATTCGTAACGTTGATCTGGTACGGTAGTATCCTGATCGCATTGGGCGGGCTTCTGGCGCTGATAGGCCGTGTGGCCAGCGATGTGCGACGCGTAGTGGCACGAGACAAGATCGCGGACCGCCGCATGGAGATGGCGAAATGAGCGAGGGGCAAAAAGCTTCGCGCTGGGCATTGTGGCTGCCGCTGGCGATATTTGCCGGCTTCATCGGTTTGGCCGTTTCAGGGTTGTTGTGGCCGGCTGATCGCAACGTCGCCAGCACGATGATCGGCAAGCCGCTGCCGCAGTTTGAATTGCCTGCGGCTGTACCGGGAAGGCCCGGCCTTTCCACTGCAGACTTTACCGATGGCAAGCCGCGGCTGCTTAATGTCTTTGCCAGTTGGTGCATCCCGTGCGCGCTGGAGGCACCTCAGCTTTCGCAGCTTGAGGCCGCAGGCGCCGAGATACACGCCGTAGCCATACGTGATCGTACCGAAGATGTGTCATTGTTTCTGAAGCGTTACGGCAACCCCTTCACCCGGATCGGCAAGGATGACATCAGCGCGGTCCAACTTGGTATCGGTTCGTCTGGTGTTCCAGAAACCTTTGTGATCGATGGGAGCGGTATCATCCGCTATCAGCATATCGGCGATATCCGGCCTGAGCAGGTACCGATGATCCTGGAAAAGCTGAAGGAGGCGCAGCGATGAGGACGCTGTTGATCGCATTGCTTGCGCTGTTCGCGGTGCCGCTCGCCGCGCAGGATTCTCTGCCGCCTGCACCTTACGCCAATCGACAGATTGAGGATCCGGCACTGGAAGCCAAAGCGCAGGAACTGATGGAGACCATTCGCTGCCTGAAGTGCCAGAGCCAGACTATCTCTGATTCCGATGCGCCGATGGCGGGTGACATGCGCAGCCAGATTCGCATGCGCATTGCAACGGGCGAACATCCGGAAGTGATCCGTGCGTGGCTGGTTGAACGCTATGGCGACTATGTGAGTTATTCACCGCGCATAACCTCCCTCACATGGCCGTTGTTCGCCTTGCCGGTGGTTCTAATAGCGCTGTCTTTGCTGCTGCTCCGTCGGCGTTTCCGCGGGAAGGGTGACGCATCATGATCTGGGTATTGGCGGGTGGGATCGCGGTCGTTGTATTTCTGGTGATCGCCTTCGTTCTCAAAGCACCGCGCCCCGGCTATGAGGCTATTGCAGCGGCGCTTCTTCTTGGCATCGCCGGCTATGCCCTGCAGGCCAGCCCAGGAATTCCGGCTGCGGCCAAACCGCCAGAGCAGAAAATCACCGGTAACGCGGCGGCGCTGGTAGAGGCGCGGCAGTCTTTGGATGGGCAGCCCGGCCCAGCGGGCGACAATTTTCTGATCATTGGCGATGCCCTGGCCCGCAACGGGCGTTTTGCTGACGCTGCCGGCGTGATGCTGGGGGCGGTTCGGAAAAATCCGAAGGACGGCGAGGCGTGGTTGGCCATTGCCAATTCTCTGGTTGGCCATGCTGAGGGCCAGCTTACACCGGCTTCGCTGTACGCCTTCCAGCGAGCAGCGGACGCTGCGCCCGAGAATCCCGGGCCGCCGTTTTTCCTGGGCATGGCGCTTGCCCAGTCTGGACGGCTGGTAGAAGCGCGGAGCCTGTGGGCAGAGCTTCTGGAACGCTCTCCGGCTGATGCTCCCTGGCGCGAGGACCTGACGCAGCGACTCCAGCAACTCGACGCATTCATCGCCCAACAACAGACTGTTGGTAGCGCACCCTGACAGCGATTGCGCATACAATCCCCCGCTGCTAAGCGCCGCAGCCTTGCCGCCAAGCGGTGGTGACCACTAGGTTGGGTCAAGTCTAGGGCTAGGCGCACGCATGGGCGATTCTGACAGGCATAATTCTGGTGAGGGTGCTCAACCGTCAGTGCAGCCGGTGCACTCAAGCCATGGCCATGCCACGGGCGGCCTGCTGAAACTGTCAGTCGGCGCCATCGGCGTCGTTTTCGGGGATATCGGTACAAGCCCGCTTTATGCGATGCGCGATACCTTCGCCGGGCATCATCCGCTGCCGCTTGACCAACTGCATGTCTATGGCATCGTCAGCCTGATGTTCTGGTCGATGATGGTGATCGTGACGCTCAAATATGTGTCGATCATCATGCGGGTCGATAACAAGGGAGAAGGCGGCAGCCTTGCGTTGCTGGCTCTTATAAACCAGCACTCAGTGGGCAAGAAATGGTCGGGGGGGATCATCCTCCTCGGCGTGTTTGCAACATCGCTGTTCTATGGGGACAGCATGATCACCCCGGCCGTTTCGGTACTGGGTGCTATCGAAGGTGTTGCAGTCTATAATCCCGCGATGAGCCGGTTGGTCGTTCCGATCGTGGTCGGCATCCTGATCTTCATTTTTATGATCCAAAGCAGGGGAACAGCTCGTGTTGCGGCGTTCTTCGGCCCGATCATGCTGGTCTATTTCGGCACGATCTCCGTCCTTGGCATCATAAGCATCGCTCAGATGCCCACCGTACTTGAGGCGCTGAGCCCACATCACGCTGTCGTCATGTTCGTTGCCGATCCGTGGCGCGGATTTCTGGCGATGGGCGCTGCCGTTTTGGCCGTAACGGGTGCGGAAGCGCTGTATGCCGACATGGGGCATTTCGGGAGAAACCCCATCCGGGTGTCCTGGCTGTCCTTTGTATTGCCAGCGTTGGTCCTCAATTACCTTGGCCAGGCTTCCCTTTTGATGCGTGATCCCACCGCGCTGGAAAGCCCGTTCTACTTCCTGGCGCCTGAATGGTTCCAGTGGCCGTTGTTGTTAATAGCGAGTGCGGCCGCCGTCATTGCCTCTCAGGCGGTAATCTCAGGCGCGTTTTCTGTGACGCAGCAAGCCATCCAGTTGGGCTTCATTCCGCGGATGACGATAAAGCACACCAGCGCTTCGACTGTCGGGCAGATTTACATTCCAGCGTTGAACTGGGCGTTGATGATCGCGGTTATCCTGCTTGTGCTGGTATTCCAGCGCTCGTCGAACCTGACTGCGGCGTATGGCATAGCCGTCACTGGCGCGATGCTGATTGACAACTTCCTGCTGGCAGTTGTGCTTTTCCATCTGTGGAAATGGAAACCTTGGGCATCCCTGCCGGTTCTGGCGGTATTCTTCGCGTTGGACACGGCCTATATGGCTGCCAACCTGACCAAGATCCCCGATGGCGGCTGGGTGCCGCTTCTTATGGGATTTGCGATATTTACAATGCTGACCACGTGGTCACGCGGGCGCGGGCTGATGCGGCAGAACATGGCTGAGGGATCTATCCCGATAGAGGTCTTCGCCAAGAGCGCCCACTCTAGCGCAACCCGCGTCGCTGGAACCGCCATCTTCATGGCATCGACGGAAAAGGGTGTCCCTTCCGCGCTGTTGCACAACATCAAGCACAACAAGGTGCTGCATGAGCGGGTGGTAATCCTGACGGTGGCGATACAGGATGTTCCCTATGTCGAGGATGAGGATCGCTATTCGGTCAAGGACCTCGGCAACGGCTTTTACCGCCTGATCATGCGTTTTGGATTCATCGAGGAAACCGACATTCCCGAAACGCTAAAGCGCGTGACGACGTGCGGTGAGCCGTTTGAGATGATGAAGACGAGCTTCTTCCTGTCACGGCAAACCCTGTTGCCATCGGCCAAGCCAGGCATGGCGATCTGGCGGGAGAAACTGTTCGCGTGGATGCTGCGCAATGCGGCGAGTCCGATGGAATTCTTCCGCTTGCCGACCAACCGTGTTGTTGAGTTGGGAAGTCAGCTGGAAATCTGACCCGGCGGTCTGGCCTGCGGTTTGTGCATCCGGCCTGGCGTCTGGACGTCAGAGGGCCTGACTTAGGGCCCTCTATTCGCAGCTGCTTGCTGCGATAATCGCCAGTGGGTTCAGATATTCCACATGCTCCAACACCACGCTGTCACGGATGCGGGTGAGCATGATGTATTCGTTACGATAGGGCTTGCCGTTGGCCATCACCGCTTCGGCTTTAGCCGTGGTGAGCATGAGTTCTGGGTCTTCAGTCCGGCGGATCACCTTGTCGGTAAAGACTAGTGGGCTACGTCCCGTGGCGCTGGACTGGAGCGCGGCCTGCGCCACGTCGCGGCCTTTGAATTCACTGGGAACGCCATCAGGAACGAACGGCAGGCGCAGTATGAAATCTGGTGAGACCTCGCCGGAGAACGCGCTGAAATTTCCTTCTGGCAGGACAGTGAGCCATTCGGACATCAGGTCTGTCAGGTCTGTCATGTGCGCGCTCCCGGCCGTGTTTGTGTCTTTGCCAAGCCTCAAAAGCAAGCACCCAAAAGAAAAGGGCGGTGTTCCGGATGGAACTCCGCCCTCTGCATTGCAGGCCTGTTCGGCTGGGATCAGCCGAGGTTGGCGCTTACCATTGCGTACAGCATCGGCAGTGACAGCAGCAGGTTGGTGCGGCTGGCAGCAAGTGCGCGCGGTGCAAGTTTAGCCTTCTCTGCGTCGGTCGCTTCAACGATGCCGAGGATCTTCTTCTGGGCAGGCCAGATGATGAACCAGACGTTGAACGCCATGATCAGGGCAAGCCACATGCCGATACCGATCAGCTTGACGTTGCCTTCGCCCGAGAGTGTCAAAGCCTGGTGGCCGTAGCCAGAGACCATTGCGATCACGAGGCCGGTGATGACCGTCAGCAGTGCGGACCAGCGGAAGAAGAAAAACACGCTCGGTGCAATATAGCCCGTGACGCCCTTCTTCAGTTCGGCGGGGACCTTGGGCATGGTGGGTACCTGAACCAGGTTCAGATAATACAGCAGACCGATCCACAGGATGCCGAAAAAGATATGCAGCCAGCGGAAGATCGAATTCACGTCGACCGGAGTGGTCGGCGCAAATGCCATCATCAGAATGATAGCGAGCACCAGGCCGGTGACGAGCACCAGGTGCAGATTGCCAAAGAATTTCGCCATAGTTTCCCCCTCTATACGACCCCGATCTGGGGGTCGGAGCGAGTTGATAAGTTTCATTGGCCGCCGTTTACCGGGCAGCGGTGCCGCTTATCGCGCCAAGGCGTGAGAAAGTCACATGATTTTGCGGGGTTTTGCACTCATTCGTGCGGTGGATGAGTGATTACATCATCCTTTGCCGCGGAACCCAGGCCGTGCCGCAACAGCATGGGCATTTGTGCGAAGGTGAAAATGAACGAAAGCGGCAGAAATACGTAAAGCTTGGCCTGCAGCCACCACCCGAAGCTGAGGAAATGGCGAAACCCTTCATTCAGCGCGGCCAGAACGAGGAAGAATATACCCCAGTTGCGTGAAAGCAGCAGCCAGCCCTTGTCGCTCAAGCCCTCGAACGCCGCTTCGAGAAGGTACTTGAGCAACGCCTGTCCCCGCGCGACGCCGATAAGCAGGGCAAGGCCAAACATCAGATAAATCGCCGTCGGCTTGATCTGGATGTAAAACTTGTCTTGCAGAAAAATGGTAAGCGCGCCGAAGAAAACGATAAGGCCGGTCGACAGCCACAGCATGGGTGAAACGCGGCCGAACTTCATCTTCGACACGATCAGCGCAATCACTGCCGCGAACATGAACGCGCCAGTACCCTTAATGACCGCCAGAACCTCTGCGATGCTGTTCTCTTTGTTTTCCGGCGCAAAATACCGATAAACGATGAAGAAGATGATGATCGGGCCATAATCTACGACCAGATTCAGCCAGCCGGATTTCTTCGGGGCCTCGGCTTCGCTCATCGCGCTACTCCTGCAATGACCCGGGCAACAAGATCGGGATCGAAAGGCCGAAGATCGTCGATTTTTTCGCCAACGCCGATGGCATGGATCGGCAGTCCATACTGTTCAGCTGCAGCGACAAGGACGCCGCCGCGCGCTGTTCCATC
>Ga0233380_1000246_pt1 | contig 30620 bp, 27 predicted proteins | sample ElkDunMinimDraft_9_FD_191541 | JGI IMG/M metagenome (GOLD analysis project Ga0233380, IMG submission 191541) | Fecal eukaryotic communites from dung pellets of Tule Elk in California, USA - Elk Dung F36 | ecosystem: Host-associated > Mammals > Digestive system > Large intestine > Fecal | place... | reverse complement strand
GGTCACGACGACATTGCCGTTCTCGTCTCGGTGGCCATGGCGGGCTGCAAGCCGGCCGCCTTCACGAAACGCGAGAAGCATATTCTCCATCGCCCCGACCCGAAGGTCATCGGTCAGTTCAACACTGTCCGTGAAAAGCTGGTTGCCGTCTGCATCCACCAAGCGGACGTTGCCCGAGGCAAAAATCTGGCCGGTATCGCTGTTCCAGGTGACGGCGTCGGCACGGACCGACTCATCCTCGTGCCGCAAAACGACATTGCCCTTGGCTGTCAGCAACTTGTCGTTGTCGTTGTATTCAACCCCGTCCGCTTCAAAGGCGATGGGCTCACCCTCATCGGGCGCGACAGGAGTGGCGTCGTCAGGGGCGGTGCTGGCCTGCGGAGCTGGCGGCAGCACGACAGGCGCAGGCTCGTTCGCGATGTCTTGTGCAAAGGCATTTGGCGCACTGCATGCGAGGGCAATCGCCAACACGGAAAGGCCAGCCTGCCAGGTCCGCAGTCGACACGAGAGGGCATGCTGCGAAGGGAGGCAGACTGGGAGCATGGCTTGCCTATCGCATTGGTGTTGCTTAACTGCAATCCACCCCTGCCACATGGTATCCCCAGTTCGGCACGTCCCAGGAGAGTTCATGCAAATCCAGTTCCTCGATGCGCTGCCAAGCCCCGCACCGCGTCTTGTCGTGCGCGTTACCAATCAGGATGCGCTGCCGACCGATCTGGAGCCTGTTATTGTGCAGGGTGCTGCGGCGTCGCGTTTTGTGGGCAAAGCCGCGCAATCACATGAAGCATTCGTGGAGCGTGACGGCCAGTTGACGCGCGTAGCGCTGATCGGGCTGGGCGAGTCGAACGCTGCAGGGCGCGTCAGTTCGATAGAGCGCGCTGGCGCCGTCGTAAGCACGAAGTATCTGACATCAGGGGAAACCTCACTGATCGTCGATCTTACCGGGGCGGCGTTAAATCCGACGGAAACGGCGGCTTTCCTGCTTGGCCTGCGCCTTCGCGCATGGCGGCACGACGTTTATCGTACGAAGCAGCCGGATGACCAGAAGCCGACGCTGCAGGATGTATTCGTGCTGGGTGCGCCGGACGGGGCGGAGAGTGAATGGGATCGTGAAGCTGCGCTTTGCGATGGCGTGGAGTTTACGCGCGAATTGGTCACCGAACCGGCCAACGTCATCTATCCCGAAAGTTTCGTCGCCCGCTGCACGGAACGGATGGAGGGGACGGGCATCACGATTCGCGTGATCGATGAAAAGGAAATGCGCGATCTGGGAATGGGCGCTCTGCTGGGCGTTTCTCAGGGATCAGCACGGCCACCGCGGATGCTGGTCATGGAATGGCTGGGCGGCGAAGACGGCGTAAAACCAACGGCATTTGTCGGTAAAGGCGTCACTTTCGATACGGGCGGTATTTCGCTCAAGCCGCCGGCTGGCATGGAAGACATGAAGTGGGACATGGGCGGTGCAGGGGCTGTCGCTGGTGCCATGCTTGCGCTGGCCGGGCGTAAGGCAAAAGCCAACGTCATTGGCGTTTGCGGGCTTGTGGAAAACATGCCTGACGGCGCTGCGCAGCGGCCAGGTGACGTCGTCACCTCGATGTCTGGCCAAACCATCGAAGTGATCAACACCGACGCCGAGGGACGGCTTGTGCTCTGTGATGCGCTGACCTGGACGCAGAAGGAATATGCGCCTGCCGCGATTATTGACCTTGCGACTTTGACAGGCGCGATCGTCGCAACCCTTGCCAGCGAGTATGCTGGGGTTTTCTCCAACGACGATGGGCTTGCTGACAACCTGCTGTCGGCAGGCAAAGGGTCGGGCGACAAGCTATGGCGTCTGCCGATCGGCGCTGCCTATGACAAGATGATCGACAGCCCGATCGCCGATATGAAGAATGTCGGCCCGCGCTTCGGCGGCTCCATCACGGCTGCGCAATTCCTTCAGCGGTATATCGACAAGGGAATGATCTGGGCACACCTCGACATTGCGGGGGTAGTCTGGGCGGACAAGCCGGGCGCGACCTGGGACAAGGGCGCAACCGGCTATGGCGTGCGCTTGCTTGACCGCTATGTGCGGGACGCACTTGAGCAGTAAGGCGGGCAGAAATGCGCGTCGATTTTTATCAGGCCAGTCGCGATCCGGTCGAAGCTGCGTTGACACTGATTGCGCGCAACACGCTTAAGGTCGGTGAGCGGCTGCTGGTGGTGTCGGGCGATGACGTACAGCTTGGCCGGATCAGCGAGTCGCTGTGGGCCCTGAAGGAGGGCTTCCTGGCGCACGGCTTTGCCGGGGACGCGGAGGATGGCCGTCAGCCTATCCTGCTTTCAGGCTGTGCGGTGCCCGGTAATGGCGCTAGCTACATGGCGATAACCGATGGTGAGTGGCGCGACGGTGAAGCGCCGTTCGCCCGTATTTTCTTCATTTTCGATGATGTTACCGTCCAGAAGGCACGCGACTGCTGGCGAATGCTGGGCCAGCGGGACAAGGTGGAGCGGCATTTCTGGAAGCAGGACGGCGGCAGGTGGGTTGAGGGGCCTTAATACGGCCTTGAAATAGCGCCGCCTTGCGATAGCGCGCTTTCCTCGCTAGGGGCGCGCCGACCCGGCAGAACAACAGTCTTCTCCCAATAAAACTATCGTAAGGAACAATCCATGGCGGTTACCCGCACCTTTTCGATCCTCAAGCCCGACGCCACGCGCCGCAACCTGACCGGCGCCGTCACCCAGAAGCTTGAAGAAGCTGGCCTGCGCGTCGTTGCTTCGAAGCGTATCCAGATGACCCGCGAGCAGGCAGAAGGCTTCTACGCGGTGCACAAGGAGCGTCCCTTCTTCGGTGAACTGGTCGATTTCATGATCTCTGGCCCAGTCGTCGTGCAGGTTCTTGAAGGCGAAGACGCTGTGACGCGTAACCGCGACATTATGGGCGCCACCAACCCCAACGATGCAGATGAAGGCACCATCCGCAAGACCTTTGCCGAATCGATCGAAGCCAACACGGTTCACGGTTCGGACAGCGAAGAGAACGCAGCGATCGAGATCGCCTATTTCTTCAAGCCCGAAGAAATCGTCGGCTGATCCTTGCTTCGGCAGGAATACGAAAGGCCGCCGGAGCGATCCGGCGGCCTTTTTTGCGTTTGATCCATCCTGCATCCCTGCGGTATCGTTGTGCAAAGGAGAATAACGATGGAGACCATGGGTGCGGAAGGCGATGCCTGCCCTTTTGAATTCAACTTCGATGAGAAGACGTTCAAGGCCGGTGACACCGTAAGTTACCGCGTCACTGGAAGCCTGGAAGGCTTTCCCTTCGTCGGCACGCTGGTGGAAGTCCATGACGATCACGTAGTGATCGCCGGCGATCCCAGTGAACCGGACAAGCACTATCGCGGCACGCGCGAAAGCCGACCATTGGTGGAATACGCCGAAATTTGAGCCCAGTTATGCGGGGAAGCGCCAGCCCCTGTAGAGCCCTTTCCCTTCAAGGGAGAGGGCAAGGCGCTAAAACTGGTCTGCCGCATCCAGCATGGAGGTCAGCTTCTTGGGCGCGCTCATGCGCCAGCTGCGCTGCAGCCAGTCTGCGATGTGCTCCCAATCCGTGCCGCCGATGTCGAGACGGACGGCAACCCAGCCGTCACCGAAATAGGCAGGACGGGAATAGCGCTCGGGATCGTTTTCGATCAGCTGCAATTGCTCGTCCAGACCCCCCACCTTCACGATTAGTGCGATCTTGCCGTTGCCGTGGTGGTTGGCGCTGAAATAGGCAAAAAACTTGCCGCCCTGAACGAAGAAACCGGGCGAGCCATGCGATAGCTTTTCACCCGTTTCGGGCAATTTCAGTGCCTTTTCGCGTACCTGTTCAAGCAGCCATTCAGGCGACGAGGCCTGCGAAACCAACTGCGCCAGCGTTCGCGAATAAAGCTGATGTTCGGCAATCAGAACCCGGGAGGCAAGCGTTTCTGCCGTATCGCCTGGTACGATGGCTACCGGTGTTTGTGCCAGCAGCGGACCGTCGTCCAGTTCTGCGGTAACGAGATGAACGGAGCATCCGCCATGGCTGTCGCCGTTGGCGATGGCCTGATCGTGGGTGTGCAGGCCCTTGTATTTCGGCAGCAACGATGGGTGGATGTTGAGCATCCGTCCTTCCCACCGCCTGACGAATTCGGATGTAAGTATCCGCATATAGCCCGCCAGCGCCACATATTCTGCGCCGCTTTCTCGAATCGCGGCATCTATCGCCAGATCATGCGCGCTGCGCTCCATGCCTTTGTGCGGCAGGGCGAAGGTCCGAACGCCCTCGGCCTCTGCAAGGCGCAATCCATCTGCATCAGGATTGTTGCTGGCGACCAGCACGATCTCATACGGGCAATCGGATGCCCGGCTGGCATAAAGCAGAGCGGCCATGTTGGTGCCACTGCCTGAAATAAGGACGGCTACCTTTGTGCGCGGGCTTGCCGCCATTTCAGGCAAGGTGCACAGCTTCCCAAGGCTTGCGCGCGGCCCATGCTTCGCCGCTGCCGATTACGGTGCAGCCGCGCTCGCCCGGCGCAATCTTACCCAGGTTGTAAACCGTCTCGCCAGCGGCGGTCAGTTCCCGATAGACAGCATCGACGTTGGCAGGGTTCACAACCAGCACCATGCCGATGCCGCAGTTGAATGTGCGGGCCATTTCTTCGGCTTCGATATTCCCCTGCGCCTGCAGGAAAGCCATCAGTCGGGGCTGGGGCCACAGATCGGCAAAGACCTGCGCGTGCAAACCTTCAGGTAGGACGCGGGGAATGTTCTCAAGCAGGCCGCCGCCGGTGATATGCGCGAGCGCGTTGATCTTGCCGCTGCGGATCAGGGGGAGCAAGCTCTTCACATAGATGCGAGTCGGCTCGATCAGATGTTCGATCAGCAGGCGGTCGGAATCGAACAGGGCAGGGCGATCCATCTTCCAGCCCTTGTCGGCAGCAAGCCGACGAACCAGTGAATAGCCGTTTGAATGAACGCCGGATGAGGCAAGGCCAATAAGCTGGTCATCAGCCGAAACCCGGTCACCTGTCAGTTGCTGACCACGTTCCACCGCGCCAACGCAGAAGCCGGCAAGATCATAATCGCCGCTGGCATACATACCGGGCATTTCTGCGGTTTCGCCGCCGATCAGTGCGCAGCCGGCGATTCGGCAACCCTCGGCAATACCGGCAACAACACGCTCGGCCACGCCGCCATCAAGCTTTCCGGTGGCAAAATAGTCGAGGAAGAAGAGGGGCTCTGCGCCCTGAACAATCAAATCGTTTACGCACATGGCAACCAGGTCGATGCCGATCTGGTCATGCCGGTCGTGGTCGATAGCCAGCTTTACCTTGGTGCCAACGCCGTCATTAGCCGCTACCAGCAGAGGATCGTTATAACCCGCCGCCTTGAGATCAAAGAAGCCGCCAAAGCCTCCAAGCTCGGCATCGGCCCCCGGCCGTGCCGTCGCTTTGGCAAGCGGCGCGATGGCCTTTATCAAGGCGTTTCCGGCGGCGATCGATACGCCGGCCTGTTCATAGCTGTAGCTGCGCGGAGGCTGATTTTCGGACATGAATGCGCGGTTAGCCTTTTCGCGCTTGGATTTCCATTGCCGTTTAGGCAAAAGGCCGACGGTTTTCACCGATGACAGTATTATCCCCGCCCAAACCCCTTCGCGCCTGGCGCCCCGGACCCGCTGCCCAACTGGGCGTGGGGCTTGGTCTTGCGCTTGCGATCGCCCTCACCGTCGTAGGCCCGGAACGGCTCTGGGCGCAGATCGAGGGGGAACGGGGAATCGCTCCGATTGCCAGCACCAGCGACATCCAGATCGGCGGAATTCAGGTTAACACAACAGGCAAAAACCCCGCGGAAGCGCGTGCTGCCGGGTGGAAAATGGCCCAGCGCAAGGCCTGGGAAGGGCTGAAGGGCGAGCCTATGGGCGACGATCAGATCGGCGGCATGGTTTCGGCTGTTGTCATCGAACAGGAGCAGATCGGGCCAAGGCGCTACATTGCAACGCTGGGGGTCATTTTTGACCGGGCGAAAGCGGGGCAGTTTCTTCCGGTATCGACTGAAGGCGGCGTTCGTGCGCGTTCGGCGCCGTTATTGGTGATTCCCGTGCTGACGTCCGGCGGCGTGTCGCAGGCCTTCGAAGTACGCGGTGCATGGCAGCGGGCGTGGGCCAATTTCCGCACGGGTGCGAGCCCGATCGATTATGTCCGCCCCTCTGGCGCCGGGGGTGATTCGCTGATTATTACCGCAGGCCAGCCTGCGCGGCGCAGCCGCACATGGTGGCGCAATGTGCTCGATCAGTTCGGCGCGGCGGATGTTATCATTCCGATTGCCCGTCTTGAGCGGGAGTGGCCGGGCGGACCGATTCGCGGTTCGTTCACGGCGCGATTCGGTCCGGATAACACCTATCTCGATAGTTTTACTCTGACCGCGAAGGATGATGCCGGCATTCCGGCCATGCTTAATCAGGCACTGGTCAGGATCGACGGCATCTATGCGGCCGCGCTGGCCCGGGGCGAGCTTCGCCCGGATCCCACGCTGAACGCAGAGCAGAAAGCTTTGGATGCCGTGATGACCACGCTGGCTGAACAGGCACGGGCGCAGGTCGACAAAACTGCCGCGAGCATTCCGGCACCAAATCCGGTGGCCAGCCCCGGCGCCTCTGCCGCCGGGGCTGGCGCTGCCGTGAAGCCGACCATCGCCACCTATGTCGTGCAATTTGCTTCACCCGATGCAGGCGCTGTCGATTCTGCGCTCACCGCAATTCGCGGAGTGCCGGGAGTTCAGGGGGCATCGACGAGCAGCATTGCCATTGGCGGCACGTCCGTGATGCACGTGACGGTTGCCAGCGACCTTGAAGCACTTGCGGCAGCCCTGCGTTCGCGCGGCTGGCAGGTCACGGTTGGCAGCAATGCGTTGAGCATCAGGCGCTAGAGCCATGTCGCAGATTGCCCTGCCGCTTGCCGCCAGATCGGGCGCGGGGCCTTCGCGAATCGTGGTTGGCAACGCGAATGCCGCTGTTCTTGACGCTTTTGCCCGGGCGGAGAGCTGGCCGTTTCGTACCGCTATTCTGTCCGGTGCCGCGCGTTCGGGAAAGTCCCTGCTGGCACGGTGGTTTGCTGAAAGCGGTAAGGGCGAGGCTGTAGACGACGCGTCACAGCAGGATGAAACAGAGCTGTTTCACAGATGGAATCGCGCGCAGGAAAGCGGAACCCCTCTGCTTTTGATCGGAGCGGCCGATGGTGCGTGGAAACCCAAACTGCCGGATCTGGCGTCGCGTCTGGGTGCGGCCATGCAGCTTCACACCGTCGCCCCCGACGATGCCATGCTGGCGCAACTCATCGCGATCCATGCAGAGGCCCGGGGGCTTGTTTTGGGGGAAGGTGCCACAACCTATCTTGTGCCGCGCTGTGAGCGATCCCATCTGGGCGTTGAGAGGCTGGTTGCTGCCATTGACAGGCTGAGCCTTGAGAGGAAAGCGCCGCCGACACTGTCGATTTGGCGCGATGCCTTGGAGAGCATTTTGGGACATAGCCAGCCCCGCTTGCTTTGAGCGGCGGAAAATGGGAGGATTCGCGGGCAATGCCAGCAAGACTTGTTGCCTATCTGGACTCGATAGTCGCCCGCGATCCGGCGCCCCGTTCTCGCTGGGAAGTGCTGCTGTATCCTGGTCTCTGGGCGGTCGCATGGCACCGGGTGGCGCACTGGCTGTTCGAGGCGGAGCTGTACTTCCTTGCCCGGTTCGTCAATCATATGGCACGGTTCCTCACCGGGATAGACATCCATCCAGGGGCCAAGATCGGCCGGCATCTGTTCATCGATCACGGCTTTACCGTCATCGGTGAGACGGCTGAGATTCACGATAATGTCACTATTTACCAATGCGTTACGCTGGGGGGTACCAACCCGGCCAACGGCCTTGGAGGCAAGCGGCACCCGACCCTGGAAGACAATGTGATCGTCGGATCCGGCGCTCAGATTCTTGGTCCGATAGTTGTTGGTCAGCGTGCCCGTGTTGGTGCGAATGCCGTCGTGACCGATGACGTTCCGGAAGGTGCGACCATGGTTGGCGTCAAGGCGCGCTCGACCCTTGTTATCGCGGAGACCTGGCAGAAAGATTTTATCCCCTACGGCACGCCTTGCAAGGAACCGTGCGAGCCCAGCGGCCGCGTCGAAGAGCTTGAGTCGGAAGTGGCGGCGCTTAAGGCGAAGGTTGATGCCTTGTTGAGTGAGCGCAGCGGTGTTGCGGGTCAGGAGCCTTCGGCTGCTCACAAGCGAACACGGAGCTGATAAACGATGCATGCACGTGGAGCAGGAATGAACGGTTCCGGCGCCAACGTCATTGCATTCCCGTCATCCAGCCCGGTTCAAGTCGGTTTTGACCGTCTTGAGCTTCAGCGCATTCTGGACCTTTATGGGCGCATGGTCGCTGCAGGAGAGTGGCGCGATTATGCCATGGATTTCGACAATGAGACCGCCAGCTTCTGCGCATTGCGGCGCGCGGCAGAGCGCCCCCAAACCCGCATCGAGAAGCGCCCTGCGCTTCGACAAAAACAGGGCATGTGGACGGTTTTCGGCGAGGCAGGGCAAGTCCTGAAGCGCGGTCAGGAACTGGCTGGCGTGCTGTTTCCGCTCGAACGGCGGTTACTGAAAATTGTCAGAGACTAAGCCTTTCAGGGCACTACTCGCCGGCCTGTAGCGCCTTTGTCACCATTTCGATGGCGTGCATCGACTGTTCCATGCCGTTCTGGATGACCCGATCACCCGTGCGGTCGCTGATCCGGTCCCATGCTGCGGCAAATCCCTCAACGCTGCGCTCACTTTCGGGAATAAGAACGCCGGAATTCATCGTGATCCACGCGCTTTGGAAAACACCGGCACCAGCACCCACGATGGCGTTGCTCGGCGCTTCGTCAGAAACGAGGAACAGAGCAGCTGGAACGACGCTTTCGGGATCGAATGCCTTGAAGGCTTCTTCCGGGAAAATGTCCTCGGTCATTCGTGTTCCGGCGGTTGGAGCCAGCGCGTTGACGCGAATGTTGTATTTTGCGCCTTCCAGATAGAGCGTTCTGGCAAGCCCCACGACTCCCAGTTTGGCCGCGCCATAGTTGGATTGGCCGAAATTGCCGCCAAGTCCGCTCGACGAGGTGGTCATCAGGATGCGGCCATAGTTCTGGTCGCGCATGGTGTCCCAGCAGGCCTTGGTGGCGAAGGCAGAGCCCAGCAGATGCACGCGAACTACTGCCTCGAAGTCTTCCGGGGTCATCTTCGAGAAGGTTTTGTCGCGCAGGATACCGGCGTTGTTGATCAGGACATGGATGCCGCCCCAGGCTTCCTTCGTCTTTGCCGCCATTTCTTCCATCTGGACGTATTCGGTGACGTTGCCGCCGTTGGGCATCGCCTCTCCGCCGGAGGCCCTGATTTCCTCAACAACTTGTAGTGCGGCATCCGAATGGCCGGTTCCGTTGCGGGCACCGCCCAGATCGTTGACCACCACCTTCGCCCCGCGGCGTGCGAGTTCCAGCGCATAGGCGCGGCCGAGCCCGCCGCCTGCGCCGGTCACGATCGCGACCTTGTCCCTGAAGGAAATGCTCATGGTATTCTCCGCCGCATAAATGCCGGACTGGGGCAGGGTGCGCGAAACACTGTCCAGCGTGATGGGGTGCGGCATGACATGATGCAATTGCGCTTTCAATGCTGAAGGGTTTTCTCGGTCGTGCCGCAGCGGCATAGAGGGGAAAGATGAGCGGCAAGATTGTCAAATAATTGTCATTCAGCGGTCGTAACGCCGTTTCACCACTCCAATCGGCGCTTCAAAGGGAGACTTGCCCGATGTCTCACTCGCTTCGCATATCCGTGATGGCGCTTGCCGTTTCGACAGGCTGGGCATTGCCGGCGCAGGCCCAACTCCAAGGCCAGTCTGCCGATACGGCCGCTATCCAGCAGGAACTGGCCGCCATGCGCGCCCAGATCGGGCGGCTGGAGGGGCGGGTGAATACGCTGGAGGACGAGGTCGAGCAGGAAAAGGCACGGGCCGATGCAGCTGAGGCGAAAGTTGCAACAATAACGTCGTCACCCCCTATTGCAGCAGCCACCCCCGCACAGGCCGCCGCGGTAAAGCCCGGGCCGGAAGTGACATGGGACGGCGCCCCGAAAGTCACTGCAGAGGGAGGCTGGTCGTTCAAGCCGCGTGGTCGTCTTCAGATTGACGCCGCTGGCGTTGACGTACCTTCGGGCATCGCATCTTCAGACAGTCTGGGTTTTGGTACAGAAGTGCGGCGCGCCTTTCTGGGTGTTGACGGCACGTTGCCGGGCGGGTTCGGATATCGGGTCGAGGCTGATTTCGCCCCGCCGTCAGTGGAACTGACTGACGTTTATCTGACCTACAAGGCGACGAAGGATATCACGCTTACCGTCGGTCAGCAGAAACCGTTCTGGGGGTTGGAGGAAATGACCTCTGACCTGTTTACCAGCTTCATGGAGCGGGCCGCTTTTAACAGCGCCTTTGGCTTTGAGCGACGCATAGGTGCCAGCGCGGTGTATTCTGGCAAGCTTGTGCTGGTTCAGGGCGGCGTTTTTACCGATAACATCGAAGATCTCGAGGATGATGCGAATAACAGCCGTAGTTTTGACGGGCGTGTCGTCTTCATGCCGAAAATCGGTGGCGGCCAGTTGCATGTCGGTGGCTCCATGCACTTTCGCGACTTCAATGATGCGTCCTCTTCCACGCGATATCGCGCGCGGCCCTTTGTCCACACCACTGACGTTCGGCTGGTCGATACCGGCAATTTCAGCGCGACGGGTGAAAACAGCTTTGGCGCTGAACTGGCCTACAGCAGCGGGCGTTTCCATGCGGCAGCGGAAAGCCACTGGATCACGGCCCTGCGGCCGGGTCTGGCCAATCCCACCTTCAACGGCGGCTATGCAGAGGTCGGATATCTGCTGACCAAGGATCAAACAAGTTACAAGGGGGGAGCCTTTGATCGCATTCGGCCCAGAAATCCGGTGAACAAAGGCGGATTGGGCGCGTTCCAGATCAACGCTCGCTATGACTGGCTGGACTTGAATGATGCCGGGATAATTGGCGGTCGGCAGCAAGTGGCCGGCGCATCGTTGATATGGTTGCCGACTGATTACGTGCGTTTCGCGCTTAACTACGGCCATCTCTGGATCAACGATTCGCCTGTCCCTGCCGGATCGGACGCTAACTATCAGGCGGATACGATGGGCCTGCGCGCCCAGTTGGACTTCTGATCGTCAGAGTCTTTCGAGCGCGGGAACCAGATCATCAAAATGGTCGATCACTGCATCCGCCCCAAGTTCTTCCGGAGCAAGATCGTTGAACCCGAAGCTGACGGCGACACAAGGTATGCCTGCGGCCTGTGCTGCGCGGGTGTCATAGGTAGTGTCGCCGACATAAGCCGCCCGGCCGCCTCCGCAACGCGCGACCATTTCCAGCAACAGATCCGGCGCCGGCTTGGCCCGGCCCTGACCCAGTGTGTCACCGCCCATTATGGTCTGGAACCGATCGGCCAAGCCCAGTTCCTCAAGCAGCTTGCGGGCCAGCGATTCGAACTTGTTGGTGACGACAGCCAGCGTAGCGCCGCGCTCAGTCAGCGAATCGAGCATTGCCTCGCCGCCGGGGTACAGGCGTGAATGAACGGCGATGTTATCCTCATAATAGCGCAGCAGCAGGGCGTGGAGTTCACGCAGGTGGATGCCTTCCATGCCCCCGGTCAGCGTCAGTGCACGTTCAAGCATGAGCCGCGATCCACCACCAACGAGCCCGCGCACATCATCGGCCGAGACGTGCGGGCGCCCGATACTGCGCAGCGCGTGATTTACGGCGTCGCCAAGATCTCGGTGCGTATCAAGCAGTGTGCCGTCCAGGTCGAAACCGACAATGGCGAAAGGAAATGCATTCATCGGTGGGTCACTGGCCTGCGATAGTGGAATCGGCAAGCATTTGCTGGCATTGCTCATCAGCATGAACGCCCAGAACGACCCTCTCGCCATCGTTGTGCTTGCCGCAGGCAAGGGTACCCGCATGAAGAGCGACCAGCATAAGGTACTGCACCCCATCGCCGGTCGGCCGATGCTGGAACATTTGCTGGCAACTGCGGCGGAACTGGCGCCGGAACGGCAAGTGGTGATTGCCGGACACGGTCGTGAACAACTTGAGGCGGCATTAGGCAGTAAGGCAGTTTTTGCCCTGCAGGAGCCGCAGCTTGGCACCGGCCACGCCGTACAGCAGGCAGAGACTGCGCTTGCCGGTTTTTCCGGCGACGTATTGATCCTTTACGGGGATGTCCCATTCGTCAGCGTGGAAACGATGCGTGGGATGATCGAACGCTTGCACGCAGCCGATTCGCCAGCTGTTGTCGTGCTGGGCTTTGAACCAGACGATACGCTGCAGTACGGGCGTGTGATTGCGCAAGACGGGCGCATCCTCAAAATGGTCGAACACAAGGGCGCCAGCGACGAGGAACGGGCCTGCCGCCTGTGCAACTCCGGCCTGATGGCGGTGCGTTCGGACGAGCTGTTTTCGCTGCTGAGCAGGTTGGGTAACGACAACTCACAAGGCGAGTACTACCTCGTCGACATCGTCAATATTGCCAATGCCAACGGCCGCAACTGCGCTGTGGTGGTTACAGGCGATCCGGATGAGGTAGCCGGAATCAACAGTCGCGCCGAACTTGCCGACGCCGAGGCGCGTTGGCAGCAGAGCCGCCGACGTCGGGCTATGGATGACGGGGTTACGCTCATTGCTCCAGAAACCGTGTGGTTTTCGTGGGATACGGCGCTGGGCCGTGATGTGGTGGTGGAACCCAATGTCTTCTTTGGTCCCGGCGTGACGGTTGCGGATAATGCCACGATTCGCGCCTTTTCCCATCTCGAAGGTGCGGTACTGGCCAGTGGTGTCGAGGTCGGCCCGTACGCGCGGCTACGCCCCGGCGCGGAACTGCGCGAGAATGTCAAAATCGGAAACTTCGTAGAAGTGAAAAAGTCCGTGCTGGGCGTCGGTGCCAAGGCCAACCACTTATCCTATATCGGAGATGCCGAAGTGGGAGCGGGCGCTAACATCGGCGCGGGCACCATCACCTGCAATTATGATGGCTATTTCAAGCATAAGACGATTATCGGCGACCGGGCTTTCATCGGGTCGAACAGCGCGCTGGTTGCCCCTGTGAGGATTGGTGCCGACGCGATCGTCGCGGCAGGTAGCGCAGTGTCACGCGATGTTGCGGATGGTGAACTGCGGCTGGTTCGGGCGGAGCAACTGGTCAAGCCGGGCTGGGCAGACCGCTTTCATGACGCCATGAAGAAGAAAAAGGCCGAGAAGAGGGGCTAGTCCTTGCAGCATTCGCGGGTGCGGGCCACTCGCACCACCTTAATGATCTCTAGCTAGGAAAAATTCTGCCATGTGTGGAATCATCGGCATCGTCGGCAAAGAAGAAGTGGCGGACCGGCTGGTCGACGGCCTGCGGCGGATGGAGTATCGCGGCTATGACAGCGCTGGCGTCTGCACCGTGCACGATGGCCAGCTCATCCGCCGCCGTGCGGAAGGCAAGTTGATCAATCTGGTGCGTGAGTTGGCTACCAACCCCGCACCTGGGCACATCGGCATCGCTCATACGCGCTGGGCTACCCATGGCGCGCCGACCGCTGCCAACGCGCATCCACATGCGACCGATGTCCTGGCACTGGTCCACAACGGTATCATCGAGAATTTCCGCCCCTTGCGGGACGCGCTGACGGTGCGGGGCCGCTCGTTCGAGAGCGATACCGATACTGAAGTGGTCGCGCACCTCATTTCGGAACAGGTGGAAGCCGGGGTTTCGCCTGAGGATGCCGTGAAGACAGTGTTGCCGCAGCTTCGTGGCGCCTTTGCGCTGGCTATCGCCTTTCGCAGCGATCCCGACATGCTGATCGGTGCGCGGCTCGGGTCGCCGCTTGTCGTCGGCTATGGCGAGGGTGAAATGTTCCTCGGTTCCGATGCGCTGGCACTCGCGCCGCTAACGCAGAGAATTGCCTATCTGGAAGAAGGTGACTGGGCCGTGATAACGCGTGATGGCGCGCGCATTCACGACAAGGACAACAACCCGGTCGAGCGCGAGATTACCGCCTCTGGCGCGTCTGCGGTAGCAATCGAGAAGGGCAATTATCGCCACTTCATGCAGAAGGAAATATTCGAGCAGCCGACGGTCGTGGCTCAGACTTTGCGTAGCTATATCCGCCAACTGGATCAAAGCGTTGCCCTGCCGCAGATCGACTTTGACCTTTCGCAGATCAACCGCGTCACCATCGTCGCCTGCGGAACCAGTTTTTACGCCGGCATGGTCGCCAAATACTGGTTCGAACAGTTTGCCCGTTTGCCGGTCGATATCGATGTGGCGAGTGAGTTTCGTTACCGTGATCCGGTGCTGGAACCGGGCGGACTGGCGCTCTTTATTTCCCAATCGGGCGAAACGGCAGATACGCTTGCCGCTCTGCGTCACTGCAAAGCCGCCGGACAGACCATTGCCGTGGTTGTTAATGTGCCGACCAGTTCCATGGCGCGCGAAGCGGACTTGTTGCTGCCGACGCACGCCGGGCCTGAGATCGGCGTTGCCTCAACAAAGGCGTTCACGTGTCAGCTTGCGGTGCTTGCGGCGTTGGCCGCCCATCTTGCGGTCAAGCGCGGACGCATGGACCGGGACGAGGAATGCAGCATCGTTGCGCAATTGCTTGAAGCACCGGCCAGCCTGAATGCCGCGCTTGCCTATGATGACGAGATCGCAGCCATGGCACACCTGATCGCCCCGGCGCGTGATGTTCTGTATCTGGGGCGCGGGCCAGACTATCCACTGGCCCTTGAGGGAGCTCTAAAGCTTAAAGAAATCAGTTATATACACGCGGAAGGTTATGCTTCGGGCGAAATGAAGCATGGCCCCATTGCCCTAATTGATGAGTCCGTGCCGGTGATCGTTCTGGCCCCGTCGGGCCCGCTGTTCGAGAAGACGGTCAGCAATATGCATGAAGTGCGGGCGCGCGGCGGAAAGGTTGTGTTGATCTCGGACGGGGAAGGCATCGCCGAAGCAGGCGAAGGCTGCATTGCAACCATCGAGATGCCTAAGGTCCATCCATTGATAGCGCCGCTAGTCTATGCCGTGCCGGTGCAATTGCTCGCCTATCATGTTGCCTGCCTTAAGGGCACCGACGTCGACCAGCCGCGCAATCTGGCAAAGAGCGTGACTGTCGAATAGCGAATTCATGCTTTGCGCAACTGTGCGGAGTTTACGCGAAGCTAACGAATGTTCGCTAATTTGTGGGCGTGAAGCAGGCAGAGCATCCCGCACAGGCGCTACCGCGCGACCTTCCGATTCAGGCTGTCCTTGGTATCATTGATCCTGAGGACGGCGATTGGGCCCGTGTTCGCGGTCTGCAATTTGCCAACCTTGTGCGCAGCACCACAGCGCGGCTGGTGTCGCATGCCGTCGCTGCGCTGAGTGTTGTCCTGCTGTTCGCTGGCACGGTCCATTGGGTGCATCTCGTGCTGTGGCTGGCGCTCCTTGCTTGGACGATCGGCCATTCTGTCCGCTTTGAGCGCACGCTTGCCGACGCCGATCACAGACGGATATCGCGGGACGAGATTACCCGGCAGACCAAAAGTGCGATGTTAGTGGCCATTGTCTGGATGGTGCCGATCGGCCTGTTCGGGATTTACGGGACCGACATGATGCGGCTGGAGCTTTGGGCGATCATGTCCGTTCTCATCATCGTAACCGCAATCGTCCTACCCGCGGTACCACTCAGCACGTTGATGTTCTCCGGCATCATCGGGGTCGCCATGGCTATGAACTTCTTGCTGAAGGGTGAGCCTGGCATGGCGGCGCTGACAGTGGCCTTCAGCGCGGTTGTTACCATCGGTGCGATCCAGGCGGCGCGAAACTTCCTGATCGCTCGCGTTGCCGAGGCGGGCATGGCCGAGAAGGCCGAAGTCGTCTCGCTGCTGTTGCGCGAATTCGAAGAGGGCGGGGCGGATTGGCTTTGGCAGGTCGATACATCGCGCCGCGTCAGGGCCGCAAGTCCGCGGTTTGCCTTTGCTTTGGGCATGAACCCGGATGCGATAGACGGCCAACCGTTTGTCCAGCTAATCGCCGGGAACGCGTGGGAGACCGGGCAATTTCATGCCAGTCTCCATGACCTTGTCGAGCGGCTTACGCGGCGAGAGAGCTTCTCCAACTTGCTGGTGCATGTCACGATCAGGGGCGCCCAGCGCTGGTGGGAGCTTTCGGGTACGCCCAAACTTGACGACAACGGCTTTTTCATCGGGTTTCGCGGTGTCGGGTCTGACGTCACCGAACAGCGCGAAAGCTCTGACAAGATCGCCCATATGGCGCGCTACGATACGCTAACCGGCCTGCCAAACCGCATGATGCTGACCGAGGCATTGGGTGAAGCCCTGCGGTACAGTGAGCAATGGCGCACGCGCTGCGTGTTTATGATGATCGACCTTGACCGGTTTAAGGAGGTTAACGACACGTTAGGGCATCTGGTGGGCGATCAACTGCTGGCGCGGGTTTCCGAACGCCTGCGTGAACAGATGAGCGAAAACGAGCTTTGCGGGCGTCTGGGCGGTGATGAATTCGCCATTGTGGTGCGCGACGCCAGCGATCTGGAGCGTGTGAACTTTGTGGCGCGACGCGTCATCGAGCAACTTTCTCAGCCTTACGAAGTCGATAACCACACGCTTTACGTGGGCGCGAGTATCGGGTCCGCCATCGGGCCGCGAGAGGGCGCGACTGTCGAGACGCTGATGCGCAATGCCGATCTGGCGCTCTATCGCGCAAAGGATGAGGGCGGCGGCACGCATTGCACCTATGAGCCTGCTCTCCATGCCCACGCGGAAGAGCGTCGGAGACTTGAATTTTCGCTACGCCGTGCGCTCGAACGCAATGAATTCGCGCTTCACTACCAACCGGTGGTGGATAGCGGCAGCGAAGCTATTGTCAGCTTTGAGGCATTGTTGCGGTGGAACAGTGGCGAGTACGGAAGCGTCAGCCCGGTGAAGTTCATACCAGTGGCGGAAGACACCCGCCTTATTGTGCCGATTGGCGAATGGGTACTGCGCGAGGCCTGCTGCGAGGCGGTCAAATGGCCAAGCCACATCAAGGTTGCGGTCAACGTATCCGGCGAACAGTTGCTGGATCCCAACTTTGCGGCCAGCGTCATCAATGCGCTTTCGGTTAGTGGATTGTCTCCGCACCGGTTGGAGATTGAGGTCACCGAAAGCACCTTTGTCCGCGACGCTACGAATTCGCGCGCATCGCTTGAACAAATCATGTCGCTGGGCTGCGGCGTGGCGCTGGACGATTTCGGAACGGGCTATTCTTCGCTTGGCTACCTGCGCCGCATGCGCTTTTCGACCATCAAGGTGGACCGTAGCTTTGTGCAGGGAACTGCGACCGGCAATCCGGAAAGCCTAGCTATCATCCGGGCGGTTGTCGCCATGGCAGACAGCTTGCAGATGTCGACGACTGCTGAAGGCGTCGAAAGTGAGGAAGAGCTGGCGGTTGTCCGCAAGCTTGGCTGCAAGAAGATCCAGGGCTATTACTTCGGCCGCCCGATGCCCGCCCTTGAAGCAGAGGCCCTGTTCCAGAAGCGGGCGCACAATCGCACCGCTTCTGCCTGACGTGGGCGGTCAGGCGTCAACCAGCCCCTTGATCACACTTTCAAACAGGGCGCGACCATCGGTGCCGCCGTGTGCGGGCTCTATGGCGCGTTCGGGGTGGGGCATCATACCCAGCACATTGCCCGCCTTGTTCAACACGCCAGCGATGTTGCGCGCCGATCCGTTGATCGGTTCGGCATAGCGAAGCGCCACGCGGCCTTCGCCTTCAAGCTGGTCCAACGTCGCATCATCGGCAAAGTAATTGCCATCGTGATGAGCGACCGGGATCAGGATCTGCTGGCCGGTGCTGTAGCCGGAGGTGAACAGCGACTGTGAGTTTTCGACTGTCAGCGCCACTTCCCGGCAGACAAAACGGATGCCGGCATTGCGCATCAGCGCGCCGGGAAGCAGGCCAGCCTCGGTCAGTATCTGGAAACCGTTGCAGACGCCCAGCACAGGAACGCCGCGATCAGCAGCGGCAACAACCGCGCGCATGATCGGCGAACGGGCCGCCATCGCACCGGAGCGGAGATAGTCGCCATAGGAAAATCCGCCGGGCAGGGCGATGAAGTCCAACCCATCTGGCAAATCGGCATCGCCGTGCCACACGCGGTGCGGGGCAGCGCCGGAAATCTTCGCCAGTGCTTCCGCCATGTCGCGGTCGCAGTTGGACCCAGGGAATGTGACAACAGCGGAGCGGAAGCTGGTCATTCCTGCGTTTCCTTCGCGGACACCCGCTCGACGCGGTAGTTTTCGATCACCATATTGGCCAGCAGCTTGCGGCACATATCGTCAAGCGCGGCGTCCGTTACCGTGTCGTCGACTTCCAGCTCGATCAGGCGGCCAGCGCGAACGTCGCTGACGCCGCTAAAGCCCAGGCCTTCCAGCGAATGCTGAATTGCCCGGCCCTGTGGGTCGAGCACACCGTTCTTGAGGCTGACAAAAACGCGTACTTTCATGGTTTCCTGGCCTTCATCGCGCCCATTGGAAACGGGCGGGGGAATCACGGCGAGCCTATGGACCGATGGGCCTTCTGGGGCAAGATAGGACATTGGTTTTCCGCGTTGCCACGATGGTGATTGAGGACTGCAAGGCAGCTGGCAGGCGATATCGCAGCGGCAATCTTGCCTCACCCTCATGCCCGTGCGACGCTGGCGCAATTCAAGATTTCGGACTGACACGTCCATTTATTCAGGGAGATAGAGATGCCCACACCCGGAGAGAAACTTCGTGCGCTTATCGACAAGGACGAGCATTTCGTCTGCGGTGACACCTATTCAGCAATCACCGGGCGCATTGTGGAATATGTTGGGTTCCCGGCAGCCTATCTGGGCGGTCATGCCTGCAGTGCCTTCCATTACGCGGTGCCCGACAATGGCGTTTACAGTCAGGTTGAGCAGATCGAGCAAGCAAGTCGCATTGCCAATGTCATCAACATCCCGTTGATCGCTGACGCCGATACGCTGGGTGAGACGGTGGCCGATGCCTACCATTTCACGCGGCGCTATATCCAACAGGGCATCGCAGGGTTCCACGTTGAGGATGAGCGTAATCCCAAGCACTCCAAACTTGTGAATGGTCTCTGGTCGATCGAGGACCAGCAGGCCCGCATCGATGCTGCGCGGCGCGCGCAGCGCGACTCCGGGCAGGATTTCGTCATCATTGCGCGCTGTGATGAGCTTTACACCAGCGAAATGGGCGGCGGCGGCGGTGGCAGCATGGACGAGGCGGTCAAGCGCGGACACGCCTATATAGAAGCGGGCGCTGACCTGTTGTTCTACCCCCCGCGTCCCGATTGGGTTCCGGAATTGGTCAAGGCACTCGGGCCGAACGTGCGGGTTGCGACGATGGGCTTCAGCCTGCCGGATACCGCCTTCAATATGGCAACAGGGGGCTGGGTGACGGCTGCCGCAAATCACCTGAAGATGGCGCGTGAGCTGATGGAGACGGGCCAAGTTACCTCCGGGAACTGGAACTTCCCCGAAAAGTACGAGCTGATTGACCATCCGCTGTATGATGGCCTTATCGAGGAATGGGCCGACAAGACTGGCCGCCAGAGCCGCCCTAACCACGCACCCTGACAGGGTCCTTGCTGCGCCGGACATGGTCATTTTCCGGCGCGGCGAGGTAGCTTGCCTAGAGGGGCGCCTCGACGCCTTCGGGCAGGACGAGCACCTCAACCGCATTGCCCGAACCAAGATATTGCCGCGCAAGGGCCTGTATCTGCGAAGGGCTGATCGCCATCAGCCGGGCCTTCAGGTTTTGGAAACAGTCGATACGATAGGCTTCGGTCTGCGCACGGTCGACCAGCGCCATCCAGCTGCGGTTGGATTTCAGCGCATTTTCATACGCTTCGATCATGGGCTGTCTTGCGCGTTGCAGGATGTCGCTGCTCACCGGCGTGTCGCGCAGGCTCGCGATGGTTTCTTCGATTGCCGCACGGGTGGCGGGAACCTCGCGCACGTCAACCGACGCATTGACCGAGAAGGTTCCATAATTTGGCCAGGTCTGTGACGGTGCGCTGCCGGCGGACGGGGAATAGGTTTTGCCGAGCTTTTCCCGCAGCGTCTCCGTCAATTCGATCTGCACGATGCGTTCAAGCATTTCGAGGGCAGTGGCGGCGTCGGCATCGCTATCATCGCGAGTTGGCCAGACGAAACGCAGAATCGCCTGATCCGAGGGGCCGGTGTGACGGATGACGCGTGGGCTCCGGTCAGCAGTGAAGTTGCGCTCGCGCTGCTGCGGGTAATCGCCGAAATCCTGTTCGCGGGCGGGCAAAGCGCCAAAGGTTTGTGCCACAAGCGCGATCGCCTTTTCCTCATCGACATCGCCGACAATCCCGATCTCGATAGCGCCATTTTTCAGCCTGTCAGAGATGTCGGCCTTAAGTCGCTCGAAGGTGAGCTTTCGATAGACATCCGGCTCTTGCAAGGTGAAGCGCGGGTCGTTGTCCGACAGTATCGCGCCGAGTGAATTTGCCAGCGCCGTGCCGGGTGTGGCCCGCATCTGGGCAAAGAAATTGTTGATATTCAGCCGGAAACGGACCTCGCCCTCCGGACGATAGCCGGGATCGGTGATCAGGGCTGCAAGCACCTGCAGTTGCAGCTCAAGATCGCGCGGTGTCGTCTGTGCAGAGGACACGAAGGTTTCGGCCGTGTTTGACAGATATGCAGAAACAGTACGCCCGGCGAGGATGGATTGCAGGTCATCCTCGCTGTGTTTGCCCAGGCCTCCTGCAGCCAGAAAGCCGGTCATTTCCGTCGCGGTAGGATTTTCCCGCGTGTTCAGCAGGCTGCCGCCATCGATGCTGAGTTGCACGTTGACGCGGTCCCGCTCAATGTCGGTATGCTTGATGTTCAGCCGCACGCCATTGGTGAAGCGCACTTCGCGGACACCCAGTGCGGCTTCGCGCGTATCACTGGCAATCGTGCCGGGCGTTCCGAAGTCAGTATAGGCGAAGGCCTCCAGGGCACTTCCCTCGCTGCGCTTTACCTTGCCCTGCATGGCGCGGTCCCACGCGGCGCGAATAGCATCTTTGCCACCTTCGGGTGGCTTGCGCCCCTGAAAGCGGATCAGCGGGTCGTCCAGCGGTACCGTCTCGCGCTTCAGCGCTGCGAGGGCGCTTTCCGGCGTAATTTTTGGGATGAAGGCTTCAAGCCTTTCGAGCGAGCTTTGCGGTGTTGCCGGAACGATATCATCGCGCAGCAGTGCGAATACGGCCCCAGTCAGCGTGCCATTGCTGCGTGTGTCGGCAGAGGCGGCGGAGTTCAGCGCTGCCGTGCGGATATTGGCAACCTGTTCGGCCACTTCGGCTTTGGTGAAACCAAAGGCCAGTGCGCGGCGATATTCCTCTGCGGCGCTGGTCAGCCCGCGCTGCCATTTTCCGTCGACAGTATCAACGACAAGGTTCGTCGTCCGACCTGCCTTGAACACCGTTCCAGTCCCAAAGCCCGCGCCGCGGAACGGCGGCTCGGCCTGCCGTGCGGCGCGCTGCAGCCGGCGATTGATAATGCCATATCCCACCTGTCGGAGCAGGTTTTCCCGGCGTCGGGCGATAGTGTCCGGCTCGTCCAGCCAGACACCGTTTCGCGACGCAGTGATCCGCTCGGAAAGGGCGGGATCAGTGTAGATGCTCGTGCGACCCTTATCCTTGGGCAGAACTGGTCCGGCGTCGGGCTGCGGTTCTGCATCAGCTGTTGCCCAGCTTTCGAACCGCGAACGGATCTGTGCCTCTACCGCATCCACCGGCAAATCACCGATGACGATCAAGGTCGTCTGGCCGGGGACATATTCGCGCTGCCAGAATGCACGCAGGCTTTCTGCCGATGCGGCCGTCAATGTCTCTACGGTGCCGATGGGCAGGCGCTGGGCATAGCGTGAGCCGGGAGTTACGAAGGCGATCTGATCTTCAAGGTTGCGCATCGCCCAGGAATTGCGGTCGCGCATTTCGGACAGGATTACGCCGCGTTCCCGGTCCACCGCTTCCTGAGAAATCGTCAACTCGCTCGCGGTTTCACGCATCAGCATCAATGCCGTGTCAAGAAGGGCCGGATCGTTGCGTGGCAGGTCAAGCAGGTAGGTGGTGCGATCAAAGCTGGTTTGTGCGTTGGTATCCGCGCCAAACGCTAGCCCGTGGCGCTCCAACAGGCGGATCATCTCGCCTTCGGCAACGTTCGTGCTGCCATTGAAGGCCATGTGTTCAACGAAATGAGCAAACCCGCGTTCGTCGTCACTTTCGTCAAGTGAGCCGGCAGCGATTTCCATCCGCACCAGCGCGGTGCCCTTTGGCGTCGCGTTCTGCCGGATTACAAAGCGCATGCCGTTGTTCAACTGGCCGAAGCGGAAGCCGGGATCGACAGGCACGTCGCTGGTCTGGAAGGCCCATGCCGGCTTTTGCGCCTGCCCAGTGACGGAGGCGACGCGATCAGCGTGCGGGGCGCAGGCAGAGAGGGCAACAGTAGCGAGAAGAAACGTCAGAAAGGGGCGCATCGGCGGCACAGTGTTGGTTTTTAAGGCCAAGGGCAAGGGGAAGCACGTGCTTCCCCTTGGTCCTTATTTGCCCCGAAGTTTCCGATGCTTGGAAAGGTCCAGCACTTCGCTGGGGCCGTTGTCGTCCTGCAGCAGGCCAAGGCGGCGGGCGACTTCCTGATAGGCTTCTTCCTCACCACCCAGGTCGCGGCGGAACCGGTCCTTGTCCAGCTTTTCGCCGGTAGTCATGTCCCACAGGCGGCAACCGTCCGGGCTGATTTCGTCGGCCAGAATGACGCGCGAATAGTCGCCGTCCCAGATGCGCCCGAATTCAAGCTTGAAGTCGACAAGGCGGATGTTGATCGTCGCGAACATGCCGCACATGAAATCATTCACCCGGATCGCCATCGCGGCGATATCCTGCATTTCCTCAGACGAGGCCCAGCCAAAGCAGGCGATGTGCTCTTCGGTGATCAAAGGATCACCCAGTGCATCGTCCTTATAGTAATATTCGATCAGCGTGTGCGGCAACTGCTCGCCCTCAGGGATGCCGAGGCGCTTGCTGATGGAGCCGGCGGCGACATTGCGCACGACCACTTCGATTGGCACGATTTCAACCTGCCGGACAAGTTGCTCACGCATGTTCAGGCGGCGGATGAAGTGGTTCGGGACACCGATATGGTTAAGCCGAGTGAAAACATATTCGCTGATGCGATTGTTGATCACACCCTTGCCTTGAATCGTACCCTTTTTCTGGGCGTTGAAGGCAGTGGCATCGTCCTTGAAGTACTGGATCAGTGTGCCAGGCTCAGGTCCCTCATAGAGGATCTTTGCCTTGCCTTCGTAAATCTGGCGGCGACGGGACATGCGCAAGTCCTTGGAGAGGAAAAACCAAACCCCGGCTTGAGCAGATCGCATCAAGCGACTGCGCGGCCGGGGCGTTGGCTGCTTATAGAATAATGGCCGACAAAAGCAAACCGAGGCCTTGCCGCCCCAGTGCCGACGTTTCTAGTCTCACTGCGGGAAGGGGATGCACATGGCGGACATAGCTACAATTCTCGAAGCTGAAATCGGGAAACCTTATTTTTCAGACTGGCTTACGGTCGATCAGGCGATGATCGACAGTTTTGCCGATGTCACACACGACTGGAACTTCATCCATGTCGACGCTGAAAAGGCTGCCAAAACCCCGTATGGGGGAACAATAGCGCACGGATTTCTACTGCTCTCATTGTTGGCCCCCTTACGGGGCACGTGTCGGCGGCCAGCAATTCCGGGGCTGCGCATGGGAGTGAACTATGGGCTGGAAAATGTTCGTTTCGTCAGCGCGGTGAGAGCGGAAAACCGGATCCGGGGTATGTTCACGGTTGTCATGATGACTGAGAAGTCTCCGGGCCAATACCTTGAAGAAATGGAAGTTTCTGTTGAGATTGAAAACGGAGAAAGGCCAGCGGTAGTGGCTCGATGGCTTTCCATGTACTTCGTGTAGCGGCAAAAAAATGGCGGTATTTCGTAGAAACCCGGAGTTTTCGCAGCATTCCGCTAACGACCCGTTTACCCTTTGCAACGCATAATTCGTAAAGTTGCAGGATAGGCCAGGTCAAGAAGTCGTGACGCCAAATAGCAGGTCAGGAAAGCGGAAGCTGGCGACGGTCTCGCGCTTTGCGGAGCGTCAGTCATTGGACGCAACGGTGCAGTTCCGGAAGGGCACCGTGCGCACGAGTGTTCAGATTCTCGATATATCCACGCATGGCGTGCGCATCGCCGCCATTCAACTGCTGCGGGTCGGGGATACGTGCTGGATCAGACTGCCACAGCTTGAACCACAGCAGGCGAAAGTTATGTGGTCGGATGAATTTATCGTGGGATGCCAGTTCGTTCGCCCGCTGCATCCGTCGGTGCTGGAGAACATCCTGCATACGAACCGGGGGCGCTAGGCCCGCCTTGCCAGCAGATTCGGCTTGGTGCGCGCCACAATCATCAAGATGGAGGGAAGCAGAAGAAGAAGGAGAAGGTCTTTGCCGCTTTCACCCAATTGCGCCGGGCGATCGGGCCATCCCCGCACTAGCATGTCGTTCAACTCGTTCGCCAATCCAAGGCCAAGCAACAACAGCCATGGCCTAAAGCTACGTAGGGATGAGCGCAGGACGAAGGCCGCGATGAGGTACAGCAACACTCCGGCGATTACATACAGGGCGTCGTTGCTGAAGCCGAGGGCCTGTTCGATCACCGTCTTTGCCGCGAAGGTTTGGACGCCGATATGTTCGAGCATGTCGGCTGCCTGATCGATAATGCGCATTCAGCCCTGTCCGCCGTAAATGAGAAATGGTCTTGAGCATTCCCGCAAGACTCTGGGAGTTGCCGCGAAGAAAACGGTGCAACCAGGTGATCTGGCAAGGTCAGAAGAAATGTTGGAAATCCTTGCGGTGAGAATGCGCATGCCGCGTCCGATAGAGGCATACGTGCCGGGACAAAAGCCGTGTGCATGGAAATTCATCCGCTTTGCGCTTCCCTTCATCGAAGTGGGATGTGCCCTGGGCATGCATCCGAATCGTCGGTTTCCGGATGAAGGCTGCAGAACGTCGCAAGACGTGTGAGGTGCGCTGGCGGCGCCGTCCGCCCCGGCCATTCACATTGACGTAATTGCGCAACATTGTTACGCGCGCGTCCAAATGACCGCTGGTCAAATAAAGAAAAATCAGGGACGAAAATGATGCCGGGCGATGACGAGGTAATCAAGGCGAATACGCCACCACCACCACGCAGCAGGCAAATTCGTCAGGCCGCTATCGTTATTGGGGCAGTATTAGCCGTCTTCTTAGTACTGTTCCTGTGGCGTATTTGGCTTAATGCCGCGCCGCCGCAGGCTGCCCCTCCACCGACCAGCGTTGTGGCAACAATTGTTTCACCGGTTGATGTGCCCGCCGCCCTTGAAGCCGTCGGATCGCTTCGCGCGGTGCGTGAGGTCGTGCTGTCGCCTGAAGTCGCTGGCCGCGTGACGGCCATTCGTTTTAATCCGGGCCAGCGCGTCGTTGCCGGGACCACGCTGGTTCAGCTTAACGACGGACCCGAGCGCGCGGATCGCGCGGCTGCTTCCGCCAAAGCCGAATTTGCGCGGCTGCAACTTGTCCGCACCCGTGAACTCGTTCCCGCTGGGGCTGAATCGCGTGAGGTGCTTCAGCAGCGGCAGGCCGAATACGATCAGGCAGCCGCAGCAGTGCGGCAGATCGATGCACGGCTGGCACAAAAACGAATTGCCGCACCATTTGCGGGCGAGGTAGGACTTCGGCGGATCAATTTGGGCCAGTACCTTAATCCGGGCGACACGGTTGCCACGCTGACCAGCCTCGATTTGCTCTATGTCGATTTCACAGTGCCACAGCAGGAACTGTCCAAGCTGGTTGTGGGCAGCGAAGTCCTCGTGTCGTCGGACGCTTGGCCATCGCGTAGCTTTACGGCGCGGGTGACAGCGGTTGAGCCCCGTATCGATGCAGACAGCCGCAACGTATGGGTTCAGGGTACGCTTTCCAATCGTGACGGTGCGCTGCGCCCAGGCATGTATGTCAACGCCGCGCTTAGCCTGCCACCGCATCCGGCGGCGCTGGTGGTTCCGGCAACTGCGGTCATGACCTCGGCGCAGGGGAACACCATGGTCGTGGTCCGAGGGAAGAATGCCGGCCGCGAAGGCAAGGCAGAGATTGTCAGCGTAATGACGGGGCGGCGGTTTGGCGATTCGGTTATCGTGACCAGCGGGCTGACCGCTGGGGATGTCGTCGTTACCGAAGGGCAGCTTCGCGTGCAGCCGGGCAGCGTGGTCAAGGTGTCGAAACTCATTCCCGCGTTCGGGCGCTGAGCCATGGCATTCACCGATATTTTCATCCGTCGCCCGATCCTTGCGATTGTTGTCAGCCTGTTGATCCTGTTGGTGGGCGGGGCATCACTTTTCCTGCTTAACACGCGTGAATATCCGCGCATGGAAAGCGCGACCATCGTCGTGACGACCAGCTATCCGGGCGCGACGCAGGAAGTGATGCAGGGCTTTGTCACGACACCGATTGCGCAGGCCATGGCGACGGCCAATGGCATTGAATATCTGACATCGACATCAAGCCAGAACACGAGCCGGGTTTCCGCGAAGCTGGTGCTTAACGCCGATGCGGATCGCGCCATGACAGAGGTTCTGGCGAAGGTGCAGCAGGTGAAATACCGTCTGCCGCCCGGCGCGACCGACCCGGTGATTACCAAGATCACCGATGGCGTTGCCGCCGTGCAGTACATTACCTTCCAGAGCGATACGCTGTCGATCCCGCAGCTTACAGATTTCGCCACGCGGGTTGCAGAGCCGCTGCTTACCTCGGTTCCTGGCGTCGGCTCTACTGAAATGGGCGGGCATCAGGTTCTGGCGATGCGCATATGGATAGATCCCGACAAGTTGACCGCCCGCGGAATGTCTGCCGGTGAGGTGGCCGATGCGCTGCGCAACAATAACGTGCAGTCCGCGCCGGGCCAGTTGAAGGGCGATCACACGGTGATCAACATCACCGCCGCCACTGATCTTACCAGCGTGGATGATTTCCGCAGCATGGTGATCAAGTCGACGGGCAATTCCATTGTTCGGCTGGGCGATGTCGCGACAATCGAAATTGGCGGCCAGAACTACGACAGCAGTGCCACTACCAGCGGTAGGCAGGCAGTGTTCATCGCCATTTCGCCGACGCCCGATGGCAACCCGCTGGAGATCGTGAAGGCAGTCAACGAACTGTTGCCCGGTATCAACCGGGTGGCGCCTCCCGGTGTGAAGGTGTTCAACCAGTTCGATACGGCGCATTTCGTCAACGCATCCATTGATGAAGTTACACGAACGCTGGTCGAGGCCATCGTCATCGTGGTTATCGTCATCTTCCTGTTCCTGGGATCGGTTCGCGCCGTCATCATTCCGGTTATCACCATACCGCTGTCACTGGTTGGCACGGCAGCGTTGATGCTGGCCTTCGGGTTCTCGCTCAACCTGTTGACGTTGCTTGCCATGGTGCTGGCTATCGGGCTGGTGGTCGACGACGCGATTGTGGTGGTCGAGAATATCCACCGCCATATCGAGGAGGGGCTGTCACCAGTTCAGGCCGCGCTTGTTGGTGCACGAGAGATCATCGGTCCGGTCATTGCCATGACCATCACACTGGCAGCGGTCTACACGCCGATTGGCCTGATGGGCGGGCTGACGGGCGCGCTGTTTCGCGAATTTGCCTTTACCCTTGCCGGTGCGGTGATCGTATCAGGGGTGGTCGCTCTAACGCTGTCGCCGATGATGAGCAGTTTCCTGCTCAACGACAAGCTTAGCGAAGGCAAGCTCTCGCAGAAGATCGAACATAACATGCAGCGCATCACGCAGCGTTACGAGCACCTGTTGGGCAAGACGCTGGCAATGCGCGGGGCGGTGCTTGTTGCGGGGCTGGCGGTGCTGGCGGGTATCGTTGTTCTGTTCACCGGTGCCCAGCGTGAACTAGCGCCGGAAGAGGATCAGGGCGTCATCTTCGTCCAGTTAAAGGGGCCGCAATACGCTAATGTAAGCTATACAGAACGCTTCGCTGCTGAGATGACCAAGATCTTCCAGAAGCAGCCGGAATTCCGCAGTTCGTGGTTCGGTTCTGGGCAGAGCGGCCAGAATGAGGGCTTTGGCGGTATCATCCTGAAGAACTGGAATGAGCGTGATCGCACCGCGTCCGAGGTGCAGGCGGAGCTGAATGCCGCCGGCTCCGGGCTCACTGGTGTGTTCGCGGCAGCGTTCCAGCCGCCTTCATTGCCCGCTGGCAGTGGCGGCATGCCGGTGCAGATGGTGATCCGCTCCTCCGCTGATTTCCGTGCGATCTACGATGCGATGGAGCAGATCAAGGGCGCGGCCTGGGGCAGCGGACTTTTTGCCTTCGTCGACAGCGACCTTGCCTTCGACAGCCCTGAGGCACGGATCGAAATCGACCGCGCCAAGGCTGGCGAACTCGGTGTATCCATGGAGGCGATCTCCAGCACGCTGGCGACGCTAGTGGGCGAAAACTACGTCAATCGCTTCAACTATCACGATCGATCATACGATGTGATAGCGCAGGTGCCGCAGGAAAAGCGGTTGACGCCGGAAAGCCTTGGCCGCTTCCATGTGAAGACGCGATCGGGGGTTCTGGTGCCGCTTGCGACGGTTGTTAAGGTCGATATGCGACCGCAAGCTAACCGCTTGCCACAGTTCAACCAGATGAACGCGACGACGCTGTCGGCCGTGCTCGCGCCGGGAGTGACGATGGGACAGGCAGTCGCATTTCTGCAGGCCCAGCCACTGCCGCCGGGCTTCCAGGTGGATTGGCTCTCGGACAGCCGGCAGTATGTTTATGAAGGCAATGCGCTGACCGTTTCCTTTGCCTTTGCGCTGGTCGTCATCTTTCTGGTGCTGGCCGCACAGTTCGAGAGCTTCCGGGATCCTATCGTGATTCTGGTGACGGTGCCGCTGGCGATCTGCGGGGCGCTGATCCCGCTCTACCTCGGCTTCACGACGATCAACATCTACACGCAGATCGGCCTGGTCACGTTGATTGGACTGATTTCCAAGCACGGTATCCTGATGGTTTCCTTCGCTAACCAGATGCAGCATGAAGAGGGGCTCGACAGGGTATCGGCAATCCGCAAGGCGGCAGGCGTGCGCATGCGGCCGGTGTTGATGACCACGGCGGCGATGGTTGCGGGCCTGATCCCGCTGCTTTTCGCCAGCGGAGCCGGCGCGGCAAGTCGATTTGCCATTGGCATCGTAGTTGTCATGGGCATGCTGATTGGCACAGTGTTCACTCTGTTCGTCCTGCCGACGGTCTACAGTTTCGTCGCAAAGGATCACCGCGCTGCAGCCGAGAGCGAACGGGCAAAGGCCCTCGCCAGCCTTGAGGAGCCGGCCAATGCGTAATCTGGCCCTGCTTCCCCTTCTGCTTGTCGGCGCTTGTGCAATGGGGCCGGACTATAAGCGTCCAGAGACGGCCGCTCCGGCTGCCGGCGCGTTCCAGACGGCTGTGAATGGGACCAGCCCGTCGGAGCCTGACGGGCGCTGGTGGCGCTTGTACGACGATCCGGCGCTTGACCGGTTGATCGAGCGGGGGCTGGAAGCCAACACCGACTTGCGCGTTGCCCGCGCCAATTTGTTGCGGGCACAGGCCGTCGTCCGCGAAGCTCGTGCAGGGACAGCGCTAACCGGGGATGTCTCCGCCGGCACGAATTATGGCGACGATATGGGCTTTCCCGGTGGCCCGCAGGGCGGCCAAACCCAGTGGTCCTATAACGGATCGATCACGGCCAATTGGGAACTTGATCTGTTCGGGCGCATCGGGCGCACTATCGAGGCGACCCGTGCCGACGCCGCTGCAGAAGAAGCCGTCCGCGATGGTGTGGCGCTGACCGTGGCGGCCGAGGTGGCCCGTGCCTATGTCGATGCCTGCGCACTGGCCGAGGCGATTGTGGTCGCGAAGGAATCAGCGGGCATTGCCGAGCGCGAGTTGACCATTCAGCGCACCCGCCAGCGCGTGGGCGCAGGATCGGATCTGGATATTCAGCGTTCCGCCACAGCGCTTGCCAATGTTCTCGCCACCCTGCCGACGCTGGAAGGCCGCCGCCGCGCTTCCTTGTTTGAACTGGCAGCACTGATTGGAGCGACGCCGTCTGAGGTGCCGCAAGAGGCCCGTGACTGCGCCAGAGTACCTGCACCTGTATCGGCGATCCCGCTTGGTGATGGCCGCAGCCTGCTGGCCCGCCGGCCCGATGTGCGCGAGGCGGAACGCAGGCTGGCCGCCGATACCGCCCGCATAGGCGTGGCGACAGCAGATCTCTATCCCCGGATCTCGCTGGGCGGTTCGGGTAATTTCTTTCGCAATGATCAGGTGCGCGGTTCCAATGCGTTCTCGTTCGCCCTTGGTCCGCTGATTTCCTGGAGTTGGCCCAATCTGTTGGTCGGGCGGTCGATGGTTGAACAGGCCGAGGC
>Ga0233380_1000245_pt1 | contig 30685 bp, 28 predicted proteins | sample ElkDunMinimDraft_9_FD_191541 | JGI IMG/M metagenome (GOLD analysis project Ga0233380, IMG submission 191541) | Fecal eukaryotic communites from dung pellets of Tule Elk in California, USA - Elk Dung F36 | ecosystem: Host-associated > Mammals > Digestive system > Large intestine > Fecal | place... | reverse complement strand
TCGAGCAGCCCCCACATGCGCGGCAGGAAATCAAGATAACGCGGCTTACCGTCGCGCTGCCACAGGCGGGTAAAGATGCCGATGATCTTGGCGTTGCGCTGCGCGCCGAGCACGGCATAGGCCGCATCGAAATCGCCGGTGGGACGGGCCGCATCCTTGTACCGGCTGAGCATCGTCTGTTCGAGGGCGGGGGACACATCGCGCCGCGCGTCCTGCAACAGCGAGACGAGATCATAGGCCGGATGCCCGGCAAGCGCGTCCTGAAAATCGAGCAGGCCAAGGCCATGCGCGGCAGGCCGGTCGATCAGCATGATATTCTCGGCATGATAGTCGCGCAGCACGGTAACGGGGGGCGACACATTCTGGACCTCGGCCAGCACCGCATCCCACGCCGCGACATAGGCTTGTGCGTCGACGGCCAGCCCGGCCGCCGGACAATACCATTCCGTCAGCAGACCGGCTTCCCGCTGGTAGACCGCACGGTCATAGGGCGGCACATCGGCGGCGGGGCGCTTGTGCAGATCGACCAACAGATCGACGGCGCGAGCATAGACCGCGCTTTCCTCCTGAGGCGCTTCCTCGACAACTTCCTTGAGCCGCCGGTCGCCAAAATCCTCGATCAGGACGAGGCCGGCGTCCAGATCCTGCGCATGGATGACCGGCGCGGCAAAGCCATCGCGGCCAAGATGCTGCGCGATGGCGATAAACGGGCGCGGATCTTCATGCGGCGGCGGCGCGTCCATCAGCACGGCGCGGCGCGTGGCATCGACCACGCGAAAATAGCGACGGAAGGAAGCATCGCCCGCAAGCGGAAGGATTTGCGCGCCGCCCCAGCCAGCGCGTTCGAGGAAAGCCGCCGCTTGGGTGGGCGGGATCATATCTGCGACCATCGCTCTCTCCAAGCGTCCGGCACCTCCGCTGTCAAGCGTCGCCCGCCCGCCGGCTCAAACGCGATCGACAGCCGCAGCGCATGCGGCCAGAGCGCATCGCCCAACCGCTCGGGCCATTCGATGAGGAGGAGGCTGTCGGACAGATAATCGTCGAGCGCCAGTTCCGCCGCCTCTGACGCATCCTCCAGCCGGTAGAGATCGACATGCGCGACCGGCAGCTGCACGTCCGGCACATCATAAGGCTGCACCAGCGCGAAGCTCGGGCTCGGCGCCTCGCCTTCCAGCCCCAGCGCCGCCAAGATGCCGCGCGCCAGCGTCGTCTTGCCAGCGCCAAGCGGGCCATAGAGCGCGATGACGTCGCCGATCCGCACCTGGGCCGCAAGGCGTGCGCCCAGATCGTGCATCGCCGCGTCGTCGGGAAGCAGGCGCTCAGTCACGAGGCAGTGCGATCACGGCAACGGTCCCCTCGCCCGGCTGCGATATCAGCTCCAGCGTCCCGCCATGCGCCTCCGCCAACTGCTTGGCAAGCGGCAGGCCAAAGGTCGTGCGTTCGCCCTGCCGGCTCTGGTTCGCCCGCGCCGCCTTGTCGAACAAAGCCGCCTGCCGCTCCGGCTCCATGCCCGGCCCGTCGTCGGACACCACGATCCGCGCCCGGTCTGCCGATCCATCCCCGTGCAGCAGCACGCGCGCACCTTCGCCGCAATAGCGCACGGCATTCTCCAGAAGGTGCCGTACCGCCTGGCCGATCCGCCGCGCGTCGCCCTGCACCGTGCCGAGCGTATCGTGCAGCGTGACCGCCAGCTCGATATTCTTGGCCTTGGCATCGGCGCGCACCTGGGCAGCGCATTCCCGCGCCAGTGCGGTGAGATCGACCGGCGCGCGCTCAAGCGCCAGCGTGCCCGCCTCGCCCTGCGTCAGGTCGATGACATTGTCGATCAGCATGGCGAGGCGCGCGGTGCTGTGCAGGATGCCATCGACATATTCCTGCGCGCTCTGGTCGAGCGGTCCGGCATAACCCGCCTTCATCATCTCGGCGAAGCCCGCGATGGTGGTAAGCGGCGTGCGCAGCTCATAGCTCATATTGGTGACGAAGGCGGTCTTCACCATGTCCGCCTGCTCCAGCGCCTCATTACGGTCGCGCAGCACCTGCTCGACGCGGCGACTGTCGGTGACATCGAGCATGGTGAAGAGCGCATTGCCATCGGGCAGCGGGATCGCGGCAAATTCGAAGATGCGCCCATCGGCAAAGCCGACATGGCCGCCGCGCTGCTTGCGCTCGAGCGTGGCGGCGCGCACCAGTTCGCGCACCACATTGCCCTGCGACGGCTTGGCAAGGCGACCCTGCACCGCCTCCATCAGTTCATCGATACGCGGATGCGCCGCCAATATGTCCTCGGCCACGCCCCACATGGCGCGGAACCGGCTGTTCCACAGATGCAGCCGCCCGTCCGACGCGAACACGCCGATCGCCTCGAACAGATTGTCGAAGGTCGCGGTGCGCACCCGCAGCAGCGTATCGCGCGCGCTCGACAGAAGCACCTGCTCCGTGCGGTTCTCGAAGATCAGCACCAGGCCGCCATCGGGCAAAGGCTGCGCATAGACGCGTAGATGCGTGCCATCGGCGAGCAACCAATGTTCCTCGCGCGCATCGGGCGACAGGAACCAGTCGCGCCGCTCCGCGCGCCAGGCAGGGAAGTCGCGATGTTCGGGCAGGCGACCCGCCTCGCGCATGGCGTCGAGCACCCGCTCGAACGGCGGATGATCGGCCAGCCCCTCCTGATCCAGCGCGAAAAGGCTGATGAACGGCTGGTTCCAGAAGCGCAGCGTCCGGTCCGCCCCAAAACGCGCCACACCGGCAGAGAGCCGGTCCAGCAGATCACGCTGCGCCAACTCAAGCCGTCCATGCTCGATCCGCGACTGTTCCAGCTCATGTTGGTCGATCGCGAAACCGGCAATGCCCGCCGGGCCGAGCGGCACATCAACGACGCGCATCGTCCGCCTCTCGCCACCGATCGTGGCGGGGACCAGCCGTTCGACCGGCCCACCCTGCGCCACCGCTTCGGCCGCAGCTTCCTGGGGACCAATGCCGGCCAGCGGCTCCACCAGTTCCAGTCCGCTTGCGATCACATCGCCCGCGCTCGGCGCATCGACCGCGCGCACGTATGCGCTGTTGACAAGGCTGAGGCGAAGGTCGGGCGTGCGATGCCACATCGGCATCGGCGCTGCCTCCACCAATCCCGCCAGCGCCTCCAGCGCCTCACGCAACTGCCCCACCTCGCCCTTCAGCGCCTCAATCTGCGACTGGCTGTCGGTCGCGTCGAAAATCCACAGGACGACGCCGCCATTTGCCGAGAGATCAGGCCCCGCCGGCGCGCCGCGCACCAGCAGCAGGCGCGACGACCCAGCTCCCCGGACGGCGAGCGCAAAGCTTTTTCCGGCCTTTTGCGCGGCGACGATTTCGCGACCCAACGCCTGCGCATCTTCCGGCTCCAGCCCGCCATCGGGCGCGGTCAGTTCAGAAACGAAATGCGGCGCGCGCTCCCGCCCGAGCCAGCGCGCCAAGCGGTCGGCGGCTTCCATATGCCCATCGGCGTGGATGACCACGGGCGCGGCCGGCGCGGACGAGATAAGCGAGGTCAGCCGGTCAAGCTTTCCCTGCGCCTGCATCCCCTGCCGCCGCATCCGCCGCCCGGTGACAAGCGCCCAGACGGCGGCCGCCAGCCAGCCGGCCAGCAGCATGCCCGTCAGCAGGGTGGTCATGGAGCCGGACCCGCTCACGCCGCATATACTCCCACTTTGTCGACGCCCCGATCCCCGCACATGGGACGGTGCCTAACCCATGTCGCCCGGAGCGGGAAGCGCGATCATCATCTTATCCGACCAGCCGGACGGCGGACCTGCGACTGCGCACGCGATAGCCGTCGGCCTTGGGCTCCATCCGCTCGAAACTATGGATGGCAAGGCCCGGCGTCCGGGCGATCTCATCCACCTCGTCGGCGTCGATCGCATAATCCTCGCCCAGGAAAATGCGCGCGGCCTGGCCCCCGTCCACCGGCGCGCGCAGGAATACCTCGCTGCGCCCACCCCGGCAGGGCCCGAGGAGCTTTGCAAGAGCCTCCACCGCCGCGACGCTTTCGGCATTGATGACCAGTTCCATGCGGGACGCGCTGGCCACCAGCTTGAAGGGCTCCACGCCGCGAACCGTCACGCGCGGCGTCTCCTCGCCCGGCAGGCGATCAAGCTCTACCGTCAGCAGCGCGCAGCCACCCTCGCGCGCCATTTCCTCGATCGCCTTGCAGGCGTCATCCTCGAAACAGCTCGCCTGAAACTGCCCGCTCTGGTCGGAGAAAGTGGCGTTGGCATAGCGCGCCCCTCGCTTGGTCTCGCGCCAGCGGACATCCTCGACCATCGCCGCCATGATCCCCATGACGCGCCCTTCGGCATTGGGCATGCCCATGGGCTGCGCGCAGATCGCGCCATAGCTTTTGGCGCCGCGCGCATCGGCAAGATGCTTGTAGCGATCCACCGGGTGGGCGGAGAAGTAGAAGCCGAACGCATCCTTTTCCTGCGCCATGCGGTCGGCCACCGACCAGGTCTGGTGCGGCGGGATGCGCACGTCAGCGTGCGGCGTCTCAACGTCGCCGAACAGGCCGCCCTGCCCGCTTTCGCGCGCGGCGGCATTGCTCGCCGCGACGGACAGGATCGTCTCGGCCGCCGCATGGACACCTGCGCGGTCGGCATGAAGTTCATCGAACGCCCCCGCCGCTGCCAGGCTTTCGAGCTGCCGCCGATTGAGCAGGCGCGGCTCGATGCGGTCGGCGAAATCGTCGAGCGTCTTGAACGGCCCACCCGCGTCACGCTCGGCGACCAGCTGCTCCATCGCCTTTTCGCCTACGCCCTTGAGGCCCCCCAACGCATAGCGCACCGCGAAGCCCAGGCGCGCGTCATCGCCCTCATAGGGCACCGGCTCGACCGAGAAATCGGCAAGGCTGCGGTTGATGTCGGGCGCGAGGCAGGTCAGCCCCATGCGCCGCATATCGTCGACGAACACGGTGAGCTTGTCCGTCAAATGAATGTCATAAGCCATTGATGCAGCGTAAAATTCTGCCGGGTAGTGCGCCTTGAGCCACGCCGTCTGATAGGCGAGCAGCGCATAGGCAGCCGCGTGACTCTTGTTGAAGCCATAGCCGGCGAACTTGTCGATCAAATCGAACAGCTCATTCGCCTTGGCCGGGGCAATGTCGCTGCCCTTGCAGCCTTCGACGAAGCGGGCGCGCTGCGCGTCCATCTCCGCCTGGATTTTCTTGCCCATGGCCCGGCGCAGAAGGTCAGCGTCGCCAAGCGAGTAGCCCGCCAGGATCTGCGCCGCCTGCATCACCTGTTCCTGATAGACGAAGATGCCGTAGGTTTCTTCGAGAATGGGCTTGAGAAGAATGTGCGGATATTCAATCTCTTCCGACCCGTTCTTACGGCGACCGAACATCGGAATATTGTCCATCGGACCCGGCCGATAGAGCGAAACCAGCGCGATGATGTCGCCGAAATTGGTTGGACGCACGGCGGCCAGCGTCTTGCGCATGCCTTCCGATTCCAGCTGGAACACGCCAACGGTGTCGCCCCGCTGGAGCAGGTCGTAGACCGCCGGATCGTCCCATGACAGGCCTTCCATATCGACGGTGACGCCGCGCGCATTCAGCAACTGCACCGCCTTTTGCAGCACCGACAGCGTTTTCAGCCCAAGAAAGTCGAACTTCACCAGCCCCGCGCCCTCGACATATTTCATGTCGAACTGCGTCACCGGCATGTCGGATCGCGGATCGCGATAGAGCGGCACGAGCTGGCTTAGGGGTCGGTCGCCGATCACCACGCCAGCCGCATGGGTCGAGCTGTGCCGGGGAAAGCCCTCCAGCTTCATCGCATAGTCGATCAGGCGACGGACCTGGCCGTCATTTTCATATTCGTGGCGGAATTCCGCGACCCCGCCCTTTTGCAGCGTGCGCTCCAGCGTCCAGGGATCGGTCGGATGGTTGGGCACCAGTTTGGCGAGGCGGTCCACCTGGCCATAGCTCATCTGCAGCACGCGGCCGGTGTCTTTCAGCACCGCGCGGGCTTTAAGCTTTCCGAAGGTGATGATCTGCGCGACATGATCGCGGCCATATTTTTCCTGCACATAGCGGATGACTTCGCCACGCCGTGTTTCGCAGAAATCGATGTCGAAGTCGGGCATCGACACGCGCTCGGGGTTGAGGAAGCGTTCGAACAGCAACCCCAATTGCAGCGGATCGAGATCGGTGATGGTGAGCGCCCAGGCGACCACCGAGCCCGCGCCCGAACCACGGCCCGGCCCCACCGGAATGTCATGCGATTTGGCCCATTGGATGAAGTCGGCAACGATCAGGAAGTAGCCGGGGAAGCCCATCTGCACGATGATATCGACCTCGAACGTCAGCCGTTCGAAATAGGGCCGCCGCGCGTCGTCTTGTACGATGCCCGCCTTGGCAAGCCGCGCCTCGAGGCCGGCCGTCGCCAGATCGCGCAGCATCTGCGCCTCGCCCTCTATGTCACCGGCCAGGCTTGGCAAAATCGGCTTGCGCTTGGGTGCGGCCACGGCGCAGCGCTGGGCCACGACCAGCGTATTGGCAATCGCCTCTGGCAGATCGTCGAACAGGCGCTGCATCTCCTGCGCCGGCTTCATCCACGCCTCGGGACAGCTTTTGCGCCGGTCGGGGGTTTCGACATAGGCGCTGTCGGCGATGCACAGCATCACGTCATGCGCTTCATGAAAATGCGGTTCGGCAAAGCAGGTCGGATTGGTCGCAACCAGCGGCAGGCCGCGATCATAGGCGAGGTCGATGAGCGCCCCCTCCGCCTTCATCTCGACCGGGTCGGAGCGGCGACAAAGCTCGACATAGAGCCGCTCGGGAAACAGCGTTTCCAGCCGCGCGACATAGCCGTTCGCCGCCTCGGCCTGCTCATCGGCCAACAACCGCGCCAGGGCGCCCTCGGCGCCTGCCGTCAGCGCGATCAGCCCGTCGGTTCGCCCCTCCAGCGTGGCAAATGTGACGTGGGGATCCTGCTCGACCGGCCGGTCGAGATGCGCCATCGACACCAGTTCACACAGATTGTCATAGCCTGCCGCATCTTGCGCGTAGAGCGCCAGCCAGTCGATGCTCTGCGGTGCACCCTGCGGCCGATCAGGCCGCGCGACGCCCAGCATCGCACCGATGATCGGCTGCACGCCCTCGCCCTGGCAGGCGTCGGAAAAGGCCATCGACCCATAGAGCCCATTGCGGTCGGTAATCGCCGCCGCCGGGAAACCGAGCTTGCGCGCATGTTTGGCGATCTGCTTGGGATCGATCGCGCCTTCCAGCATGGTATAGGCGGAAAAGACGCGCAGCGGCACGAACGGGGCATGGGGCATGGCCGCAACCTAGCCATTGCGCGCCCATGATCCTAGTCCCCGCCTGCGAAAGCTGTGGACAAAGCGCTCAGCCGTCGGTTTCCAGCCGCCCTTCATGCAGGCGCACGACGCGGTCCATCTTCTGCGCCAACCGCTCATTATGCGTCGCCACCAGCGCCGCCGACCCTTCGCCGCGCACGAGGCGCAGGAATTCGGCGAGCACCACGTCGGCGGTCCGTTCATCGAGATTGCCGGTGGGTTCGTCCGCCAGCACCAGAGCGGGCCGATTCGCCAGCGCCCGCGCAACCGCGACCCGCTGCTGCTCGCCGCCCGACAACTGGCTTGGCCGATGGTCGAGCCGATGGCCGAGCCCCAGCGCGCTCAGCAACGACTGCGCGCGGGTCCGCGCATCCGCCATCGTCGCATCGCGAATGACCTGCGGCAGCACGACATTCTCCGTCGCGTTGAAGTCGGGCAGCAGATGGTGGAACTGATAGACAAAGCCCAGCGCATCCCGGCGCAGGCGCGTGCGCCCGTCATTGTCGAGCTGTGCGGCTTCTTCGCCGGCGATGCGGATCGACCCGTCGAACCCACCTTCGAGCAGCCCGACCGCCTGGAGCAGCGTTGACTTGCCCGATCCCGACGCGCCCAGAAGCGCGACGATCTCGCCCGGTCCGACTTCCAGATCGATGCCCCGCAACACCTCGATCGTGACGCCGCCCTGCGTGAAGCTGCGACGCAACCCGGTGACTTTCAGAACTTCACTCATAACGCAGCACCTGTACCGGGTCCGTATTGGCCGCCTTGAACGCGGGATAGAGGGTGGCAAGGAAGCTGAAGACCAGCGACATCACACAGATCAGCGTTATCTCAACCGGATCGGCCTTGGACGGCAATTCGGTAAGGAAGCGGATGGACGGGTCCCAAAGGTTCTGCCCGGTGATGAACTGGATCGCATTGACGATGCTCTGGCGGAAGAAAAGGAAGGTAAAGCCCAGCGCCATGCCCGCCACCATGCCGAGCGTGCCGATGGTCACCCCCACCGTCATGAATATCCTGACCAGCCCGGCGCGCGACGCGCCCATGGTTCGCAAGATTGCGATGTCGCGCGTCTTGGCGCGGACCAGCATGATGAGCGAGGAGAGGATATTGAACACCGCGACGAGCACGATGATCGACAGGACGACGAACATCGCCACCCGCTCGACCGCCAGCGCCTCGAAAAGGGATGCGTTCATCTGTCGCCAGTCGGTGATCGCGGCGCGGCCGGCGACCTTTGCAGCAAGCGGCGCCAGTATCTGCCCGACCTTGTCTGGATCCACCGTCTGCACCTCGATCATGCTCACGACGTCGCTTAGCAGCAGCAGCGTCTGCGCATCCTCGATCGGCATGACGACGAACGCCTTGTCATAATCATAGACGCCGATCTCGACGATGGCCGCGATCGTATAGGCGATCTGGCGCGGCACGGTGCCAAAGGGTGTCGAGCGGCCCGCCGGATTGATGATCGTCAGGCTGTCGCCCACCTGCGCGCCCAGATTTTCCGCCAGGCGCGAGCCGATCGCAATGCGGCTGGAATTGGCGACAAGGCTATCGAGATTGCCCGAAAGCACCTTGGTCTTGAGCGTCGCATTGGCGCGAATATCCGGCACGGTCATGCCGCGCACCAGCACCGCCTCGACCCGGCCCTGAAAGCTCCCCAACAACGGCTGCTCGATCAGCGGCGTCGCGCTGGTGACGCCGGGCGTCTCCTTCGCTTCCTTGAGCACCGCCCGCCAGTCGGGCAGGCGCCCGCCATAGCCCTGCACGACCGCGTGGCCGTTAAGCCCCACGATCTTGTCGAACAGCTCGGCGCGAAACCCGTTCATGACGCTCATGACGATGATGAGCGCGGCAACGCCCAACATCACCGCGACCAGGCTGATGCCGGCGACGAGGAAGATGAAACCCTCCCCCTTGCCCGGCAACAGGTAACGCTTTGCGATCATGCGCTCATAGCGGGACAATATCATGCGTCAGGCCAACATTTCTTGTCAGAGGGATGCCTGCCAGCCCGTCTAGCAGTGTCGCCCGCCACGGCAAGGGCAAGCGCCCATGTTGCCCGCGCGCAACAGCGGTTAAGACAAAATAGAGAAGAGCCTGAGTTACCCCGTGACTCCGGCCCGGCACACGCATAGCAAGAATGGAGAAACACAGGTAAAAGGCCGTGGTTCAGGGACGCTGCATCCCGCTTCGACGCTTAGGGGGCTAGAAGCGGTTGAGGCAGCACCGAGGGGGAGACGAGCGATCGTCCATCAGTAGCCGGATCACGCGACAGCATGATCCGGCTACTTTTGTTTTTTTGCTCCTCGGTCCTCTTGAAACCCGAAAATGCGCAAACATATCAAGCCCGTCCGGCCGCCTTCATGGGGTCGGGCATCGTATCGCCGGACGCCGTTTCGGGTTCGGCATGTTCATTTTGCTCTTTGGGAGATTATGAAATGCGTGGCTTTGATCTTACCCCCTATCGCCGTTCGACCGTTGGCTTCGATCGTCTGTTCGACCTGATCGAAAATAATGCCCGGTTGAGCCAGAGCGACAATTACCCGCCGTTCAATATCGAGCGCCTGTCCGAGGACCGTTACCGCGTGACCCTCGCCGTCGCGGGCTTCCGCACTGACGAGATCGACATCACGGCGCAGCAGAACCTGCTCCAGGTATCGGGCCGCAAGGAAGAAGCGTCTCCGAGCGATCGCACGAAATTCGTCCATGTCGGCATTGCCAACCGCAGCTTTGAGCGGCGGTTCGAACTGGCCGACTTCGTGCGGGTCGAGAAGGCGGAACTGGCCGACGGCCTGCTCGTGATCGAGCTGGTGCGCGAAGTGCCCGAAGCGATGAAGCCCAAGAAGATCGCCATCAACGGCGGTCAGCTTGTGGACATGAACGTCAAGGATCGCGACGCTGCCTGAACGGCTGGATTGATATGAAGTCTGGGGGCGCGGCATCACCTGCCGCGCCCTTTTTACGTCACGCCGTTATATCTCGACCTGGCTGCCCAATTCGACCACGCGATTGGTCGGCAGGCGGAAAAATTCCATCGCGCTTTCCGCATTGCGCAGCATCCAGGCAAAGATCTTTTCGCGCCAGATGGGCATGCCCGGCTTGTTCGAGGGCAGCAAAGTCTGCCGCGCGAGGAAGAAGCTGGTGTCCATCATCCGGAAGCTCTGGCCACAGCCCGTCACCTGCTTGAGCGCGGCGGGCACGTCAGGCTCCTGCATGAAACCATAGTGCAGCACGAGGCGGAAGAAGCCGCGGCCCAGATCCTCGAGCCGGTAGCGCCCGTCATCCTCGACCACGGGCACGCCCTTGATCTTGACGGTCAGCAGGATCACCCGCTCATGCAGCACCTTGTTGTGCTTGAGATTATGCAGCAGCGCATGCGGGACGCCGTCGGGGGTCGAGGTCATGAAGACCGCCGTTCCCGGCACGCGCACCGCGCTGCTGGCGGCAGATGCGATGAAAACCGGGATCGGCATCGCTTCCTCGCGCAGCCGGTCCTGCATCAATATCCGCCCGCGCGCCCAGGTGGTCAGCAGTGTGAAGACTATGAAGCCGATCAGCAGCGGGAACCAGCCGCCATCGGGTACCTTGGTCAGGTTTGCCGCAAAATAGGCGCCATCGACGATATAGAAGACCGCCAACAGCGGCACCGCCTGATACCAGCGCCAATGCCACAGGCGGAACAGCACGACCGTCAGCAGCACATTGTCGATGAACATCGCGCCCGTCACCGCGATTCCATAGGCCGCCGTCAGGTTGGACGAGGTCTGGAAGGTGAGAACGAGCACCAGCACCATGACCATCAGCCCCCAGTTGATGAGGGGGATGTAGATCTGGCCGGCAGTGGACGCGCTGGTATGTTCGATACGCAGGCGCGGCATGAAACCGAGCTGGATCGCCTGCTGCGTCACGGAAAATGCGCCAGAAATCACCGCCTGGCTCGCGATCACTGCCGCCATCGTCGCGAGCACGATCAGCGGCAATTGCCCCCATTGCGGCGCAAGATTGTAGAAGGGGCTGTGCAACGCCGCCGCGCCTTCGCGAAACAGCAGGGCGCCCTGCCCCAGATAGTTGAGCATCAAGGCGGGAAGGACGAACGCCAGCCAGGACACGCGGATCGGCGACCGCCCGAAATGGCCCATGTCGGCGTAAAGCGCCTCCGCACCCGTCACCGCAAGCACGACCGCGCCCAGCGCCAGGAAAGCCGGCAGCGGGTCGGTGATGAAGAACATCGCCGCCCAATAAGGATTGAAGGCATAGAGAATGCCCGGCGTCTTGATGATGCTGATCACGCCCAGCGCGGCGATCGTGAAGAAATAAAGCAGCATGATCGGCCCGAAAAAGGCCGCAACGCGGTTGGTCCCCAGCCCCTGAATCCAGAACAGGCCGAGCAGAATGATGACCGCAACGGGCAGGATCGCAGGCGACAGCGCGCTGTTATAGACCGCAAGCCCCTCGACCGCCGACAGGACCGAAACGGCCGGCGTAATCATGGAATCGCCGTAGAAGAGCGCAGTCGCAAATACGCCCAGCAGCACGATCCCGCGCGACCAGCGCTGCGTCTTCGTCTGCCCGTTGATCAGCGCGAGCAGCGCGAGGCTGCCACCCTCGCCCTTATTGTCGGCGCGCATGATGATGCTGACATATTTCAGCGTCACCACGAGCATCATCGACCAGAACATCAGGCTGATGACGCCCAATATATGGTCGGCGTCGAGCTCGAGCGGGTGATGGCCGGCAAAGGTTTCGCGGAAGGCGTAGAGCGGGCTCGTACCGATATCGCCGAACACGATACCGATCGCGCCGACGACCAGCTTTACGGTCGCCTTCTGCCGGGTGTTTACGTGCCCGTCATCATCGTCCGTAACCGCCGCGCCTGCGACGGAGGGGACGTGGTCAGCCATGAAGGAAATGCCGGATGATCATGCTGGTCGATACCTGCGAATGGCCTTGCGAGAGCCTGGAACCGTGCAATGCGGCGCGCCCTACCATGGCTGCAAACGCCACGCAATGCGACGCATGAAGGGTGCTCATCGGGTCGCCGTGGATGAGCGGGAGAGCATCTGATCGATACGCGCGATATTGGCGTTGAGTTCCGCACGCAGCGGCGTGTCCTGCGGCACGCTGTCAGCCAGCGATACCCAGAGCGCACGGGCCTTGGGCAGCTCGCCAGCTCGTGCGGCCGCGAGCCCGTAGAAGAAGCGCGGCGCCGGACCTTCCGGGTCAAGCGCCAGCGCCCGCCGATAGGCATAGTCGGCCGATGGCGACAGCACGCCATCGCCATGGGCGACCAGCGCATTGCCAAGGCCGAGCCAGAGACTGGCGTCGTCCGGCGTCGCACGCAGGCCCGCGACCAGCACATTGGCAGCCTCCTGCGTATGCCCCCTGCGGCCATAGGCATCGGACATCACCAGCCACTGCCCCGCCTTGCCATAGCGTTCGCCAAGGCTGCGGCGCTGCTCGGCGAGCTTCTCGTCGAAGGGCGCCTTATTTTCGCCCCCGGTGCGCGGGACGCCAGCATAATCGGGGTGCCCCTGCCAGGCGTAGCCGGCGAGGCCGAACAGCAGCGCGGCCGCGCTTACCTCCCAAGCCATGCGCGGCAGGCGCGCGACGAGCAGCGCAGCCAGCACCGCCAGAGCAAGCCCGATCGCAATCACCCAGCCCATCAGCGCCCCTTCCCGATACGCCGCCGCAGCAGCAGGACGCCGACGATCAGCAGCAGGATCGGCGCGCCCCAAAGCGGCCAGAGGATCGGCGCAGCGGTCGGCTCATAGCTGACCCAGTCGCCATAACGGCTGATGAGCCACGCGCGGATCGCTTTGGGCTTCTCCCCCGCCGCGATGCGTCGACGGATTTCCGAACGCATGTCGCCCGCCATGCTGGCATCGCTGTCGGCCACAGACTGACTCTGGCAGGTGAGGCAGCGGATCGTTTCCATGAGTGCGCGTGCCCGCTTCTCCTGTGCCGGGTCGGGCAATTGCCGATTGGCCCAGGGCGCAGGCGGCAGCGCGGTCTGCGCTGCAACCGGTGCCGCGATCAGGCAGAGCAGCAGGGCAAGCAACGCCTTCACCGTGCGGCCTCCAGCTGCTTGAGGACCTTCGGCACGTCGTCGGCGCGAATGTCGCCGATATGCTGATGGGCGATCTTCCCCCGGCCATCGATCACGAAGGTTTCGGGCACGCCCGAGGAGCCCAGCGCCATCTGCACGGTGCTGCGCGCGTCGAGGCCGATGCGCGTATAGGGATTGCCATGTTTCTTGAGGAAAGCGTCGACATCCGCGCGCGCATCGCGGATCGCGATCCCGTCAATCTCGACACCCGCGCGGCGTAGCGCCATCAACTGCGGCGCCTCGGCGGCACAGGGCAGGCACCAGCTGGCGAAGATATTGACGAGGCGGGGTTTGCCTCCCCCAATGTCCGTCGACCGCAGCGCCGGTCGATCGCTAGCGGCGGCCGGCAGGTCGAATACGGGCAGAGCCTGCCCGATCAGGCGCGACTGCACGACGCGATCGTCGGGATTTGCCAAACGCCCGGCGAACAGCAGCAGCACCGCCACAAACGCCACCAGCGGCACCCACAGGAGCAGCGGGCGTTTCATGCCTCGCCCTTCTGCCATTTATGCCGCCAGCCGCGCCGCTCGCGCCCGATCAGCGCCAGCACGCCGCCCAACGCGATCATGATGCCGCCAAGCCAGATCAGCGTCACGAACGGCTTCCACCAGATGCGCAGCTGCCAGCGGCCAGCGTCCGCCTCCTGCCCCAGCACGACATAAAGCTGCCCGTTCCAGCGGGTGAGCAGCGCAGCCTCGCTCGTCGTCGTCGGCGGCAGGGTGAAGAAGCGCGACTGCGGCTTGATCATCACCGCCCCGCCGCCCCGGCTGGCGCGAATGTCCGCCTGAAGCGCGGTCCAATTGTCGCCGGCGATCGGCGCGATCCGTTCGAAGTGCAAAGTCCATCCCGCCGTGCGGATGGTGTCGCCCGGACGCGCCGCCACCAGCTTTTCAACCGTAAAGGCCGAATCGCACGCCATGCCCGCCAGGCTGACGGCGCAGCCCAGATGCGCGATGACCATGCCCCAGGTGAAAAGCGGCGTGCGCAGCAGATTGCGCTTCCACAGCGGCGCCAGGCTGGCCACGCCGACAGGGATGGCGATGGCAAGGCCAAGCAGCGGCAGCACGCCGATCGTGCCTGCGCCCACCATCAGCAGCACAACCAATGAAAGCACGAGCAGCACCGCCGGAACCGCCACCCGCTTCGCCACGACCCGCGCCTGATCCTGCCGCCAGCGCAGCAACGGCCCAACCGCCATCAACAGCATCAACGCAAGTGCCAGCGGCCCTGCGACCCGGTCGAAATAGGGCGCCCCTACCGACACCTTATGCCCGAACGCTTCGGTCATCAGCGGATAGAGCGTGCCGATGAGCACTATCCCCAGGATCACACAGAGTAGCAGATTGTTCATGACCAGCGCCGATTCGCGGCTGACCGTGCGGAAGGTCGCGCCCTCCCGCACCGCGCCGACGCGCCAGCCGAACAGCGCCAGCGCGCCGCCGATATAGATGGCGAGCAGGGCCAGGATGAAGCTGCCGCGCTCGGGATCGACGGCGAAGGCGTGGACGCTCGTCAGGATGCCGGAGCGGACGAGGAAGGTGCCGACCATCGACATGGAAAAAGCGATCACTGCCAGCATCACCGTCCAGGCGCGCAGCGAATCGCGTGTCGCCAGCACCGTCACGCTGTGCAGCAGCGCGGTCGCCGCCAGCCATGGCATGAGCGAGGCATTCTCGACCGGATCCCAGAACCACCAGCCACCCCAGCCCAGCTCATAATAGGCCCAATAGCTACCCGCCGTGATGCCGAGCGTCAGCAGCACCCAGGCCGCCAGCACCCAGGGCCGCATCGCGCGGGCGAAGGCGGCATCGACCCGGCGGGTCAGCAGCGCGCCGATGGCAAAGGAGAAGGCCACCGACAGGCCGACATAGCCGAGATAGAGGGTGGGCGGATGGAAGGCGAGGCCGGGGTCCTGCAGCAGCGGATTGAGCCCCTGCCCATTGGCCGGCGCCGGGCTGAGCCGCGCGAATGGATTGGAGGAAAACAGCAGAAACGCATAGAAACCAAGGCTGATCGCCGCCTGACCGGCAAGCGTCGCCATATGCGTATCGCGCCGCAGCGCCCGCTCGAACAAAGCGACAGCCGCGCCCGCCAGCCCCATGACCGTGACCCACAGCAGCATGGACCCTTCATGATTGCCCCAGGCGCCAGCGAATTTGTAGAGCCAGGGCTTGGCCGAATGGCTGTTGCTCGCGACCAGCAGCACCGACATGTCGGATCGCAGGAACAGGGCGACGAGCGCGCAGAAGGAAATCGCCGTCAGCACGCCCTGCGTCACCGCGACGGGCCTCACTGCGCCGAGCAATTCATCCTTGCCGCCCCACAGGCCGAGCGCTGAGAGCGCCAGTTGCAGAAACGCCAGCGCGGCCGCCAGCCACAGCGCGATAAGGCCGGCTTCGGCGATCATGCCGCCAGCGCCCAGGTCTGCCGGAACGGGCTCACGGCTCGACCTTCATCTCGTGCGTGGTTTCGTTATATTCCAGGCCTTCAAGCTCACGCGGCATATAGCGCTCGTCATGCTTGGCGAGGATGTTGGTCGCGATGAAGGTGCCGCTGGCGTCAAAGGAACCCTCGGCCACGACGCCCGATCCTTCGCGGAAGAGGTCGGGGGTGATGCCCTTGAACGAGGCCGGGACCGTGGCCTTGCCGTCGGTCACGTCGAAGCGGATCGTGACGCCGTCGGCGGCATGCTTGAGCGATCCCTTGACGACCATGCCGCCCAGCCGAACCGCCTTGCCCGGCTCGACCGGCCGCGCGCGCGCGTCGGCGGGCGTATAAAAGAATGCCGCTTCGTCGCGCAGCGCTGAGGCCGCGAGCAGACCCGCGCCCACCAGCGCAGCCAGCGCCAGCAGCGCCAGCATCAATCGTTGATGTTTCGCCTTCATGTCCGCTTCGACAGGCCTTCCGCCTGGGCTTCGGCGCTCCGCATCGCGCGCCATGCGGCAAAGGCGACGGCGCCTGTACCCAGGAAGGTCACGGCATAGGCCGCGACGATGAAGTTCCAAGCCTGCATCGCCCTTATCCGCGCGCCAGACGCTGCATCCGCGCCTCGACCTTGTTACGGGCGAGGATCGCGCGCATCCGCATCAGCACGATGGCGCCGAACAGCAGGGAAAAGCCAAGCAGCGTCGGCCCCAGCGGCCACAGGATCGCCGTGTCGATGCTCGACCCGCGCAGCGTGATGCTCGGCCCCTGATGCAGGCTGTTCCACCACACGACCGAACGGTTGATGATGGGGATGTTGATCGCACCGACCAGCCCGAAGATCGCCGTCACCTGACTGACCCCGCCACCCTGCTGCCCCTGCCGCGCGCTGGCGTTGCCGAGCGCGATATAGCCAAGATAAAGGAACAGCAGCACGAGCATCGACGTCATGCGACCATCCCATTGCCAATAGGTGCCCCAGGTCGGCCGCCCCCAGAGCGATCCAGTGATGAGGCAAAGCGCCGTGAAGAGCGCGCCCGGCACGGCGATCGCTCGCCCCGCGACTCCGGCGAGCGGATGCCGCCACACCAGTTGCATGAGGGCAGCGATGGCGATGCCGCTCCACCCCGCCATGCCCAGCCAGGCGGCGGGCACATGAATATAGAGTATCCGAACCGTCTCGCCCTGCAGATAGTCGGCAGGCGTCACGAACAGCCCGCACGCCGAGCCGAGCAGCAGCAGCGCAAGACCCGGCCAGAACAGCCAGCCGGTCAGCGGCCGGGCGATCGACAGAAAGCGCGCAGGGTTGGCGTAACGATGCATCAGGCGCGCTTCTTAACCGCCCATGCGCAGCAAGGCCAGCGTGGCTTTCGCCCGGACCATCGAAGCATTGCGGCTTTTTTGTTGCAAGCAGGCGACAAACCGGACCCGAATGCCTATATGCGCGCCCGTAAGCCCCTTTTCATAAGCTAAGACCGGGACGCGCGCGCAGCCATGTTGACCACCAATCCTTTCGACGACGACAAGCTGCGCGAGGAGTGCGGCGTATTCGGCGTATCTGGTTCGGAATCGGCCTCCGCCATGGTGGCGCTCGGCCTCCACGCCCTTCAGCATCGCGGGCAGGAAGCCGCCGGCATCACCAGCTGGGACGGCCATGATTTCCACACCCATCGGGCGATGGGTCATGTCGCGGGCAATTTCGACCGGGACGAAGTCATCCGCTCCCTGCCCGGCTCCGTCGCATGCGGCCATGTGCGCTATTCCACCACCGGCGAAACGTCGCTGCGCAACGTCCAGCCGCTCTATGCAGAGCTGAACTCGGGCGGTTTTGCCATCGCGCATAACGGCAATATCTCCAATGCGATGAAGCTGCGCCGCGACCTTATCCGTCGCGGTTCGATCTTCCAGTCTACGTCCGACACCGAAGTCATCATCCATCTGGTTGCGACCTCCACCTATCGGACGCTGCTCGACAAGTTCATCGATGCGCTCAAGCAGGTAGAGGGCGCCTATTCGCTGATCGTCATGACGCCCGAGGGCATGATCGCCTGCCGCGATCCGCTCGGCATCCGGCCGCTGGTCATGGGCAAGCTTGGCGACACGGTGATCTTCGCCTCCGAAACCGTCGCCTTCGACGTGGTCGGTGCCGATCATGTCCGCTCCATCGATCCGGGCGAGCTGGTCATCGTCACCCACGACGGCGAAGTCCGCAGCCACCGCCCGTTCGGCGAGGTTCACCCCCGCCCCTGCATCTTCGAACATGTCTATTTCAGCCGCCCCGATTCGATCGTCGACGGCTCCAGCGTCTATTCGGTGCGCAAGGCGATCGGCGCGCAGCTGGCGATCGAGAACCCGGTCGAGGCCGACTATGTCATCCCCGTGCCGGACAGCGGCGTGCCGGCCGCCATCGGCTATGCCCAGCAGTCGAACATTCCCTTCGAGCTTGGCATCATCCGATCGCACTATATCGGCCGCACTTTCATCCAGCCGGGCGACAAGGTCCGCCATCTCGGCGTCAAATTGAAGCACAACGCCAACCGCGCGCTGATCAAGGGCAAGCGGATCGTGCTCGTTGACGACTCGATCGTGCGCGGCACCACGTCGCTCAAGATCGTGCAGATGATGCGCGAAGCTGGCGCGAAGGAAGTGCATATGCGCATCGCCAGCCCGCCGACCAAGCATAGCTGCTTCTACGGCGTCGACACGCCCGAGCGCGCGAAGCTGCTCGCGCATCGGCTCGACGTCGGCGGGATGCAGGACTTCATCCATGCCGACAGCCTGTCCTTCATCTCGATCGACGGCCTGTACAAGGCGGTCGGCGAAGCCAAGCGCGCCGACATCAGGCCGCAATATTGCGACGCCTGCTTCACCGGCGAATATCCCACCAAGCTGACCGATCAGGATGAGGCCGTGGTGCCCAACCAGTTCGAGCTGCTGGCCGAACGGGTGGTCTGAAGCCCCTCTCCAGCCAAACGCCTGTCATTTCGATTCGCCCGGTCCCCGTCAGGATCGGGCCGTGCCGAACGGAACCTGAAAACACATGACCGACACCCCTGCTTCCACAGGCCCGCTTGCGGGCAAGCTTGCCCTTGTCACCGGCGCCAGCCGCGGCATCGGCGCCGCCACGGCAGAGGCACTGGCCGCAGCGGGCGCGCATGTCGTGCTCACCGCGCGGACGACCGGCGCGCTGGAAGAGGTGGAGGAACGCATCCATCAGGCTGGCGGCAGCGCGACGATCGCGCCGCTCGACCTCACCGATGGTGAGAGCATCGGCCGACTGGCGCAGGCCATCGGCGGCCGCTGGCAGGCGCTGGACGTCCTGGTGCTGAATGCCGCGACCCTGGGCTCGCTCGCTGCCGTGCCGGCGATCGACCCGAAGGAATTCGCTCGACTGCTGACGCTCAACATCGGCTCCAGCCAGGCCCTGATCGCGGCGTTCGACCGCATGCTGCGCGCAAGCCAGGATGCCCGCGTCCTTGCCGTCACCTCGTCGGTCGGGGCCACGCCGCGCGCCTATTGGGGCGCCTATGGCGCATCGAAGGCCGCACTCGAAACGCTGGTCGGCGCCTATGGTGAGGAAGTGCGCAACATCTCGGCGATCCGCACCCATGTCGTCGATCCGGGCGCGACCCGCACCGCCATGCGCGCGCGCGCTTTTCCTGGCGAAGATTCGGCGACGGTCAAGGATCCGGGCGTCGTCGCCCAGGCGATCCTCGACCTAGTCACCAGCGATGCGCCGACCGGCCACCGCATCCGCGTCGAGGCCTGACCGCTCAGGCGGGCTTGACCAGCGTCACCTGCGCCACGTCGATCCCGCCGCCAGCAAAGCCGCCCTCGCAATACATGAGATAATAGCGCCACAGCGCGACGAAATGCTGATCGAAGGCGGCGGGCAATTCCCCCGCCTCAATCGCCGCGTCGAACCGCTCGCGCCATAGCCGAAGCGTCGTGGCGTAATGCAGGCCGAAGCGGCGCTCGTCCTGCCATTCGAGCCCCGCCTGCTCGGCCAGCGCGCGAAAGCGGCTTGTCGACATCAGCATGCCGCCGGGGAAGATATAGGTCTGGATGAAATCGGCGCCGCGCGCATAAGCGTCGAAGATCGCGTCGTCGATCAGTATATATTGGATCGCCGCCCGCCCGCCGGGCTTCAAGAGACGGGCAACCGCCGCAATATAATCGGGCCAATATGCCTGGCCCACCGCCTCCACCATCTCGACGCTGACGATGGCGTCATAGGCGCCGGTCGCGTCGCGATAATCGGTCAGTAGAATCCGCGCGCCCGAGCCCAGCCGGTCTGCGGCATAGGCGGCCTGCTCCTGCGACAGGGTAAGGCCGGCATAACGGATCGCCGCCTGCTCCATCGCCCGTTCGGCAAGCCCGCCCCAGCCGCAGCCAATTTCCAGCAGCGACGCGCCATCGCGCAGGTTCAGCCGATCGATCGCCGCATCGGCCTTGCGTAGCTGCGCCTGCTCCAGTGGTTCGCGAGGATCGGCAGGGTCGGCGAACAGGGCGCTCGAATAATGCATGCCTTCGTCCAGCCACAGCCGGTAGAAATCATTCCCAAGGTCGTAGTGATAGGCGATATTGTGGCGTGAGCCCGCCCGGTTGTTGCGCCGCATCCAGTGCAGCAGCCTGCCCACCCAGCGCGCCGGCCCGCCCGGTCGCGCCGCGCGGCCAAGATCGACAGCGTTCGCCATGAACAGCGCGAACAACGGCACAGGATCGGGGCTGCTCCACTCGCCCGCAGCCCAGGCGCGATACCATCCCGCCGAACCACTCGCGCCCAGCCGGATGAGCGCGCGCCAGTCATGCAGGTTGACGATGCACGCAGGCCCGTCGCGGCGCCCGCCCAGCAAGCGCGTGGTGCCATCGGGCAGTGTCGCCTCCAGACGGCCGAGGGTCAGCCCAGCATCGATCCGGTCGAGCATGCGGTGGAAAAGCGGCGCAACCAGCCGGGCCAGCCGTCCAGCGGTACGCGGCTCCGCCAGGCGGTGGGTCTTCAGGCGGCGGTTGCGGCCACGGCGCGGATCGATCGCATTCATCGCGCATCTCTTGCCCCAAGCCGGGCGGCGCTTCAATCAGCCCTTCGCCTGACGATAGGCCAAAAGCGCGCGTTCTCGCCCCTCGCGATGGCCGATCAGCTTGGCGGGATAGTCCCTTGGCCGCACGCCCGCCGCCTCCGGATCGTGGATCGCCTTGTCGTCGAGCTTCGCCAGTTCCGGCACCCATTCGCGAATATAATCGGCCGCATCGAACTTCTCGGACTGGGTCAGCGGCGCCATGATCCGGGTGAAGAGATTGGCGTCCACGCCGCTCCCCGCGACCCACTGCCAGTTGACGCTGTTATTCGCGTAGTCCGCATCGACCAGCGTGTCCCAGAACCATTTGGCCCCATGGCGCCAATCGATCAGCAGATGCTTGATAAGGAAGCTCGCGGTGATCATCCGCACCCGATTATGCATCCAGCCGCTGGTCCAGAGCTGGCGCATCCCCGCATCGACGATCGGATAGCCGGTGCGCCCCTTTTTCCATGCGGCAAAGTCGCTCCGCGCCTCGCGCAGGTCGCGCCACGGCAGCGCGTCGAAGGCGGCACGCGCATTTTCCGACCCATAAGCAGGAAGCGCGTAGATCTGCGTATGCGCATAGTCGCGCCAGGCGATTTCGCTGCGAAACGTATCAGCGTCGCGGCCGCTGCCGCCTTTCGCCGCATCGATGTGATGCCAGACCTGCGCGGGCGATATTTCCCCGAAATGTAGATGAGGCGACAGCCGCGACGTACCCTCCACCGACGGCAGGTTGCGGGCGCTGTCATAGTCGCCCAGTTCGTCATCGAAATCGTCGAGCCGTGCTTTCGCGCCCGCCTCGCCGGGCGTCCATTCCTTCGCGAAGCCTCCGGCCCAGTCGGGCTTCTCGGGCAGCAGGGACCAGTCTTTGAGCGAATCGCTCTCCGGCCATTTTGCCGGCGCATCGATGTGCGCTGGCGCGGGCAGCGGCGTGGCCGGCGGCATCTGGGCGCGCAGGGCTCGCCAGAAGGGCGTGTAGATGCGGTAGAGCCCCCCCGCCCCGGTCTGCACGGCGCCGGGCGGCAGCAGCAGACCGCCATCATGCAGGCAGAGGTCGAGCCGCTTTGCGACATGCTTTTCCGCATTGCGGGCCCATGGTTCATAATGATGCAGCGCATGCACCCGGCGGGCACCGACCGCCTCCGCCACGGCAGCCAGTTGCTCGGCGAAATCGCCCCGACGCAAAATCAGGCGCGATCCTTTCGCCCGCAGGCTCTCATCCAGCGACTGCAGGCTATGATGCAGCCACCAGCGCGACGCGCCGCCCATTGCCCACTGGCGGGGCGTCGCATCGTCCAGCACATATACGGGCACGACCGGCCTTTCATGCGCCGCTGCGACGAGCGCGGCCTGATCGGCGAGGCGAAGATCCTGGCGGAGCCAGAGGAGAACGGGTTCGGGCATCGCGTTGCAATGCCATCATCATCCTTACGGTTCCAGCCGATGATTATTTCGGCACAAGACGCTGATATATTGATCTGTCGCATGGACGCTTTATCGCCGCGCGCTTATCCTGCGGCACAAATTGGCGCATTGCCGCGCCCTCATAATTTTGGACAAGCATATGGCATCGATTCCCAATGATACCGAAAAGGCCTATCGCCCCTGCGTCGGCGTCATGCTCGTCAATATGGCGGGACAGGTGTTTGTCGGGCAGCGGCTCGATAATGTCGTGGAGGCCTGGCAGATGCCCCAGGGCGGCATCGACGAAGGCGAAGAGGCCAGAGCGGCAGCGCTGCGTGAATTATGGGAAGAAACCGGCATCGGCCGCGAACATGTCGAAATCATCGCCAAGGCCCGCGAGGAAATGTTTTACGACCTGCCGCCCGAATTGGTCGGAAAGATCTGGGGCGGGCGCTATCGCGGCCAGCGGCAGATCTGGTTCCTCGCCCGTTTTCTGGGCCAGGATGCGGATGTGAACATCGCGACCAAGCACCCCGAATTTCGCGCGTGGAAATGGGTCGCCCCCGAAACGCTTCCCGACATCATCGTCCCGTTCAAGCGCAAGCTTTATCGCGATATATTGCACGAATTTCACGATCTTATCTGACGATCCGGCTTGCGGGGGGCTTAAATTCCCCTCCGGTCCCGCTATGACGGCAGCATGCGTATCCCCCTTGCCGCCAGCCTCCTGCTTCTTGCGATAGCACCCGCCCATGCGGCGGAGAACGACCTCCTGCCGCCTTCCGTCCGCGAGATGCTGGAAGCGGCGATCGCCAATGGCAGTGAAAGTGAAATCGCGGCTGTCGCAAAGATCGCCCGCCAGACCAATCCTGGCTCGGCCGATGAGATCCAGCGCATGGTCAACAGCTGGAAAGACCGCAAGAAAGAGACCCACGACACGATCATCCGCGAGGCGAGCTTCGCGGAGCTTTGGACCGGGCGGATCGAGGCCGGCGCGTTCCGTTCGACCGGATCGACCAGCGAATTCGGCATCAGTGCTAGCGCGACCGCGACCCGCAATGGCCTGCAATGGTCGCACAAGCTGTTCGGCAGCGTCGATTATCGCCGCGCCAACGGCCTAGTCTCGCGCGAGCGTTATGTAGCGAGCTACGAGCCGCGCTATCAGTTCGATCCGCGCGGCTTCGCCTATGGCCTGACGCAATTCGAACGCGACACGACGATCGGTTATGACGAACGCTACACAGCATCGGTCGGCGTCGGCTACAAGCTCATCGTCAGCAAGCCGCTCGACCTTGCCGTCGATATCGGTCCCGCCGTCCGGCACGTCAATTATATCGATGGGCCTAGCGAGACGAAGCTTGGCGTGCGCGGATCGGGCGATCTGCTGTGGCGCATGTCGCCAACGCTGTCTTTCCGCCAGACGGCGGCCGGATATGCCGAGAGCGGCGTCTACTCGCTCAATACCCTCTCGACCCTGCAAACAAAGGTCGGCAAGCGCTGGTCGGCGGCGCTCTCTTACAATGTCCAGTATGAGTCGGAAACCTTCCTCACCGAAGGGAATATGAACACGCTCAGCCGCCTGACGCTCAACTATGACTTTTAGAGCGAAAGTCCGGCCATCCCGACGGCCACCCCGCATAATCATGGTTAACGCCTGTTGACCATAAGGAGCTTTCGGGCGACTCATTCCTTCTACGATACGCAATCATTTGGGCGGGATCGCGATGGAACGGGTGAAGCGTCTCTTCACAATTAAAACCAAATTCGAGGCATTTCTCGTAATCTATGCGCTCGCCCTGGGTGCCGCAGAGCGTGGCGTTGCCTATATGCAGCAATATCCGGGGCATGGGGGTCAATTGCTGGCGCTGGCCTGTGGCGGCACCGTGCTGATGGCCGGCGGCAAGATCCTCGACGCGGTCGCGTTCCAGCGCGAATATGGCCAATAGCACCATTTCCGACCTAAACTGGATCCATCTGCCCGCCGCGATCCCGTGCATCATCCTATTCTCGCAAAATTCGCGAAATAGGAGAATGGATATGCAGGAATTACGCGGAGGCCGGAGCGTGGCTGCGGCTGAACTGGTGCGCAACTTCGCTCATTGGCGCGAGGTCGGGGCGCAGGAGCCCGTCCTCGTCACCCATCATGGGCGTGAGACCCATGTCTTCCTTGGCGTCGAGCGCTTCAACCATATGGCCCTGTCGGACGCCGCCGGCGCGACCGACCGGACGCGCGAACTGGCGAGCCGCGTGCACCAGGGCGTCATCCTCTGCGGCGCCGACCTCGCCATCAACTTCGTCAATAATGTTGCGCTGGCTATGACGAAAAGCTGGGACCGACAGCTGGAAGGCAGCCTGCTGTGGGACGTACTGCCAGAATTTGGCGAAGCACTGACCGGCGCGCACATTCGGCACAGCCTGGCGACAGGCGAATCGGGCGCGGCCGACATCCCCTCTCCGTTCAGGGCCGACAGCTGGATCCATTTCGAGACATTCCCTTTAGCCGGCGGCGTCGCCCTGCTGTTGCGGGACGTGACGGCGGATGTGCAGCGCCACCGCCTCGCCGACGCCAAGACGATGCTCATAAAGGCCCTGAGCTTCCTGCCCCGCATCGGCCATGTCCGCCTTTCGACGCGAGGCTTCATCGAGACGGCAGACCGCAATTTTTGCGATCTGATCGGACTTCCCGAGGACCGCCTGAAAGGCGTGAGCCTTGCTGACATCGTCGAACTTCCCGCCCGCCCGCAACTACGCGAGCAGCTGGAGGCCGTGCTGCGCGGCGACGGCGACCGCCGCATCGGTACGCGCTTGCTCACCAATCAGGGTGCGGTGCTGGCGGTAGAGGCGGGCCTCGTGCAGTTGCTCGGCACATATGGGACGGAAGGCGCGGTGATGGTCATGACCGCCCCTGTGCCGCTGAATTAGGAGCAGCCGTTTCCGCGCAATTCCAGTTGAAAAATGGCGTAAAGAGGAAACTTCCTGTTCATAACCCAGGCAATGTCGCGCCCACCCAGCCTTAAGATGTGCGATATTTACGCATCCGGGAGCGCCCGAGGCATGAACCGGCCCTTGAAATGCGCGTCCTTATCTTGGGCGCATGTGCAGACCTGTCCCCAAGAGCCATGGGCTTCGCCGCGACCAGCGGGGGAGCGTGCTCATCGAAACCGCCTTCTCCCTGCCGCTGCTGATCCTGCTGCTGTGCGGCATGCTCGTCTATGGCAACTGGTTCATGGCCGCGCACAGCCTTCAACAGGCGGCGAATGACGCAGCGCGCGTTTCTCTGGCAGGGTTGAGCGCGCAAGAACGGCGCAGTCTGGTTAACGGCAGCCTGGCGTCGAGCCGTGCGGGCTTTCCCCTGCCGAACGGATCGACGATCGGCGCCGATGTCCGGGAAGCAAATGGCTTTCTGACCGTGGCACTCCGTTACGATCCCGCCGGCGCGGCGATCTTCTCGGCCATCCCCTTTCCGTTGCCCGCCACCATTTTGGAACGCGCGGCGGTGGTGAAGGTGGACGTGCGATGAGCCGGCGATGGCGCGCGCTGCACCGCGACCAGCGCGGGGGCGTATCGATACTGCTCGCCGGATCGCTCATGATCATGGCGGGCACAGCCAGCCTCGCGGTCGACATGGGCTCGCTCTATCTCGCCAAGCGTCAGCTTCAGGGCGTGGCCGACGCCGCAGCGCTCGCCGCCACCAATGGCGGCCGCCCCGCCGCCGACACGCTGTTGACGCACAGCGGCGTCGCGGGCGTCCGGCTGCTCACGATCGAAGACGGCCATTATCTGCGCGACCCGGCGCTCGCCTCGACGCAGCGCTTCCTGCCGGGCGATCCGCGCGCGGGCGCCAGCCGGCTGGAGGTGGAGCGACGCGTACCGCTCTTCTTCGCAAAGCTGCTGGTCGGCCGCGACAGCATCGACATTCGTGCCCGCGCCACCGCCGCCCGGTCCGACATGGCCGCCTTTTCGATCGGCACCGGCCTCGCCCGGCTGGAAGGCGGCCTGCCCAATGCCCTGCTCTCAGCGCTGGCGGGCACCGAGCTTAACCTGTCGGTGATGGACGCGCAGGGCCTCGCCTCGCTCAACGTCGATCTGCTGGGCGTCGCCGATGCGCTGCGCCTGCGCACCGGGCGTGACGGCGAACCCTATGGCGCGCTGTTCGATCGCGCCATACCGATCGCCGATATCGTCGGCGCGCTCGCTGACGGGGGCGCGCACAGCCCGCTTTCGGCGACGTTGCGCAATATGGCGCTGCGCCTGCCCAATCGCACAGTTCGCCTGTCCGACATTATCGACCTTGGCCCGATCCGCAGCGGCGCAAACCGCGACCAGCAGCCCGAACTGCTGCTCGATGCGTTCACGGTGCTGCGCATGGTCCTCAGCCCGCCGTCGCGCACCGCCGTACCGCTCAACCTCAGCCTCAACGTGCCTGGCCTCACCAGCACGCGCCTGATGCTCGTCACCGGAACCGGGCAGGCCAGCACGCCGCTGCTCACGATCACGGCGGCGCGCGACATGGTGGTGCGCACCGCGCAAACGCGGCTCTACCTGGAAACCCATGTGGCGACCGCCGTGCAGGGGCTGCTCAGCGTCCGCATCCCGCTCTATATCGAACTGGCCTCGGCCGAAGCGCGGCTGTCGGCCATCGACTGCGCATCGGCGTCTCCGTCCCGGGGGGTGGCACTCCAGGTCACGCCATCGGTCGGCACGGCGGCGCTGGCCGATATCGACGAAGGCGCGCTCACCGACTTTGGCGCCAACGCCAATCCCCGCCCCGCTGCCCTGGTACAGACCGTCGGCACCAAGATAAGCGGTCACGCAACCATCGCGCTTGGCGGGACACAGGCGCAGACGGTGCATTTCACCCCCGCCGAAATCGCCGCGCGTGAAGCCAAGACCGTCGCTACGCAGGATGTGACGCAGGGCGTCGCCGCCAGCCTGGCGCGCCAGACACAGCTTCAGGTGTCGCTGCTCGGCCTCAATATCGGCACCAGCCCGCTGGTGCCCGTCGTCGGCACGCTATTGGGGACGACCGCGCCGCTGATCGACGATCTGGTCAACAGCGTCACCGCACTCGTCGGCGTGCGGATAGGCACCGCGCAGGTGCGCGTCCATCAGATGCGCTGCGGCATCGCCAGCGTGGTGGCGTAACGCTGCCGCTCTAGTTTTTGGCTTCGGGCGGGATCACCGGGAAAGGCAAGGGCGCGACCTCGACCCCTTCGGCCGCAAGGGCACGCGCCTCGGCCGGTGCGACTTCGCCATGGATGCTGGACCGATCCTGCTCACCATAATGCATGGCACGCGCCTGATCGGCAAAGTCGCGCCCGACCCATGTCGAGTTTTCCAGCACCTTCTTCTGCGCCGTCGCGAGCGCTTCCATCAGCGCGCGGACGCGCGTCGCATCGCCCGTAGCCGCAACCGGCGCGGGCGCGCTGCTCGGCGCGACCGGCTGGCGATTACCTTTGGCCGAGATGGCGGGCGCCATCACCGCCTTTGCCACCCGATCGTCGCCGCAGATCGGGCACGCGACCAGCCCGCGCGCGCGCTGATCTTCGTAATCCCTGGTCGAACCGAACCATGCCTCGAACACATGGCCCTGGCCCTCGCATTTGAGGTCGAACACGATCATTTCAGCATCACCTCTGCCGGGATCGCGCGGCGATTAGCCAGCGCAGGCACGCGGGCCCGTATCGCCTCGACGCGGGACAAGTCGATATCGGCGAAGGCCAGTCCCTCACCCTCCCCCATGTCGAGCAGCACTTCGCCCCACGGATCGACGACCAGACTGTGGCCGAACGTCTCGCGCCCGTCGGCATGGCGTCCGGTCTGCGCGGCGGCGATGACGAAGCACCCCGCCTCGATCGCGCGGGCGCGCAGCAGGATATGCCAATGGGCGCGGCCGGTCGGCACCGTAAAGGCGGCCGGCGCCAGCAGCATCGTCGCCCCGGCATCGGTCAGCGCGCGATAAAGGTCGGGGAAACGCATGTCGTAGCAGACCGACAGCCCCACCCGTCCCCATGGTGTATCGACCGCGACCGCCTGCTCGCCCGGGCCATAGACCGCCGATTCGCGCCAGCGCTCTCCGGTGGCCAGATCGACGTCGAACAGATGGATCTTGTCATAGCGCGCACGGATCTCACCGCTGGCGTCGATCATGAAGCTGCGATTGGCCCAGCGCCCGTCGCTCCGCCCATCCTTGATGGCCAGCGACCCGAGATGGACCCAGATGCCCGCCCGAGCCGCCGCTTCACGCACGGCGGCAAGGACCGGATCATCGGCCTCGCCGCGCAACGTCGCAGCTGCACGGGCACGATCCTGGTCGAGATAGCCGGCCATTTCGGGCGTGAACAGCATGTCCGCACCCTCGCCCGCCGCGCGCGCGACCATCGCGGCAATGGCCTCACCATTCGCCTGCGGGTCGATCCCGCTCGTCATCTGGAAAATCGCGGCGCGCATGGGCAGCTTATTGTCCCAGCATCCGGTCGAGCTGTCCCTCGCGCTCCAGCGCAGCCAGATCGTCGCTGCCGCCGACATGGGCGTCGTCGATGAAGATTTGCGGCACCGTCATCGCGCCGGGTGCGCGCGCGACCATTTCCTCACGCTTGGGGCCACCCATGCTGATGTCATATTCCTCATAAGCGACGCCCTTTTGATCGAGCAGCCGCTTGGCACGCGCACAATAGCCGCACCACGCCTTGGTATAAATTTCGACCTTCGCCATGAAACCGTCACACTCCTCGCAAGGACCCGAAATCGATATTCGGGCAGCCTTTGTCAATCGGCGCCGTCGCCCTGCGGCAAAGCGCGTGCCCAGCAGAGCAGGTGGACCTGCGCCACGCCGCCCCCTTTCAATGTACGCGCACATGCAGCAGCGGTTGCGCCGCTGGTATGAACATCGTCGATCAACAGCACGGTTTTTCCGCTCAGCCCATGGCCGGGCGACAGGGCAAAGGCGCCCCGCACCGCCCTCGCGCGCGCGTCGGCATGCATGCCGCGCAAGGGCTGGGTTGGCCGGACACGCAACAACGCATGTTTCGCGACCGACAGGTGGGCCATTTCTCCGAGATGATCGGCGATCAATGCAGCCTGATTGAAACCCCGCCACCATAAGCGCCAGCGATGCAGCGGCACGGGCACGATGACGATATCCGCCGCGCGCGGCACATGCCGCAGCATATGCCGCGCGATCAGCCGGGCAAGGCCGATGCGCCGGCCATATTTGAGCCGCAACGCGACCGTGCGCGCGACGTCCCCATAGGCCAGCACCGCCCGCGCACTATCATAGGCCGGCGGATGCGCTTCGCACCGCTCGCAGCGCGCGCCCTCCCCCATTTCCCGGTCGAACGGCACGCCACAGGTCGCGCAGCCGGGCGGCGCCAGAAAATGCATGCCGTTCCAACAGGGCAGGCAGAAACCATGATCCGCCGCGACGATGACCCCGCAGCCGGGGCAACGCGGCGGCAGGGCATAGTCGATGGCGACGCGCCAGGCGGCAAGCAAAGGACGGGACCAGGCGGCATCGGACATCATCGCCCTTGTTCCGCGTTCGCGCCCGATGCACAAGGCCGCCATGAGCGAACGGCCCGCCATTTTCGATCCCGTACTGCGCGCCCGCCGCCGCGACCGGATGATGCGCGATTTCGGCGCGCACGACTTCCTCCACCGCCTGATGCTCGACGAGTTGCTGGACCGGCTGGGCGATGTGCAGCGCGATCTGCCCGAGGCACTGGTGATCGGCGCGCCCGACGGCAGCGCCCGCGCCGCACTGGAGGCGATGGGCAAGCGCGTCGCCTGCGCCGATCCCGGCTTTCGCCCAGCTGCCGCAGCAGGAGGGGTGCAGGCGCAGGAAGATGCGCTGCCCTTTGCCGATGAGAGTTTCGACCTCGTCCTCGCCTGCGGCACGCTCGACATGGTCGAGGATTTGCCCGGCGCGCTGATCCTCGCGCGGCGGGTGCTGCGGCCCGATGGGCTGTTCCTCGCCGCCTTCACTGGCGCGGGCAGCCTACCGCGCCTGCGCGCCGCGCTCATGGCGGCGGAGGGCGACAGACCCGGCCAGCATGTCCATCCACAGGTCGATGTGCGCGGCGCGGGCGACCTGCTCGTGCGCGCGGGCTTTGCCATGCCGGTCGCCGATGGCGAGACGTTGAGCGTGCGCTATGGCGATATCGTTGCCTTGATGCGCGACCTGCGCGGCATGGGCGCCGGCAATATTCTCGCCTCGCGCCCACCGATATTGCGGCGGGAGGTGCTGGGTCAGGCGGCGGCGCATTTCGCAGCCGCAGCGGATGCGGACGGCCGCACCGCCGAGCAGTTCAGCATCGTCTATCTAAGCGGTTGGAAGCCCGATCCGAGCCAGGCCGCG
>Ga0233380_1000244_pt1 | contig 30786 bp, 37 predicted proteins | sample ElkDunMinimDraft_9_FD_191541 | JGI IMG/M metagenome (GOLD analysis project Ga0233380, IMG submission 191541) | Fecal eukaryotic communites from dung pellets of Tule Elk in California, USA - Elk Dung F36 | ecosystem: Host-associated > Mammals > Digestive system > Large intestine > Fecal | place... | reverse complement strand
CAGGAACCCGCCACCGCCCGCGCCGGAGACCTTGCCGCCGAGAGCACCCTGCCGCATGGCGAGATCGAACAACTCGTCTATCCGGTTGTTCGAGATCCCTTGGCCGTTGCCTTCTTGGCGACCCACGAGCGGTTCAGCACATCGGCCATCTGCTCGACATCGCCCATCAGCAGCGCGCTCTTCATTTCTATGGCGTCGGACTTGAGCTGGTGCATCGCGCCCATCGTCGTTTCGCTCTTTGCGCTGAGGCCGGCCGTCTGGAGCGAAATGATGTCCGCCGATTTCCGGGAGCGTCCGGAGAAGCAGACCACAAGCGAGGACTCGAGTTCGTTCCGGACCGCGTCGTTGACCCGCATGGGGTTCACGATCACCCGGTCCTCCGCCAGGAACTCGATGAAGTTGATGCCACCGAAGGCGGCGGCATACTGATCCTGCCGGCCGCCCGCCATGCCGAGGTCAATCCGCTCGATTTCGAACGCGAGGCGAGCGACGTCATACGGGCCGAGCGGCGCCTCCAGCACAATGCGGAACGCTTCGACCAGCGCCACGACCAGAGCAGACGAGGAGCCTAGCCCCGATCCCGGCGGTGCATCGACCGTTGTCTTCACGATCATCGGAATGCGATGACCGTCGTTGAAATCCCGGATCATCCGCTGGTACACGGCCTTGTGCAGCGCCAGGGTACCGGTCTCCATCGGATCATCGAGATCGAACGCTTCCACCATCCCGACATCATCGCCGGCGAACACGATCTTTCCCGCGTCAGAAGGCAGGATCGACGCGAAGGCGAAGCGGTCGATTGTGACGTTAAGCACTGCCCCGCCGAAGGTGTCGCAATAGGGCGAGAGGTCGGTGCCTCCGCCGGCAAAGCCGAGGCGAAGCGGAGCCCGTGCGCGAATCTTTCTCTTTACGGCTTCGATCATTCTGCTGTCCGCCTGCGCAGCCGGGGGAGAACCTCTCGCTTGAGGAACAGGGGAAATATCGTCGGCCCGTCGACCAGGTATCGGCGCCACAGCCGTCGCGGCTCCATAAGAAGACGGAACAGCCACTCCAGCCCAGCAGAGCGCATCCACCCTGGCGCACGCTTCTGCTTGCCCGAGAGAAAGTCGATGCTGGCACCGACACACATCGCGATGCCGGATGAGCGACCCCGCTGGGCCAGTTCTACGGCAATCAGTTGCTGGCGGGGCAGCGGCAGGCAGATGAGCGCCACGCCCCATTCGGCCTTCAACAGCTCACCGACACAACGGTCCCATTCCGGGCTGCCGGGCATCAGCGGCATCGGCGCCTCCATGAAGACGAGCCGACGATCAGGGTAGAGTGCACGAAGCTCGGCGAATTGCGCCCGGCTCGGCCCGATCACGGCAATGGTGACAACCGAAAACAAGCGGTCCGACAAGAGGTCCCGCACCATGTCCGAGCCCGGATAGTGGACAAGCGGAGAGCCGACCAGCCGGGCGAGCAGAGCTAGGACCTTGCTGTCGCAGACTTTGTAGTCTGCGGCCAGAAAAGCCTCTGCCTTCGCTGGCGGCAACCCGCCACCGACAGTCTTGACCAGATCATCCACGTTGGGCGTGACGAGATAGGTGTAAGATCCGTCTGCGGCGGTGCGAACCAGTTGCCTGATGCCGGAACGATCTCTGTTCAGAAAGTCGACGCCCATGAAGCGCCGGAATGCCGGGCTCATTCAGGTAACCCTCGTCAGATACTGCCCGTAGGTGCTCTTCTTCAACTGGTCGGCGAGCACCTGGAACTGCGGCTCGGCGATGAACCCCATGCGGAAGGCGACCTCCTCGGGCGAGGCGATCTTGAAGCCCTGGCGCTTCTCCAGGGTGGAGACGAAGAGGGCCGCATCCAGCAGGCTGTCCGGAGTGCCTGTGTCTAGCCATGCATATCCACGGCCCATCAGTTCGACGGAGAGCTGCCCTCTTTCGAGATACGTCCGGTTGACGTCGGTAATCTCGAGTTCGCCCCGGGCGGATGGCTTGAGGTTGGCGGCAATGTCCACCACCTGCTCGTCATAGAAATAGAGCCCGGTCACGGCCCAGTTGGAGCGCGGCTGAAGCGGCTTCTCCTCGATCGAGACAGCCCGCATCCTCCCATCGAACTCCACGACGCCATACCGCTCCGGATCGGTGACCTGGTAGGCGAATACGCTCGCTCCGCCGGCTCGATCGGTGCCAGTGCGCATCAATTCGGGCAGTCCGTGACCGTAGAAAATGTTGTCGCCGAGGATCAGGGCCGACCGTTCGCCGGCCACGAAGTCGGCGCCAATGATGAAGGCCTCGGCCAAACCGTTCGGATGCTCCTGGGAAGCGTAGCGGAGGGAGATGCCCCACTGCGAGCCATCCCCCAGCAGACGCTTGAAACCCTCCCCATCCTGCGGGGTGGTGATGATCAGTATATCCCTGATCCCCGCCAGCATGAGGGTGGTCAGCGGGTAGTAGATCATGGGCTTGTCGTAGACGGGCATCAATTGCTTGGAGACCGCCTTGGTGATCGGATGCAGTCGGGTACCGCTGCCCCCCGCAAGAATTATGCCCTTCATGGTCGTCGGTGGCTCCACACAAGTCGTTTCAGGCGGATCGGGAGGAGGTCAGGAGACGTTCGAGCACGGACCGCGTGGCCTGCTGCCACGCCGGCATCTCGACCCCATGCGCACGGGCGATCTTCTCGCTGGACAGGCGCGAGTTCGCGGGGCGCTCGGCCTGTGTCGGGTATTCTGCCGACGTGATCCGCGTCACCTTTGCCGAGGGACCGCCCAGGTCTCGGGCGATGCTGAAGATCTCGCTGGCAAAGTCAGCCCAGCTCCCCTCACCTGCCCCGGTAAGATGGAAAATGCCGCGCAGGGATGGGTCGTCCGCACGCCTGATGAGACCCGCTGCAACGGTGAAGATGGCATCAGCGATGTCGAGCGCCGACGTGGGATTGCCGCGCTGATCCTCCACCACGCGCATTTCCTCCCGCTCTGCGCCTACGCGCAGCATGGTCTTGAGGAAGTTGTTGCCGTAGGGCGAGTACACCCACGCTGTGCGCAGAATGACGTGGTTCTCCGTCGCGTCAGCGACTGCCCGCTCGCCCGCCAGCTTGGTGCGGCCATAGACGCCGAGAGGCGCGACCGGATCCTCTTCGGTGTAGGGTTCTGTCTTCCTGCCGTCGAACACATAGTCCGTGGAAAGGTGGATCACCGGCACGCCAAGGGCGGCGGCGATATCTGCGACAGTACCGGCACCGGCGGTGTTGATCGCGCCCGCGACTTCCGGCTCGCTCTCGGCCTTGTCAACCGCCGTATAGGCGGCGGCGGAGACGATGACGTCGGGGGCAATCGATCGGAATAGCTGCAGCCCGCCGTCAGGCGAAGCCGTTGCGAGGTCGAACTCGGGCCGCCCGACAGGGACGACCTCCACATCCTCGGGAGCACGCTCGACCAGGCTCGAAACGACCTGGCCCGACTTGCCGGTTACTGCCAGTCTCACCGTTCAGCGCCCCGCCTCTGTGGCAGCACGCCAAGGCGCTCGCCTGCGTAGCGTTCGCGCAGTGGTCGCCACCACCAGTCGTTATCGAGATACCAGTCGACGGTCTTCTCGATGCCGGTGTCGAATGACTCCTCGGCGCGCCAGCCCAGTTCGGTCTCGAGCTTGGTGGCGTCGATGGCATAACGGGCATCGTGCCCGGGCCGATCGGTCACGAACTGGATGAGGCTCTCGCGCGGCTCGTTGCGTGGCTGGCGCTGGTCGAGCACGGCACAGATGCGGCGCACGACGTCGATGTTGCGCCGCTCGTTGCGACCGCCGACATTATAGGTCTCACCCAGCCGGCCGCGCTCTATGATCAGATCGAGCGCACGCGCATGGTCCTCGACGTAGAGCCAGTCACGGACATTTTCCCCCTTGCCATAGACGGGCAGCGGCCTGCCTTCGAGGGCGTTGAGGATTGTCAGCGGTATCAGCTTCTCCGGGAAGTGATACGGCCCGTAGTTGTTGGAGCAGTTCGACACCAGCACCGGAAGGCCATAGGTGCGGTGCCAGGCCTTGGCGAGGTGATCCGATGCAGCCTTGGACGCTGAATAGGGCGAACTCGGATCGTATGGCGTGGTCTCCTCGAAGAGCCCACTGTTCCCGAGGGACCCATAGACCTCGTCCGTCGAAACGTGAAGAAAACGGAAGCGCCCCTTCTGCTCGGCAGAAAGCGTGTCAAAGTAGTGCCTTGCCACGTCGAGCAGGGTGTACGTCCCCAGCACGTTGGTTTGGATGAAGTCTTCGGCACCAGTGATCGAGCGATCTACATGGCTCTCCGCCGCCAGGTGCATCACCCTGTCTGGACGGAAGCTGGCGAATGCCTCCTCCATGGCTGTGCGGTCGCAGATGTCGGCCCTGAGAAACCGGTGATTGCCACTGTCCGAAACGGCCCGCAGGGACTCGAGATTTCCCGCATATGTCAGCTTGTCGACGGTGAGGACGTCATAGCCTTTCACCAGCACCAGATGGCGGACGAGGGCAGAACCGATAAAGCCGGCGCCGCCGGTGACGAGCACACGCATCATTCGGCTCCGGAGTATTGGAAGTAGTGGGGAAGATCGCGTAGCAACGGCTGCTGCCGATCCTTGCCGGACATCAGCGCCGGATCGACGAAGTCGGGCCACGCGATCGCGAGGTCGGGGTCATTCCAGAGTACACCCCGGTCTGCGGCAGGATCGTAATAGGCCGTGACCTTGTAGGCGATCAGAACGTCCGCAGTGAGCGTGCAGAAGCCGTGGAGGAAGCCCACCGGGATCCAGAGCTGGTTGCCCTGCTCAGCAGTAAGCGTCACCGCCACATGTCGGCCATAGGTCGGCGACCCATGGCGGATATCGACTGCCACATCGAGTATGGCCCCGGAGATGCACCGGACCAGCTTGCCCTGTGCGCTGGGATGGCTCTGGAAATGGAGCCCCCTAAGCACACCGCGGCTTCGGCTAAGGGACTGGTTCTCCTGAAAGAAAGTCACGTCCGCAACGTTCTCGCGAAACCAGTCGTCCCGAAACGTCTCGGTGAAATACCCCCGCTCGTCGCCATGACGCTTCGGCAGTATCTCAACAACATCGGAGACTTCGAAGCGCCGTGTTTGCATCAGGAGGACTCTTCCCGCACTTAGTCTACGCGCGAACTATTGAAGATTTAAGCGTCAGTGGCCACTACCGCTTACAAACTCTGTCACGAGCGTCTTCAACACGATCTTGGCGTCAAGCCACAGCGAGTAGTTCGCCACATACGCGATGTCGTGATCCACCCGCGTCCTCGCGAGATCTGCATTGTCGGTTGGCCCCCGCAGCCCGTTCACCTGCGCCCAGCCCGTAAGTCCCGGCACCACCACAAGGCGCGTGTCGTAGTAAGGCACCAGATCGCGGTAGAGCACGCCGCCAGCCCGCATCCCGGGAACGTGCGGACGTGGCCCCACCAGGGACATCTCGCCGCGCAGCACATTGATCAGCTGCGGCAGTTCATCGATGCTGGTCCGGCGGATCAAGCGACCCAGGGCAAACACCCGCGGATCATCCTTCACGGTCTGCTCGACGCCGCTGGCATCACCGCGCTCCACATGCATGGAGCGGAACTTGATGCACCTGAACCGGCGGCCGTTGAGCCCTTCGCGTTCCTGGATAAAGAATGCAGGACCTGGACTCGTCATCTTGATCGCCACTGCAACGACCGCGAACAGCGGCAGCAGGACAATCAAGGCTACCGCGCACCCAACCACGTCGAACAGCCGCTTCAGCGACAGCTCCGCCCCATGCCTCGCGCTCATCGACGGAAGTACCGGCATGCCATCGCGGAAGTAGAGCGGCAGCCCGCTCTGACTGGTCCGCAAGGTGTTCGCCCCCCTGAAGGCACCCCGGATGCCAGCATCGGCAGCAGGAGCGCGCATTGGCGACGATGGATAGGTGGAAGCTGAAAGCTCTTGAAGGCCGTTCATATCATCCGTCCCAGCATTCGGCCCCATCACCACAGAAGCCGTCGGATTATCTGTTTGTTTACCCACCCACGGACAACAACTTTGCAGTCGTTACAATAATATCCGGAAAGTTGAGTTAATTCGCGCGCCAGAACAGCACTGTCCACAGACGCACAGACAATATCTGCTACGCCCTGCCCACGACACGACAACAATCATCCCGCAGCAGAACTGCAGGTGTAGACGCTATCTACGGGGGATTTGCCGCCCCATGACGGGAGCAACCATCAAGGCGCTCCCGCTCGTCGTCAGAGCGCCGGGCTGCTTGCCTCGGGGCCGCTCGCCGTGTCGAAGCCGATAGTGGTCAGCCGGGCGTCGGCGATCGCAGCCAGGAACGCGGGGTTCCCGCTATTGAAGCTGTCGATCGTCGCCGACAGGTCGGCACTGGCATTGGCAAAGGAGGCTGCGAACGGCGAGGCACCGCCGGCACCTGCGGCAAAGGCCGCCTGTACTGCTGCCACATCGGCGGTATTCAGGGTCACCCCGGAAGCAGCTGCCTGAGACAAGAGCGTGTTGAGATCAGCCAACGATGCGAAATACGCCATCGCTGCTTCGCACGCTGCCACACTCTGTCCCGGGCTGGCGCATGCAGAGACTGCATTGTTGTATGCAGCGGCAAGGAAAGCGTCGATATCGGCAACACCCGTTGTCGGTGGAGCCGCGAATGCCGGGCCGATTGCTGCCAGTCCAAATGTCAGTGAAGTGACCGCCGTCACGATATATTTGCGCATCTGTATTGCCCCCAGTCAGCCGCGGGGGTGAGATAAGGTGTCGTTGAAACTAGAGTCAATAGATTGTGAACGACCGCATTCTACCTCCAATGAGGTAGATACCCGCAATCGAAGGCCCAGAGTTTATTTGTAGCTAAAGAATCAGGCGCTTACCGCCATTTACCACGCTGGCACGGACTGCTCCTGCCTGCATCTCGAGAAGTGCTGTCATCGCCAAAATGCATGGCCGGAGGGCGTTTTGACCACCCTCCAGCCAGCAGTAGTACCGGGAACACTTGTGCTGTAGGTCAGCCGGCAGTCCAGCGCATCGGGTCGCTGCCCGACATCATGCGAATGTTGTAGCCCGACTGCGCCAGCGTGAGGACCGAGTTGTTCATGTTGTCGAGAACCAGGTCCCCCTGGTTGGTGCGCACGATCAGCACCGCATGCGGCACGCCGCGGCGGGTATAGGTGAAGGCAATCCGCAGTGCGCCGCCGGGCACACCGGCCTGGATCAGGGCGCTGCGCTTGCTCAGCACATAGTCCTCACAGTCGCCGGCCCTCGGGTTCAGCTTCCAGATGTCGGCCCGCTCGGCCTGATACCGGATGGACTTGTTGACCCGCGAGTTCACCGTCTGGAGCGTCTTCACCAGCGCATCCGACACGCGCACCCGCGACGCACCACCGGGCCGGCATTCATCCGGATTGCCCTGGCAGAACAGCTTCATCGCCGTGGGAGTGGGGATTGCGTAGACCGCCGTCGGCGCAAGGGCAGTGAAGGTGACGGCCAGCGCGACTGCCGCAGCTTTGATCGAGAGTTTCATTTGAGCCATCCCTGATGAGGTGATGGCACCAGAATGAGCGGCCCGGATTGCCGCTCGATTCAAAATTTCTCTCAAATTTTATGCAAATTGTACCGCGCCGCGCCTGGTGGCAGTCATTCCGATGGCAGGACTACTGCTGCCCATGCACTACGGCATTGCCGGGCATCACTGCAGACCCTGCGCCCGGCTGATATGCCGTCGGAAGCTCTTCGGCGACAGCGCCGTGCTCCGTGCCCAGCAGGGCATCGAAATACTCGATCGTGCGCGTCAGTCCCTCGCGCAGCTGCACCGTCGGCTCCCAGCCCAGCAATTCGCGAGCCTGGGTGATGTCAGGCTGGCGCTGCTTGGGATCGTCCACGGGTTCCTCGCGATGGACTATGCGCGAGCGCGACCCGGTCAGTTCGATTACCAGGTCCGCCAGTTGCCGGATGGTGAACTCGTGCGGGTTACCCGTGTTGATGGGACCTGTCACCTCGGGGGCGGTCGACATCATCCGGGTCATCGCGTCCACCAGGTCGTCCACGTAGCAGAAGGAGCGTGTCTGGCTGCCAGTGCCATAAATGGTGATGTCCGCCCCCTTCAGCGCCTGGACGATGAAATTGGACACCACGCGTCCATCGGAGGGATGCATGTGGGGTCCGTAGGTATTGAAGATGCGGACGACCTTGATGCCCACCTTGTGCTGGCGGTGGTAGTCGAAGAACAGCGTTTCAGCACACCGCTTGCCCTCGTCATAGCAGGCACGTGGCCCGATGGGGTTCACGTTCCCCCAGTAGCTCTCCTGCTGCGGGTGCACATGCGGGTCTCCATACACCTCCGACGTAGAGGCCTGCAGGATCGGCACGCGCAGGCGCTTGGCGAGCCCGAGCATGTTGATGGCGCCCATGACGCTGGTCTTGACCGTCTGCACGGGGTCGAACTGGTAGTGCACCGGCGACGCGGGACAGGCGAGATTGTAGATTTCGTCGGCCTCGACATAGAGCGGAAAAGTCACGTCGTGACGCAATAGCTCGAAGTTGTCGTGGTCGAGCAGCGGCAGGATGTTGGCGCGCGTCCCGGTGAAGAAGTTGTCGACACAGAGCACCTCGTGCCCCTGGTCCAGCAACAACCTGCACAGGTGGGACCCGATGAATCCGGCCCCGCCGGTCACCACTACGCGCTTCGTCATGCCCTGCCCTCGCCGCTTGATGAAAGGGCCAGCCGCACCTGTTTGCTGCGCCGGAGCAAGCCTTTACCCTCGCCGCCACAACGCAGGTACTCTGCTCTCGCTGCTGGCACCATGTGGACTTAACATAGATCACATTCAATACCATGTCGGTGCATCAGGTGATGGAGCTTGGTCCGTGACCGGAGGTCATGTTAGGCAGCGCCGAACTACGGAGGGGCACCTTGGCAATTCGGACTCTCAGCTTCGTCACCAATGGCACCCCTGAGGCGGACGCGGTGGCCGACCGGCTCCGCAGCCGCTACGGCGATCACCCTCTGGACGCCGCCGATGTGGTCGTGGCCTTGGGCGGCGACGGCCTGATGCTGCAGACGCTTCACACGGTGATGGGGACCGGCAAGCCTGTCTACGGCCTGAATTTCGGAACCATCGGCTTCATGATGAACCCGTTCTCCGAGGATGACCTGCTGGAGCGCCTCAACGCGGTGCAACGCACGGAGATCTTCCCACTCTCGATGACCGCCACGGATGCACTCGGCGGCAGACATCAGGCGCTGGCACTCAACGAGGTCTCCCTTTTCCGCTCGACCTATCAGGCCGCAAAGATACAGATTCTTGTCGATGATGCGGTTCGCCTGGATGAACTGATCTGTGACGGCGTACTGCTGGCCACTCCCGCCGGGTCGACGGCCTACAACCTGTCCGCGCACGGCCCGATCATCCCGATCGAAGCACCACTTCTGGCGCTGACGCCCATCTCGCCGTTTCGCCCGCGCCGTTGGCGAGGGGCAATCCTGTCCAACCGGGCACGTGTGCGGTTCCTGGCGCGCGAGGCGGACAAGCGGCCCGTGAGCGCCGTGGCGGATAACGTCGAGTTCCAGAACGTTGTGGACGTGACGGTTCAGGAAGACCGTACCAATGGGGTCACGCTGCTGTTCGACCCTGGCACCGGCCTTGAGGAACGCGGACTGATCGAGCAGTTCCGCTACTAGGCTGCGGGCAGCAGGCGCTGCCTTGGGGCAGGAAGGGCGGCACTCGCCTCCCCGGCCGCTCCGGCGAAAGCGGCCATCACATCACGAGCGGCCTCCCGAGCTAGGCGAACATTCTGTTCGTTGAGGTAGCTGAATGTTTCCTCCAGCTCCGGGGGAATGTGGTCCTCGTATTCCGCGATCAGTTCTTCGATCACTACCGTGATCACATAGTGCCGGCTGGCAACGCCCTCGGCCAGATCGACCGCCCGCGCGTGCCGAATGAGCTGGATAAGCACCCCACGAACCGGATCGTCCACACCGCATGCGCCGAGCAGTGCCTGCAGTGCTCCCCTGCTGCCGGTTTCCAGTAGGGCGAGTACCTTCCGCCTTGGCGTTCGGGCAAGCTGTGCCAGGCAGTCGGCGAGGAACAGCACCTGTCCACTGACCAGAGCGTGCAGCAGCAGGCGGGTGTTGAGTTGACGGCTCGAGGCGAGCACAGAGGCAAATTGCCTGTTCTGCTGTGCGGCAGCAGTCTCACCGATGGCCGCAATGGCTTGCTCCTGGGTAGATCGGAACAGCCGGTCAAGGCGCGGTTCATGAAGGGCACCGCAGACGATCCTTGCCTGGCGCAGAGCGCCGGCAACATGCTGCACAAGCAGCAGGCGAACATCTGCGGGCAGGTCGCGCCGGGCCAGCAGTACACCCCGGAGCTCCGGATCGAGCCCGTGGCGCTCCGCAAGGCCGAGGAGCACATCCCCCTTCACCGGAACGTCGACCCGCCGCAGCAGGAGCAGTTGCGCGTCGCGGACGTCGCGCCCGATCAGCGCACCGGCCAACCGCTCGCTGACATGGGTGCGCTGCGCGAGCGCGAGGAGCAATGGAAGTGGGGCGTCCGGCACCAGCGGCAGAAGGTCTGCATCGAGCAGCGCTGGCGAGTACTGGGCTATTGCGCGAGCGATGACCGCGCTGTCCCGCAGGAGCGCGAGGATGATGGCCCGTGGCGCCTGCGTGGAGTGAAGCAGGCCATAGGCGAGGGCTGCTCGCACCTTGACCGACTGGTCGTCCAGAAGTCTGAGCAGAATCGCGTACAGCGCCGCATGTTCGTCCGCCGGACCGCTATGCTCAAGGTAGCAGATTGCAGCCAGATGCGCGCCGCGGGCCCGTTCCTCACTGTCGGGTGAGGAGGAAAGGGCAATGAAGTCACTGAAGGCAACCATCTGGGTCTCCGCGAACCACGCGGACACCGTATCGATCAAGTTTTAAGGAAGCGTTCACCACGTTTGTGGTGCCGGAACTCCTAGAGAGTGGACACCAGCCAGGTGAAGACACGCCAGACCGTTACGCCCACTGCCCCGACCAGCAGCCAACTGGCCACTGCGGCGCCGAGGATGACCCACCCACGCGGCACTGTTCCGACAGCGTGATGTCTCGCGGTGACGTCTCGCATTGCTCCCTCCATCGCGTGCCGCATCCTGCGACTGCGGGTCTTAACCGACCCTCAACGGGATGCTCAGGATTGTTCCATCCTCCGCCCTCGTACCCCGTAGAACAGATTTCGGGTCGATTTGGTTCAGTTACTGCGCGTACAGCTGCGTGAAGAAGGCCGCGTTTCCACTCTCCTCCTCGGCAATCGGAGCCGCTTCCGGAACATTCCTGAACAGGCCGGTGAAGGACATGTTGGCCGGTGAGAAACGCGACGGGATCGGAGGGGCGTCGGCGGGCGCAGGCGCCCCTCCGGCCATCTGCTGCACGGCGAATGCCGGGTTCGTGCCGATGCCCTCGTGTTTTGCCACCAGCACCCTGTAGACCTCGCGGATCGAGCGTGGCGTGCCGTTGTCATAGAAGATGGCCCGGTTCGCGGCTGCTTGCCGGGGAAAGAGGTTGGCTGCGATCTGGTCCGGGTTGGACAGCCCGGCGTTGAACAGCCTTTCGGCACCCTGCGGCCCCAGGAAGTGGGCGATGTAAAGTTCGCCGGCGCTGGGCATCCTGCCAAAGCGGCCGGCAAGATAGTCGCCGTTGGACTTGGTGAAGGCCGCCGCCATGTCCGCAGCGATCTGCGGATCAGTGCGCAGGCTCAGTATATGGGCTTTGAGCTGAGGGTCCGGCACCACATAGTCGCCCCCCGTGGTTCGCTGGATCGCCTGTGCATACTGGCCGTACCCCAGACGTGGTCCCTCTTCCTTCATCACCTGCAGCCAGGTGCCTTCGAGAAACTGGAACAGCCCGACCGCGGAGGAAGTCTGCGCCCTGGCTTCGGGGTTGAGGCTGCTCTCGCGAACCGCAGTCTGCAGCAGATAGTCGAAGTCGACACCGCTGCGATCGCCCGCCGCGGTGAGGACGTACGCCAGGCTCTGGGGAATGGAGATCGGCTGCACGCCCATTGCCGGCGGAGTTCCAGGGAATCGAGGGCCCTAACTTAACACCTGCTTTGGTTAACTACCTGTTAACCATGTCGACCGTCAGCACTCCACTCGCGGACAACGCTGCTGAGTTGCGGCCGCTCGCGGTCTTCGATGGTCGCCGTAGGCGTGCCGATATGGACGAACCCGACGAACTGCTCCCCCTCTCCCGCACCGAGCATTGCGGCAGCCTCCTCATCGAACGCGAACCATCGCGTCACCCATGAGGCCCCGAACCCGAAAGCGGCGGCGGCATGCATGAGGTTGAAGCACACATTGCCGGCGGAAATCACCTGCTCGATCACCGGCACCTTTGCATCGTCTACCGGCACCGACAAAACCCCGACGGTGAGGGGTGCCGGCAGGAATCTCTGCCGCTCGATCTCGAGGCTCGCCTCATCGATCCCCGGATTGCGCCGCTTGACGATCTCCGCGAGCCGCTCCCCGACCTCGGCCCTGGCCGCGCCGCGATAGACCACCAGTCGCCACGGCGCGTGCTTGCGGTGATCCGGCACGCGGGTCGCGATGGTCAACATCTCCGTGAGGGTTGCCTCGTCGGGCCCGGGCTCCTGCAGAAAAGCGATGCCAACGGACCGTCGGGTCTTGAGATAATCGCGCAAAGCGGGGTTCACGGGCATGACCGACTCCTTTTGCCCACCCATACTCCGGGCCCCCTGAGTGGCCAACACCCGTGCAAACACCTAAATTCGGCCGCAGCGGTTTTCTTCAACATTCACCTGTGACACAGCTTCTCCCCAATCGCCGCTTAGGAGCGGACCGATTCAGGAGTGTCTGTGCAATGCGTCTGCGACCGCTGTTCGCAATTTTGGTCGTGCTCACTGCAGGATTTGCGACTGCCCCGTTTCAGCCAGCGATGGTGCTGGCACAGGAGCAGGAACAGGTCGAAATGCCGCCCCTCCCGCGGCCCCGTCCCGACCCCGACGCACCCTCCGGTGGGCCGTCGGCCATGACCACTCCCACGCCTGCCACCAACGCGATCGCAGCGGCCACCGGGGCTCCTCAGGCCGTAACGCTCACCGCCCGCATTACGCCTGACGGCGCCCCCATCCCCGAAGGACTCGTCTGGAGGGTCTTCGACGCGACGCCCGATAGCACCGGGGAACTTGCACTGGTGGCCAAGTCTGAGGCCGCCGATGCCAGCATCGAACTTGAGCCGGGTGAATATGTCGTTCATGTCGCCTACGGGCGCGCGCAAAGCAGCGAGACAGTGTCCATCATGCCCGGGCAGTCCAGCATCGACATGGTTCTCGGCGCCGGTGCGTTGCGATTGAACGCTGCCGTGACTGGCGACATCGCCATACCGGCGGGCTTGCTGAGCTTCGACATCTTCACCGACCAGGAAGAAGTCGCCCGCGGCCTGCTGGCGGAGGCGGTCCCGCCCAACGAGATCGTGACCCTCAATTCGGGCACATACCACGTCGTGTCCCGCTTCGGCTCGGTGAATGCCAAGGTGCGCGCCGACCTGCGCGTGGAGCCGGGACAGATCACCGACGCAACGCTCTACCACCACGCCAGCCAGATTTCCTTCAAACTCGTCTCTGAACGTGGCGGTGAGGCGATTGCCGACGTCGAGTGGACCGTCAAGACGGCAGACGGCACGACAGTGTTCAGCAATCTCGGCGCCTTCCCCTCGACCGTGCTCGCCGAGGGCGACTACCTCGTCCTCGCAAAGCTGGGCGACACGGTCTACAACCGCGAGTTCCAGGTACAGCCGGGGCCGCCCCGCGAGATCGAAGTCCTTACCGCGGTCTACTGACCGCAGGCTCAGGCTTGCCGGGCACCGGAGCTTGGGTCAGATTGCTGTCGCTTCCGACATGGAGACGACAATGTTCCGCACTTCGCCCTCCCCGCTGGCCGCAATAGCGGCGGCGTGCCTGCTGACCGTCACCCTCCCGGCGGGAGCGGCAATGGCACAGAAGTCGAAATCCAAGGCCAAGGCTGAAGCGACCGAGACCTTCACGGCGCCGGAAGTCACGGTCGATATCCCAGAAATCGTCGCGGTGGATTCCAGCGTAGACGAGGCAACCCTGCGCAAGATCTTCAGCGGCGATCCGGATGGTAATGTCAGTGCCCTCGCCGACCTGTCCGCCAGCAGTATCGACATTCCCGAGCTCTCGATCCTGGCGCAGTTCGAGGTCGATGGTGAGAGCTCCGAGAGCACATTCACAATAACCGACATCAACCTGACCGACGTGACCGATGGTGTCGCCGCGTCTGCGTCCATTGGTGCGATGGATATCTCTACAGACGACCGATCGAGCTTCACCTTCGGGACGCTGGAAGTCACCGACCTGAGCATCAGCGCTCTGATCGGCATCCACGGCCTCGCCCAGGGCGGCGACAGCGGAATGCAGACGCTCTACTCGAGCTTCACCTCTGAGGGTGGCACCCTCACTGCACCCGAGGCCGAGTGCACCATCAACGAGTTCAGCGGCTCGGAAGTGCGAGTGCGCCCCCTCTCCTTCTCTCCCGCGGAGTTCTTCACGCTCGTGGAGCAGCTGGACGCGGCAGGAGACGAACCTCCGCCTGAACTCCTCGGCCAGGCACTGCGCATGTACGCGGAGGTTCTGACCTTCGTGGAGGCGGGCCCCATGAGCTTCGGAGGGTACGACTGCACGTTTGATGAAGGCCAGCAGTTCACAGTGGCCATAGGGGCCGGCGAGGCCGATGCGTTCAGCGCGGGTCAGTATCCGACCGTGTCCCTCAGCGACATCGAGATCGACGGCGGCGATGAAGGATACTTCACCATCGGCAATTTCACCGTCAAGGGCGTGGACCTGAACAACGTGGTCGCGGCCCTTGAAGCGGCGCCTGATGCTGTCGATGAGACTTGGCTCGATGCCAACGCCCGCCGGCTCATTCCAGAGTTCGGAGGCCTCTCCATCGCCGACGTGTCCATCGACATCCCCGATGCCGAAGCTCCGGGGAACAGCATCACCGGCTCGCTCGGCCTGTTCGACCTCACTCTCGGCAACTATCGCAACGGCATCCCCGCCGACATTGCTGCTCGCCTCAAGAACCTGATGGTCGATCTGCCGGAGGACAGCGAGGAGGAGTCCGTGCAGCAGTTGATCGCCATGGGCATCACCACCATCGATGCCGGCTTCAACCTCGCTCTGGCGTGGAACGAGGCGACGAACACCATCGACGTGGGCGACATCTCCGTCTCCGCCGAGAACCTGGCAACCCTCGCCCTCGCCGGAACCATCACCAACGCCACAGCCGGCCTCTTTGACCTCGACCTGGACAAGGTGGAGGCTGCAGCAATGGCCCTCGCTGTGTCCAACCTGCAGCTCGAACTCGACGACGCCGGCCTGTCCGACATCATCATTGATCAGGTCGCCGCAGAGCAGAATGCCACCGCCGCAGACCTGCGCACCGTGTTCGCCGGCGTTGCCCAGGGCACCATCCTCGGCCAGCTTGCAACCGCAGCCAACGCCCAGCAGGTTGCCCAGGCCGTCAGCGATTTCGTCAAGGGCACCGCGACGACGTTGCGGATCGAACTGGTGGCCAAGGAGCAGCCCGGGGTCGACCTGGGTGACCTGCTGGCCGCCGAGGATGACCCGACGGCGCTGCTCGAAAAGGTCGAAGTCAGCGCCGAAGCAAACTGACGAACGTCGATGGCCACCCATGGTTGGCCATCCTGCTTCCGGCTATGTTGCCGCCGGCCGGTAGGTGGTGAACCAGTCTGCGAAGCGCTGGACGCCCACATCGAGCGGGGTCGCCTGCATCGGTCCGATTAGCCGGCGCAGCAGGCTGGTGTCGGCTTCGGTCGCCCCCACGTCGCCCGGCTGCATGGGCAGCAGGTTAAGCACCGCCTTCCGCCCGAGGGCGCTCTCCAGCGCCGCGATGAAATCCATCAGTTCCACCGCCCTGCCGGCAGCGACATTGACGATCCGGTACGGCGCCACAGGCGACAGGCTGTCGTTTTCCACCGGCAGCCCTCGCTGCGGCGTAATCGGGATGAGCCGCACCACCGCGTCGGCGAGATCGTCCACATAGGTGAAGTCACGCCGCATGCGGCCGTAGCCGTAGACCTCGATGGGCCTGCCGGCCATGATCGCCGAAGCGAATTTGATGGGCGCCATGTCCGGGCGCCCATAGGGACCATAGACCGTGAAGAAGCGGAAACAGGTCGTCGGCAGCCCCCACAGGTGCGAGTAGGAGTGCACCATCGCTTCCCCCGCCTTCTTGGTAGCCGCATAGAGCGACACCGGATGGTCGGTTCGATCCGTCTCGACGAACGGCGTCTTGGCGTTCCCGCCATAGACGGAACTGGTAGAGGCAAAGATCAGGTGCTTCACAGGCGTCCGGCGCAATGCCTCCAGCAGGCTGGCCGTGCCGACGATGTTGGACTGGATGTAGCTGCCCGGAGACTCGAGGCTGTAGCGCACGCCCGCCTGTGCAGCGAGATGGATGGCGATCTCCGGCTTCTCCGCATCAAGCAGTGATGCAAGCGCCCGCTGGTCCTCGAGCATTCCGTCCACGAACCGAAATCCGGGCTCCCGCTCGAGCAGCCCGATCCGGCCGCGCTTCAGCGAAGGATCATAATAGGTGGTGAGGCCATCGAAGCCGACGACCTCATGCCCTTGGGAGAGCAACAGCCTGCTGACGTGATAGCCGATGAACCCCGCGGCACCGGTGACGAATATCTTCACCGGCCACCTCTTCGGTCACTCGGCCGCCTGCGCCACAGCGCCCTCCTGGAGGGGCTGCGGGCGCCCGATGCTGACATAGCTGAAGCCATGCTTCACGACCTCGTCGTGCCGGTAGACATTGCGCAGATCCACCAGCACCGGCGTCTTCATGCCCTGCTTCAGGCGGGCAAGATCCAGCGAGCGGAACTCGTTCCATTCCGTCACCAGCACCACGGCGTGGGCATCTTCGGCAACGGCATAGGCGCTGGTAGCAAACTCGACGCCCTCGATCAATTCGCGCGCCGCCGTCATGCCCTGCGGGTCATACGCTACGACCCGTGCGCCACGGTCGAGCAGCCCGCGGATGATGTCGATGGAGGGCGCCTCGCGCATGTCGTCCGTGTTCGGCTTGAAGGTCAGGCCAAGCACGCCGATGGTCTTGTCGCGAACATCACCCCCGCAGGCCGAAATCACCTTGCGTGACATGGCGCGCTTGCGCTGCTCGTTTACGGATACGGTGGTCTCCACGAGTCGCAGCGGGCTGTCGAAGTCGTGGCCGATCTTGACCATCGCCAGCGTGTCCTTGGGAAAGCACGACCCGCCATATCCCGGGCCGGCATGCAGGAACTTGCTGCCGATGCGGTTATCGAGGCCCATCCCCCGCGCAACGTCCTGAACGTTGGCACCGGCGGCCTCGCAAAGGTCGGCGATCTCGTTGATGAAGGTGATCTTCATGGCGAGAAAGGCGTTGGCGGCATATTTCGTCAGTTCCGCCGTGCGCCGGTCGGTGAACATCAGCGGCGCCTGGTTGAGATAGAGTGGCCGGTAGACTTCGGACATCACCGCCTGCGCCCGGTCATCTTCCACCCCGATCACGATACGGTCCGGCCGCTTGAAGTCCTCGATCGCTGCCCCCTCGCGCAGGAACTCGGGGTTCGAAACGACAGCGACGTCCGCATCGGGGTTTGCGTCGCGGATGATGCGGGCCACTTCATCGCCGGCACCCACGGGCACCGTCGACTTGGTGACCACCACGGTGAAGCCGCTCACCGCATGGGCGAGTTCCCGCGCCACACCATAGACATAGCTGAGGTCCGCATGCCCGTCCCCGCGCCGGCTCGGGGTGCCCACGGCAATGAAAACCACGGCGGCGCCACGGACGCCGTCGGCCAGTTCCGTGGTGAACGACAGCCTGCCCGAGACCGTGTTGTTGGCAACCAGCGCTGCCAGGCCCGGCTCGTAGATGGGAATTTCACCGCGCGCCAGCGCGGCGATCTTGCTCGCATCCTTGTCGATGCATACGACCTCGTGGCCGAAATCGGCGAGACATACGCCCGTTACGAGGCCCACATAGCCGGATCCCACGACTGCGATCTTCACGCTGCTCTCCCTTGCCCACACGGCCCAGTTGGTTGCCGCCGGGGGTCACGCCCGCCATTGCGGGGCGAACTCACGGCACCGTGAGTGGTAAGTCGGCACTATGATGCAGGTTGCAGTGTCTGTGTTTTCACCGGTGAAGGTCAATCGTCTGCGCGTGGGTTGCCGCGCATTCGCTTCACACCGGAGCGGATCGATTTGCCCTCCAGCCGGCGGCGCCGTGAGGCGAGGGTCGGCCGCGTCGCAATGCGTGTCTTGGGCACGTGGGCGCCCTGTCGCAGCAGTTCTATGAGACGCGACAGCGCCTCCGCCCGGTTCAACGGCTGGTCTCGGTGGCTGTCGGCGGTGATCACGAGCACCCCGTCCTTGGTCAGACGGCGCCCGGCAAGTGCCGCCACCCGCCGCTTCATCGGCTCGGGAATGGAAGCAGACTCCATCAACCTGAACCGGATCTGGACGGCGCTTGCCACCTTGTTGACGTTCTGCCCGCCAGGACCGGATGCCCTTACGAACGTCTCCTCGATCTCGGATGGATCGATGCTGACGGAGCGGGTGATCACGATCGGCTCGGCCATTGCTTGCCTGCTCAGCGCTTCCAGCGGCCCGCGAAGATGATCTCGCCTTCGTGGATCGTCAGCCCCTTGATGGTGGCGCGGTACTTGCCCGGCTGGTCGGCTGGGATCACCCAGCCCTTCTTGAGCATGCCATCGAACACCTTGTCGCCGACGTCCTTGAAGTCGTCGGGGCCAAGTTCATTGTCCTCCCCCAGGTGGGAGAGGACCTTGAGTTCACGATTGGAGGGCCGCTGCGGCATCAGGCTGCAGCCTGTTCCTTGAGGTCCGGCGGGGTCGCTTCAGCGACCAGCGACACCAGCGCGTCCATGAATGGCTGCACCTGCTGGCCCTCGGTGCCGAGACGGCGCACCGAGACCGTGCCCTCCTCGGCCTCGCGCTTGCCGACAACGAACATCAGCGGCACCTTGCCGACCGAGTGCTCGCGCACCTTGTAGTTGATCTTCTCGTTGCGGGTATCGAGCTCGGCGCGGAGGCCCACCGCACGCAACTGGCGGACCAGCTTGTCGGCATACTCGTCCGCTTCCGAGACGATGGTCGCGACCACGACCTGTGTAGGGGCCAGCCACATCGGCATCTTGCCGGCGTAGTTCTCGATCAGCATGCCGATGAAGCGTTCCAGCGATCCAAGGATCGCGCGGTGCAGCATCACGGCGTACTTGCGCGACCCGTCCTCGGCCACATAGGTCGCCCCGAGCCGTTCCGGCAGGACATAGTCGAGCTGGAGGGTGCCGACCTGCCAGGAGCGGCCGATGGCGTCCTTCAGGTGGAACTCGAGCTTGGGCGCATAGAAGGCGCCTTCGCCTTCGGCGATCTCGAAGTCGTAGCCGGTTTCGCGCAGGGCATCGCCCAGGGCTTTCTCGGCCGCATCCCAGCGCTCGATGGTGCCGCCGAACTTCTCCGGTCGCGTTGCCAGCTTGATGACCACATCGTCGAAGCCCATGTGGGCATAGACCGAATAGAGCAGGTGCACGAAATGCTCCGTCTCGCTCTGGATCTGGTCTTCACGGCAGAAGATGTGCGCGTCGTCCTGCGTCATCTGGCGGACGCGCATCAGCCCGTGCAGCGCCCCATGCGCCTCGTTGCGATGGCAGCAGCCGAATTCGGCCATCCGCATCGGCAGGTCGCGGTAGGACTTGATGCCCTGGTTGAAGATCTGCACATGGGCGGGACAGTTCATGGGCTTGAGCGCCATCAGGTCGCTCTTGCCCGAAAGCACCGGGCCTTCCTCTTCCGTGCCGGGCACTTCGTCGGGCACCACGAACATGTTCTCGCGGTACTTGCCCCAGTGGCCGGACATCTCCCAGAACTTCGAGCTCATCAGCTGCGGGGTCTTCACCTCGACATAGCCTGCCGAGTTGAGGCGGCGCCGGATGTAGGCTTCCATCTGGTTGTAGAGCACATAGCCGCGCGGATGCCAGAAGACCGAGCCCTGCGCCTCCGGCTGGAAGTGGTACAGGTCCATCTCCTGCCCGATCTTGCGGTGATCGCGCTTTTCCGCCTCCTCCATCATGTGGAGATAGGCCGCCAGCTCTTCCTTGGTGGCGAACGCCGTGCCGTAGATGCGGCTCAGCACCGGGTTGTTGCTGTCGCCGCGCCAGTAGGCACCTGCAACCTTGGTCAGCTTGAAGGCCTGTCCGACATCGCGGGTGGTCCGCATGTGGGGGCCGCGGCAGAGATCGAACCACTGGCCCTGCTTGTAGATCTTGATGTCCTGGTCAGCGGGGATGGCGTCGACCAGTTCGACCTTGAAGGTTTCGCCCTTGCTCGCAAAGACGCGCTTCGCCTCGTCGCGGCTCCACACTTCCTTGGTGAAGGCAGCGCCACGCTCGATGATCTCGGCCATCTTCTTTTCGATGGCGGGGAAGTCTTCCTCGGAAAAGGGCGTGTCGCGCTTGAAGTCGTAGTAGAAGCCGTTCTCGATCACCGGTCCAATGGTGACCTGCGTGCCGGGCCACAGCTCCTGGACGGCCTCCGCGAGGACGTGCGCCGCATCGTGCCGGATCAGTTCCAGCACGTCCGCCGAGCCGCTGTCCCGCGTCACGAACTCGATCTTGCCGTCGCTTTCGAGCCTGTCCGAAAGATCGCTGAGCACGCCGTTCCAGCGCATGGCGACCGTCTTCTTGGCCAGGCTCTTGCTGATGCCCTCGACGATCTCGGTGCCGGTAGTGCCGAGCGCGTAGTCGCGAGCAGCACCATCGGGGAATGTCACCTTGATCGACATTGGAGGTCTCCAGAAAGAAAAAAGGGTTCACTGCCGCAGTTCAGCGGCAAGGGCGCCTGTCTAGCACGATTGGGGGGCATTTCCAGCCCGCTCGCCGGGTCGGCCTGACGCAGCTTTTCGCCGGCGGCCTCAGGCCGGTAGGCCGTCGAACTGCGGCAGCTCGTCCCGGATATCGTACCACTCGGCCTTTGAGCCGACAAAAATGTGAAACGAGGGCCGCACGCTAGGCGCATCGAGGAGCGTCCCCATCGCAACGTGGGCGTTACCGTTCTCGGCAATGTAGGAATAGAGCAGCGAGCCGCAATGGCGGCAGTGGATGTCATGGGTTTGGGATGGCTCTCCGTAGACGAGCACCTCATCATGCCCCTGCGTGAGGCTGATCCTCTCGAACGGAATGGAAGCCATCGGCTTGAACGCCGAGCCTGTGGCTCGCCTGCATCTCGAGCAATGGCAATAGAATGCAGCCGCGAACTCGTCCGGCACCTCATAGGCCACGGCACCACACAGGCATGAGCCCTTCAGCATGTTCCTGCCCCCTTCGTCCACCGACCGTACTTCCAGGGCATGTACCACCGTCCGTCGGCAGGCAAGGTCTCCGGCACGGGATCATAGCCATGCGTACCGCCGGGGCGGCAACGGCTGAGACGGGCGAGCCCCATCCATCCGCCCGGCCAGAACCCGAAGCGCCAGATGGCCTCGGCCGTGTATTCCGAGCAGGTGGGCGCATGTCGACAGGTGCGTCCCGCAAAGGCTGAGAGGGTATAGCGGTAGACCGTGATCAGGGCCACCGCCAGGAACTTGAACGGCAGGTCGATGAGCCGCCAAGCCGTATCCATGAAGTTACGCATCAGGCAGTGGCCGGAAGACTCTGTGAAGACTCGATTTTGTCCAGGGCCTCGACCACGGCATCGAAGACCAGCAGCGCCGACGGATGGCGCGCCGGATAGTCGCGCACCGGCTCCAGCCATCGCAGTTCCGCCCATCGTCCCCCGGGCGGGCTACCGCCATCCTTGAGCATGGCAATGACCTGCTCCCGCAGGGCACGCAACGCGCCCGTGTCGCTGCCGACGATATTGCGCGCCACCACGGCAGCGCTCGCCTGCCCTATCGCGCAGGCGGAGACGGATTGCCCGAACGCTGTGACCACGCCCTTCTCTACCACGAGGTCGACCTCGACCACGGAGCCGCAGACACGGCTGACCTTGCGCGACGACGCACCGGGCGCGGTCAGTCGCCCCGGCTGTGGCGCGTTGGCGGCGAGGTCCAGAAGGTGGTCGGAGTACAGGTTGCTCAATTCCACCAGCGCACGCGAAGGCCTTTTCTTGTGGGCATATCGGTCCTTCCTTATATAGGGCGTGTCGACGTTGCTGTCAGGGTTTGCGCCTCGACCGCAGAAAGCCTGCGCAGTTCGCCCGGAGCCGATCCCATGGACGCCAACATCAAGCCGCTCGGCACTCCCCAGCTTGCGCCGCAGCCCGTCGCCCGCCCCAGCCGCGAGGAAGCCGAGGCCGCCGTCCGCACCCTGATTGCCTGGGCTGGCGATGATCCGCGCCGCGAGGGTGTGCTCGAGACCCCTGCCCGCGTCACCCGAGCTTATGGCGAACTGTTCGCGGGCTACACGCAGGATCCATCCGAGATCCTGTCCAAGACGTTCCGCGAGGTCGGCGGCTATGACGATATCGTGCTCGTGCGCGACATCCCGTTCTTCTCCCATTGCGAGCACCACATGGTGCCGTTCTTCGGCAAGGCCCACATCGCCTACCTGCCGCATGACGGCGTCGTGGGCCTGTCCAAGCTCGCCCGGCTGGTGGAGGCCTTCGCCCGCCGCCTCCAGACGCAGGAAAAGCTGACGGCGCAGATCATCGACGCCCTCAACGAGAACCTCGGCCCCCGCGGGGCCGCCGTGCTGCTCGAGGCCGAGCACATGTGCATGACCATGCGCGGCGTTCGCGCTCATGGGGTCAAGACAGTCACCCACCGCTTCACCGGCGTTTTCGCCGAGGATCGCGTGGAGCAGGACCGCTTCTTCGCCATGGTCGGCCAGCGCTGACACCAGTGCACGCCCGATCAAGCGCGTCGGGCGCGGCGGTGACATCCTGACAGCCGTCTCAAGCGGGAAGAAGCCATGTCGACCGTCGCCAAGCTGGTGTGGATCCTGGAGAGCCGGTTCCGTGAACCGGTAACGCTCGATGAACTGGTGGCCACCACCGGAAAGTCGCGCACCTATCTCTCCCGGGTCTTTCCGATGGTGACGGGCTACTCCATCACCGCCTACCTCAGGGCGCGGCGGCTGACCGAGGCCGCCCGCCAACTGGCCGCCGGTGCCCCCGACATCCTGACCGTGGCGCTCGACGCCGGCTACGGCTCGCACGAGGCATTCACCCGCGCCTTCCGTGACCAGTTCGGCATCACGCCCGAACTGCTTCGCCGGCGGCGCAGTCTCGATGACATCCTGCTCGTGGAGCCCCTTCGAATGAACACCCAGGCCAAGACCACCCTCGCCGCGCCCCGCTTCGAGGACCGCCCGCCCATGCGCTTTGCCGGCATTTCGCAGCGCCACCAGATGAGCCACGCCGCCGGCATCCCGGCGCAATGGCAGAGCTTCCAGCCCTATATCGGTAACGTCGAGGGTGCCGTTGGCGGCGCCGCCTACGGTCTCGTCGGCGAGGCCACCGCCGGCTGCGATGACTTCGAATACGTCGTGGCCATGGAGGTCGGGCCCACCGCCGAAGTCCCGCGCGAACTCGCCACCGTGGACGTACCGGCGCTGCGCTGGGCCCGCTTTACCCACGCCGGCGACGTGACCAGCCTCCGCGCCACCATCGGCGCCGCCAGCGACTGGTTGGCCGAACAGGGCCACGAGCCCAGCGACGCCCCCTACAGCTTCCTCGAATACTATGGCCCGGCCTTCGACCCGCAGCGCGGCACCGGCGACGTGGAAGTGTGGTTCGGCCTCAGGAACTGAGCCGCTGGCCCCTGCTCCCGATGCGCGCTAGAACAGCGCGCATCATGACCCTGACCTTCACCCCACCCGCCACGCTCGACCACGCAGCCCTCGAGGAAGGTACCGCCTTCGCCCCGCGCTTCGACGCAGCCGGGCTGATCACCGTCGTCACCATCGAGGCCGGCAGCAACCACGTGCTGATGGTCGCGCACATGAACGCCGAGGCGCTGTCGCTGACGCTGGAGACCGGCATCGCCCACTACTGGTCGCGCTCGCGCGCCACTCTGTGGAAGAAGGGCGAGACCTCGGGCGAACTGCAGCGCGTCGTCGAGCTGCGGACCGATTGCGACCAGGACGTGCTGGTCATGGCGGTGGAGCAGACCGGCCGCGGCGCCGCCTGCCACACCGGCCGCAAGACCTGCTTCTACCGCCGGGTCGTCGTGGCCGGCGGCGCGGCGACGCTCGAGGATACCGGTCTGCCGCGCCTGTTCGATCCGGCGACCGTCTACTGACGCTTCGGACGCTCGAACAATCCCACCATCAGCAGCCCAGCCGCAAACCCGCCGAGATGGGCCTGCCAGGCGACGTTGATCGCCGCGCCCGTCAGCAGCGGCAGCAGCGGCACGGCGGCGTTGAGCAGAACCCAGATCAGGATGAAGAATCGCGGCCGCGGATCGCGCATCAGCTCGCCGAAGGTCGCGAGGTGGCGCCCAAGGACCACCCTCTCCCCAGTCTCCGGATGAGTGGCAACCACCACCGGCTGGAATATGAAGCGCACGGCCGCCCCCGTGAGCCCGGCGACACCCCCGGAGGCACCGATCAGATACGCCCCCGACAGCAGCGTGGTGGCCGCGAACAGGGCCGCGCCAGCGGCAGCGGACACAAGAAAGATCGCCATCATCGGCCCCGCGCCATACCGGCGCGCAACCGGCGTGCCGAAGATCACGAACCACGACGTGTTGACGAGCAGGTGCTCCCACCCTCCATGGAGGAACGCGTGGGTAAATGGCGTCCAGATCAATGGAATCGCCAGGCTCGGGTCCTCGGGCGCTGCCACGATTCGCAACGGCTGGAACGCGAACCAGAACAGCAGTTCGAGCTGCCCCTCAGCGTTAAGCACCAGGGTTGATGCAAGGTGAATGGCGACGAACAAGGCCGCCACGGCGGTTACGGCGCCGGGCAGAAGAAATACCGGCTCACGCCCGGAAACCGTCTGCTGCTGGGGCCCCTGCCCGTTCTCCACCATCATGTTCTCCGACTCGGCACGGCGCTTGGCGCTCGCGCTTCTTTTCCACATTGCGGCCCCGGCGTTAACCTTAACTCTTCTTTAAGAGCGATTTTGCCGCCGGCTTTTGCCAGAGTTCGGTCGCGGTGGACGCGCTCTCGCAATGAGAGCAGCACCATTCTCCGGCGGGTCGAGTAAAGATGCAAAAGCACAGCACCAGGACGCTCTACAACTACTGGAACAGCCTGCGCGGTTCCCGCAGCGCCCCGGATCGCAAGGATATCGACCCCACGCGCATCCGTGAGGCTCTGGCCAACACCTTCATCCTGGAGCTCGACGAAGCCGATCGTTTCTCGTTCCGCCTGGCGGGTTCGCACCTGTGCACCAGCTATTGCCGCGAGCTTAAGGGACGGTCCTTCTCCGCCCTCTGGCACCAGCGCGATACCGACGCGATGGACACGCTGATCCGCGCGGTGACCGAGGATCATGCCGTTGCCCTCGTGACCTTCCAGGCGACGACGGCTGTCCAGACCCGGATAAACTTCGAGTGCATCCTGCTGCCGCTGCGTCACAACGGCACGACTCATACGCGTATCCTGGGCGCCATGACGGCCATCGAGGAGCCCTACTGGCTGGGGGTGCAGCCGATCACCGAGCAGCGGATCACCGGCCTGCGGCTGATCTGGCCGGATGACCAGTTGCCGTCCGATGCTCCGCAGGAGGTGGCATCGCAGGTGGTCAACGACGTCGTGTTCTCGCACCCTGCCCCTGCTCAGTCCGGAATCCCCGCGGTAGTCTTCGGGCGCACGGCGCGTCGCTATGCCCACCTTGCGGTGATTGACGGCGGCCGCCACTAACCCGCTGCAGTTTTAGCGATTTATCACTCCGGAACGTTGCTTGGGCTGTACCAAGCGTTAACCAACAGCCACTAGTCTGTCGGGGATAAACCTTACCCGACGGTCTGGCGAATGCTCAGTGACGACCTGCCCTCTCCGCCTCTGGCACCGCCGGCACCCCGCTTCGAACCCGACCGATTCCAGCGGGTGAAGGTGTCGCTGCTCGGCCGCTACATGCTGTCCGATCGCCGTGAATTCCCCTGTCAGGTCCTGGAGATGTCGCCGGGAGACGCGATGATGATCGCCCCGGTTCCGGGCGTGGTCGGCGAACGCGTCATTGGATACATCGACCATCTCGGCCGCATCGAGGGCTATGTGCAGTCGCAGCTAGAGGGCGGCTTCACCATGAGTATCGACGCCACGACCCGCAAGCGCGACAAGATGGCGGCCCAGCTCACCTGGCTTGCCAACAAGGATCTTCTGAACCTGCCGGAAGACCGCCGTCACGAGCGCGTGGTGCCGGATATCCGCCACTCCTACGTGGTGCTCGACGATGGCCGGCGGTACAACTGCAAGATCATCGACATCTCGCTCTCCGGCGCCGCCATTGAGCTGGACGTCCGGCCGGCCATGGGTACCCCCGTCACCCTCGGACGCATGCGCGCCCGCGTCATCCGGCACTTCCAGAACGGCGTGGCCGTCGAGTTCGCGTCCGCCCAGGAAATGCTCACGGTGGTACAGCAGAATCTCCGCCTGAACTGATCGCGCGCGGGGCTGACACCGCGGCGGCACATCGCGTATGACACTGCCGTGACCCTGCGACGCCTCATCATTCTGCTCGCCACCTTTTCGGCGCTGTCCGCCCCGGTCCATGCCGATGGACGCTCGGATTGGGACGGCTATGCCTGGCAGAAGATCGCCGCCAGCGACTGCATCAAGGCCGACGACGGACGCGCCTGCCCGCTCTATCACGAACGCTGGGACTGGAAGCGCAACCAGTGGGTCAGCATCCTCGTGGTTCTCGGCAAGGATGCGGTGCGCCTCACGCAACGCTTGGAGGACAACGACTGGTACGACGACGACGACGTCTGTGTCACCGCCGTCGTGGTGGACGCCGAGGGGCGTAATCTCGCCGTCCACCACACCAACTGGTACATGACCAACGGCCAGACGCGCGAAGAGGTCTTCGAATACCCTGCCGCGCGGCTCGACTCCGCCGCCACCATCCACATTGGCTCCAAGCAGTGCCGCAAGGGGCCGCATGAGGACGACGAGGTCTTTGCCGAAGTGACGCAGCTTCTGGCGCGCTGACACGGTAAACAAGTCCGGAATCGGCTCGATAAAACTCGCATAAAAACTGCTCGGCAGTTTTCTCATCGGCGCAAACTGCCGCTCGTAGCGTGGTCTCCATCAGGGAGACTGCAATGCGATCAACATCTTGGACAAAGCGGGCGGCGACGGTAATCGTTCTGGCCATCCTTTCCGTGGCACCGGCCGCGGCGCTCGACTTCCAGAACGTTGCCTTCGTACAGACTGACACCAGGGCCACCAGCATCCCGGTGGGGCACGCCGAGTTCTGCCGCGCTCGTCCGACCGAATGCACCCCGCATGATGCCGTGGTCGGCGCCGTTGCCCTCAGCGAGCCACTCTGGCAGCAGCTGCTTGCCGTAAACACGGCTGTCAACCAGCAGATCGTGCCGGTCACCGATGCCGATCTCTATCAGGTCGAAGAGTTCTGGACCTATCCGAACGGTTACGGCGATTGTGAAGACTACGTGCTCGCCAAGCGCCGGGCGCTCATCGAGGCCGGCTGGCCTGCCAGCACGCTCCTGATCACCGTCGTGAAGCAGGCCAATGGCGAGGGTCACGCCGTCCTGCTGGTGCGTACCGACCGCGGCGACCTCGTGCTCGACAACCAGGTCGGCACCGTCGATCTGTGGCTCGACACGCCCTACAAGTTCATCAAGCGCCAGTCTCAGGCCCATGCCGGCGCGTGGGTGGACATGATCGACGACCGCAACATCGTTGCCACCACGACCGCGGCCATCAACTGATCTGAACGGTTTCCGGACCCCGCCCCGACCATCCCTGATAGGGGTCTGAAGAGTGAGCCAGCCAGGTGAAAGCCTCGGCTGGCCTCACTGTTTCTAGAAGCGCAGGATGGCGACGTAGCAGCCTACGATCAGCAGCCCCGTCAGGAAGGACCATCCGAAGGCGACCAACGCCGCAATCAGGGCATTGCTCATCGACAGCGTGCCGTCGTCTTCGTGCTGCCAGCCCATCTGGAGCATGATGTAGGGGCCGCAGATGAAGCTCATGAACAGATGGCCAAGGGTGCCGAGGTAGGTCCGGCCGTCGTAACGCAGCATGGCCGGCTGCCGATACACCATCTGGTACAGATGCGTGCCCGCCCCCGCGGTGCACAAGCCAACACAGATAAGAAACGCAGCCAGTACCAATTCGGTGCTCATCCCAGCGCCCCCTCGGCCGCCCTCGCGGCAGGACTTAACAGTTTGTTAAGCATATTGACTGCCAGATCGACTGTCACCTCCTCCGGACAAATCTGGTTAATGCCGGACATGGCTTCGCCTCCAGCACACGCGCCGAATGCGTCATCGATCGGCTTCAATCTCGCGGCGCTGGGATTGATGGTACTGTTGGTTGCGCTCGGGCTCGCCTATTGGGTCGATGGCGCTGCCCGCGACACGCGTACCTCCCTGCCCTCACTGGCCGACGAGCGCCTGGTGCTGCAGACCATCGCCGGGCGCGAACTCGCCATTCCGCAAGGCTGGTTCCGCAACGGCCAGGAGTCCCGCACCGGCTTCGCCAGTCAGATCGACCTGATGGTGACGCTCGCGCCCCAGGGGACGGAACCGGTCCCGGTCAGGGTAACGCTGGTCCCCCCCAGCCGGGCGCGGACGAGCGCCAGCTTGCTGGACAGGGTGTACCTGCACCAGTTTGGCGAGGACACGCTTTCGGGGTTTGCAGGATTGGTGGGCAAGCCGGTGGCGGGGCCCGGGTATCGGGGCGAGACGGTGTGGTACGACCCGTTGTCACCCAATCCGTTCGTCGCCAAGTGCATCGCCCCGGTAGAGCCGGACGTAGCGGCGCAGTGCGTGCGCACCGTCTACCTGCCTTCGGGGATCGCCGCCATCTACGCCTTCAGCCAGCCGGCGCTTGCCGCCTGGCGCGAGTTCGATACCGAGATGGGCCAATGGCTCAGCCGCATCGGGGCAATGTGAGGATCAGACCTCGTCGAGATCGATGTCGAGGATCGACATGTTGAAGATGTAGGACTTGTCGCCATCCTCGTCGTCGACATGGATGAGGCCGATCGACTCGTCGCCGATATAGACTTCCACTGAATCGTTGAGCTTGCCGCGGGGCCGCACGTCGATGTTGCGGTTGTTGAACTTGGTCTGCAGGAACTTCTGCAGCTTGATGATCTCGGCGTGGTTCACTGGACCGTCCTGTTGGTTTGCGTTGGGCGGAAAATAGCCCCAACCGCCCGGGTGGCAACCCTGCAGTTCGGGTGATTAGCGGTGACAACGCGCCAACGGGGGTTGCAGTGCCCTCAGCCGGTCATGTCGTGAACCAGGATCACCTGGTCCATCACCAGCGCCGGTTGTGCACAGCCTGCCTCGCCGATCACCTTCGCGGGAACGCCGGCGACAGTCACCCGTGGCGGCACCTCCTTCAGCACCACGGAGCCGGCCCCGACACGTGAGCAGTCACCGACCCGGATGTTGCCGAGCACCTTCGCTCCGGCACCGATCAGGACGCCATTGCCGATCTTGGGGTGACGATCCTGGTCGGACTTGCCGGTACCACCAAGGGTGACGTTCTGCAGGATCGAGACATTGTCCCCGACCACGGCTGTTTCACCGATAACGAGGCCGGTGCCGTGGTCGAGCATGATGCCCTTGCCGATCGGAACCGCAGGATTGATGTCGACCTGGAACACCTGGCTCGAGCGGCTCTGCAAGTAGAGAGCGAAGTCCCGCCGCCCAGCCTTGTGCATGGCATGGGCAAAGCGGTGCGTCTGGATCGCCTGGTAGCCCTTGAAGTAAAGCAGCGGCTCCAGCGCCCTGTGGCAGGCGGGATCGCGCTCCAGCGTGGCCGCAAGGTCGGTTCTGGCCAGGTTGCCGATCTCCGGGCTGTCGGCCAGCGTCTCCGCGAAGGCCTGCCGGATCAGGTCGGCCGAGACGTCTTCATGGTCGAGCCGCGCTGCCAGCCGGTGCGCAAGTGCCGCCTCGAAGGAATCGTGATTGAGAACATTCGACACGACCATGTTCGCGAGCGAAGGCTCGTTATCGAGCACTTGGCGAGCGCCGGCCCGCACCGCTTCCCAGACGGGATCGACGCTCTGAAGATTGGCCGGCTTGCGTACGGTGGGCATATCAACTCCGCTTCATCGAAGAACACCGATATAAGGCATCCCGTGCTCAAGCACAAAGGTCCTCGGGTGATTTGGTTCACGAGATGATCGTGAAGCGAAACGCGGTTGCTACGCCGCTGGCCAGTGCCGGCCGAGAAATTCCAGCGCCGCGGCCTTGAACGCCTTGTCTCCCGTCGCCCGCATGTGATCGCGCTTTGGAATGACGAGTGCCTCGCCGTTCGGCAGCAGTTGCGCCAGTTCCTCCGGCCGCCCCGCCATGGTGTCCTTCTCGCCCACTGCCACCAGCACAGGCATCTCGATCCGGCGCACATCCGCTCGCGACATCGCGGTGCGCGAGGTCTCCATGCAGGCGGCCAGCGCCTGCCGGTCGGACCTGGTGTGCTCGGCAAAGATCCGGAACTGCCGCGCTGTCGGCCCGGTGACATAGTCCAGCGATGGCGCCAGCAGGCCCGCGATGATCTCGTTGCCGTCAGCCAGCCCGTTGACGAGGT
>Ga0233380_1000243_pt1 | contig 30877 bp, 26 predicted proteins | sample ElkDunMinimDraft_9_FD_191541 | JGI IMG/M metagenome (GOLD analysis project Ga0233380, IMG submission 191541) | Fecal eukaryotic communites from dung pellets of Tule Elk in California, USA - Elk Dung F36 | ecosystem: Host-associated > Mammals > Digestive system > Large intestine > Fecal | place... | reverse complement strand
ACGGGCAAAGCGTAACGTCTCCGCCTTCCGCCGCGCCGCCGCCAGTGGCTCCACCGGGGCAGGGCGCACCAGCTCCGCATCATATTGATCCGCAACGATCAGGCCGGTGCGCGTAGGCCAGAGCATTTCATTTTCGAAGGGAGCAAGATCGAATCCCGCCGGCACTGCCCAAAAATAGCGGTCGCAAAAGTCGAAATATTCCGGCCATTTCGCGTCGCCCAACAGGTCGGCGCGGCTGCACTTGATCTCGACGATGGTGATACGCCCGGCCCCGTCGATCGCCATGATGTCGGCGCGGCGACCATTGGGCAGCGGCACTTCGAGCATGCCGCTCATATCGTGACGAAAGAACAGCCGCAGCGTGCCGCGCGCGACCGCGAGGGCAGTGCCGTCGTGCAAGGGTGAACAACTCTCTTCCGCCAGGCTCGCCATGCCCGTCATATTAGAACAGGAAGAGAACAAAGAAAAGGGTCGTGACGTTTAAACGTCACGACCCGTCAATCTTCGCTTCCCGCTGGCTCAGCGATAGAAGATGTGGTTGTCGATCGACGCAAGGCGGGGACGACCCCAACTCGGCGAAACATGGCGCGCATGGAAGAAAAGCGCACCTTCCGCGCGGCTGTCCCAGCTATCTGCCAGCGCAATCTGGGCGATGGCGACGGCTTCGCGCCAATCGCGGCTTCCTTCGGGAATATTGGGCATGCCGCCGCCGCGAATAAAGCTGAATTGTCCCCGCTGATGCACGACACCGCACAGGCTGTCGGCAAAACGACCGGACTTGGAGCGATTGATGACAACCCGCGCGACTGCGAGCTGCCCTTCGAAGCTTTCGCCCTTCGATTCGAAATAAACCGCACCCGCCAGGCAGCGCATCTCTCTGTCGACCTCGACATCGCCCTGCGCATCGACAAGGGCGGCAAGGCTGGTCGCCTGCGAATCGGAAGAATATGACGCCTGGCTCGATGTCGGCGCGGTACGCTGCACGACTTCCTTGGGAGCGGCGAAGATGACTGGGGATTTTTCCCCGGTCGAGGGAACCGATGACGGTCCCTGGAATTCTTGAACTAATGCCGTGGTGGACGGCGGCGCCTCACTGGCGCTCGAAATGTCGCTGGCCGTGATCGCGCCCATCGCGGACAAGGCCAATGCCGCGCATGTGGCGGCTTTGAGGCGAAGACTCATTTAAACTCAAAATCATGCGGTTCTTGGCCACGAACATCGCAGGTTCTTTTACTATTCGCGATGTCCTGCCGCCCCCCGTCTGCGTGTTTACTCCACCCACCCCCCATGGGCGGAAGAAGCAACCTGCGCGATAAGCGTCGGCGCGCAGTGCCAACATGATGCTGGAGAGTCAACGATCAGCAGATTGTCTCAGCGGCGAAGCGTGGGGCTTCTACGATATCAAGCTCGATTATCCACAGATCGGGGTCCGACTGGCGGCGACGTGCAAGATATTGAGTCGTGGCCTGCGGGTCTGAGGCTTCTGGCCCGCAGGGAATGAGATGATATCCGCCGGCATAGTCCGAGGCGCGCTCGAACAGACCCGTATCCTGCCCGCGTTCAAGCGTCTGGAGCAGGATCGCGCCGCTGGTTTCATCGCCCTTGGCAAGCACCGTGCAGAAACCACCGGCGGCATCGGCTCGCCGCCGCAGCGCACCGACCAGCATCGCGCTGGTCAGCCGGTCAACGGCCATAGCCCGCGAGCGACGACAAGGCGATTTGCGATCGCATGAAAGTACCGGTGCCGCGCCCGACCTCTTCGCCATCCGCATCGGTCAGGCTGGCTTCGGCGACATAGACCCGGCGCTTGCCACTGATCCATCGGCCTTCAGCGCGAAGTCGGCCCGGCTTGATCGGGCGCGTGAACAGAAGGTTGAAGGCTGTGGTCAGCAAGAAGCGGTCGCTCACCAGGCTGTTGGCGGCGTAGAAGGCCGCGTCATCCAGCATCTTGAAATACAGCGTCCCATGGACTGCGCCAGCGGCATGGAGATGCGTTTCGTCCGCGTCGAAATCTATGATCGAAACGCCCGGGGCAGGAATTTTCAGTTCCGAACGGAACAGGCCGTTGATAGGGGCGGACCCGTAAAGCCGCTCCAGCGCCCGGAAATGAAAGGCTTCACCACTGGAGGGAGACGTATCAGGCAGCGTCCCGTGCCTCCCCACCGGCAAGCAGGGCATGAAGCGCAGCGGCGCTGTGTGCACCGCGCAGCCGCGCGACATGCGCCTCGTCCCGCAGATAGCGGGAGACACGCGCCAACGTCTTCAAATGGTCCGCGCCGCTATCGATCGGCGAAAGCAGCGCAAAGACGATATCCACAGGGGCATCGTCCACCGCATCGAAACCAGCGGGCGGATCGAGCAGGACGACGACGCCGCGCATCTCCGCCAAGCCGGCGATCTTCGCGTGCGGAATGGCGACGCCTCCACCGAAGCCGGTGGACCCAAGTTTCTCCCGTTCCATCAGCGCGTCACCGACAATCGTCGCGTCGATGCCATAGGCACTCGATGCGAGGACGCCGATCTTTTGGAACAGCTGCTTCTTGCCGTTGATGGACAGGCCTGTGGCCAGCGCCTCTGGAGCGATGAGGTCGTTGAATTGCGCCATGTTTAATCCGGATCGACCGAGCGCAGCGCGCCCCGTCCCTTTGCGTGCCGTCTGCCCGAATGTAAAAGCGCGCACTAGGCGTCCCGCCCGCGCAGGTCAACTGCGCGGGCGGCATCGATTCAGGATGCGCGCGCCTCGACGCGCGGCTCGACCCAGCCGATCGTGCCGTCCTGACGGCGGTAGACCATATTATAGGCGGCCGTGCCCGCGTTGAGGAACAGCAGGGCGTTTGTGTTGCGCAGGTCCAGCATCATGACCGCGTCGGATACCGAGGCTTCGGGAATATCGACGCGCGTTTCTGCAACGATCAGGGGAGCGTCGATCGGTTCCTCTTCCTCGGACGATCCGGCAAAGATGGTATAGCCCGCTCCGTTGACGTCCAGCTGGTCGAAACCGTTCGCCTTATGCGCCTCGGCCGCCGAGGCCTGGAGATGATGGTCCTTCAAGCGGCGCATATAACGGCGCAGCTGCTTTTCGATCCGTTCGGCTGCCTGTTCGAAAGCAGGATGCGCTTCCTGCGCTTCGCCGGCGCCTTTGAGGATCAGGCCCGTCATGACATGGCAGATGATATCGCAATGAAAAGCGCCGTGCGGCGCAGGGCGGAACGTCACCTGGGCGGAGATGGTGCGGCTGAAATATTTCTCGGCCATCGCTTCCATCCGGGTCGCGACATGCTCCCTGAGCGCGTCACCCGTATCGACCTGATGTCCGGAAACACGAATATCCATGTGCCTTCTCCTTCTTATTGCCGGGCCGGCGCACGGCCCGGTGGCAAAAGAGCCGCCACTTAGGACCTCAGCCCGGCAGCGGCTCGTCTAACCAGAGCGGCTTGTTGAGCGTCGCTATGAACGCAGCATGCCGCTCCAGTTCGGCGGCGCTCGCCTGAAAGACGCGCGCCGGCCTTACAGGGCGAACAGCGGCAAGCGCCGCTGGTTCCACCCATATCGCACCCGATGCTTCTTCTTGTGCCAGGCCCAGGCCGATCTGCCGCCCGCCGGTCAGTTCGACATAGAGTTGGGCGAGCAGTTCAGCATCCAGCAGCGCGCCATGCTTGACCCGGTGGCTGCGGTCGATGCCATAGCGCGTGCAGAGCGCATCGAGGCTATGTTTGGCGCCCGGATGCAGGCTCCGCGCCATCGCGACCGTATCGATCATGCGGTCGAGCGATATTTCGGGCAGTGCGCAGCGGCGCAGTTCATGATTGAGAAAGCCGAAATCGAAGCGCGCATTATGCGCGACGAGCTGGCTCTCCTCCAGAAAAGCAAGGAGATCCTGCGCTCCATCGGCAAATAGCGGCTTGTCGGCAAGGAACCGGTCCGACAGGCCATGCACCGCTTCGGCCGCCGAAGGCATCGGGCGCTGCGGATTATAATAAGCGTGGAAGGTGCGTCCGGTCGGCACCCGATTGATGAGTTCGATGCAGCCGATCTCGACCATCCGGTCGCCCGAAGCGGGATCGAGTCCTGTGGTTTCCGTGTCGAAGATGATCTCGCGCATCGCCCTTCCGGCCAATTTCCCGAAGACTCTCTCTTCAGCCCTCTCCTTATCGGCCTGTCTTGGCGCCAAGGCAAGCCACCAGCGCCCGTACTTGCGCGCGGGTGGCGGCGAAGGTGCCGCCGGTGTCGATGATATGGTCGGCACGCCGACGCTTTTGCGCATCGGGCGTCTGAAGGTTCAGGATATGGCGGAATTTGGCCGGCGTCATGCCGGGCCGGCGCATGACCCGCTTACGCTGTTTCCACGCCGGCGCGCTGGCGACGATCACGCCCTCGACCCACCTGTCTCCGCGCTTTTCGAACAGGAGCGGTATGTCGAGAACGACGAAGGGCCTAGAGCGGTAGCGGTCCAGAAAACGCATCCGTACATTGGCTACGGCGGGATGGACGATGGCCTCGAGCGCGCGCAACTCCGCCGCCTTGCCCAGCACGGCGGCGGACAGCCGGGCGCGATCGACGCCTTGCGTTCCCGTCGTACCGGGAAAACGCGCCTCGATGGCGCCTAGCAGCGCGCCATTGGGACCTTGCAGCTTATGCACTTCGGCATCGGCATCGAAAACCGGCACGCCAGCGCGGCGCAGCATCGTCGCTACCGCTGACTTACCCATGCCGATCGAGCCGGTCAGACCATAGATTTTCATCCGCCGTTCAACCTGCCGTCAGCAGCGCCCGCAATTCTTCGTCGCGCTCGCGCGGTGCTGCGGCGTCGAAGAAGATGTCGAAGGCGAGCGCCGCCTGGCCGATCAGCATTTCCAGACCATCGAGCGCCTTCAGGCCCCGTGCACGCGCATCGCGCAACAGTTCGGTTTCCAGCGGCGCATAAACGATGTCATAGACGGTCGCGCCTTCCGGCAGAGGCGACAGGTCGAGGCTGAGCGGCGGTTGCCCCTTCATGCCAAGCGTACTGGCATTGACCAGCAGGTCGGCGGCAGGCAGTCGCTCGTCCATGGTGATCACGCGCCCTTTTTGCCCGGCGCGATCGAGCAGCGCCTGCCCCTTGGCTGGGTCACGCACCATGACCGTAATGTCCGCCACGCCTAGGCTCATCAGCGCAAACAGGATAGCACGCGCCGCGCCGCCCGCGCCGACGATGATCGCGCTCTTCCCCTTCCAGCCATCGCGTAGCAGTGGCTGAAGGAAGCCGCCCGCGTCGGTATTGGTGCCAACCAGCGGCCCGCCGGTTTCGCAGGCGACCGTGTTCATCGCGCCGATACGCTGGCGCACGCCGCCCGGATCATCGGTAAAGTCCATCACCGCAATCTTGTGCGGCAAGGTAACGTTGCAACCCAGCCAGTCGGGATCGCCGCGCCGCTCGAGAAAATAGCGTGCCAGGCCATCGGGCGTCACATGGGCGGCGCGATATTCCGCCTCTATGTCCAGTGCCTGCAGCCAGAAATTATGGATGAGGGGGGATTTGCTGTGGTCGATCGGATCGCCGATCACCTCTGCATAAGGAAGGCCGTTGCTCATGCCGCCAGAACGCCGCGCACGCGCAGAAAGTCAAGCAGGGGAAGCAAAGGCAGCCCCTGAATCCCGAACTGACTGCCTTCCACCTTGGCAAAAAGCTGCGCGCCCGACCCTTCTATGCGGTAACAGCCGACGCACCCGCGACATTGGTCCCAATCCCCGTCGAGATAGGCGCGGATGAAATCTTGCGACAGGGGCCGCACCGTCATGCGCAACCGTTCGACATGGCGCCAGATCGCCTCGCCATTGAAAGCCACCACCGCTGCGCTGTGCAGATGATGGACCTGTCCCGACAAAAGCGTCAGGATGCGCTCGGCATCGGCGCGGTCGACTGCCTTGTCGATCATGCTGCCATCGTCGAGGCTCAGCGTCTGGTCGCAGCCGAGCACCAGCGCGCCCGGCATACGCCGCGAAACGCGCAGTGCCTTGAGCTCGGCCAGCGCATCCGCCAGTCCCCGCGCGTCGAGGCCGTCGGCGCGCAGGGCTTCCTTGGCGGCATCCTCGTCGACGCCGGGCGACAGCGCTTCGAACGGAACGCCGGCAGCCGCCAGCATCGCGCGCCGGCTGGCGCTTTGCGAAGCAAGAACGATCATGCCTCGCCGCCTTCCGCAAGGACGCGGTCGTTAAAGAGGTTGATGATCGCCGCGGCCGCCTCCTCAACTGAGCGGCGCGTCATGTCGATCACCGGCCAGCCATTGTCCGCGAACAAGCGCCGGGCGAAGGCCAGTTCCTCCTGCACCCTGTCCGCGTCGACATAGGAGGTTTCGGGCGCTTGGTTGAGCGACAACAGGCGATTGCGACGAATCTGGATCAATCGGTCAGGACTGACCGTCAGCCCGACCACCATCGGATGCCGCAGCGAGTAGAGATCGCGCGGCGGCGGCGACTGCGGGACCAGCGGGATATTGGCGGTCTTGTACCCCCGATTGGCGAGGTAGATGGAGGTTGGCGTCTTCGACGCGCGCGATACGCCGGCAAGGACGATGTCGGCCTCCTCCCAATTTTCATGGCCCACGCCATCATCATGGGCGATGGTGAACTGGATCGCCTCGATCCGGGCGAAATAGGCTTCGTCCAATATATGTTTGCGGCCCGGACGATTGCGCGTTTCCTGCCCCAAAATGCCCGACAGTGCGTCCGTCACTCCGTCGAGCGCGGCGACATGGGGAATGCCCAGCGCGCGGCAGCGCGTTTCCAGCCGCCTGCGCAACTGATGGTTGGTGAGGGTAAAAAGCACGAGGCCGGGATTCGCCGCGATTTCCGTCATGATCCGGTCGAGATGGACCTCCGAGCGCACCATCGGCCAGAAATGGCGCACCGCCTCTACATTTTCGAACAGGCCGATCGCCGCCTTGGCGATATTCTCCAATGTTTCGCCGGTTGAATCGGACAGAAGGTGAAGGTGGATGCGCGTCATGGGATATGTGTGTTGATAGGCTGTGGATAAAGCAAGGGATCATCTGTGGATGAAACCGGCCTGTCGGAATCGCGCCCACTCACTCGGATTCCATCCACAGTCCGCTCACAGGCCCATATTTTTATCCACATGCTGTGGATTATGGGGACAGGTGAGGCGAATCCGGGGGTTTGACGCTGACTCAGTTCGTCAAACTGTTGGCAAAAGCGGGCATGGAGGATTAACCCCGCTGCCAACCGACCCACTACCTCCATCAACCTTCCTAAGAATCCTTTAGTAAGAGAGTCATTCATGCCGGCTTCCCCGTCCGATATGCCCTCCGCTTCGGCCAAGCCGCTACTTTCCGTACTGGCCGGCGCCAAGCCCGACGTGCCGCCCATCTGGATGATGCGTCAGGCTGGACGCTACCTCCCCGAATATCGCGCGCTCCGTGCCGACAAGGGCGGATTCCTCGAACTGGTCTATGACAGCCCCGCGGCGGCCGAAGTGACTCTCCAGCCGCTGCGCCGCTTCGGCTTTGACGGCGCGATCCTCTTTTCCGACATTTTGATCATCCCTTATGCAATGGGACAGGATCTCTGGTTCGAGACAGGCGAGGGCCCGCGCCTTGCGCCCCTGCTGAGCGAAACAGACCTTTCCGCGCTGACGCCTGACTGGAGCCGGTTCGAGGCCATCTACGAGACTGTGAGAGGCGTGAAGGCGGCCCTGGACCCCTCCGTCACCCTGTTGGGCTTTGCCGGCAGCCCCTGGACGATCTCGACCTATATGGTGGCGGGACAGGGCAGCAAGGATCAGGGGGCAGCTCGTCGTTTGGCCTATAGCGACCCGGTTCGGTTCGGCGCGCTGATCGACGCAATCGTCGATGCGACCGTCAGCTACCTCGACGGACAGGTGCGCGCGGGCGTCGACGCGGTACAGTTGTTCGACAGCTGGGCAGGCAGCCTGTCGCCGCACCAGTTCGAACGGTGGGTGATCGAGCCCAATGCGCGCATCGTCGCCCGGTTCAAGGCGCTACACCCCGATATTCCCGTCATCGGCTTTCCCAAAGGCGCCGGCGCGAAACTAGTCGCTTATGCGGAGAGAACGGGCGTCGATGCGGTCGGGCTTGACGAGACAATCGATCCCGTGTGGGCGAACGCTGCGCTGCCCAAAGGCTTGCCGGTACAAGGTAATCTCGATCCGTTGGCGCTGATCGCCGGGGGCCAGGCGATGGAAGAAGCGATCGACGCCATCATTGCAGCCTTCCCCGACAGGCCGCATATCTTCAACCTGGGCCATGGCATCCTGCCCGACACGCCGATCGCGCATGTCGAGGCGATGCTTGCCCATGTCCGGCGCGAAAGGAAGGGATGATGCCATATCTTGGCGCTGCCTATCTCTGGGTGAAGGCTGCCCATCTGATCTTCGTCATCTTTTTGATGGCGGGCTTGTTCATGATGCCGCGATTCTTCGTCTATCATCAGGAAACCGCCCCCGGATCGGACGAGGACCGCAAATGGATCGACCGCGAGGGCAAGCTGCTGCGGATCATCCTCAACCCGTCACTGGTGCTGGTCTGGCTGTTCGGCCTCATGCTGATGGTCGAGATCGGCGCCTGGCATTTCGGCTGGTTTCACCTGAAGCTGCTGCTGGTGCTTGCGTTGTCGGGCTATCATGGCTGGATCGCGGGCTATGCGAAGAAACTCGCGCGCGGACAGCGCAGCCTCAAGGACCGGCAGCTGCGGCTGCTCAACGAAGTCCCCGGTATCGTCGCGGCTGTCGTCGTCGTGCTGGTGATCGTCAAACCCTTCTGACAGGGCCTAACCGCAAATCAGGCGGGGTCGACTGCGATATTGTCGATGAGGCGGGTGCGGCCGAGCTTGGCCGCGCCCAGCAGCCGCGCCGGGCGGTCGAGCACCGTCATCGGCTCCAGCGTCGCCGCGTCGCACAGGGTCACATAGTCGATCGTTGCAAAGCCATGGGCCGCCAGCGTCGCGATCGCGCGGGCAAGCGCCGCCTCGACGGACGCGCCTTTTTCCATCTGCCGCTTCGCTTCGCCAAGCGCGCGCGGCAGGGCCAGCGCCTTGTGCCGTTCGTCCTCGGTCAGATAGGCGTTGCGCGACGATAGCGCCAAGCCGTCCTCGGCCCGTTGCGTCGGTACGCCGACAATCTCTAGTCCCATATCGAGATCGGCGACCATGCGGCGAATGACGGCGAGCTGCTGATAATCTTTTTCGCCGAACAGGGCGATATCGGGCCGCACCTGATTGAAAAGCTTGCTGACCACGGTGGCGACGCCATCGAAATGGCCGGGCCGCGCCGACCCGTCGAGCCCTTCGCTGACGCCCGAGACCGACACATTGCTGGCAAAGCCCTGCGGGTACATGGTCTCGACGCTCGGTGCCCAAAGGATGTCCGCGCCCGCCGCCGTCAGCATCTGTGCATCCTTCGCTTCCCGACGCGGATAGGCGTCGAGATCCTCGCCTGCGCCGAACTGCTTGGGATTGACGAAGATCGACACGACGACATTGGCACCGCGCCGGCGCGCCTCTTCCACCAGTGCCATGTGCCCGTCATGCAGCGCGCCCATAGTCGGGACCAGCGCCAGAGGCTTTCCATCGGCTTTCAGCGCCGCCACAGCGCTGCGAAGAGAGGGCAGGTCACGCAGGGTTTGCACGGGACGAAGGGCTCCGATAAGGCGGCGGTTAGAGGGGCATCCTGCTTGGCGCGGCCGAGCGAGGCGGTCAACATCAATGCGACACGAACGGGGTTACACAGGGCCGATGGCGAACGCTCAACCGCACATCATCGTCTTCGCCAATGAAAAGGGCGGGACGGGCAAGTCGACAACGGCGGTTCACACCGCGATCGCACTGACGGCTCTCGGCGCCGATGTCGGCATGATCGATCTGGATCCGCGCCAGCGCACCGTCACCCGTTATATGGAAAACCGAAGCGAAACCGCGCGCCGGCGATCCGTCAATCTGCCGATGCCCGCCTTTGCGGTGTTCAAAGGCGACACCACCACCGCGCTCGATGAAGAAGCGGCAGCCGTAGCGGAAGGACGCGATTTCCTGATCGTCGATACGCCGGGCCGTGACGATGATTTCGCCCGCCACATGGCGGCCCGCGCGCATACGCTGGTCACGCCGATGAACGACAGTTTCGTCGATTTCGACCTGATCGGCCAGGTCGATGCCGAAACCTTCAAGGTGCGCCGCCTGTCCTTCTATTCCGAACTGATTTTTGAAGCGCGCAAGTCGCGGGCGAAAGCGGACGGCATCTCGATCGACTGGGTCGTGCTGCGTAATCGCGTCCAGCATCATGATGCGCGCAACAAGAAGCGCGTGGGCGACGCGTTGATGGAATTGTCACGGCGCGTCGGTTTCCGCGTCATTCCGGGCCTGTCGGAACGCGTGATCTTCCGCGAGCTCTTCCCGTCGGGGCTGACTTTGCTCGACAAGGGGCATCTGGGCGACCTTGGCGTCAGCCATATCGCCGCGCGACAGGAACTGCGTGAGATGGTCGCCGGCCTCGCTTTGCCGATGCAGGGCGTAAGCGCCCCGCTCGAAGCCATGGGCGGCTGAACCCATGGGCCTGGTGGCCTGCGCGCTGATCGGTCTGGCGATCTGGCTGATCTGGACAGGGCGGCTCCAGCGGATGACCGCCAAAGATGGGATCATGCTGGGCGTGGGTCTGGTCGGCGCAATCCTTGCGGCCAAGGGCAAACCGCTGATCGGCGCACCCTCGCTAGGTGCGGTGGCGCTGTACTTCGCGATGCAGGGACGGCGTCTGCTGGGCAAGCGGCCGACACCCCGCGCCTTCGATCCGCCAGAGACCGACATCAACCGCGCGCGCGCGCTTCTGGGACTCGCGGCGGATGCTGACGAGGCCGAAATCCGCGCTGCGCATCGTCGCCTGATTGCATCGGTTCATCCCGACCGCGGCGGTAGCGAGGCACTGGCCGCGCAGATCAACAGCGCGCGCGATCTGTTGCTCAAGGACTGCGCTGCAAGAACGTCGCGCGGCACTTCTGACGCATGATGTCCCGTCCGTTGCACCACGGTTTTGATCCGCAGATACTGCGCGAATATGACATACGCGGGGTCGTCGGCCCGGCGCTGGGGTCAGCCGACGCCTATGCGCTTGGGCGCGGTTTTGGCACTCATGTCGCGCGTGACGGCGGATCGCGCGTCGTCGTCGGACGCGACGGTCGGCTGAGTTCGCCGATGCTGGAGGCTGCGCTGGTCGACGGCCTCATTGATAGCGGCATGACCGTGCTGCGCATCGGCGTCGGCGCCACGCCCATGCTCTATTATGCCGAAGCGGTACTGGATGTGGACGGCGGCATCCAGGTGACAGGCAGCCATAATCCCGGCGATCAAAATGGCTTCAAGCTTGTCTATCGTCGCCGTCCCTTTTTTGGCGACGCGATAACGGCGCTGGCGGCGGGCGCCGAACGGGGTGACTGGGTAGCGGGCCAAGGTTCCTGCGTCGACGTTGCCATTCTCGATTCCTATGTCGACCGGCTGGTTCAGGATTTCGACGGTGCGCCCTGGCGGATCGGCTGGGACACGGGCAACGGCGCGGCCGGCCCGGCGATCGAGAAGCTGACCAAGCTCCTGCCGGGTGAGCATCATCTGCTCTTCACCGAAGTCGACGGCAATTTTCCCCATCATCATCCCGATCCCACCGAGGACGCTAATCTGCGCGACCTACAGCGCCTCGTCGTGGACAAGCGGCTCGACTTCGGACTGGCTTTCGACGGGGATGGTGATCGGCTGGGCGCGGTGGACGCGCATGGGCGCATATTGCGCGGCGACGATCTCCTTGCCCTCTTCGCACGCGCCGTGCTGGCGGATCATCCGGGAGCGCGCATAATCGCGGATATCAAGACGAGCCAGAGTTTGTTTGATCTCGTTGCCGACCTTGGCGGCGAGCCAATGATGTGGAAGACCGGACATAGCCACATCAAGTCCAGAATGGAGCAGGTCGGGGCGCTGCTGGGCGGCGAGATGACCGGGCATATCTGCTTTGCCGACCAATATTATGGCTTCGACGATGCGCTTTATGCGGCGGTGCGGCTGATCCGGGCGCTGGCGCGACTGAAAACGGATCTCGCGGCGTTCAGGGACAGCATGCCGGTCCTCGCCAGCACGGCGGAACTGCGCTTCGGCGCGGGCGCCCATGCGCCGGTGGATATTGTGCGCGGGGTGCGCGAATGGCTGGTGGCACAAGACGCGCGGATGGTCGCTATCGATGGGGTCAGGGTGACCACCGCCGACGGCTGGTGGCTGCTGCGTGCGTCCAATACACAATCGCTGCTCACGGCGCGCGCGGAAGCACGAGACGAGCAAGGGCTATGCCGGCTGCTTGCTGATCTGGATGCTGCCCTTGCGAATCAGGGCGTGATTCGCAGCAATTGATGGCTGCTGCCTGCTCAAAACCGAAATTATCGCTCAACTTCGAGAAAATTCTGAACTGAGCTGACGCTACGTCAACCAGTCTGAAATTGACCGAGTGCATAAAACGCAATCGCTCTTAACCCTTTCGCATTTGCGACGCGGCATGCTGCGACGCAAAAGGAACGGGCCTTTCAGGCATCCTCTCCTAAAACTTCAGGCCGTCCTCCGGGGCGGCCTTTTTTTTGGTCGAACGTGGTTGATGGGATTTTAACATCCCGCTGCTATAGCGGTTCCTACAGGGGATCGAACCAGTGCGTTCAACGTTCTGGGACGATCACATCATTCATGACCAAGAACGTCCGGGGGGACGCCGAACCATGCGTGGCTATCCACCTCCCCGACAGCGATATCCAAACAGAGGATCCTCCATGGCCCGCCGTCACTTCCATGCCGCCACCTTGCTGTTCGCCGGTCTGGCGGCAGCGCCGATCCCCGCTTTTGCCGGCGGCTTCTATCTGCAGGAACAGTCGCCCAAGGAGACTGGGCGTGCGCTGTCGGGTGGCGCGGCGGCAGGGGATGATCCCTCCACCATCTATTTCAACCCTGCGGCGATGACCAACCTGCCCGGAATCCAACTGTCGGCAGGCGGGGTCGCGCTGATGGCGAGCGCGCATCAGCGCAATCTGGGCACCACCCGTTCGGTGCCCGGCAGCGCGGTCCAGGTGCCGGTTTCGGGCGGGCAGGGTGGCAATCCCTTCGAGAAGGTGATCCCGGTCCCCAGCTTTTACGCCAGCGCGCAGATGAGCGATCGCCTGTGGCTCGGCATCGGCGTCAATGCGCCCTTTGGCCTGAAGCTGGAATATGACGACGATTTCTTCGGCCGTTACGACGCGCTCTATACCGACCTCAAGACTTACAACATCCAGCCCTCGGCCGCCTATCGCCTGACCGACACGCTGTCGGTCGGCGGCGGCGTCGATGTGCAATATGTAAAAGTAGAACTGACCAACGCGCTGCCGCAGCTTTCGCCGCTGCTGGCCGACGGCCATGCCCGGGTGAAGGGCAATGACTGGTCGATAGGCTGGAATGCCGGCCTCTTCTTCAAGAGCGGCGCCACGCAGGTCGGCGTCCATTATCGCTCGGCTATCTCGCACGGCCTGCGTGGTGAGCAGACGCTATCCGGCCTGCTCGGGCCGATCGCCGGTGCGAACGGTACCGTCGATGCGCGCGCGCCGCTCAACTTACCCGATATCGCGACTGTCAGCCTGACGCAGAGCCTCACCCCGCGCCTCCGCGCGATGCTGACGGCGCGCTGGTATAACTGGTCGCGCTTCACGTCGATCGCCATCACGGCCGAAGGGGGCAGCACTTCGGTCAAGGAACTGAATTACCACGACAGCTACAGCTTCTCTGTCGGCGGCGAATATGACGTCAGCGAAAAGCTGACGCTGCGTGCGGGCACGATGTTTGATCGCACGCCCACCAACAAGCAGTTCCTGACCGCGCGCGTGCCCGATGGCGACCGCGCCTGGCTGAGCGGCGGCGCGACCTGGAATATGTCACCATCCTTCGCGCTGAACCTGAGCTACGCTCACGTCTTCGTCGAAGAAGGCAATATCATCCGCACCGACAGCTATTTCCCTGCGCCCGCCACGGTCAGCGCGCGTACCCTGTCGCGCACCAGCGGCAATGCGGACCAGATCGCCGCCTCGCTCACCGCGCGCTTCTAAACCGTCATATAAATCCCTATAGGGGCTCCATCCAACGGAGCCCCTTTCATGTCCGAACATAATCCTGGCCTGCGCCCCTGGCGCGATATCGCGCGGCGGAATAGCCGCCAGATCATGGTCGGCAATGTGCCGGTGGGCGGCGGTGCGCCTGTCACGGTCCAGACCATGACGAACACGCCCACCGATGACGCGCGCGCGACGATCGACCAGATCCGCCGCTGCGAAGAGGCAGGCGTCGACATCATCCGCGTGTCGTGCCCTGACGAGCCCTCCACTGCCGCCTTGAGGCAGATCGTACGCGCAGCCCGCGTGCCGATCGTTGCTGACATTCATTTTCATTATAAGCGCGCACTGGAAGCTGCCGATGCCGGCGCCGCCTGCCTGCGCATCAATCCCGGTAATATCGGCTCGGAAAGCCGGGTGCGTGAAGTGGTGCAGGCGGCCAAGGCCAATGGCTGCGCCATCCGCATCGGCGTCAATGCCGGCAGCCTTGAGAAAGACCTGCTCGAAAAATATGGCGAGCCCTGCCCGGAAGCACTGGTGGAAAGCGCGCTCGACCATATCAAGCTACTCCAGGACCAGGATTTCCACGACTATAAGGTCGCGGTGAAGGCGTCCGACGTGTTCCTCGCGGTCGCGGCCTATGCGCAGCTTGCCGACGCGGTCGATTGCCCGCTGCATCTGGGGATCACCGAGGCGGGCGGCCTGATCGGCGGCACGGTCAAGAGCGCGATCGGCATCGGCAATCTTCTCTGGGCCGGGATCGGCGACACGATCCGCGTCTCCCTGTCCGCCGAGCCGGAAGAAGAAGTGCGTGTCGGTTACGAGATACTGAAATCGCTCGGCATCCGCACGCGCGGGGTGAAGGTCATCTCCTGTCCCAGCTGCGCGCGGCAGGGCTTCGACGTCATCCGCACGGTGCAGGCGCTGGAGGAACGGCTCCAGCATATCAGCACGCCTCTGTCGCTTTCGGTCCTCGGCTGCGTCGTCAATGGCCCGGGCGAGGCGCGGGAGACGGATATCGGCCTCACCGGCGGCGGTGCTGGCAAGCATATGGTCTATCTGTCCGGGATCACCGACCATGTCATCCAGGATGAAGGCATGATCGACCATATCGTTGGTCTGGTCGAAGCCAAGGCGGCGGAGATCGAAGCCGCAAAACTGGAGGCGGAAAGCAGCGATGCGGGACACGCCGACGCAGCGGCCTGAAGGATGGGCGAAGGATCGGGGCTGATGTTAGACCGGTCGCCACGATCATGAGCACATCTTCATGAGCGGCGGGGAGAAACAGGGCCAAGGGAACGCCTTGCTGGCCAGGGCCTTTGCCGTCTGCTGCATCGGCGTCGCGCTCTTTTCCGTCATGGACGGCGCGATGAAGGGCGTCAGCCTTTCCATCGGCCTTTACAACGCGCTGCTGTGGCGCGCGCTGGCGGGTGCGGTCCTTGGGGCTTTCCTGATGATGGCGTTTCGTCTGCCCTGGCCGGGCCGCGCGGCGCTTCGCCTCCATCTGTTGCGCGGAGTCGTAGTGGCCGGCATGGCGGCGCTGTTTTTCTGGGCGCTGATGCGGCTGCCAATGGCCGAAACCATCGCCTTAAGCTTCATCGCGCCGATCTTTGCCCTTTATCTCGCAGCCGTGCTGCTGGGCGAGCATATTGGCGGTCGGGCGATCGGCGCATCCTTGCTGGGGCTGGCAGGCGTCGGCGTCATCCTGGCGGGGCGGGCAAGCGGCGATTATGACGGACAAGCCTTGCTGGGCGCGGGCGCAGCGCTGCTTTCGGCGATGCTCTTTGCCTGGAACCTTATCATCCAGCGGCGACAGGCGCAGATCGCCAGTCCCGTCGAGATTGCCTTCTTTCAGCACCTCGTCATGTCCATAGTTTATGCGCCCTTCGCGTGGGCATGGGCCAAACTGCCGCCGCCAGAGATGATGCCGCTGGTTCTGTTCGCTGCCGCGCTTGCCTTTACCTCGCTGATGGCCTTCGCCTGGGCCTATGCGCGCGCCGAAGCGCAGCGGCTGATCCCGGTCGAATATACCGCCTTCATCTGGGCCGCGATCGTCGGCGCTATCGCCTTTGGCGAGCGGCTGACGCTGACCACGCTCGCCGGCGCGGTGCTGATCGTCGCCGGTTGCCTGCTCGTCGCACGTGCCCGCCCGGCTTCGACGGAAACTGAGCCCGGACTCGCCTGAAGCCTGCGGCGAGCCGATGAGCGGCGCGACGCCCAAGTCTTGACGCGCGCTCCCCGCCCGGCGCATTGTGCCGAAACGGAACATTTGGGGGACAAGTAGACACCATGGCTGTCAGCCGCGGCGCCAAACGCACGCCAGAATGGCGCGAAATGCTCAAGCGCAGCCTGCTGCGCAGCAGTGCGCTGATCGGCGCGATTCTGCTGATGCTGGCCACCCTGTTCGTGGCGCTGGCGCTGCTCAGCTATGCGCCGAGCGACCCGTCGATGAACACGGTCGCGGGCGCGCAGGTGCGCAACGTCATGGCCTCGCCCGGTGCCTGGACGGCCGATTTCCTGCTTTGGCTCCTGGGCGTTCCTGCCGCTTTGATATTGCCGCTGATGGCGATCACGGCGCGTCGCCTTTGGGGCGATCAGGATATGCGCGGGTGGAAGGGGCAGCTGGGCAAATGCCTTGCCGGCATCGTCCTCATCGGCGTTGCCCTGGCCCTTTTCCAGCCTGAGCCGCTGGTCGGTCTGCCCGCCGGCTGGGGCGGCATCGTTGCCCTGGTGACGGCCAAGGGCGCCTTCAGCCTGACGGCACAGGCGCCGCAAGCCGCGCATGGCTGGATTATCGGCGCTGTCCTCGTCATCGCGCTGATTTCGGGCCTCTCTCTTTTCTATCGCAGCCTCGCGCTTGAAAAGCCGATCATCGCCCTGCGCCGCCCCAGCCTGCCGCGTCTCAATCTGCCCAAGCCGACGCTCTCGCTCGGTAGCAGCGGCCCTCGCGCCACGCAGCAGGACGTCGACGAAGAGGAGATCGAGGCCCGCATCATTGCCCCGCGCAAGCAGGTGTCCAATGAGCCAAAGCCGCCGATCACGATTCAGAGTCCCAAGCCGGCGCCCGCCCAGCGGCAGATGGCCCCCATCAGTCAGGACGACCTGTTCGGCAACAGCTCGCTGCCCTCGGCTGACCTGCTCAACCCCATCCCCGCCAATCAGGGGATGAAGGTCGACAAGGCGGCACTCGAACGTAACGCCCGCCTGCTCGAAAGCGTGCTCGACGATTTCCATGTGAAGGGGAATATCGTCGAGGTTCGCCCCGGTCCGGTCGTCACCATGTATGAACTGGAGCCCGCACCCGGCATCAAGGCGAGCCGGGTGATCGCGCTCGCCGACGACATTGCGCGCAACATGTCGGCGCTGTCGGCGCGCGTTGCGACGATCCCTGGCCGCACCGTCATCGGCATCGAACTGCCCAACGCCAACCGCGAGGGCGTATCCTTCCGTGAGCTGATCACGTCTGAGGAATTCGGCGCCGAAGCGACGCTGCCGATCATCCTGGGCAAGAATATCTCGGGCGAACCGATCATCGCCGATCTCGCGCCGATGCCCCATCTCCTGATTGCGGGCACGACCGGGTCGGGCAAGTCGGTGGGGTTGAATGCGATGATACTGTCGCTGCTCTACCGCATGACGCCGGATCAGTTGCGACTCATCATGATCGATCCCAAGATGCTGGAATTGTCGACTTATGACGACATCCCGCATCTCCTTTCTCCGGTCGTGACCGAGCCACAAAAGGCGATTCGCGCGCTCAAATGGGCGGTCGAGCAGATGGAGGATCGCTATCGCATGATGGCGTCCATTTCCGTGCGCAACCTCGCCAATTATAATGAGAAGGTCCGCGCCGCCAAGGCTAAGGGCAAGCCGCTCGGCCGCCGCGTCCAGACCGGCTACGATCCCGACACCGGCAAGCCGATCTATGAAGAAGAGCAGCTTGACTTCCAACCGCTGCCGCAGATCGTGGTGGTGGTCGACGAGCTCGCCGACCTGATGATGACCGCTGGCAAGGAGGTCGAATTCCTCATCCAGCGCCTCGCGCAGAAGGCGCGCGCGGCCGGCATCCACCTGATCCTCGCGACCCAGCGGCCCTCGGTCGACGTCATCACCGGCGTGATCAAGGCGAACCTGCCGACCCGAATCAGCTTCTTTGTCACGTCCAAGATCGACAGCCGCACCATATTGGGCGAGCAGGGCGCCGAGCAACTGCTGGGCAAGGGCGACATGCTCTACATGCATGGCGGCAAGGGCCTGATGCGCGTCCATGGCCCGTTCGTCTCCGACGACGAAGTACGCCTCGTCGCCGATCATTGGCGCGCGCAGGGGCAGCCTGACTATATCTCCGCTGTGACCGAGGAGCCCGAGGATGGCGGTTTCGCGCTGGAGGGCGTGGATCTGGGCGACGACAGCCCCGATGCGCAGCTTTTCCGCAAAGCGTGCCAGCTTGTGTTCGAGAATCAGAAGGCGTCGACCAGCTGGCTGCAACGGCAGTTGCGCATCGGCTACAACTCGGCCGCACGCCTGATCGAGCGGATGGAGGAAGAGGGCCTCGTCGGTCCGCCGAACCATGTCGGCCGCCGTGAGGTGCTGCGCGATGAGAATGGCAACCCGCTATAACATGTTGCAGTTGCGTTCGTTGCAACCGTCCTGCCACCCTTCGCATTTGCGGTATCGATGGCAGCGCGACATAAGGATCGGGCCTTTCAGGCATCCTCTCCTAAAACTTTTTACGGCCGGTCGCGAGATCGGCCTTTTTTTTATGTTCAGTCCCGTTTAAGGAAGGGCCGCTGCTACCGCGCCGATAACATAATTGGAGCGGTGCCGCCGGCAAGACCGGCATGGCGAGGTGGGAGCATGGGGGATGGAGCGGTCGTTGACTGGCCCAGTCGCGACCGCTCTCCCCCATCGTTTTCTCAAGAGATAGTCGTTGCAATTGCGGAACGAACAGGTTCACGGCGGGTTCAAGCCCGGCCGGCAATAGCTATTGCCTAAATCGTTCAGACCCGTGATTTCGGAGAAGATTGCATGAAGCGCATCCTTGCGCCCGCCCTGATGGCCCTGCTGGCCGCCCCGGTCATTCCGGTCGCGGCGCCGGCGATGGCCCAGCAGCCCAAAGCGTCGGACCTTAGCCAGGTCAATGCCTATATTCGCGCGGTCAAGACGATGACTGCCGACTTCAGCCAGACCGACCGCGCTGGCCAGACGCTGACGGGCAAGCTTACGCTGGCGCAGCCCGGCAAGATTCGCTTCCAATATCAAAAGGGCGTGCCCCTGCTCGTCGTGAGCGACGGCAAGGCGCTGACCATGATCGATTATGAAGTCCGTCAGGTGCAACGCTGGCCGATCGGCAATTCGCCACTGGGCGCGCTGCTCGACCCGAGCCGGGACCTGTCCAAATATGGCAAAGTGGTCGACAGCGGTGACCCGTCGATCCTGAGCGTTCAGGTGCGCGACCCCAAGCGCCCGGAATTCGGCACCATCACCCTGATCTTCAAGCGCGAGCCTGCCGCGCCTGCGGGTCTCGACCTTTATGGCTGGGTCGCGCTCGACGCCCAGAATAACCGCACTGCGCTTCGCCTCTCGAATCAGCGTTATGGTGTACCTGTCGCCGATTCGGCTTTCCGTTGGACGGATCCGCGTCCCCGCGGACGCCCATCCGGGGGGTGAGGCGGCTCTTTTGGCCGATGGGTCGGTTTGATGTAGGAACCGTTCATCTTGGGGTCATATCCCGCGCGCTAGAGATAATTGAACGATGTGGGCGCCACCGGGATTTCCCCCCTGTTACCCGGCCCTCGCTCCCGTCGCGAAGCGCTTCAAGGGCGCGATCGAGACCCCCGTTCCACGCCCCCGGAGCGGGGGTCTTTCATATCCGCGGCAATCGCTTGCGTGACTGTCTTCACCCACTTACTGGGGTCCGTCATGCCGCAGACCCTCAGCATCGCATCCTGGAACATCAACAGCGTGCGCGCCCGCGTCGACATCGTCGATCATTTCCTCGTCGAGGAGGCGCCCGATATCCTGTGCCTTCAGGAAACGAAGGTCGTGAACGACATTTTCCCGGCGCAACTGTTCAAGCAGCGCGGCTATGTGCATCAGGTGCTTAACGGTCAGCGCATGCACCACGGCGTGGCGATCCTGTCCAAAGTACCGATCCATGAGGATGCCCGCTTCGACTGGCAGGCCAATGGCGAAGCGCGGCATGTCGGCGTGCGGCTCGACAATGGTGTGCGCATCGAAAATGTCTATGTCCCCGCCGGCGGCGATATTCCCGACCGTACCCAGAATGTGAAATTCGGGCAGAAGATCGACTTTATCGAGCGGATGATCGAATGGTCCGCCGGGCTGGAAGATAAGCCCACCATCCTGACGGGCGATTTCAACATTGCGCCGCTCGAATGCGACGTGTGGAGCCACAAGCAGTTGCTGAACGTCGTCAGCCACACGCCGCTGGAATGCGAGCTGCTTGGGCGGCTGCAGGCGTCGAATGACTGGGTCGACCTTGGCCGTCATTTCCACCCCGCACCGCAGCGCCTTTACACCTGGTGGAGCTATCGCGCGAAGGATTGGGCGGCGTCGGATCGCGGGCGGCGACTCGACCATATGTGGACGACGCGTGACGTCGCGCAAAAGGCGGTGTCGCACCGCGTGGTCGAACCCGCGCGTGGCTGGCTGCGTCCGTCGGACCATGTCCCGATCATCACGCAGTTCGCCTTTTGATGCGCGATCGGCAGGTTGCCCGCGCGATCGACGCATTGCGCCGTGGCTGGGCGGTGCGGGTCGCTGCCTCTGACGGGTCGCTCCGCCTGATGGCGATCGAAGGGGCCGACGCGGTGACGCTCGCCGATTTCGATCCGGAGGGCGCGGCCGACATATTGGTCTCCGCCGCGCGCGCGCAGACGCTCAAGCTTGCCAACCAGCGCGCGGCGGCCGACCCGGAAATGCCCGTGCTGATCGCACGCGCGCCTTGGATCGACGCCGATGTCGCGACCGCGATTGCCGATCCGGTGCTCGACCTTCATTCGCCGCTCAAGGGGCCGTTCGCCGCCCGCCCGCTGGCCGCGCCCCAGGCGGCGCAGGCCGCGCTGCGCCTTGCCCGACTGGCGGGTATCCTGCCCGCCTTCTTCATGACGGACGCTGGCGACACAGAGGCGGAGGTCGAGGCCAGCGCCATCGCGGCGCATGAGGATGCGATCCACCTGGCCATCGCGACGCGCGCGCGCTTGCCGGTGGATGCGAGCGAGACCGCAGAGATCATCGCCTTCCGCAGCCCCGACGAACCGCGGGAGCATGTCGCGCTCGTCATCGGCCGGCGCGATGAAAGTCCGCCGGTGGTGCGGCTGCACAGCGAATGCCTGACCGGCGATGTGCTCGGCAGCCTGAAATGCGACTGCGGCCCACAATTGCATGAGGCACTGCACCAGATCGCTGACGGGCAGTGGGGCGTGCTGCTCTATCTGCGGCAGGAAGGCCGTGGCATCGGGCTCGTGAACAAGCTGCGCGCCTATGCCCTACAGGATCAGGGGTTCGACACGGTCGACGCCAATGTACGCCTTGGCTTTGCGATTGATGCGCGCGATTTTTCGGTGGCGGCGCGGATGCTCAACCTTTTGGGGATCGAGGCGGTGCGGCTGCTGACCAACAATCCGCTCAAGGTTGCGGGGCTGGAGGCGGCGGGCGTGCGCGTGACAGAGCGGCTGCCGATCATCCTGCCGGCCAACCCGCATAATGAACATTATCTCGCAACCAAGCGCGACCGCACCGGGCATCAGCTTTGACTGTGATTCGGGTCGATACAACGGCCCGGCGGCTGCGGTTCGGGGATATCGACATAGCCTGCGAGATTGGCCGGGGCGGCGCCTGCCCAGCGGCGGATAAGCGGGAGGGCGATGGCTGCACGCCTATCGGCCAATGGCCCCTACGTGGGCTTCTATTGCGGTGGGGAAGCGCCCATCCATGCGATCTTCGCCTGCCATGGCGTTTTATCCGTCCTGGCGACGGCTGGTCGGATGATCCGGCAGACCCGGCCTATAATCGCCCAGTCCGTCTGCCCCGGCGTTTTTCCGCCGAATCGCTGATCCGCGAAGACGGCGCGTACGACATGTTGATCGTGCTCGCCCATAATGATGCGCCACCGGTGCCCGGTCGAGGCAGCGCGATCTTCTTTCATCTGTCCGAAGGGCGCCCGACGGCCGGTTGCGTCGCGGTCGAGCGGGTCGACATGCTGCGCCTGTTGCCGCTGCTTCGCGCAGGCGACGTCATGGAGATAGGCTGAAGCCTTCAGGCGCGCGCCAGCGTCTCGCCCACTTCACCGCCCGCTGCCTCGAGCAAACGCCGCTCCAGCGTCTGGAGCCGGGCCTTGCTCTCGATCTTTCCGCCCAAAAGGTCGGTGACGTAGAATGTGTCGACCGCGCGCTCGCCATAGGTGGCGACATGGGCACTGTGGACCGTCACCTTCGACTGGAACATCGCGTTGGCGAGACTGAAGAGCAGGGCGGGGCGATCCTGCGCGTTGACCTCCACCACGGTGAAACGGTTGGACGCCTTATTGTCGATCAGCACATTGGGCACGATTCGGAAGGCTTCGGCCCGCATGCGGGGCAGGGGTCGGGCCTGAAGCTTGGTGATCAGGCGGTGGCGATTGGCGAGCGAATCTTCGATCGCCCGTTCGATCCGCGCCAGCTGGTCGGGGCTGTGAAAGGCGCCGCCCAGCGGGTCCTGCACCAGGAAATTGTCGATCGCCACGCCATCGCGCGCGGTGTGAATGCGCGCGTCGATGATGTTGGCGCCGGCCAGATGGATCGCGCCGGCGATGCGGTAGAACAGGCCCGGATGGTCGGCCGCCTGCACCGTCACCAGCGTGGCGCCGCGCTGCGGATAATAGCGCGCGGTAGTCGCCAGCGGCTTGTCGCCGACGCGCAGCATATGCTGCGCATTGTGGACGAGAATATCCTCAGGTTCCGCAATCCAGTAGGATTCGGGCATACGCTGCTTGAGCGTCTCGAAGTCCGCATCCGATATGTCGAGCGCGGCGCGCAGAGCTGCTTGCTTGGCCGCGACACGCTCGCCCCGGCCCTTCTGCTTGTGGCCAAGCCGCAGCAGTTCCTCGGCTGCTTCGTAAAGGTCGCCCAGCAGCTGCCGCTTCCAGCTGTTCCAGACGCCCGGACCGACCGCGCGGATGTCGACGACCGTCAGCACCAGAAGAAGGCGCAGCCGCTCCGGGCTTTGCACTACATCCACGAAATCGAGGATCGTCTTGTAATCGGCGAGGTCACGTTTGAACGCTGTGGCCGACATCAGCAAATGATAGCGCACCAGCCAGGCGACCGTTTCCGTTTCCGCCGGGGTCAGGCCAAGGCGAGGGCAGAGCTGATGTGCGATCTCCGCGCCTAGCACACTATGGTCGCCGCCGCGCCCCTTGGCGATGTCATGGAGCAGCACGGCCATGTAGAGGACGCGGCGCGACACCAGCTTTTCCATGATGTCGGTTGCCAGCGGATGGTCCTGCGTCAGTTCGCCTTTCTCTATCCGGGCGAGCAGGCCGACGGCGCGGATCGTATGTTCGTCCACCGTATAATGATGGTACATGTCGAACTGCATCTGGGCCACGACGCGGCGGAAATCGGGGATGAACCGGCCGAAGACGGACGATTCGTTCATCCAGCGCAGCACCGTTTCAGGATCGCGCTTGCTCGTCAGCACCTCCATGAAGGCGGCGTTGGCGCGTGGGTCTTTCTGTACCTTTGCGGTGAGCAGTCCGGCGTCGCGATTGGCCGCGCGCATGGCGCTGGGATGGATGGTCAGGCCATGCCGGTCGGCAAGCGCGAAGATTTCCAGCAGTTTGACCGGATCTTCGCGGAACATATTGTCGTCCGCTAGCGCCAGCCGCCCGCGATCGAGCACGAAGCCGTCCAGTTTCTTGGGTCGCCGAAACAGGGAGGGCACGTAGCGCCGGCCCTTCGCCGCCATCTGATCGTCCAGATGCGCAAGGAACACGCCGGTCAGGTCGCCGACGGTTTTCGCGTTGAGGAAGTAATAGTGCATGAACCGCTCGACGCCGGCGCGGCCCGAGCGGGACGTGAAATGCATGCGCGTCGCGGTTTCGAGCTGAAGGTCGAAGGTCAGCCGATCTTCCGCGCGGCCGGTGATCATGTGCAGATGGCAACGCACCGCCCACAGGAAATCTTCGGCGCGCTGGAACTGGCGCAGTTCGGTTTCGGTGAGCAGGCCTGCTTCCACCAGTTCGGCGGTCGAGCGCACCCGCGTCACATATTTGCCGATCCAGAAAAGCGTGTGCAGGTCGCGTAGCCCACCCTTGCCTTCCTTCACATTGGGTTCGACGACATAGCGGCTGTCGCCCATCCGCTGATGCCGCGCATCGCGTTCGGCAAGCTTTTCGGTGACGAAGGCGCGCGCAGTGCCCTGCATCACTTCCGCATCGAAACGGGCGCTCACTTCCTCATAGAGCGGCCGGTCGCCCCAGATATAGCGCGCCTCGAGCAAGGCTGTGCGTACCGTCAGGTCCGCCTTTGCCATGCGTACAGTCTCGTCGAGCGAACGGCTGGAATGACCGACCTTCAGCCCCAGGTCCCAGAGCGAATAGAGCATCGATTCGATGACCTGCTCGGTCCAGCCGGTCGGCTTCCACGGCGTGATGAAGGCGATGTCGACATCACTGTGCGGCGCCATTTCGCCCCGGCCGTAACCACCCACTGCGAGCAGCGCGATCCGCTCGCCGGTGCTGCGGTTGCTCGACGGATAGAGATGGTGGGTGGTCGCGTCATAGAGCAGGCGCAGGACCTGATCGATGAGGAAGGCAAAGGCGCTCACCACCTCGCGCCCCTTGGTCGGGCGCGCGATCAGGCGCCGCTCGACATCGGCCCGGCCCGCCTCAAGCGCGGCCTTGAGTTCGCCCACGATCATCGCACGCATCGCCATCGTGTCGCCGCCATGCTCGGACGCCAGCGCGTTGATCCGGTCGGATATGGCGCGTCGGTCGATGATCGCCCGGCGCGATCCCAGGGCGGGGAATTGCATGGTCATGGCGCTTATTTAGTCTCCGCCGGTCTCCGCGACCAGTTGTTTCAGGCGGTAAAGATGATCGAGCGCCTCGCGCGGCGATAGTGCGTCGGCGTCGATCGCGTCGATCGCGGCGCGCAGCGGGTCGGGGCGCTCATCCTCCTGCGCTGCCATGGCGGCAAAGAGCGGCAGATCATCGAGACCGGCGGCGATGCCTCCGGTCTTCGCCTTGCCCGCCTCCAGCCGCGCCAGCACATCCTTTGCGCGTTTAAGCACGGCGGCGGGCACGCCGGCGAGCCGCGCGACAGCAAGGCCGTAGCTGCGGTCGGCTGGCCCTTCGACGACCTCGTGCAGGAGGACGAGATCGCCTTTCCATTCGCGCGCGCGGACATGGTGGAGGGAGAGGGCGGTCAACGTCTCGGTGAGGCGGGTCAGTTCATGATAGTGGGTCGCGAATAGGCAGCGGCAACGGTTGACCTCATGCACCGCCTCCACCACCGCCCAAGCGAGCGCGAGGCCATCATAGGTCGATGTGCCCCGGCCCACCTCGTCCAATATGACGAAACTGGCGGGCGTCGCCTGCGCCAGGATCGCGGCGGTCTCCACCATCTCGACCATGAAGGTCGATCGGCCGCGCGCAAGATTGTCCGAGGCGCCGACGCGGCTGAAGAGGCGGTCGACAAGGCTGAGCGTCGCTGCCCGCGCGGGTACGAAGGCGCCGGCCTGCGCGAGGATGACGATAAGCGCATTCTGGCGGAGGAAGGTCGACTTACCGCCCATATTGGGACCGGTGACGAGCCAGAGCCGGTCCTGCGCCGACAGTTTGCAATCGTTGGCGACGAAAGGCTGGCCCTCCTTGCGCAGCGCATCCTCGACCACCGGATGCCGGCCGCCGCCGATGTCCAGGCAGGGACCCGCGCCGTCCTGCGCGACGAAATGCGGTCTGGCCCAGCCGCCTTCGGCTGCGCGCTCGGCCAGGGCGGCGGCGACGTCGAGCCGGGCGAGCGCGCTGGCAGCGCGGGCGATGTCATGCCGCTGCGCCAGCACCGCTTCGGTCAGTTCTTCGAGATGCGCGGCTTCGGCCACCAGCGCATGTGCGCCTGCCTGCGCAACGCGGCCTGCTTCTTCATGCAGGTCGACCGAATTGAAGCGCACGACGCCGGCCAGCGTCTGACGATGGGTAAATCCGCTTGTTGGTAGCATCAGCGCGTCGGCGGCGCGGGCGGGCACTTCGACATGATAGCCAAGCACGCCGTTATGGCGGATCTTGAGAGCGGCAATCCCCGTCTGCTCGCGATAGCGCGCCTCCAATGCCGCGATGGCGCGGCGGCCGTCGCTGCTGAGGCGGCGCAGCTCATCGAGCGCGGCATCATAGCCATCGGCGATATAGCCGCCGCTCGCGGTTTCGGTTGGCGGGCTGGGCACGAGCGCCCGGGAAAGCAGGTCGACGAGCGCGCCATGGCCGTCGAGCGCGGGCAGCAGCCGGTCGAGCAGAGCCGGCCGGTCGGGCAAGCGCTGCAGCCGCTCGCGCAAAATCCGCGCTTCGCCAAGGCCGTCGCGCAACTGGCCAAGGTCGCGCGGTGATCCGCGTCCCATGGCGATCCGCCCCAGCGCCCGGCCAATGTCGGGCAGGGCACGCAGGGCACTGCGCAGTTGATCGCGCAACGTCGGCTGGTCGTGGATCGTTTGGATGAGGTCGAGCCGCGCCTCGATCGCTTCCTGGTCGAGAAGCGGTGCTGACAGGTCCTGCGCGAGCAATCGCGCGCCCGCGCCCGTGACGGTTCGATCGACCGCGTGGAGCAGGCTGCCCGTGCGGCTGCCGGTCATCGTCGCGATGATCTCCAGGCTTTCGCGCGTGGCGGCGTCGATCGCCATATGCGCGCCGCCCGTCTTGCGCGCCGGCGGCATAAGGAAAGGCATGGTGCCACGGCCGGCATGATCGAGATACGCAACCAGCCCACCCATCGCCGAAAGCTCGGCGCGGCCGAACTGACCGAAGCCATCCAGCGTGGCGACGTCGAACAGCCCTTTGAGCGCTTTTTCCGCGCGTGTGCTGGAGAAAGCGGCGCGGTCGAAATGCTGTGCGTTGGGAAGATCAAGGCTGCTGCCCTCTGCAAGCACGATCTCGCTGGGTCGCAGGCGTGCGAGTTCGGCCGGAAGGTCGGGCGCGCGCAGGGCCATGGTCTCGAACCGCCCAGTGGAAATGTCTGCGGCGGCTAGGCCGATCTCGTCGCCCCCGACCTGGGCCAGCGCGACCAGCATATTGTCCGTCCGCGCGTCGAGCAGCACTTCCTCGGTCAGCGTGCCGGCGGTCACCGTCCGCACGATTTCGCGCGCGACAAGGGCCTTGGACCCCCGGGCCTTGGCCTGTGCAGGAGTTTCCGTCTGTTCGGCGATCGCGACGCGATGGCCGGCCCGGATCAGGCGGGCGAGATAATTGTCGGCGCTGTGCACGGGTACGCCGCACATCGGGATCGGTGCGCCGGCATGTTCGCCCCGGCTGGTGAGCGCGATGTCGAGGGTCGCGGCTGCCGCCTTGGCATCGTCGAAGAATAGTTCGAAGAAATCGCCCATGCGGTAAAAGAGCAGGCAATCGCGCGCCTGCGCCTTGAGGGCGAGATATTGCGCCATCATCGGCGTTGTGCTGTCGGTTGCCGTGGCCATCATTGGCCGATAGCGGTTCGGGCCGGATCAAGGAAGGGTGCGCCAAAAAACGGTTTCTCGCGCTTGCCCACAAAGGTCGCATGCCGCTAGGGCCACAGTTAACGGGCAAGAAGCGGAGATGGCATGAGCGACCGGTCGAACGTAGAATTTTCCGAGCGCGAGGCGCTGTTCTTCCACTCGACCGGACGTCCGGGCAAGATCGAGATCATCGCGTCGAAGCCGATGGCGACGCAGCGCGACCTGGCGCTTGCTTATTCGCCCGGCGTTGCCGTCCCCGTGCTTGCCATCGCGAAAGATCCAGCGACCGCTTATGACTATACCGCCAAGGGCAATCTGGTCGCGGTGATTTCCAACGGCACGGCGATCCTTGGCCTTGGCAATCTCGGCGCGCTCGCTTCCAAGCCGGTGATGGAGGGCAAGGCGGTGCTCTTCAAGCGCTTCGCCGACGTCGATTCCATCGATATCGAGCTCAAGAGCGAGGATGTCGACAAGCTGATCGACGCGATCGAGCTGATGGAGCCGACCTTCGGCGGCATCAACCTTGAGGATTTCAAGGCGCCCGAATGCTTCATCATCGAACAGACGCTGAAAGAACGGATGAATATTCCGGTCTTTCACGACGATCAGCACGGCACAGCGATCATCGCGGCAGCGGGCGTCATCAATGCGGCGCTGCTGACGGGGCGTGACCTCAAGGACATGAAGGTCGTCGTTAACGGCGCCGGCGCGTCGGCGATCGCCTGCACCGAACTCATCAAGTCGATCGGCGTCGCGCAGGACAATGTCATCATGTGCGACAGCAAGGGCGTCCTCTATCAGGGCCGCACCGAGGGCATGAACCAGTGGAAGTCGGCCCATGCGGTCAAGACCGACCGGCGCACGCTGACCGAGGCGCTCAAGGGCGCCGACGTGTTCTTGGGCCTTTCGGTGGCCGGCGCGGTCACGGCCGAAATGGTCAAGGACATGGCCGACAAGCCGATCATCTTCGCCATGGCCAACCCGGACCCGGAGATCACGCCGCCCGCCGCAAAGGTGGTGCGCCCCGACGCGATCGTCGCGACCGGCCGCTCGGACTATCCCAACCAGGTCAACAATGTCCTTGGCTTCCCCTTCATCTTCCGCGGCGCGCTGGACGTGCGGGCGACGACGATCAACGAGGCGATGAAGGTCGCCGCCGCGCGCGCGATCGCCGAACTGGCGCGCGAACAGGTGCCCGAGGAAGTCGCAAAGGCCTATGGCCGCTCGCACAGCTTCGGCCCCGATTATATCATTCCGGCGCCTTTCGACCCGCGCCTGATGGAGGTGGTGCCCGCCGCCGTCGCGCAGGCGGCAATGGACAGTGGCGTCGCGCAAAAGCCGATTGCCGACATGGCGGCCTATCGCCAGTCGCTGAAGGCGCGGCTCAACCCCACCACCACCCTGCTGACCACCGCCTATGAAATGGCCAAGGCCGAGCCCAAGCGTGTCGTCTTCGCCGAAGCGGAAGAGGAAGTCGTGCTGCGCGCGGCCATCCAGTTCCAGAATCTGGGCTATGGCACCGCCGTCCTGGTCGGTCGTGACGGCGTCAAGGATCAGCTCAAGGCGCTGGGCGTTGCCGATCCGTCCGCCTTCGAACTCCATAACAGCGTCAATTCGCCTTTGGTCGAAGAGATGGTCGACATCCTCTACGCGCGGCTTCAGCGCCGGGGCTATCTGCGCCGCGACTGCGAGCGGATGGTCAATCGCGATCGCAATATCTTTGGCTCGCTGTTGGTCAAGATGGGGCAGGCTGATGCCATGGTGACGGGCATGACCCGTCCTTATGCCCAGACGCTGCGCGAGGTGAAGCGGGTGATTGATCCCGCCACCGGACGCGTTCCCTTCGGCGTCCACGTCATGGTGGCGAAGGACAAGACGGTGTTCATCGCGGACACCACCGTCAACGAACGCCCCTCTGCGAGCGAACTCGCCGACATCGCCGAGGGTACGGTCGCGGTCGCGCGGGCGATGGGGCATGACCCGCGCGTCGCCTTCCTCTCCTATTCCAATTTCGGCAATCCGGTGGGATCGGACCTTGAGAATATTCGCGGCGCGATCCGTGCGCTCGACGAACGTCAGGTCGATTTCGAATATGAAGGCGACATGACCGCCGACGCGGCGCTCAATCCGGCGGTGATGAAGAATTATCCGTTCAGTCGTTTGTCCGCGCCCGCCAATGTGCTGGTGATGCCGGGTCTGCAATCGGCCAATATTTCGGCCAAGCTGCTGCGCGAACTGGGCGGCGTGTCGCTGGTCGGGCCGATGCTGGTGGGCATGGAAAAGTCGGTGCAGATCGCGACCATGGCCTCCAACGCGTCGGAACTGCTGACGCTGGCGGTGCTGGCGGCGGGCGGCATCGCACGCTGACGGAGGATCGAGCCAGCGCCATGTGGCTGGCTTTTTCCGGCAATTGACGTTAACGTCAAGGCATAGTCCTTCGGAGAGATGCCTTGAGCGATTTCATGCCGCCCGTCCGCGAACAAATGCTCCTGCTGGGACTCCAGCCTGCAGTTGCCGCCCTCGACACAGAAAGCCTGACTGCCATCCTTGACGGCGCCGGACGCCTTGCGACCGAAAGCTGGGCGCCGCTGCGCCGCGTCGGCGACAAGGAAGGGGCGCGCTGGACCGAGGATGGCGTGCGGATGCCGACCGGTCATGACGCGGCCTATCGTGCTTTTGTGGAAGGCGGCTGGGGCACGCTGGGCGTTGCCGAGGACCATGGCGGGCAGGGGCTGCCCTTTGCGCTTCAGGTTGCGGTGATCGATACGCTGGGCTGTGCCAATACGGCGCTGACGCTCTGTCCCATATTGACCAGCGGCGCGGTCGAGGCGCTGACCCGCCATGGTAGCGCCGAGCAGCAGGCGCTCTATCTGCCCAAGCTGGTGTCAGGCGAATGGACCGCGACCATGAACCTGACCGAGCCGCAGGCCGGGTCGGACGTCGGCGCGCTGCGCACCCGTGCGACCCCGCGCCCTGATGGCGGCTGGTCGATCAGCGGGACCAAGATTTTCATCTCCTTTGGCGACCATGATCTCACCGAGAATATCGTGCATCTGGTCCTCGCCCGTACACCG
>Ga0233380_1000241_pt1 | contig 30968 bp, 31 predicted proteins | sample ElkDunMinimDraft_9_FD_191541 | JGI IMG/M metagenome (GOLD analysis project Ga0233380, IMG submission 191541) | Fecal eukaryotic communites from dung pellets of Tule Elk in California, USA - Elk Dung F36 | ecosystem: Host-associated > Mammals > Digestive system > Large intestine > Fecal | place... | reverse complement strand
GTCCACGTGGTGCAGTCCCACCATCCGGGTCTGGATGTTGGTGCCGAACCCGACCCGACTGGTGGAGCCGAGCAGGATGGCGACCGACCCGTCGCGGCAGGCGGCGAACAGGGCGTCGCGGCCCTTGTCGGTGGTCGCCTCGTGGGCGAAGCGGACCATGCTGGCAGGCACACCGGCGGCCACCAGGGCGGCCTTGAGCCGGCCGTAGGTCTGGGTGCCCTTGTCGCCGGGGGTGCCCTGGTCGCACAGCACCAGCTGGAACCCGCCCGGGGTGGTCGAGGAGCCGAAGGTGCGGGCGGTGTTGGCGTGGTAGATGCGGGCGACCTGCTCAGCGACGACGCCGACCTTGGTGGAGTCCTCCGGCACGCCGACCAGCCGCGGATCCAGGGCGGCCCGGCGGCCGTCACCGACGACCAGCAGCATGTTGTCGTCCTGGACGCCGCCGCCGCGGATGCGTTCGGCGCGGACGGCGAGCTCGGCGACGTAGGCGGCCTGCCCCTCGGTCATGTCGGCGACCCGGGTGTGCCAGGTGGCCTCGGGCCGGTCCAGCGGCAAGGCGGAGGCGGGCAGCAGGTCGGTGACCTGGCGCAGCATGCCCATGAGGGCCTGGACGTTGGTGATCTGGGAGGGGCGGCGGTGCAGCCGGAACCCGGACCCGTCGGGGGCGACCTCGACGGCGGTGACGTAGCGGACGAACATGGCCGCCCAGGCGTCGAAGTTGTCGATGCCCGCGCGGCGCAGCGCCTCAGGCTGGAAGAAGGTCTGCCACACGAAGGACTCGGCGAGGCTGTTGGTCCACGGGGTGCCGGTGAAGCCGGCGAAGTGCGGCTTGCCGGGGCGACGCTGGCCGAGGATGCTCACCTTGAGCAGCAGGTCGGTGGCGCGCTTGGACGCACCCATGCTGAATCCCTCAGCGCGGGTGGTGATGGGCAACCTCTTTGCCTGGTGAACCTCATCCACAGCGATGAAATCCACACCCAGGTGCTCGAACCGGACCGTGTCGTCGTCGCCGGCCTTGTGCCGCAGCTCGGCCAAGCGGGCGTCGAGCTTCTTCATCGACGCCGCGATCGCCTTGGCGGTCTTGGAGCGCGAGGAGCGGTTGCCGTCGAGGCGGATCGCCTCGGCCAGGGCGACCTTCTGCTCGGCGACCCACTCCTCCTCGGCCTGCGGGGCGACCGGGATGCTGCCGAAAGCCTCCATCGTGACGATGATGGCGTCCCAGTCGCCGGTGGCGCACCGGGCAGCGAACAGGCGGCGACCGTTGCCGGCCAGGTCCTCCCGACCGGCGATGAGGAACCGGGCGGCCGGGAAGGTCTGGGTGGCCTCGCGGGCGATCTGCTCGAGCAGGTGCCCGGGCACAACGATCATCGGCTTGTTCGCCAGGCCGAGCCGGCGCAGCGTCACAGCACTGGCCACCATCGACCGGGTCTTGCCGGCACCGACGGCGTGCGCGATCAGGGTCCGCTCGGAGGAGATGACACGCTCGACCGCGTCGCGCTGCCACTTCCACAGCTCGACGCCCTCGGCGATGCCGGGGAACGTCAGCCCGGACCCGTCAGCCACCCGCGGCACGTGGGAGCGGAACCGGGTGTTGAACTCGGCGACCAGCTCGGCGGCGCGGTCGGCGTCCTCCCACACCCAGGTGCCGAACCGGTCCTGCATCGCGGTCAGCTTGTCCTCCGCGGCCAGCGTCTCGGCGGCGTTGCGGACCTTGCGCCAGCCGCGCTTGCCCTCGTCCCAGACCTCGTCCCAGACGGTGACGGAGCGGCCGTTCAGGGCAGCGGCCAGCAGCTGCAGCGGGTCCTTGCGGCCGGTGCCCCACCGCAAGCCCAGCTGCGGGGATCCGTACCAGCCGCCGTCGACCTCCCACAGTCCTAGCGCCGCAGCGTAGGTGACTGAGGGGCGGGCCCCCAGGACCTCCCCGGCGAAGGTCTCGATGTGGTGCGGAGCAATCCACGGGGAGCCGATGGTGGCGCGGATGTTCAACGGGCCGAAGTCGGCCGGCAGGACCTGCTGCAGGGCGGTGACGTTGCGGTGCAGGGACGGGTCTGTGGCGGCGGCTGCCTGGGCGCGGGCCAGCTTGCCGCGCACGTCACCGGAGAGGTAGTCCCGGGCCGGGAGGTAGGTGTCGGTGTCGGGGTCGACGTAGACCAGGTCACCGAGGGCGTGCGCGGCCTGGGCGCGCGTCTCGAGCCCGAGCAGGGAGGCGATGCGTCCCAGGTCGACGCTCGCGGACTCCCCCAGGGAGACGGCCAACGCCTCGGTGGGGGTCTCGACCCGCTCGACCGGGGCCGGGGCCCGGTTGACCGGGCGCAGCAGCACCGGGGCTGGGGCGGCGGTCTGGCTGTCGGGGTCGTAGCTCTCGCACGCCATCACGGTCAGGTAGTCGGGGTCGCGGCGGAACCCGCCCATGCTCGGGCGCCGCCAGGACAGCTTGGGCTCACCGGTCTCGGTGTCGATGGCGCCCTCGTGCAGGGTGCCGCGGTTGAGCGGGCCGAACCTCGTCGCGTACGCCTGGTAGCCGGTACGCATCCGGGTGCGCAGGTCAGCGTTGACGTCGGCGCCGGTGTGGTGCATGGCGTCGGCGTCAGCGGCCAGCAGCGCCACGGCAAGGTCGCGCAGCCCCACCAGGGTGCGCAGCTCGGCCGAGGGGCGGGCCACCGGGGTGGGCTGGCCGTCGGTGATCTGGACGACCTGGTCGCCCTCGAGGTGGTAGGAGCCTTCCTTGCGCCCGTCAGCGTCGGCGAGCACGATCCCGGCGAACGGGTCGACGGGGCCGACCCGGGCGGGGATGACCGGCAGGTTCGCGGTGGCGGCGGCCACGGCGGCCATGCCGTCGGTGCGGGGGTCATCGGACAGCACCCGCAGCGGTGCCCGGTCGTAGCCGGTGGCGACCATGCGGCCGGCGACCCGGTCCGGGTGAACCTCGAAGTGGCGGTTGACCTCCACTGCCGGCTTGCCGTGGCCGCTCTCACCGGCCTCGTTGCGGACGATGAGGCGCCGCGCCCGCTGCGCCGCGGAGGCGTAGTAGCTGGACCCGTAGAGGGATGCGGACTCGCGGGTGGTGGCCCGCTCGGTGATGTCGTCCCACTCCCCCGGTGCGGCCGGGCCGCCGCGGCGGCGCAGCATCAGCAGGTCGGCGACGGCGCCGGTGCCCTCGAAGGTGTGCGAGGCGAGCCGGGCGACGGAGCGGATCTCGGCGACCTCGGTCAGGGCGTCGATCTGCCGGTCGGTGTCGAACAGCCGCCGGGAGGTGATCGCCATGACATACCCGCCGGGGCGGACCGCCATCAGGGAGCGCAGCAGGAAGTAGGTGTGCAGGTTGGGTGCGTCGACCTCGGGGTCGTAGGGGGCGTGCTGGGAGAAGGGGACGTTGCCGATGGCGGCGTCGAAGGTGCCCTCGCGCAGCGTGACCTTCTCCAGCGGGGCGGCGTGGATGGTCGCTTCCGGGTGCAGGGCTGCGGCGATCGCGGCCGAGGCGGGGTCGACCTCGATGCCGGTCCAGCGGGCGCCGGGCAGGTGGCCGGACATGAACCGGCCGGATCCGCAGCCGGGCTCGAGGACCTCACCGCCGGTGAACCCGGCGCGCACGAGCGCGTCCAGCATGGCCTCGATCAGCCAGGCGGGGGTGTAGAAGCTGGTGTCGGTGGCGTTGACGGCGGCAGCGGCCCAGTCGGGGCGGCCGGTCAGGATGTCCTCGAGCTGGTCGGCGACCTGTACCCATGCACCGGTGGGGTTGGAGCCCAACGCGGGCGCCAGCGGCCCCCAGCCGGCCCAGCCGGTCAGGATGTGCCGCTGCTGGTCGGTGGGCGCGGCGCCGTCGAGCTCGGCGATGGCGCGAAGGGCGGCCAGGGACGCAACAGGGTTGTAGGGCATGCCTTCTTCATGTGCGGCGCTACTCCCGCGAGGGGCGGGACAAGGTGAACGACCTGGGTGCGGAGTTCTAGGGGTCACTCCCGCGTGGGCGGGGCAGAGTCGTGAGCCATGAGGACCGCAGCGAACGTCTGCGGGTCACCCCCGCAGGAGCGGGGCAGATTGGCTTGAACTGGTCAAGACGGGTTCACCCCCGCGTGCGCGGGGCAGGTGACGCACTCGGCGAACGTGCGCTGCCGCAGGCAGGGTTCACCCCCGCAGGCGCGGGGCACAGCAGGTCATCGGGTGAGGGTGACCAGGCCGCAGCCGTGGCCGCGGCGCCGGCCGATGCCCTCCGCCAGCAGGGTGCGGACTGCGCCCGGGTCGACCACCTGCACGTCCACCTCCACCAGCGTGTACGGGAAGGACTCACTGGCGCCCTTGCGGTCGAAGGCCTCCCAGCCCTGGGCGAGCACCCGGCCGGTGCCGGGCACCACGGTCAGGCCGTGCTTGGGCAGCCGGGCCGGCAGCCACTCGGTCAGGACCTGCTCACCGGTGACGTTGCGGCGCCGGCCCCGCTTGCCCGGGATCCGCTCGTCAACGGTGGCGTTGACCCGCACCCGGGCGGTGAAGCGCTGCCCGGCCGCCAGGTGGTCCAGCACCCCGGTGTAGTCGCGGGCGGCGACCTGCCCGCGCGCCAGGCCCAGGGTGCGGGCGAAGACGTCCAGGTCCGGTGCGGCACCGGCGATCACCAGCAGCCGGGCCTGCCCGGCGCCGGCGAGCTCCAGCCGCCACAGCACCGTGCCGCGCTGCTCGCGACGTCGCGCCTGCTCGGCGGCATCCGCCGGGGCGCCGGCCGCGCCGATGGTGTGGTCGAAGGCGGCGTCGATCAGGGCGTGCAGCCGTTGCGTGGAGCCCAGCAGCCGGGCGTCAGCCGCACGGGTCCCGTCCAGCAGCACCCGGATCATCGTGGCGGTCATGCAGTCTCCTCAGACAGGTCGAGCTCGAAAGGGTCAGCGGCGGCAGATGTGGTGCGGTCGGGCACGGTGACCAGGGCCCGTTGCACCGCCCAGTCGCGGTAACGGCGCGCCCCCGGCGTCAGGGAGGTGACCCGGCCACCGGAGATCCGTTCGGGGATGACCGCACCCGGGGTCGCGTCGTGCACGACCTGCAGGCTCACCGCCCCCGCGGTGCGGGTCACATCCCGGACGCTGGCCCGCAGCGCCGGCGGCACCTGCCACTCCAGGGTGGACAGCACCCGCAGCGGGTCCCCGTCGAGGATGTCCCCGCACAGGTCGAAGGGGGCCGGGCAGGAACGCCGCCCCAGGAACAGTGGCCACCGGGGTGCCCGCAACGCGGCCGCCAGCTCACCCAGCAGGGCCCGCTCGCCGCCGACGGCGACGGTGAAGCGGGCGTCCTGCCGGTAGCCGTCGACACCGGTCTTGGTCTCGGTGCCCGAGACCGGGGCGGCCAGCGCGGCACGCACAGCTCGCCGGTCCCCGACCACCTTCGCCATGGCCGCGGCCGCGGGCAGGTTCCGCTTGTCGGGCGTGACGGTCTTGTCGATGGTGGCGGTGCGGTAATCGCGGGCGTGGCTGCCGGGGGCCTCGATACGGATCGCAACGCTGACCGCGGCGTCCAGCTCGCCCAGGCGGGCATCCCCGCGGGGCAGGCCGAGCGCGCACCCCAGCAGCCCGAGCACCCCCGAACGGGTCGGGTGTGGCAGCGTGGAGCGGTGGTTGCCGGCACCGGCCGGACCCCACGCCTGCAGGGGGCCGTGCAGGCGCAGCAGCAGGGTCGCCATCTCAGGCACCGAGCGCCGGGCGCACCAGGCCAGCGACCGAGGCCGACAGCCGACCGGTCAGCCGGTCCCCGATCGGGTCGTGCGCGATGCTCGCGGTCGCCACCGCCAGCGGGGCGGCCACCATGCCCGAGGCGTCCACGTTCGCCAGGAACGAGGCCAGCCGCTGCACCGAGGCGCTCTCATACCCCTCGGTGGAGCGAACCGGGGCCTCGAACGCCTGCGCGGCCGAGACCGGCCGGTCCGAACGCAGCACCGCGGTCACCACCGCCGGCACCGAGTCCGGGGCGAAACCGGACCCCTTGCCGCCGGGCATCGACAGCGCGAACGCCTCGGCCACCTGACCGGTCAGCTCCGCGACCTCCTCGGGGCCGTACTGCTCGAGCAGGTCACCCAGGTCCAGGCGCACGTACCGGTACAGGGTGGAGGAGACGAACTCGGCGACGTCCAGGAAGTCCGCGCCCCGCTGGATGCTGTCACCGGGCTCGAGGTCACCGATGGCGGTGTAGGCGTCGTCCTCGCTGTAGGCGGCGTGGGTAGACAGCGCGTGCGCGACGTGCACCGCGGCCTCCACCTTGGCCTCCGGGACACCGGCGATGAACCGACCGAACAAGTGCTGGTCGGCTGCCTGGGCGGCACCAACGAGCGCGGCCTTGGCCGGGGCGTTGATGTCCTTGGCCCTGTCGACCTTGCCGCCCGCGGTGATCTTCTTGGCGACCTCGGCCACCACGGCGGCCAGCGCGCGCCGCTCGGCGCCCGAGAGCGAGACCACGACCGCCTTGGCCTCGCGGTCGCCCTCGGCCTCCTCGACCGCCTCCTCGGTCTCCACCTGCTCCAGCGCGACGGCCAGGTCGGTGTCCTTGACCTTGAGGGTGCCGGACTTGGCGGAGGTGAGCGAGCCGACGACCTCGACGGCGGCGATCGCGGCAGCGGCGGCGTCCACGGTGGGGTCAGCCTCCTGGGCCAGCCGCACCAGGGCGACCGGGTGGCGGCGCGAACGGGTGGCGGTCTCGACCGAGGCGACCTCGTGCAGGTAGCGGCGCGCGACGTACTTCCACGCCTGGGAAGAGACCCGGTGGCGCTGCACGCCGCCGTAGACGGCCTTCTTCGGAGCGCCGGTGTCGTCCCGGTTGATGCACGAGGGCGGGACGGTCTGGATCAGGTGCAGGTCGAGGAACAGGTTCGTCACGGTCATCTCCAAGGGGCGGTGAGGGTTGAAGCGAGGGTCGGGGTCAGGCAGCCGCAGCGGTGACGGCGGGGGCGGGTAGGCCGGCACGCTGACGCACCCAGCGGGTGCGGACCCGGCGGGCGGCGAGCTCGTCACCGGCAGCCAGCGCGTACAGGTCACGGGCCAGGAACACGTAGTCCAGGCCGGTGCCGGCCTTTCCGAGCATCGGCACCAGCCGGGACAGCTGGGCGATCGCCTCCTCCAGGGTGGCGACCCGCACCAGACGGGCGAAGACGACGTCCTCGCGGGCGACCTTGGCCGGGCCGCGGGCCTGACCACGGCCGGCGGCGGCGGCGTAGGCGCGACCCAGCCCGACACCAGGCTGGTGCGGGTTGCGGGCCCGCAGCTGCTGGTGGTGCAGCGCGTACAGCGACAACGTCCGCGCCAGCACCAGGTCCGCGGTCGGGGACAGGTCACCGGGCAGGTGCCGCCAGGCGGCGCGCACCTGGGACAGGTCGCGGGCAAGGCCGCGGCGCAGGTCCGCGCGTACTCCGGCGCCCCAGGCTGCGGTGGTGCCCACCTGCGGCAACGCGGCCGCCACCGCGCTAGCGAGCCGCTGCGTCAGGGCGGCGGTGGCGGTCAGGTCGAGCTCGGTCACTGGTCTCCTCCGGTGGGTTCGGTCAGCAGGTCCCGCAGCCGGGCGTTGAAGACGCCCAGGGGTCGGGAGGCGGCCCCGATGCGGGTCGGTGCCAGTCCCTCGAGCAGGTGGGAGACCTGGGTGAGGGTGACGCGGCGCAGGTCGGTGCGCAGGGCGGTCAGGGTCAGGTCGTGCTCGGCACCGCTGGCGGCCGCGTGCAGGTGCCTGTCGGTGACCGGCTGCACGGCGGCCCAGGCCTCCTCGGTCCAGGCGGTGCGCTGGGCGGGCGAACGGGGCTCGATGTCGCGGGCCAGGTCGCTCACCAGCTTCACCGAGGCCTCGGCCAGGTCGCGGGCCTTGGTGGCGAACCTTTCTAGGTGGCGCCCGGTTCGGCCCTCGTCCAGGGCCGCGACGTCCAGCGTGGTGGTGTCGAGGGTGACCAGCTCGGCGGCGGTGTCACGCTCACCGACGATGCCGAGGGTGACCATGCGGACCGGGCCGCGGCGGCGCCGCTCCCGGGCCAGGGTCGCCACCCAGGTGACCACCGGGGCGGGCTGGGACTCCACGACCTCGACACCCTTCTTCGTGGTGCGCTGCCGTGTGGCCGGGGCGCCCAGGGCGTTGCCGCGCCAGGCGAGCTGGGCGGCTGGGGTGCCGCCGGGGCGGCGGGAGGTGGCGGTCTGCACGCCACGCTCGTCGGTGCTGACCTCCCACGTCCAGAACGGGTCGATGCCCTTGAGGGCGGGGCTGCCCACGTCGTAGCGGTCACCGGCGCTCACACCCACGGTGTGCACCAGGTCGTCCTCGCCGACGGTGAGGGTGACGGCGCGCAGCCGGGCGGTCAGCCACTGCACCCGCCCCGCGGGCAGGATGCCGGCGCCGTCCTCCTTGCGGTACCCGGCCAGGTCGGTCACGGCCGTCCACGGCCGCTCCCAGTGCGGGGCGTCGGCCTCGTCATGGGTGTACGGCAGGGTGTTCAGCAGGACGGTCTGGGCCAGGGTCTGCCCCAGGACGTAGGTGGAGCGGGCGCTCCCGGAAGAGGTCGACTTGCCGGAGGTCTTGCCGCCGGACAGGCCCGGATGGTCGGCCAGGACACCGCCGATGAACCCCGAGGGGGCGTACACCTGGACGGTGAGCAGCCGGTTGGCAGCGTCAGGCAGGGTGAGACGGTCGTGCTCGTCGGCGCGGTCCAGATGCCAGGCGGACTGGTCGGTCGGGGTGAACAGCGCCAGCGAGGCGGCGTGCCCGCCCTTGACCTCGACCGTGAGCCCGTGCGGCAGCTGCCCGAACGGGTGGGTAGGGTGCACCATCCAGAACGCCTCCTGCCAGGTGCGCAGGTACGCCTGCACCGGGGTGGCGACGTTGCCCGTCCAGTCCTGCGCCAACTGCTGCCACGTGGGGGCGTCAGCCGGACCCTGGGTGGCGCGATGCATGAGCGCCACCAGCAGCCGCAGCATCGCCAGCTCGTGGTAGACGCCGTGGGTGGGGTCCAGCCGTTCGATGCGCTCAGCGTCGGCGAACAGCGTCACCAGGCTGACCCGGGTGTCGCGACCGTCGGCATACCGCACGGGCAGCCACGGCTCAGTAGCCAGGTTCAGCTTCGGGGAACTCCCGCCGGTGCGGGACGTCTTGTCCAGACTCACGCACAGGTGGATGTGCGGGGTGTCCGTTCCCTACTCGCCGCGCAGCGCGATCCAGGTCATGCCGCGCCCCGGGGCGTACCGGAACCGGCGCCCGAACAGGTCGACGACGAACCCCTTGTGGGCGCGGCTGAACCTCATCTCCATGACCGGGATGCGGTCCAGGTGAGCACCGCGGGCGGGCCAGTACGGGCGGGCGGTGCACTGCGCGACGTCAGCGCCACTCATGCCGAACCGCTGCGTGGGGACCTTCACCAAGGTGGCGGAGACCTCCTCCAGGGTGGCGTCGGCCCGGTCCAGCGGTTCCGGCAGCACCACGTCGGGCTCGCCCGCCATGTGGTCCACGACCGCCTGGATAGGTGGGTAGAGCCGGTCCCCGGCGCGGAACAGGATGGCGAACTCGTGCTCGAGCTGCCCGTCCCGCACCGCGGTCTCGAGGTCGTCGATGCCGCGGGTCCACGCGACCGGGGTGTCGAACATCGAGCACGCCGACGCTGCGGGCGCGCGCAGGGTCCGCCACGTGGTCTCCTGCACCGTCCTCTCCAGCTGGGCGGCGTAGGCGCGGGCGGCGTAGGCCATGAAGTGCTTCCACCCGCGGGGCCCGACCTTGCCGTTGCCGTAGACAGCGCGGATGGAGGTGTCGATGTGCATGGGGTCCAGCAACACCTTGCGCCCGACCAGCCACCCGTAGGTGCGGGCCAGCAACGCCTCCCCGTAGATGGACTCCAAGCCCTTGTTCGGGTGCGGCTTGTCCCCACCGGCCTCCCCGCGGCCGAGCAGGATGACCCGGGGCCGGTGCAGCCCCTTGGGGCGACCGGACCGCTTGTGCCGGTGCAGGCGACCCAGACGCTGCCACATGGAGTCGATCGGCACCACGTCGGAGACCAGCAGATCGGCGTCAAGGTCCAGGGACTGCTCGGCGACCTGGGTGGCGACGATGACACACCGGTCCGGTCGCACCGTCCCGTCCCGGTAGGGGTTGCCGAGCATGTCGAGCAGCTTGGCATCAGCGGCGGAACGGTCGGCCTCGGTGAGACGGGAGTGAGCCAGCACCACCTCCCCCACGCCGCCGTGGCGGACCAGCTCGTCGTAGGTGGCTCGAGCCTCATCGACGACGGAGCGGAACACCAGGGCGCAGCCGCCGTCGACAAGCTCAGCGGCTAACGTGTCGGCGAGCCGGGTGTTGTCATCGTCGTGCCACTGCACCTTGATCGAGCGGGAGCGGGTGCGCTCCTGAGTGCGGGAGCGCAGGGTGCCGTCAAGCCCGAGGGTGGTCACCCGGGCGGTGGCGCGTTGCACGGGCACGTTCAGATCGGGCCGGCCGGCGTAGGCGCGGAACAGCTCGGTGCGCAGATGGTCGGACACGGTCGCCGACATCGCGATCACGGGAACCTTGTGCCGGCCGAGCCAGGTGAGCACCTGCAGCAGATGGGAGTACATGACCGGGTCGCAGGAGTGGACCTCGTCGATGACGACGACACGGCGCACGATGCCGGCATGGCCGATGTCGGCGTGCTTGCGTGGGGAGGCCAGCGCAAGCAGGTGGTCGACGGTGGCGACCCAGATGTCGACGAACGGGACGGACTGCCCGGACAACCACTGGTGAGAGACCAGGCCGGGGGTCTTGTCGATCGCGGGGACGCGGCCGCGACGCCACCGGGTCGGGCCGGTCGGGGTGAGGTCACGCACGGTCTTGGTCAGCCAGGCGCGCGAGTAGGTCATGGCTGCCCCGACGCTGGCCTGGGTGGCGCTGGTGTTGCGAACCCACTTGAACATGCGGTCGGCGGCCTGCCGGGTGGTGGCGCGGGTGGGCAGCACGAACGCGACCCCGTTGGCGCGGCCGTTCGCGGCGACCAGCGCTGAACCCATCTGGGCGGCCTCGGTCTTGCCGGACCCGGGCCGCGACTCCACCATCATGAATGCGACGTCGCCGTCACGGGCCTCGGCGGTGACGGCCTGCTGCACCCAGGTGGCGGGGGCGTGGTGGGAGGCGTCGGCACCGACACCGAACTGCTCACGCAGCACCACATCCAGCTGGTCGGGGTCGACCAGCGGCGGGGTCCAGGTGTCGGTCAGCTGCAACGCGGCCACGATGGACTGGGCGCGGGCCTCCAGGTCCTGCGCCGGCGCTGGGTGGGCGGTGGCGTAGTAGGGGCCGTAGGCGGAGGCGGCCCAGTCGGCCAGGGTGACCAGACCAGACAGGGCCACCTGCCAGGAGGCGGCCGGCGCCGGCAGCTGGTCGCGGGTCAGGTGCGCCAGCTCGAGCGCCTCCTCGACCAGGGCGAGCATGGTGGCGCCCCAGGCGGGGTGGGCGGTGTCCTCGAGCAGCAGCTCCACGGTCTCGCGGGCGTCGCCGTCGAGCTCGGCGGCGCTGGGCCAGGAGCCGTGGTGGCCGCCGACCACCGATGCCAGGGCGTTGCTGGCGTCGGGGTCGACGTCGTGCTCCTCACCCCAGGCGAGCACCGCGGCGGCGGAGATGGTGGCGTGCACGTACCCGGTGTCCTCAGGGTCAGCGGCCCGACCCAGACCGGCGGTGGTGACCTGGTCATAGAGCACCGGGACGCGCTGCTGGAAGGCGGGGGTGGCCTTGCCGATGTCGTGCGCGGCGCCAGCCACGATGAGCCACTGCCGCACCAGGCGGGCGGGGATGGGTCGGCCGTGGACGTCGACCACGGAGGCCTTGGCACGCTCGGGCAGAAAGTGGTCCCACAGGCGTGCGGCGACCAGGCCGACGTCGCTGAGGTGGTGACGCAGGCTGATCCAGCCGCCGTGAAACCCGTCCGGTCCGGCGTGGGGGGTGTCGGTCTTGGCCCACAGCAGGGACGCGAGACGGGGCGTGGAGGGCACACAGGTCGTATGTGCGGCACACCGCGACCTCGGCTCGCCCGGCCACGGCCCGCCACGCCCGCACATGTACCCGTTCGCCCGGCGTCCGGGCGGTGTTGCACCCGGCCCAGCACCTTCGGGCGGTCCCGCACTGGCGGGAGTGGACCGTTGATGTACGACCCGTAGGACGGCGTCGCGCTCACTTTCCCCGCGCTCGCGGGGGTGCCCCAGGCGGAGTCATCATGGATATCGTGACACCGGCCCCGCGCTCGCGGGGGTGGCGGGCTGTTTCAGCTGACCGGTGCGTACAGGCGCACGTCGGCTCCGTGCAGGTCGACCAGCTCATCCAGCAGCACCGGGCGCACCTGCTCCCAGGTCAGGCCGCCCAGCCCGGCACCCATGGCAGGCACCGCCAGGCTGGTCACACCCAGACCTCGGGCGGTACGGACCAGCTCGTGCGCGCCCTCACGCACCCACTCCAGGTGCGCGCCCTCACGCCAATGGTTCTTGGTGGCGACGTTGACGATCCAGCGGGGGCCGTCGGGGTCAGGGTTGGTCCACAGGTGTACGCCGCCGGGCAGCAGCGACCCGTTCGCGCAGTGGGCGCGGTAGGACTCGAACATGGCCGGCCACCGGTCCCGGAAGGCCTTCGCCAGGCCCTTGCCCATGACGCCGACGCAGTTGACGGGGTTGACCAGCATCTGGGCGTCGTCGGCGAGCAGGTCGCCGCTGACCTGCCGAACCCGCGGTCCCGGGGTGGGCAGGTGGACGCTGCTGCGGCGGGCGACGACGTCGACCAGGACGTGCGGCTTGTCCTGCTCGCGGGCAAGCTTCATCGCCTCGGCGGTACCGCCGGTGGTCTTGGCCGGGTCCATGACGGCGATGACCAGGTCGGCGTCGCGGATCATGAACGCGTTGCGGGAGTGCAGCAGCCGCACGTCATATCCCTCACCCAGGACGAGCTCACGGGTGGCGACCTGACGCAGCCGCTGCCAGGCGATGAGGTCAGCGGGACGCCACCGGTTCGGCTGCTGCTCGAACGGCACGTACGCCCACAGGTCCAGACCTGCCTGCAGCGCCGCTTCGGCCCACCAGGTGTCGGCACCCAGCGCCATCCCCGAGATCGCGGTGGTGGTGCCGTGCCGGTCGGCGACCTTGGCCGCCAGGCGGCGCAGCTCGGCGATCGCGAACCGGGACTGCTCGCGGGTCAGGTTCTTGGGCCGGTGCCCGGTGACCGCGACCCGCACCCACCGGTCGGTCGGGTCCGCCCGCAGCCGGGCACGTTCAGCCATCAGGATGCGGCCCAGGTGGTTACCGCCGGCGAAGGAGGCATGCTTGGGGCAGAAACACTGACCCCAGGTCTGGTCATGCCAGGCACGCTTACCGGTGCCGGTGCCCTCGATCAGCAGGGCATCACCGGTTCCCAGCAGCGCGGCCCGCAGCTCCCGGTTGGTGAACTTCGCCCGCACCACCTGAGCCATGACGTCGAAGCGGACGTGCTCGTCCCACCCGGGTCGCAGGGTGACCCGGCGGCCGGCGCGCTTGGCCATGCCGGGGCTCGGGGCGGTGCGGACCGTTTCGGCCTGGGCAGCGTCAAGGGTCTTGAGCGTGTTGAAGGCGTGCTCGGCCGAGGGGTAGGGGACGCCGTCGAGCACCAGCGGGCTGGGGTGGAAGTTCGACAGGAACCCGTGCTGGCCTGTGAAGGAGTCGATGACCTGGGTCATCACTGTCCCGCGTGCTGCGGGCAGAACGCCACGTTGTCCAGGCCGCCGTGGGTGATCTCGATCCGCCACCCGACGTTGCTGGCGGCCGCGGCGGACTGCGCAGCGGTGGCACCCATCGAGCTGGTGGCGAAGCATCCGGGCTCATCACACGAGGCGAGGTAGCCGAGCACGCGGGCCTGCCCGGTGAGGCCGTAGGTCTCGCGGGCCGCGCCGATGAACCCGGCAACCGCGGCTACGCCGTCGTCGTGACGCTTGCGCTCGGTGACGTCGCTGACGTGCTGGGCCGCCAGGGCGTAGCATTCCGCGACCTTCTCGAGCACGGTCAGGATGTCACCAGCGGTCCGGGAGACCAGCGCGGCCTCGCGGGCCTGCACCTGCTCCAGGGTGAAGGTCTCGCTCATGCTGTCCTCCTCCAGGAATCCTCATCGGTGCGCCAGGCGCGCGGCTCGGGCGGCTGGACGTCGTACCAGGCCTGCAGCATCGCGTCGACCTCCTCATCGGTGACGCCCTCGGGCAGCCGGTACAGCTGACGGTTCATGGCCCGCTCCCACCGCAGGTAGGTGCGCACCTCCGGATCGGCCCACACGTGCCGGCACGCCCACCAGGGGCGGGTGACGAGCACCAGCGCGGGGTGGTAGGTCTGACCGTCCTCATCGACACCGGTGCTCAGGAACGGGACGGGCAGCACCAAGGTGTGCCGGTGCAGCTCGTCGCTGCCCACGTAGGGGCGAGCGCCGGACCACTGCCGGACCGTCCACAGGAGCGCCATGCCCCTACATGTGCGGCATCGGGTCCTTTCGTGCAGGCGGCCTCAGCCGATGAACGGCAGCGGGACGGTGGCGCCGAAATGAGCACCGACGGTGTCGACCAGTCCGACCACTACGTAAAGGGACAGGCCCACGCACAGCACCCACTCCCGACCCGAGCCGGCCTTGCCGAGCAGCGGCACCGCCATGTACCCGTTGGGCTGCCAGATAGCGTTGAGCACCGGCACGTCGTGCAGCACCTTCGGCGGCTTGATGACCAGCGGCCACAGCAGCGGCAGCCCGCCGACGGTGAGGAAGTCCCCGATGAGGTGCAAGATGACCCCGACCAGGACGGAGGTCGGCAGCCAGGTCAGGTGCTCGGGCGCGAACCACAACATGGCGGCGGTCCCGACGAACGCGGTCCCCCACAGCTTGAGCATGGAACCGCGGGAGAGCTTGAGGGCCCTGAGCGCGAACGCGACCAGCGCCAGGAACAGCACCGCCGACCCGACCGGGATGAGCCCGAGCACCGGCACCTGAGCCTCCCAGCGGCCCAGCAGCATGGTGCCGAAGTAGAACCCGATGATGGCCAGCAGGGAGTGCAGCCCGTGACGGTGCCCGCCGGACAGGCTCTGCGCGGCACCGGCGATCGCCTTGGTGGCCATCCCGCCGGAGTGGGCGATGGTGGCGTTGTGGTGATCGACGTCGGGTAGCAGCGCGGCCCCGGCTGTGACCAGCGACCCGACCACGATGGTGGCCATCGGCTGCGGGTCCAGGCCCAGGGCGTACGGCGCGGTCGAGGTGACGGCGATCCATGCGGCTGCACCGCTGATCGCGTGGTGGGCTCCCATCATGCTCAGTGGATGTGCGGCACCGGGCCGATCCCGCCGCGCCGGGTGCTCAGGGGGTCGCCAGCTCCGGCTTGAGCAGGGCCCCCAGCGCGGTCTCGTACTTGACCTGCAACCGCTGCCGGGTCGGCTCGTCCAGGGCGGCGAGCCGGTCCGGGTCGGCGTTGTCGACGATGTCGGCGACCTTGACCAGCAGCGCCAGCGGGTTGGCCGCCACCCGCCGGTAGTAGACCGCCCTGGGCTCGTGCCGGCGGTGGGTGATGGCGCCCACGGCGTCGGCGACGATGCTCCCGAACCGGGTGCGGATCTCGGCGAGGGTGATGTCGGTGTCCTCCACGACGTCGTGCAGCCAGGCCACGGCGACCGCGTTGTCCCGCATCGGGGCCGGTGCGGTCAGCTCGACGTCTGCGGCTACCCGGGCCGGGTGAGCGATGTAGGGCTCGCCGGCCTTGTCGTACTGGCCGGTGTGGGCGGCGGCGGCCAGCTGCCGTGCCCGCAGGACCAGGTCCTGGGCCGGGTTCATCCCTGCCACCTGCCCTCGGTGGTGCGTGCCTTCTCCCGCGCCCACACCGCGCGGGTGTCGGCGGCCTCGTTGAGCGGGTGGGTGCCGGGGCGGGCGTGGCCCTTGACCTTGACCAGCCGCACCGGCGGCAGGCCCGCCTGCCTGCGCTGCTCCCGCGCCGAGACCAGTCCCTCGACGATCTCCCGGTTGGAGACCGGCTTGCCGGCCGAGGTGGTCCAGCCGCGGCGCCGGTACCCGTCCATCCAGGAGGTGTAGGTGCCGATGGCGTAGGCGGAGTCGGACTCGATGGTCAGGTCCTGCACGTGCGTGTGCGCCTCGATGGCGTGCAGCAACCCGAGTAGCTCACCGGCCTGGTTGGTGGAGCGGTGCAACGCGCCAGCCTCCCAGGTGCCATCGGCCGCGACCCAGGCCCAACCGGTGGGTCCGGGGTTGCCTGAGCACGCCCCGTCGGTGCCAACTGTCATGCTGCTCATGCGGCTCTCCTGCTCGTGTGTGGGTGGGTTGGTCAGTGGTCGTAGCCGGTGGCGCCGGCGATGCCGACGTGCTGCAGCGCCATCACCAGGGCTCCGGTGCGGTTCTCGCGCAGCCACGCCCAGGACAGCGCCCGCCACCCGCACCGGCACGCGGCGCGCCACTTGTACGGGGTGCCGCGCACGGTGCGCAGCAGCCGGATGCGGACCCGGCACAGCTGGGCCGGCGCGATCGCGTGGGTGGTGCGCTGCTCGAGCATCCGCTCGAACGCGGCCTGGTAGGCCGGGACCAGCGCGATGCCAAGAGCTCTGGGCAGCGGGTCGAGGTGGTGGTCTACCCAGACGTCGCGGACCTCGTCGACCTCGGGTGTGGCCACCGTCGCGCTCACGGCTGCCCCGTCGGGGGCGTTGTCGCGGGCGCTGGTCCTCATGCCTGCCTGATGTGCGGCACCCGGTGGGCATGGGTCGCTCAGGCCGGGGAGGTGCCCGTCATGGGAGCGAACTGCGGCCCTGCACCGCCGAAGAAGCACTGGCACGGGCCGTCGTAGTGCCGCAACTGGGAGTAGGGGCGCCTCACGCACGGCACACCCTCTGTCGCCAGGCTCAGCTGCGATTCGACCCGCGGCGTGGTCGTGAACCGGCCGCCGGTGCTCATGCCGCTGGGGACACGGGCCTGCAAGGTGGGGTACGCCATGCCCAGTACATGTGCGGGCGGGCGCCGCCGCTCAGATGCGACGCAGCGGGATGCCGCGCAGTGTCGCTGCGGCGGTCACGGCGGCCTGGGTATCCCGCTCGACCAGGTCGCGCGCCAGGTACCAGGCATGAGAGCGGGGGTGCAGGGCGGCGACCCGTTCGACGAGGGCGGCGACGGCGCCGCTCTCGCGCATGGCCGGGTGGGAGCCGGAGGCGACGAACGCGACGGCGCCGCGGCGGGTCTCCTCGTACTCCACCCAGGCTGCACCGGCGAGCCGGCCGATGCTCTGCACACGCCAGCGCAAGACGCTCGCTGCAGGCTTGGTGACCAGGCAGCGCTCGGTCTCCAGGACTGCCGGCACGGCACCTCCGCTGGTCATGCGAGGTGCCTCCTGGCGGGGTGCGACGACGTGCTGTGGCAGGCCCTCAGTCTCCCACGCGGGGGTACCCGAACCGCCGATCTCGCGTCGTGGGCGTGGCGTTCCAGGTCGCTTCGGCCCACCCGTAGATCGCCTCCCATGGCCGGCCAGCCAGGTGAGTCCTCGTGCCCTGGAGGTGCGGCCGGGGCGGCGACCCATCCGGCGCATGTTCCTTGGGTACAGATCACCCGCCCAACGGACCAGGAGTCCTCTCGTGTCTTCCAGCACCGGCCGCGCACGGTTCCCTGTTGCCGCCTTCCTCGCCCTCCTCATCGGTTTCAGCCTCATCATCGCCAACATCGTCGCGATGAACATGCGCTTCGACGGCCCGACGAAGGATTTCGGTGTCGCCGAGCTGGCCGAGACCACCGGCAAGTCCTACTTCGAGCTGGGTGAGCTCACGGGCAGGGCCTTCACCGGCGCTGCCGCACCGGCGGCGGGCAGTAGGGCCACCGCCGAGCTCGAGCTGAGCGCCGCGTCGGAGGAGGCGTTCAGCAAGGCGTCGGCCAGCTCGCTGACCCACGTCCTGCCGTAGTCAGGGTCGATGAACACACGTGCGCCCTCGGCCATGGCCTGCTCCCGGGTCCATGCCGAGGGCCACGTGTATCGGTCCAGGTACCGGCCCGGGTGCTCGTCCGCGACTGGGTAGAGCAGCTCGTGGGTGTCCTCGAACTGGTGACGGGTCGGGTCGATGCGGACCCCATCCATCAGCAGCCACCAGTGCGGCTCACCATCGAAGTCGCCCGCGATCGCCTGCGTGGCGATGTCGTGCCGGGTTCGCAGCGCCCACCCCAGGGAGGCGGCCACCACCATGCACAGGCCCTCGCCGCCGGACTCGTGCGCCCGGCAGTGCTGGTAGGCGACCTGGGCGAGGTGCCGGGTCACATGCAGCCGACGCTGCGAGCCCCTCACGCCCCCGCCGCAGCCAGCGTGGGTGTACCCAGCAGGGAGCGCGCGCGCTGACGTAGCCGGTCGAAGGTGCCCGGCCAGCAGGACTCGGCCCAGGCCTCCTTCGTTCGGCGCCAGTCGCGGCGGGTGGCCCGCACCATCGGGGTCAGCAAGGCCACGGTGAGCGCCAGCACGATGATGTCGCCCTGCAGTCCGCGGTACAAGCCGAACCCGAGCCAGTACGGGGTCAGTGCCAGCGTCGGCAGCGCAAGCTCTACCTGACGACTCGCGAGCTGAACACGGCGCAGGGTGCCCCGCCTCGTCCTCACGCGCCGCACGTCCACGACCGCGAACGCGGCCGAGACGGCGACCAGGGCGATCATGACGACCAAGGACCAGAACACGCGGGCCTCCTCGGGTGGGCGGTGCTGACCAGGCGCAGATGTGCGGCGGCGCCGCGCAGGCTCAGCGCGGGGCGAGCAGGTCCTCGATGTCGCGGTCCTGGTGCCCGTTGGCGCGCAGGTACCCGAGCTGGTCGGCCTCGGCGATGGCGTCCTCGGCGAGCAGGGTGAGCATCAGTCCGTCATCGGGGTCCTGGGCGTGGCGTGCCATGTCGGCGGCGACCTCGCGGACGGTGCTGTCGATGATCTCGCGCTGAGACTCGGTGAGGGAGTCCATCGTGACCGCGGGCAGGGTCACGCGCGGCTCGGCCTTGGCGGAGGTGGCGAACTGGCCACCGGTGGTGATGCCGGCGGGCTGGCGGTTGCGGTGGTCGAGGGCGGTCATGTCCCGGTAGATGTGCGGGCGCGTCCGGGCTGCCCCCCGTGCTTGCCCGACGGAGTTGGTTGACGCCGCCCGCGGGCCGCTGACCTGCGCAAACGCGGACCCCGACGGAGTGAACGGAGTTTCGGTGCACCGAAGTCCGTCGAGGGGTCGTGCCTAAGTTCGCAGGTCAGAGGCCCTTCTACTACCAATTCTTACCTTGTAACGGAGAAACGGAGTAAGTAGAGGGGTACGTGTATAGGGGGTTGTGTGTGCAAACCACGGGTGGTTCTTGCACACACACAGCCCCCTATAGAGACCCCCTGATGTTGCTCCGTCCGTCCGTTTCTCCGTTCACCACCTCTGACCTGCGGAAACGCTGATCGGCCCGACGGAGCAACGGACTTCGCGGTCCGTCCGACCGTGCATATCCGGCCCGGTGGCGGGCTCGGACCCCAACGAGTTGCCACGATTCGGGGCTCGCCCGACAGCCGCTCGACTGGCGGTCCGGGCCTGCACCCGATCGCCGCGGCCGCATGCAAGAAGCCCCCGCCGCTGTGGCGAGGGCTTCTTGAGGTCGTGCAGGTCGTCTTGGCTCAGCCGGAGAGGTGGTCAGCGAAGGAGACGACCACACCGATCAGCAGCTCGACCAGCTTGAGGACGAGGCTGACGACCGGACCTGGTGCCAGGCAGACGATCAGGAACAGCACGGTCGCCCCGATACCGGCGCGCTTGCCTCCGCCGCCCATGGACCCCTTGGCGATGTGGAACAACGCCACCGCGGCCAGACCGACACCGATCGCGCCGATCAGCTTCGGGGTCCAGCCCGGCGTCGAGGCCAGGAACCAGGCCCAGGTCTCGCGCCAGTTCTCGACCAGCGTCAGCTCGCTTCCCATCATCTCTCCTCGGTGTCCTGCACGTGTATGTCCAGGCAGTAGATGTGCGGGGAGCCGCTCACCGGGCGGCGTGCTCCTGGGAACGGATCTGCTCGGCGAGCAGGTGGAGCAGGTCGTCGGTCACGAGGACGCGGCGCGCCATGACCTCCTGACCGTCCACCGGCAGGCTGGCGGCCGAGCTGTGGGTGCGCAGCTCGGTGCGTCCGGCGAGCCACTGGTCCAGCCGGTGGGCTGCCGCGGCTGCCGCCGCCTGGAGCTCGCCGAGCTGCTCGCGACGCTTCGCTGCGCGCTCCTGCGCGGCCTCCTGCTCAGCGCGGAAGGAGCCCCACGGACGCACCTCGCTCGCCAGCATCACCAGGGTGCGCTCCGGTCGCAGATCGCGCACGATGCGCACGTGGTCGCGCTCGATGTAGCTGTCCCTGTGGGGCATCTCCTCCCAGGAGTGCGGCAGGCCGAGGTCGGCCTGCTCGAGCCCTGCCGCCAGCAGGATGCCGGCAGCAGCGGTCAGGGCGCGTGCGGCGCCGTCGGCGATGAACCAGTCCATCCCGGACTTCGGCCCCTCGACGTGGCTGCGCGGGCCGGCGGAGCGCTGCAGGTTGTGCGGCTGGGTCAGCACCGGCAGCCCGGTGGCGACCACACGTCCGGCGTGCTTGGCCGGCACCGACGCCAGCGGCACGAACCGCTCGCGCCCCATGCGCACGCACGCCCAGCGCTGGGTGTCCAGCAGCACGCCACGCATGAACTCGAAGGGGTCGCGGCCGCGGGAGGCTGCGACATCGTCCAGCTTGACTGGCAGGTCGGTGGTCATGCGCGGTCCTCTCCGATGAAGGCGTCGATGAGCTCAGGGCTGAGGAACGTCGGTGCACCGACGCCGCCGTTGGGTCGCACGTGCTGGTGCACGGGGTCCAGCCCGTGACTGGCCGCGAAGTCGCGCAGCGTCCGCTCGTCCTTCTCCCGGCTGGCCCTGGCCGCCTCCGCCCTGCGGCGGGACTCCTCGACCTCCTGGCCGCGGCGGTCGTAGCGGGCCAGCGCCTGCTCGAACGGGGTGAGCTGGTCGTCGAAGAGCACCCAGATGACCGCGACCCGCTCCCCCGATACCTCGGTGACGGCGAACCTCGCAACCCAGGTGGTCGCGGCCGAGTCCAGGACCACGAGGTCGAACCCGGCAGCCAGGGACGCAACCTGGGCGGCGCGCTCGATGACGTCGTGCCGGGAGCCGCTGTCGCCGTACTGATGCAGCAGCAGCGTGAACAGCTCCAGCGACTCACCCTTGCCGGCACGCGGGCCGGCGGGCACGAACCGTCTCGGGTCGCGACGGGTCGGCTGCCGCTCCCGGAACAGCCCATCAGCGATCGCTGCGGCCGGGATGGGCACGAACCCGACACTGTTGTCCCGTTCCAGCCCGTACAAGTCGCCCTTGCCGGGCATCAGCTCAGTCACGACGGCACTCCCTTCGTTGGTGGTCATCAGGCGGCCCTGCGGTTGGCGCGCAGACGGGCGGCGATGCGTTCGCGAACCATCTCCTCCACGATCTGACGCGGGGTGGCCAGGTCATCGGTCTCGGTCTCGACCACCGAGGTGTCGTTGCCCTCCCCCATCACGACGTCAAGGTCCTTGGCCTTGTTGCGCTGGACACGCTGCAGGTGCTCATCCAGCGTTCCGGCGGCGACCAGAGTCGTCAGGGTGACGGCACGCTTCTGCCCCAGCCGGGCGGTCCGGTCCCGAGCCTGGGACAGGATGGCCGGGGTCCAGTCGGTCTCGACCATGAGGTTGTCCGCGGCCCGGGTCAGGGTGATCGCCACCCCGGCGGCATGCAGCGAGAGCAGCAGCACCTGGTACTTGCCGCCCTGGAACTCGCCCACGATGCGGCCACGGTTGGTGGCGGAGGTGGAGCCGTCGATGGCGGCGAAGTCGATACCGGCACCGGACATGGCTCGAGCGAGCTCGCCGGCGACCTCCTGATGGTGGCACCAGACCAGCAACGGCCGGTCGTCCTCGTGCTCGGCCCCGACCCACTTGTGCACGTACTCCACCGCGGCCTCGACCTTGGCGACGGCGGCGGCCTTGCGCAGCGGGGAGATGAACCGGATGGACTCGCGGGTGAACTCTTGGATCTCGGGCTCGCTCGGCTCGCGCCACCCACCCCTGGAGGTGGCCAGGTCATCCAGCCACTCGTCGATGACGCCCAGCTGCTTGTCAAGGGCCGCCCTGTACCCGGCGAGGTCGACGTCGACGTAGACCGCGCGCGGAGGCAACATCGGCGGCAGGCTGGGCCCGTCCTCGGTGAGGTTGTAGACCTCGACGGGGCGGCGACGGACCCACACGTGCTCGTCGAGCAGCTCACGCAACCGCGGCAGCGCTCGCACCCGCGGCTTCCACCCGCCGAAGGCGTCCTCCTTGCCGTAGGTCTGCAGGAAGTCCGCCAGCCCACCGAAGACGGTGTCGAGGTGGCCGCTGATGGCCAGCTGGGAGGCGAGCTCGATCGGTGAGGCGAGCATGGCGGTCCCGGAGATGGGGATGCGCAGCCCGGCCACGTTCATGGCGATGCGGCGCACGGCGCGCGCTCGAGTCGAGTCCCAGGTCTTGAGCCGGTGAGACTCGTCGACCGTGATGCCGTCGGGCGCCCAGCCGCGCAGCTGGTCCACCAGGGCGGGCCGGGCGGCCAGCAACGAGTCGGGCACGATGACGACACCGTGCTCGGGCAGCTCGGGGACCTTGCGGCCGGGCCGGATGATGGCCAGTGTCCCGACACCGGGGCGTGGCGGCGTGGGCGGGGCCTGCCCCTTCTTCGTCTTGGGCGGCTCCCATGCCAGGCCGTAGGTGGTGACTTCCCGACCCCAGTTGGTCAGCGCCACGGGCGGGGAGACGACGAGCAGGCGGCGGGTGCCGGCGGCGGCGTGCGCGGCGATGCTCGCGAACGTCTTCCCCAAGCCGGGGCTGTCTGCCAGCAGTCGGTGCCCGCCGAGGATCGAGTAGCACCCGGAGAGCTGGTACCCGAACAGGGTGATGCCCGCCCAGGGCGGCAGCTCCGGCATCCCGTGCGGCAGCCGCTTGGGGGCGCGGGGCATGCGGCCGAAGATGGCCGGCCACCGGGTGTTGGGGTCGGTGCCGAGGTCGCCGGCGGGCAGGGCGGCGACGAGCTGGTCGCCGAGGTCCTTGATGTCGCGCGGGACGCCCAGGCGCGCGTCGGCCTCACGCAGGTCGGGGGTGTGGACCTCCCACATGCCCAGGTCCTTGTTCCAGATCGCACCGGCGGGCAGGGCCTCGGTGAGCCCGGAGAAGCGGGTGTTGACGCGGGTGACCCACGGGTTGTCGGGGTCCAGCTCGATCCATGGGGTGGCCAGGTCGGTCAGAGCGGCGATGCCGGCGCGGGCGCCGCGGGACAGGTCGACCTCGAAGCCGAGCTCGGTGAAGACGCGGTCAGCCTCGGGGCCCGGGTCGGTGACGATCCAGGTGGCGGTGTCCTTGTCGAACCTGCGTCCGGGCAGCGCCTTGACCCAGTCCAGCAGCGTCTGCGGCTTGCCGCCATCGAAGTTGCGTCCGCCGGGTCGCCGCTTGGGCTTGGGGTAGGTGGGCAGCCTGACGTCATAGCCGATCCTGTCGAAGCGGGCGAACCTCAGCCGCAGGGACGGGTTACGTCGGGTGCCCTCGAGCACAGCGGTGCGTGAGGCCATGCATACCTCATGTGCGGCAGCGGTACAGGACGGCTCAGGGGTCAACCGACCTACGTCAGAGGTGCCCGGAGCTCTCCAGCGCGGGGATGATGCTCCGCCGCGCCCACTGGGCGAGCTCGGCGTCCGAGGTGTCAGCGTCCAGGCAAGGGCGCTCCCGCTCGATGCGCTCGATCGCCTCGGCCGCCGAGGGGCGCACCGTGTTCCCACTCGCCCGCTGAGCCTGCTTCGTGGCATCGTCGAGGAGTCGCTGCAGGTCGAGGCCCTCGCGCTCGGCGTAGGCGGCCAGGTCGCCGAGTACGGCCTGGACCTGCTGCTCGGGGGTGTCCTTGATGCGGCCGTGGTGGGCGCTGTGGTGCACGACGAGCCCCTGCCCGCGCTCGGCGGCGTCCTGCGCGACATCTGCGTCAGGCACAGCAGCACCGTCCAGCGCACCGTCGATGTCGACGATGCGGGTGTAGCCCATCCGGTCCGACCCCTCGAACGACATGCAGGGCACCTGCCCCCGGAAGGTGGCCTGCACGTCCCACAGCATGTCGGCGGTGATGTCCTCGCCGTACTCGTCCTCGCCGTACTCGGCTCCGTAGCCGCCCGTGAGATCATTGCCATCGCCGTCGAGGACCGAGCCGACGTAGCCGGACTCCGAGCCGGCTTGGTCCGACTCCTCGATGGTGAAGGAGACAGCGGCGGGGTAGGCAGCGCGGACCGTTGCGGCGACGGCACGCAGCTCAGCGCGGTGGCGCACGGCTGGGTCTCCGGCGCCAGGCAGCCTCGTCAGTGCCTCGGCCCGCTCGGCCGCCTCGTCCCGGACGGTGAGCAGGCGCTCGCGTTCCACGTGCGGCGGGACCGTCAATGCGATGCCGGGCTCGGTCTTGGGCTCGGTGGCGAACTGGCCGCCGGCGCTCACGCCGGCCTGCACGCGGGTGCGGTTGGTGTGCTCTGTCATGCCCGATAGATGTGCGGGACGCCCCGCCAGCGTGGTGCCGGCGGCGGTGGCACGGCTGGGCGCAGGTGGGCTCAGCGGACGGGGTCCTCGAGCAGGTCGCTGACGTCGATGCCCTCGGCCTTGGCGTAGGCGAGCAAGTCCACCAGGGCCGCGCGGGCGCTCTGGGCGAGCGGGCCGCCTGGCTGGTCGTGGTAGGCCTGGTACTGCTTGATGAGGGATCCAGCCCGGCTCGGGTCGGCACCGGCGCGCGGCGCCGGCTCGGGGGTGAGGGCGCCGTCGATGTTCACGGTGCGGACGTAGCCGCGCGCGTCGGAGCCCTCGAAGGTGACGCCGGGCAGGCCCAGCTCGGCGTAGGTCTCCTGGACGTCGTACAGCATTTCGAAGACGCGATCCTCGCCGTGCTCGTCGTCGGCGTACTCGGCGTCGAGCCCGTTGGTGAGGTCGTTGCCCTCGGCGTCGCGGATGGTGTTGATGTAGCCCGACTTCCAGCCGTGGTCGTCCTCGGTGATGTCGAAGGCGACGGCGCCGGGGTAGGCGGCGCGGACGGTCGCGGCGACGGCACGCAGCTGCGCACGCTGCCGCAGGTAGGTGTCACCGCCGCCGGGCAGGCACGCCAGTGCCTCGGCGCGCTCGACCGCTGCGTCACGCAGCGCGAGCAGCTGCTCGCGGTCGGCGGGCGGCGGGGCCGTCAACGCGATGCCGGGCTCGGTCTTGGGCTCGGTGGCGAACTGGCCGCCGGCGCTCACGCCGGCCTGCACGCGGGCGCGGTTGGTGGTCTCGGTCATGACCCGTAGATGTGCGGGCCGCTGGCGTCGCCGAGGCGGCGGGCGGGTCGCCGGCACCCCGTTGAGCTCCGGTCGCGGCGGTAGGCGCACCGGGCGTGGTTGGCCGCATCTGCCATGCTGGTCTCATGGCACGGACGCGGGTGCTGGCGGGCCAGATCGGTGTGTCCATGGTGTGTCCTGGCCGGTGTGTCCATGGGCTCACCGAGGGTATGGACACACCATGTTCGGATCGCAACGGCTCGCAACGATCCGCATGATTCCGCGATTCCTGGCATTTCCGCAGGTCAGCCAAACGGCCCTCAGGTGATTCAAGTCCCCCTCCGGACACACTTTTGCAGGCCTCTGACCAGCGCATTCGTCGCTTCGTGAGCCGCGCTTCTATGCTGTGGACACACCATGGACACACCACCGGGGGATTCCGATGGGGGTCCGGGCCACTCCGGAAGGGCGCGCAATGGCCAGTTTGCAGACCCGCGTACGGTCCGACGGAGTGCCGTCCTACCGGGTCCGGTGGCGGCTCGGCGGAGCCCGCGACGGGGAGTGGCAGAGCGAGACGTTCAGCAGCCAGGCCCGTGCGCTGTCCTTCAAGGAGGACGTCGAAGAGTCCGAGCACATGTGGCCGCGCGGCTGGGTCAAGGGCGCCGGATACCTCGAGAAGGACGAGGCCAAGGAGACCTTCGACGAGGTCGTCGAGAGCTACTTCACCGAGCAGACCAGACGCATCGCCCGCGGCCGCGTGAAGCCCTACACGGTGCACCGCTACCGCCGCTGCGTCGAGACCCACCTGCGTCCCGTGTTCGGCAAGTTGCCCTTCGTCGACATCGTCCCGGAGGAGGTCGCCGACTGGATCGACATCGAGCTCGACGCCGGCCACAAACCCAAGTCGATCAAGAACTGGCACGGGGTGCTGTTCTCGGTGATGGCGCACGGGCAGAAGAGGATGGGACTGCGCTCGGACAACCCGTGCGAGGTCACCGAGCTGCCCGAGATGAACTCCCGCGACGCACGCCAGCTGCGGTTCTTCCAGCATCAGGAGTGGGCGCTGTTCCGGGCGTGCCTACGCACCGACGTGCACCTGCTGGTCGACGTCACGCTGGCGACCGGTCTGCGCTGGGGTGAGGTCTCGGCGCTGCGGGTCGGCGACGCCGTGGCACGCCCGGACGGCTCGGTCTCCCTGCACGTCACCCGGGCGTGGTCCGCGCGGGCGCCAGAGGATGAGGACCCGATCAACTCTGCCGAGGGCGAGACGGTGAAGTGGAAGCTCGGCCCGCCGAAGTCGAAGCGGTCCCGCTACGTCGTGCTCACCGGTGATGTGGCCGATCGGCTGCTGACCCACATCGAGGGTGAGCCGGGGCGCGCGTACGTCTTCGTGACCGCGCGCGGCAACCCGTGGCGCTACCCGGACTTCCACACCGACCGGTGGTCGCCGGCGCGCCGGGAGGCGGTCCGGCGCGGGCTCGACAAGCACGTGACCCCGCACATGCTGCGCCACACCACGGTGGTGTGGTCGCTGGCGCAAGGGGTCCGCATCGAGGTCGTCTCGGAGATGCTGGGGCACGCAAGCATCCAGATCACCTACGACGTCTACGGCGGCCTCATCGACCTGCACGACCCTGTGCTGGCCCGGGCGATGGCGGAGGCGATGACAGCCTCACGTGGGGCGCTGCTGCCCACGGCACCGACGGCCGAGGAGATCGCCGCGACGCCGGTGCGACCGGGTCGTCGCGGCGAGAGGCGACAGCGCGGGGGCTAGAGGCGCGAGCGTCCGGTTGCACTGGTGGTGCGCGGCGGGGCGACGATCTCCTGCTCACCGGCGGCCACGATGGCCTCGATGTGGTGCGGAGCGAACCGGACGTGCTTGCCGAGCCTGGTGTGCGGGACGCGCCGCGCGGAGACGGACTTGCGTAGCGCCCCCTCGGGGATGTTCAGCAGCTGGGCGGCCGCGGCAATGTCGAGCAGCCCGGTGCCGGCCGGGACGATGCTGTGCGCGGGCGTCGCGGGCATAGCGGGGACTGTCTTGGGGGTGGGCTGCAGCGGCTTAGCAACTCCGCGGCGGCGTTCGGCGGTTCTGGTCATGACCCGTAGATGTGCGGCACCTGCGCCTCCTGGAGCGCAACGGCCGCAACCGGCCCGGACAGGTGCTGTTCGGCGCCCCTACCAGCTGGGCGTGTCACGCTCCCAGGAGCGGGTCGCAGCCGACGCGGGAGTTGCCTGGACCGCTGGGGCCGGGGCGGGAGCCGTCGCGGGACGGGCCGCCGGCTCGACGACTACGGCCGCCGCACGTGGAGCCGGGGCGGCGACGTCGAGCTCTCCGTAGCGTTGCCCGGCCTTGACCGGGGTGCCCTGCGGGAAGTAGCGGCGACGGCGCCGCTCGAGCGCACGGGTCTGCCGGCCGGTGAGCAGCTTGGCGCCCTTGGAGGTGTTGTGGTGGGCGCAGGAGGCCGCGCCGTTCTGCAGCGAGGTCGCCCCGCCCTTGGACCACGGCATGATGTGGTCGGCGTGCTCGGCCTTGGCCCGGCACCGTTGCCACGCCCACCCGGTGTACTCGCACTGCGCGCCGGCGCGGGCGAAGACCTGCGCCCGCATCGCCGAGGGGTACATGCGCACCGGGTCGGCCTGCCCGTTGCTGCGGCCACCGGCCCGCCGGGCCGCGACGCCAGCGACAAGCAGCGCGAGCACCGCCAGCGGCACCCATGGCGGGACCGCGGGCACCTGGGCCAGGACAGCGGAACGCAGCTCGTCCAGGCCTGCGATACCGCCGGTGGCGAAAAAGACGACGGCTCCGACGACCGCCAGCGCGAGTGCCGCACGCAACGCCTTGCTCATGGACCAGCTCCTTCCGGGGGCACCGATCAACATGCGCCGGACGACGACAAAGGGCCCCCACCCGAAGGTGAGGGCCCCTCTGCGTCAGCGAGGACTCAGAACTCGTCGCCGTCGTCGGCCGGGGCCGACTGCTTCGGCGCCGCCTTGGACGCCGTCTTGGACGCCGGACGCGACTCCGACTGCGACTCGTTGCCGCCGCCGTTGCCGCCGCCGTTGCCGCCGCCGTTGCCGCCGCCGTTGCCGCCCTTGGCCGCGCGGGTGACCTTCGCCGTCGCATAGCGCAGCGAGGGACCGACCTCGTCGACCTGGAGCTCGACGACCGTGCGCTTCTCGCCCTCAGTCGTCTCGTAGGAGCGCTGCACCAGGCGACCCTGCGCGATGACGCGGGTGCCCTTGGTCAGCGTCTCGGCCACGTTCTCAGCGGCCTCACGCCAGATCGAGGAGCGCAGGAACAGCGTGTCGCCGTCCACCCACTCGTTCTTGTCGCGGTCGAAGGTCCGCGGGGTCGACGCGATCGTGAAGTTCGCGACCGCCGCACCCGAGGGGGTGAAGCGAAGCTCCGGGTCGCCGGTGATGTTCCCGACGACCGTGATGACGGTGTCACCTGCCATATGAATCTCCTGCTTGTCTCGTCCCGCTCGTTGCGGGCCCTGGCTGTGGGCCGTGCGTCGACCCTCCGACGGGCGGTTGCCCGTACTTGCTATATGTGCGGCACTCACACCGATCCGTGCAGATTCCCGCCACCAACTTCACGCCAGTCCAGCCACCCCGAGGTACCAGTCGGCGACCGTGGGCGCCCACAGCAGGGCAGCGAAGGTGCCGGCAAGCATGAACGGGCCGAACGGCACCCCGCTGCCCTTGCGGACCCGGCCACGCACCGCCAGCACGAGCACCGCGACGACACCGAGAAGGAACGGGGCGAACGCACCGACCACGGCGTAAGACAGGCCGAACCAGCCGAGCACGAACCCCAGCAGCGGGGCCAGCTTGATGTCGCCGCCGCCCATCCCGCCGGGATAGAGGACAGCTGCCCCCAGGTACAGGACGAACAGCGCCGCGGCCGCCGCGGCCGCGATCAGCAGCCTCGACCAAGAACCGGTGAGCACGGCGTCGGCCACGATCGGCAGCGCGACGACAACACTGGTCGCCGCGGTCAGCTTGTCCGGCAACCGGTGATGCTCGAGGTCGATCAGCGACATCGCCACCCCACCGCCGGCCAACGCCAGCACCGCGACCAGACTCAGCACGCTCAACCTCGGGCCCAGCAGCACGACCAGCGCGACGAACAACGACGCGACACCGGCCTCGACCAGCGGGTAGCGCACGCTGATGGGGGCACGGCAGTCGCGGCACCGGCCACGCAGCACCAGCCACGAGAGCACCGGGACGTTGTCATGCCAACGGATGGCATGGCCGCAGCTCGGGCAGGCCGACCGCGGACGTGCCGTGGACTGCTCACGCGGCAGACGCCAGATGAGCACGTTGAGGTAGGAACCGACGATTGAACCGAGCAGGGCGACGTAGGTCAGCAACAACCACGGCGGCAGCAGGTCGGTCACCGCTCGAACTCCCGGGCTGGGAACGGCAGCCCGGCCAGCACAGCCGAGGTCGCGGCGCGGGAGTGCACGACCTCATCCAGGTCCCCGAACACGTCGGGGTTGTCCATGTCGAGCCAGCCGTCCTCAGCGACCGCGACCCGCTGGGCGGGCAGCTGCAGACCGATGGTGGCGTGGCCGGTCAGGATCTTCGCGGACGATTCGGCAACGTCGAAGGTCACCAACGCCATGCGCTCGGCCCGCGAGACCGCCACGGCCTGTCGCAGCTGCGGCAGGAACCGCTCCGCGACCTCCACGATCTGGGCGGGGTGGGCGTCCTCATCGAGGTGGCCGACATCCATGACCTCCAGCGTGTGGTGGTCGGCCAGGTCCTCGTCGCCGGCGAACATGACTGCGACGATCGTGTTGTGCGGTGCGCCGCCGCAGCGCAGCACCACGGTGGCGACGAGGTCGAGCACACCGTCGCGGTGACGGGCGAGCTCACCCGCCTGGTCGTGCGCGTTGTCGAACGGGTCGTGGGTCATCGTGAAGCCTCTCGGGTCGTGAACGTCATGGGGGTGGGTGGGTCTTCTGCTCCGTATGTGCGGCTCGCCCGCTAGGCGGCCACGGCCAGCTCCGTGCGGGTGGTCAGCGCGCGTGCGTCGAGCCAGGACGCCTGCTCGGGCTGGACCGAACTCATGTAGGAGCGCAAGGTCTCCACCAGGTGCTCGTTGCTGGCGGCGCTGTGCTGCTCGGAGAGCAGGACGACGGCGCGGTGCCCGACGACGCCGACCAGAGGCTCGCCGCCCATGTGCTCCGGGGCGTCCGGCACCGTCAGCAGGTCGGTCAACGCCTCGACCCAGCCGGGCTGCAGTCGGCGCACCAGGTCACTCAGCGGTGCACCCTCACTGACCTGCAGGACCAGCGGCGCGGCGGGCGCGACCCGGTAGGCGGGAACGTCCAGTGGTGCGTTGGCGTGCACGATGTCACCCGAGCGCGGGTCGTCGACGTCGATCTGCTCCAGGTCGCGGAAGGTGAGCTCGCGGCGGTCGACCACCTCGATGCTGCCGTCCTCGTGCTCGACCTCGACCGACTTCACACGCACCTGCGCGCGGGCGGTGACCAGCGACCCGACAGCGGGGACGAAACCCAGCGCCTCCCGGTCGGAGTCCCACATGACGCCGTCGACGGACATGTTCGTGCCCTCGATGACGATGTTCGCCCGGCGTCCGCCGCGGTAGGCCTTCTCCGTCCACGCGGCCAGCAGGCCGACGATGACGACCAGGGAGCCGGCCTCGACCTTGTTGAAACA